>FWWL01000590.1_pt1 | contig 56013 bp, 65 predicted proteins | sample 2228331 | NCBI WGS metagenome assembly FWWL01 (sample SAMEA103939775, study PRJEB20133) | metagenome | reverse complement strand
CGATGAAGATCGAGAGCCGTACGAAGAACAGAAAAAGGAAGACAATGAAGCCGATGTCCAATGACATTGCTTTTTTTATTTGTTATGGCTTTCAACCTTCTATTCCTCACCTTATATGGGATTTATTTGCCCTCAAGATATCGCTTTGCATCCTCAGTAGCACGCTGGAGAGCGATAAACGCCCCATTGCTTCCACCCGTATCAGGATGGGCCTGCTTGGCAAGGGTCTTGTATCGGTCCGTTACCTCGGCGATGTCCGCAGGGATGCTCTCGAACCCAAGTTTCTGGAAGCATTCCGGTATGGCAACCGGCGGCGGCAGGAACTTCATTCCCTCAATCCAGCGTTTCAGACTGTAGATGCCTCGTTCTGCCAACCGCGCCAAATCTTCCAATGCTAAGACGAGCTGCGCGAATGCATCTGATCCATAAACAAGTTTTTGGCCGTGGGCTTTGCCCTTCTCGACGCTGTGTTCGAACCGATAGAGTTCCCCGTCGATCCGGAATTCGATCCATCCTCCGTGCCGGCCCCAATCGTAGTTGTACCATTCGGCTTTGAAGCGCTCCATGACTCGTTTAAGCTTGTCCTCATAGTTCTCTGTTGCTCCGTATCGTTTGCCTGTCATCGTTTATCCTCCAATCCCTAAAATGACGTAGCCTTCTTTTACGTACTGCGGATCATCCAAAATATAAGTAATGATTCTTGTGCATGTATCTCCGGTATAGTCCCATATTGGCGGATCAACCATCGTATATTCCCTAAGGAAGAGGATGTCTCCAACTTGGTAATCGCGGTCATTCTTCCGGACTTCGAAAGGCTTTTTGCGCTCATCTACATCCCGGAAGAATGGAGGATATGTTTTCAGATCGTGAACAACGGGAACTCTCATCCTTCTATGCTTCCTCTCTCTTCAATTTCATTGGCTAACTGATTAACGCCATTCACCCATTTATAAAATCCATCATATCCAGGTCCAATGCTCGTCACGCATTTAGGGCGTAAAGGACAACCTCCGCAATTTTTAGCGTAATTGGATTCACAGATCGATTTAGCTTTATCGGTTATATCTACCATAGTGTCATCTGCCTCCTGGCGTGTTCAATTAATCGTTAAATTGACCATACCCGAACGCCGGGACATGTTTCTCAGCAGGAATACTCGCCGTCACTACATCTGCCATCATTTTAGCGAACACCGCCATCTCATGATCATCCATGCCATCGATCAAACGAACTTCGGCGGCTTTGAGCTTTCTTCCAGAAGCAGCGGATAATAAATCAACAACCGGGGCAATCCGTTCTCTGCGCTTCTTCTGTTCTTCTTCCAAAGTAAGATGCATGATCTGTTTGCGATCATATTCCTCCCAATCCTTCTCATCAAACCAGAATCGCTCTCCATGAAGCTGAAGGTATTCTTCGATAATTGCACTCTTCAATTCATCGTTGCTTTCAATGTTGATGTGACAGGTACCACAAACACGATATGAATTTTTCAAAACGCCTCTTCCGCCGCGCCCGCGACCGTAGACATGATGAGTCGTAGTACAAGGAACTTGACCGCAGAATTTGCATATACCCTTTGAATTCTCGATTGCCTCCCTTACAACGGATTGCGGGAACTCTGCCCGATCTGCCTTGCTCGGATTGGAGAGATGGTGAGAAAGTATGCCCCTCTTCCATTCTGGAACTTCTTTCTTTTCTTTCTTCTTACCGAGTCCAAATGAAGACTTTGGTTCCTTGGCTTTTTTCTCCGGCTTCCAAAATGTTTGATGAGACATCCTTTCCCACCACCTTCCCATTAGGATTGTTAGAATAATTCGAGTTCGAGTTGAACTACCGGTTCCGTTTGCTTTCGTTGATACCTTTGCTTACATTTTCGTCCCATACCACTGCGCATGTACTCCGGATTTTTGAGTCTTCGATTACAAATGATGCAGCGACGATGAAGCTTTTCAGGCTTGGACAACACCGATTCTTTCAATGTACCCAGCCTCCTCTAGAACGCCGTAGTGACGTGCGCGTTCTTCAGCGGTAAATTGTACCGGAAGTATTGATAGGGCAGCGTAGAAGGCAACAGCCTCTCTTATTTCGATTGGTTGGCTATCCAGTTCGGCGAGGTTTATTGTATTAAGTAGCATTTGATCAACTCCTTTATAGGGTAAGGAAAATTTTCCTTGGCTTATTTCTCTATGTGATTTTCAAAGAACAATCTATGTAAAGTGGCCGAATTGCACCGGGCCATCGAATCGCCTGCCGTGCTTGGCAAGCGTTAAGCGGATATCCGCGAACGCTCCATCATCTCGACGGTGCGGTTTCGTCCTCTCCAAGGACTCATCAGGCGGCTAAATTGAACAAAGTGTACAGAATCGACGTGAAAGTGCATCCAAGGATAAAGCCAGTTGCGAAAATTTCAAATTTTGTACGTTCCTGCATCACTTAATTCCCCTTATCCCCTGTACGGGCGATTTGTTAAACGGCGACATAATGGCCAGATTCAGGTTCGATATAAAGTGCATATTCTACACCGTTCTCATCGATGGCAACCTCTACGAATTCGTACTGGTCATCTATTTGAATCCATTTTTTCGAAACGATATCCACGCTTGTAAACCCCTCGAAGTGTCCCGTTGTGCCATACATCCCAACCCTTTCAGAAAATCCCATTACCCTCATTACCTCCCTGGGGAGCCTTAACTCCCGTAATTAGATCCGTTTGTATGTGATGTATTCCAGAGTTCCCTTAATGGGCCGCATATGAATCCCGTCTCGCTGGAGTGCAGATACAATCTCTTGCGCCTTCTGTTTATTCGTGTAGGTTTCTAGAATCTCTTGATCCGTTGTGTCTTCAACCCTTGTTTTGCCGTGGTAAACCGCGATTTTCATCTCTTCATTACCTCCTTATAATAACTATTATCGTTTAACGTTTATCGTCTATACCAATAATATAACGAATTTCGTTAGACGTCAACTACTTTTAACTTGATTCGTTAAACTTTTTTTGTTATATTCAGTTCAGGAGGTGTTCGGATTGTTGAGACTTAAAATTGATAAGATGCTCGAATCCAGACCGGAATGGTCTATGTATAAGCTTCACATTGCAACGGGGATAAGACCGAACACTGTGAGCGATATGGTCAATAACAAGGCCAAGCAATGGTCACCGGAGAACCTTGAAAAGATAGCTCGGGCTCTAAAAGTAAAGTCAATCGAAGAGCTCGTTGAATATGTTCCGGATGAGGAGGATACAAAATAATGGACTCAATGGGAAGAAAATTGGCTGAGATTGAATCGATCAGTCAGCAGCGCGACTCTGGGATAATTAGCGCCGATGTTGCTCTGGTTTTAACTAAAGGAGTTTACGAGTCGATGCAAAAAGAACTTGGTAGTGTCGCCCTGGTTGACGCAGATACCAGAAAAGTCATAGCTCGTACAGAAATGAATGGCGGTAACTGAAGCAGAGAGCGTTTAATGGGGAACATAGAGGGATAAACCCTCTATGCTCCTTTTGTTTTACCTCTGATCGGGAAAGTATTCTTTGAATGAAGATGTTATATGGTCATACGCAAGATGAGTTCTACCAATAATTGCTTTCCTTTTAGCCTTAAGGATGACTTGTTCGATTTCCGCATAAGTACAACCACGAAATAGTTCAGTTGTCGCTCCAACCCGATCACCATTTATGAGTTGCTGAATGTAATCCGTTCGTTCTTGGTCATTAGGCGGCAAGAAAACCATTTTGGTGTCGAACCTTCGCCAGATAGCCCCGTCCAGATCCTCATCCAGGTTGGTAGCAGCCATAATGACGCTCTCCGAATCGAATTCATCTAGACATTGGAGCAAGGTGTTCACCACGCGGGACATTTCCTTTACATCCTGTTCTGCGCCACGTTTCCGTGCGATTGCATCGAATTCATCCAGGAAGAACACACACGGTGTCTTTTTTGCGAATTCAAACACCTTTCGGATATTTACTGCCGTTTCTCCTAGATGGCTGTCGATGATAGCATCCAAGCGGACTAGGACGAGTGGCAAGTCGAACATACGCGCCAAGTGGAAGGCCGTTATCGTCTTCCCGGTCCCGGGCTTACCAAGCATCACCACTTTGTTTGGTAGCGGTACTTCTTGCTCGAAAAACTCCTCACGTAACCCGTAGATTTCAATGATTTCATCAATAACCTTGCGATTGATTTCGCTTAGTACAAGACGCTTTGATTTTTCGTGACATTCAATCGGCGTAAACACGACTGCCATATCAATTCCCTTATTCGTTGGAAGAGCATAGAGCTTGTCCACCCTACGTATCTGCTTCGACTTCTCCGCTTCGAAACGGATCTTCTCAGCAACATTCGCCGATTCAGATTTATCAAACTTGATGGCCATGGACTCCATCGCAACATTAAAGCCTTCATAGTCGCGCTTATGGATGGAATCGATCAACTTTTTAAGCTCCGGGACAATGTTTGGTGCTTTTGTTACGGCCATCTAAACTTCCTCCCTTTTCACTCTGAACCACAGTTTGCCTTTCTCTTTCTTGACCTCGCACCAGTCGGTTTCGAACTTTTGAAGAGCAAAGGATAGACTGGGTTTTGGTGAAGAATAGTGAGTCTCGCAATACTGAAGAATTGTGTTCATATCGAGCCAACCATCAACTGTAACCTGATGTAAATCAACTAGGTCGCCTTTGCGATCTTCAAGCCAACTTGATAATAACCAGTGTTTTTTACGCCCATCTTTGCTCTCGACTGCCTCAAGCAGTTCCTTAACCTTCAGCATTGTGATACGGTACGTCGTGATATATCCCCCACCAGCATTTCCGCCATCCGGCGAAAATTTCAAATGATATTCGGTTAATGAATCTTTGATATTGTTGGATATTCGCCGATGTAGCTTAGCCCTGATCGTTGGTCGTTCTAAAACAAATGGGGCTGAATGATTATAATGCTTATCAAAATCAACCTCGATCAAGCCAATTCCATTTTCTTGTAGTAGCTTCCGAACTAAATGCTTTATACCATTCTTTCGGCGCGGAATAGCCACATAGATGTAATGTGCGTATGGTTTCCAGTCAATTGCCTGCTCGATCAAGTCGAGCGACAACGACTGTTTTAACTCAACCACCGTGGTAAGGATTGAAGTAATTCCTACTACATCCGCTCGAGCACCTATTCGGTTTGGTGTGACTTCGGAATAAACCATATATCCATGCGATTCGAGCCAGGTTTTCACTGGTGGGAACAAGTCGGTTTCCTTCAATTTTTTCACCTACTTTCTACTTTCAAAATTCTATTAATGTAGAATAGTAATTTCAGGTTGTTCCCCTTGAGGAAGAACCCAGACTTCTTCATGGCCGAATTCAAATGTGATTCCGGCCTCTGCCATTGCTATGGCCGTCAAGATAACATTTCCCATTGCTTCAGCAGCTGCAGGTGGTACAGCATTTCCGATGTATTCTCTCGCTTTAGAGTCGCTACACTTTTCTAGTTGAAATGGTCGACCGTCGGGAAGATGAGTCGGGAACCCTTGTAATTGGCTTAATTCGTAAGTTGTAAGAGGTCTGTGCCATGTCCCGTCTTCCGCGATAATGATCACGACACAACGCTCGTTATCCTCAGGAATGCGGGGATCGGCGACCGCCGCCTCTCCTGAATGGATGTCTAAGCTTCCGGTGACCGTTTTCGATGGCTCGTTCCAATCCTGCACTCCCATCGTTCCGCTTCGAGCTGAACAAGTAAATCGAGAGTCAGCAATCAATTGTGCACCCGTTTGTATGTCGACTTGTCCTGTTACCGTCGCCGCAGGTTTGTCCATACTTTGCATCCGATATTGGTCGGTATATCGTCCGGGTCTGTCGTTCACTCGTGGATCGCTAATCGATGAGGCAGATTGCATTATTCGCGATGCGCCCCTAACCGTCTTCGCCGTATCATCCCAATCCTGCACCCCGTAGCTATCCGGCATGAGTTCAGTGTTTACTCTAGGGTCCGCTATAACATGGCCGCCGCTTGAGGGTCCAGTTCCTCCAGCCACGGTTCCACCAGTTTCTTCCCAGTCTGTGACCTTAAAAGCGTGATTGAACTTCGTTGGAGTATATGGGTCTGCGATGGCGATTGCTCCGCTGCCGAACCTCGTTCCAGTCACACAGGGCGCAGGCTCGTCCACTCGTACAACGCGGTAAACTGCAGGGTGCTTGCCCTCTTGTTTTTTTAGGCGTGGATCGGAAACGCATGGAGCTCCGTTGCTTGGTCCTACAGCACCTGTGACGCAAGAAGCCGTTTCTTCAAACCGTTGCATCCGATAGATGTTCGCCATACCATTTCCATCCAAACCCAGTCTCGGATCACTTACAGCTGCTACACCGTTGCTTTTTCCGATTGAAGCATTTCCAGTTATCGTTTTCGCTGGATTGTTCCAATCTGTAATTTCAAAAGAACCACCGCGCGGCTCATGATTGATTCGTGGATCGGCCACCGCAGCACTTCCATTGCTTCCGTTAATTTTTGCATTCCCGATGACTGCTTTTCCGGGTTCATTCCAGTCCTGCACTCCAAATGCTCCGCCGCCACGCGGTTCGTACATTAATCGTAAATTTTGCCAATCTACTTTATTCAAATCTCGCCAGTCTCCGCCAGCAGGGATGGTTGCCAAGCGTCCCCACGACTTCCATGTAAGTCTCGGGATTCTATGCATCTTACCACCGCGTTCGATATCTCCTGGCATCGGCAAAGGCCCGATAACATCCCCAATGGTTCGTAGCCGTTTTTTAGGCGGTAAATAAGTGAAATTTGGGATTCTGTTTTTATTTCTTGAGAGGATCAGGAAACGCGGACGGCTTTGTCCAAGTCCGCCGATCACACCAAGGTTATGATCAGCCCGCATATTGGTTTCAAAACCGAACCGCTTTAGTAACCTTAATATTTTTGAAAGCAGGTTCTTTCCCCGCGTCTGGATCCTTGGTACGTTTTCGAAGTGGATGAATGCTGGCAGTCCGCCGCCATATCGAATGCAAGCCTTCAAAACCAATTCAAGTCCTCGCAACGTAAGTCTATTGAGAGCTTGGTATTTCATTGAATCTGCCGATTTCTTAGGAAGTAGCCCGCTGAATCCCTTACACGGTGGACTCAGGAAAATGAGGTCCGGGATCTCACAACCAAATGCTTGCCAAATGTCCCAGCCGGTTGTTTCTTTCCATTCTGAAGGCGGTTCATGACCATGGAAGTCTACGTACTGCTCCCTATCGAAAAGGTCCATGGTCACGGAGAGGTTGTCGCCCAATAAAAGGTCGTGATTGTGGTTCGCTATCGGATCGTAATCAATGCTGCAAAGCATCCTAAAGTTGTATACTTTTCCGTAGACTTCGGACTTCGATCTTACTATGCCTTTTCCATATCCTCCGGCCCCGCCGTAGAGTACCGCGACCGTCTTTTCAGTCTGCAAATCAGTTAATGCACTCATCGATCAGTCTCCGATCTCCGGGAATGGTGGTAGGACTAAAACATCTTTATCGATATCAAATCTTACTTGGTTGTCATCTTCCTCAAATGAATCAATATTTTGTATGTCACTCATATGGTTCGTCCTTTCTGGGTTGCCGTTTTGATCATTTTGTTTAATGCCCGAGTCCTAGCTGCCTTTTCCTTTTTTACTTCCTTGATAGGTACCCATTGACCGCGATATTTTGTAATGACTCGCAGCTCCAGATCGGGATATTTAGCCCTAAACAACCTTGCTTTAACGCTGAATGTTGAGGTTTCTACGCCTTTCACATCAATGGCCACTTTTGTTCCGTCAGTAAAGGTAATTAAGAAATCCGGGCTATAAGTAATCAAGGGCTTGTCCTGCAGAATGTACTTCGGATGGCAAGCGATCTCGATTATTGCCCCATCACGCTTCATAGCTAGTAATTCCTGATAATATTCGCCCTCTTTGGTTGAATCGAATCGGATACCTTCGATTGCTAGGCCAAACTGCTTTACAGTTGCCTCATCAAACAAGGTCCCATCAGCAGTTACGATGACTTTCTTGGCCCCGTATTTGCTCATACCGGTTGTTCCGATTCGATCAGAGATATGATGAAATCTGAAGGGTTTGTAGTACGGTAAGGTAGAACCATTAAGTCGTCATTAGCCAAATACAACGGTGCATGTGGAGAGTCGGTTGTTTTGATCGTTTCGGTTTCATTTGCCAATTTGATGTATTTCTCATCAACATAAGAAACGTGGCTCGAAAATTTGATCACAGCAGTAAATAACTTTCTCCCCATGTCGCGAGTGTATGGTGTTTTCGATCCCGTGACACTAGCCTTTTCCGGGCAGTAGACTTTGCTGAAGTCGACAGGTTTCTGAACATCAATTACTCTTCCGCTATGAGAGTGAAGAGTTTCTCCAACCTCTGCCAGTCGACAAAATATTGAGAAAAGAGTGATCATAACATCTCTGGGAAGTTCATGGAATCGGACGGCATAGTGCCTATTGGAAATGAAGTGTTCATTTGCTTCCCGCGTCCAAATTACCATCCCGTGTTTACCGTCAACGCGGAGTTGCTTGCAAAGTTCTTTTGTATTTATTAGTGAATTCATGATGTCGCCTCCGTTATTCGGTATGGAAGAACCATATGGTAAGCCAACTCATCCTTGCCACGTACAATAACTGGAGACGTTAACCCGTTTAGCCCAATATTCACTTCCGCAGAGCCTATGACCTTAATTGCTTCAGACAGGTATTTCCCATTGATTCCGATAGTCAAGGAATTTCCAATAAATCCTTTTACATCAACCGATTCTTTCGCTCGTTTCGTTTCACCTTTTGACTCGATCATGATTTCATTTTGGTTGATGGCGAGTCTCATGAGGTTTGTTTTGCTCTCTTTGGCTACGATGTCAATCCTTCCCAGAGCGGCAGCCAGTTCGAGTTTATTGACAGTAATCTCTGTAGAAAACGTTGTCGGAATGAGTTTTTCCGTCTCCGGATATGTTCCGTCAATAACTCTTGACCAAAAAGTAAACTCATCCGTCTTGATCAACATCGAATTGTCAAAGCTGATTTCTATATCCCCATCACCGATAATCTTAGAGAGTTCTACCAAAATTAATCCGTTTATGACGGTTTGAAAGTCATCTCCCTCAAACTCCGATTCGATCCGGCCTAACCGATGACGATCACATCCAGTAAGTTTTAACATTCCATTCTTTTGCGAAAACAAAATTCCAGTCAGTATCGGGGTATTCTCTTGCGTACTCACTGCATAGGACGTTGTTGCAATCAATTCTTTCAAGTCCTTCCCCTTCATGGTGATGCTTGTCCCGTTTACGTTTGGAAACGCGGGGTATTCTTCAGGATCAAGAGTGGAAAGACCGAATTCCGATTTGCCCGCTTGAATTACAACCTGACGGGATTCAGCGTCTATCGTTACCGGTCCGGACAGTTTTTTAATTATTTCTGTCAATTTGGTCCCTGGAATAGCAATCGCTCCGCCCCGTTCGATTGTAAAGTGGTTTGTAATGTCATCTGCAGAAATGACCGACTTGATAAAAGTTTCTGTATTCCCAGCGATGATTTCGAGTCCTTCCGGTGTGGTTGAAAGAACAATGTGAGACAGAATTGGATTAATATCTTTCTTTGGCAGAAACTTTGCCGCATTGTCCAGGTGCCGACTTAAAATGGATTGTTGAATTTGTATTTTCACCTTGAAAACCTCCTGAAATGGAACAAGTGTTCTGTTTATTGGTTTTACGTTGTCACCGGAACACGAGGTGTCCCGTTAATACCTTATTTTCTTGATCGCTTATACTTAGCGTTTTCTTCTTGATCAGAAGCTACGCTTTCCCATAACTCTGCGAAACGTTTTATCAGAAACTCGCGTATGACCTCCTCTTTTGTTCGCGTAAACTGCATTTCTTTGAACATTTGCCGCGCCCGATAATCCATTCGCTCAAGGTCATCGCGGAAAAGGTGTTCGTAGGAATCCCAGACTTCCTGTATGCTGTCACGATAATGGCGGTTACTCATGACTTTCGCCGCTTACCTTCAGGATCAAGCTTTGCCCAGGTTTTATCGATTGCCTCTCTGACCTCCGGAGAATATCGCTCTTTCTGGCGCTGCGCTTCGTCTTGCTTTCTTGCTTCTTCTGCGCGGCGATCTGAATCAATAATCTGGGTCAACTCTTCTTCCAACTCGTCGTATCTGGATTTCCCCCTAGCGATCTGCTCGGGTTTGAGGTTGGGTTTTTCAAGGGCATCGGCGACTTTGATCATTTCCGTGATCACTTCTTCGCGCGACCTCATTCGATCAATTTCACCTCACGATCGGCGATCCGCTTCACGTCAGCCGGATAAAGATACTGTTCGTGGTTTCTCTTTTGTTGCGTCTCCCAAGCCATCCGGAATTGCGCTCGAAGTGTGTCGATATTCTCGGAGAGACACAGTTCTCGCCACGAAAACCGCTCTGTCATCTGTCGTACTTCTTCGGGTAATGACGCCAAACCATCAATTTCGCGGTAATAACCGAATTTTCTGATTGCCCGCGAAATCGCATCCCATGCTTCGATGGCAGTTAAATACGACGGGTTCATGATATCGGCAGCAGCTTGGCGAATGTCTGCAACCGTTGGTGGAAAAACGGATTTGCTCAGATGCATTTTGACTGCTGCTTGAACTACTTCGAATGGAATGTCTCCGAGCATAGTCGACCACAGTTCGACAGTCACCTTGCCTTTACCCTCTTCCGGCCAACCGCGATAATTTGCAGAGCAGACGGATATGAGTTTAATAATTTCCGTTTCCTGCACGTTCTCTCGCCTCAGCTTCCGTAAAAAGAGATTGAAGTTCTTCAGACTGCCGTTCCCAACGGCTTTGACCCTGTTTATTTGCTTTTGTGCGAGGATTCTTCTGTTCACGCCTAAACCAGTTCAAGATCGTCAGAAATGCACTCCTCGACTTCTGAATCTTTGCAGACTGTCCGCTAATCCATGCCGCATATTCGAGATAGAACCGATCGCGCTCTTCTTCTCCGAGAAGGTCCGTTAGCTTCCGATGCTCTTCCATTGTCAAAAAGACGTAGTCAGCGAATTGAACCTTGCCATCCCCCTTGGGGGATAAATTGTCTACTTGTTCTGTTTTTATTTCCTTTCTATTTCTATTTACTTTCTCTTTCTCTTTACTTTGTGGTATTTCCGTGGAACCAGAGTTATCATTTAATTCGTTTTTGTATACATTTACTCTGTTTCCGTTAGCATTAACGACAATGATGGAAATATTATGTTTATTGCAGAGTTGTTGAAGATCGGTTAACACATAATCATCAATCATAGTAATCTCCTTCCGCCTTTTTGCCGCTTCAATGTACCTTTTTTGAAATCCATTCGACGTCAAAACATCATGATTAACAAATGCATTTTGATTGAAAAAGCCCCATTCAACACATTCGTTAATGATTTCATTTATCAAATTAATGTTTACATTTACTCGATTAGCGAAAACAATTTGTTCCTTTTTCCCCCAAGGATAGTAGTAACTTTTCCGATAGATTTCCATCATTATGCGGACAATAACTCCCAGTCCTTCCATACCAAATCTAGCAAGAGGAACTAAAAGTTTATCGTCCTCAACTATCTGTAGTTCCAAAGGGAAGTAATCAAGCCCCTCCTTCTGTGGTCTCGCCATACACTTCACCCCGGATCATATCTATAGCGCCTTCCTTGCCATTCAATTGTATACGGACATCCTTCCTTAAGCTCCAGCACAATTGGAGGATCATCATGACTTGTCGGATTAAGTATCCTAAGCGTTCTCACTTCATAAGGCTCCCAGTGGATTAAACCTTTCTTCTTAAGCTTATCGAGATGACCAGAAGCTGTAGACGAGGATTTCAAGCCGACCGCTGCCGCGATTTCCCTAACTGTTGGTGGATAGCCTTTTTGGGATATATGGAGTTTAACGAACTCAATGATTTGATCTTGTCTGTTCATTTTGCCACCGTATTAAAGAAAGCATCTTTGATATCTCCAGAGCAGCGATGGATACATACCAAACGGTCCAGATAAACCTTTTTGATGTACCAGTCACGGTGATCCATGCCATTGTCCTTCAGAACAACCGCCTGCTTCACTGTCGGCTTTTCTCCGCGAATTCGTTTTTGATTCAACTCAATCCCTCCCCGAAGTCTTTAAGAATCCAAACCTTTCGTTTCTCTCGACCGAATTTCATGGCATCAGATACCTTGTCCAGAAACACGTCGATGTGAAAACCTTTCACCTTGCCACCAGTATCTTCAGCCCTACAATAGCCGTACCCCTCCACGAAGAGCGATGTGCCCAAAGGAACGTACTTTGGATCAACGGCACAAACGCCTACCTTAGCCTGAGTGCCGGTTCGCGTAATGCCGTATCCTTTCATCCCTAGGCGCTTCCCGGTAGATTCAGGGCCAGCCGAATACGAAGTTACCGTCATGTCCATCGGCTCGGTCTGGTTGATTCCAACGTATTCCGTTCGGGTAATGAACTTTGTTTCGATAATTGTGGGTTTGATTTCAGAAATAAATGTCGTTGAAGACCATTCAAACGCTTTTAATAAACTGACTATCAACAGGGCCATCAGAACTGATCCAAGAAGAAACTGTGTCGTCCAATTTAATGCTTTCATTTCATCCCTCCAGCGCCGACGGTCAACTCGTCAAGATCAAAAAGCGTCGGCATATCGGCCATACTCTCCGCAGCTCTCAGGTACCCGATGCCGTCGCGGAAATAGTCGGAGTTTAACTCGATACCGCACCCCTTACGACCCATCTTTATTGCTTGCATCGGCACTGTCATTAGTCCGCCGAATGGATCAAGCACAACGTCGCCGGGGTTAGAATAGCGATTAATAATCCGCTCTACGATGTCGATTTGAAGCGGACATACATGCATCTGTAAACGTCTCTGGCTTTGCTCTGTGTTGAGCGTCCGCATACGATTAATGTCGTCCCATACTTCGTCCGTCCAGGATCCCGGTGCGACGACCATAAACGACGCCGGTAGCTTGCCATCCGTATCAAGTATTTTGGCAAGAGCAACATGATCCTTGTAGCAGTAAACCTCTCCCCGAGAGAATTTACGATACGCAGCCTGCAGATTCTTGACCGGAATCGCGGCGAGCTCTTCCTTGGACATTAAGCGATCACCACTTGAACGCCAATATCCGTGAGCATCGATCTGCCATTGCGCCCGTGTATATTCGTCCTTGGTCTTGGAAACCGGATCGTCAGCATATGCTCGACTCGTATCACTCGGGAGTTTTCGGAAGAGTAGAATATACTCCGGGCAACCGACGCCCATCTTCGTCCCATCCTTGCACTGCTCACCCCAACCAAGGCGGTAGGTCTGGTTGTTCTCGCGGACAACGTCCGTTACGACCGTGATCATGCCCATGTACTGGAATCCGTGTCGCATATAATGATCGATGCAAATCGAGTGAAAAGGTTCGATCGTCGGCATCCCGGTACCTGTCGCATTTCCAAAAAGCACTCGATCCTTGACGTGGCAAGCGAAAACTCTACCGGGTTTTAGGACTCGTAATAGCTCCGGTGATAGATGATCCATTTGCTCGAAGAAACGCGCCGTATCCTCGTTGTGACCAAAGTCGTTGTAGCTCGGCGTGTATTCGTAGTGATTACTGAACGGAATAGAAGTATGAATCAGGTCGATGCTATCGTCCGACATTTGGGACATTTCCAGTACGCAATCATTATTTACGGCCGTATAATGCTCCGTCTCGATCTTCACGCGATCAACTCCTATACTTCGTGCAAGTTTGTCGATGACCGAGGTCCCAGATAAGCCGTAACGCTTAATGATTTCGATCATCTTTCCGACAAGATAATCGTGCTGACGCCACTTTTCCAAGAGCGTCTTCAAAATCTCACTTTCCGACTCCATATAGATGAAATGAATCTCGCAAGCATGAAACTGAAGGAAGCGATGAATCCGGTGAACCGCCTGAATTGTATCGTTAAATGAATAGTCGATACCGGCGAAAATGGCTATATGGCTTTGCTGAAGGTTGGCACCCGAACCTAATATCTCAGGTTTACTTAATATGACGGTGTATTTCCTGTCCTTCCAATCTAGCAGCCGTTGTTCTTTTTCCTCATGCGTGAGGCTACCGTAAATCGAAGCGACCGATATACCTTCAGCTTTCAAAGCTCGTTCGATCTCATCCTGCTCGTCATTTAAGTGACACCACACAACGACCTGTTCGGGAAGGTTTTCCTTGACTACCTCCAAGACCTTCGCCACTCGTTGACCTATGCTATCACGCTTTTCCTTCGCCGCATCCTTCAAACCCATTGCAGCATCGCGTAAAAGGAGCATCTGGCCATCTCGTTCAGAGCCCGCGCCAGCGTGATCAACGGCGAGTTTGTAATAATGCAGATTCAGCGGTGGCAAGTCGTATCCAGTATCGTCGTATCCTAAGTCACTAGGTTTAGTAATAAACAGCGCCCAGGTGGACACCCATAACCAAAACTCGTCTTCTTTGTGCGGGTAAAGGGTAAGATTATTGGCTTGTGTACTATCTCGCTGGAAAAAGCGCGTTAAGGCCTGTCCGGTGTCCATGATCTCAAGGTAACCGGCATAGTGGATAAGCTCCTTATATTTGTTCGGACTCGGCGTCGCCGTACAAACGAGTTTGAACGGTACCCCTTTGAACTTGTCCAGAAACGTCTGATAGGTCTTCGTGCCATAGCCCCTGAGCGCCGAAGCCTCATCTAAAGAGCATGCTGTGAAGTAGCTAGGATCGATGTCGCCGTCACGTACTCGCTCATAGTTGGTGAGAAGGATTCTCCCTTTGGCCGCCCATACCTCTGCCATCGTTCGAACATATTCAGGTGGTTCCATCCCCAACAGGTTAACGGCATCACTCACAAACTCCTGTTTAACCCCCAGCGGTAAAACGATAAGCGCTTGACCGCCCATATGATCCGTTACGATGCGGCAAAACTCTAACTGCTGGAGTGTTTTACCAAGGCCGAACTTTGCAAATATCGCTCTCCTGCCGCCACGCACTGCCCATACTACACCGTCTCGTTGATGAGGTTTTAATATTGGATTGACCTCATCAGGAGAAATTACAAATCCTGATTCCTTGGCTATTACTATTTTTGATTTCAGAAAATTGAGATAACCCAATAGATGCACTCCTTCCTATAACCTGTTCCCGACCGAACCTTCGGCGAAATTCACTCGCATTTTCAACCGTAGACCGTGAAGTGTTTCGGTCATGGAATCAAACTCATTCCGCCACTTTTGCATACGGCCATACGACTCCGCTTCCATTTGCCGGATTTCCGTGATTGCCAGTTCTGCATTTTCCTTTTTTGGTCGATCTGCTTTGATGTATGCCTTGGCGTATTCGGTATCGCGGTGCACATGCCATCTTTTGTACAACCGATCGCATTCAGCGGATAAGTCTCCAACAAGCACCAAACACTTTGTAAGCAGTTCGATCTTCTGGAGAAGAGCTGCCGGATTGTCTTCCGGAAGGTTCTCGGCCAGTTCCTTGAATCGATCGATGTCAGCAATATACCGTTCAATGTCCAATGGATTCACGCCCTTGAAAATTAACCTCGGCCTTCAGCCCTGCAATCGCGTCCTCCGTACATTCGCAGACCCGATACCTTATCCCGAGATTCGCGTCAGTCTTAATCGTATAAATATGTGGGATGTGTTTTGGGCTATCATCAACGGAAACAATGACCGCCTCGATCAGGACTACATCACCAACTTTGTATTTGGCCATACGCCATCCGCCTCTCCAAGAAGTTCGCCGATAAACCGACTTGGTTCGCATTCTTCCGTCTTGCCCCAACTGGAAGCCGTCTTGGTGGAAGAGATAATTAGGTTGTCCTTCGCCCGAGTAACCGCCACGTAAGCAAGCCGCCGCTCTTCCTCCATATCCATCGTGTTACGGCTAGGGAATGTCCCTTCATTCATTCCAATTAGGAAGACAGTCGGGAATTCTAAACCTTTGCTGCCGTGAATGGTCATGAGCTTAACGGTATCCCGCTTATCCAGAAGCTTCTCCTGAGTGTCCCGGATACTTAGCCATTTCAGGAAAGTCGGGACATCGATATCTTCGCCAAGGTTTTGTTGCCGTTCCATCCAGTACGCGATGTATTGCTCGGCTTCGTTCAAATCTTCAATACGGTTGTATAGGCTTCGCAATGAATACCATTCTCGAATCAGAAGAAGGTCGATAAGAACTTTGAACGCTGCCAAGATGGAGTTTGCGGAAAAGATATAAGAAGACAATTCCGCGAAGCCATTACGAACGTCTGATAACTTCTCGTCTGTCGATAGTGTTAGCGCTTCTCTGAGTGAGATGGAGTTATCAATCGCCAATTGCTCAAGTGCCTTCATTTGCATATCCGAAAGCAGTTGGTTAGGAAACTGCATTGTCCGCTTGAAATTTTTCTCATCCTTTGGGTTGTAGATGCTGATAAGGTAGGAGATGAGCAACCGGATATCCAATCTCTTGAGCGGATCATTTGCGCCGCTCAGTACCAAACAAGGAATGTTCTTCGCCCTCAACTTGTGGTAAATGAAATCAATTTGAGAGTTTGTTCTTGCGAGAACCGCGAAGTCAGAATACTTCTCGTCAGGACCTTTAGAAGCTATCAATTCGCTAACCATTTCAGCTTCAGACTCTTGGCTGGATAAAACGAACAAATCGAATGGAGAGCCTTCTTTATTTGTGATGAGCGTTTTCTTGGTTTGATTAATGTTATGACCAATAAGACTGTTGGCCGCATTGATAATTGGCTCCGTTGACCGGTAGTTACGTTCTAATTTGACGACTTCGGTATTTGGGAACTCCCGAGAAAATTCCAGAATATTCTCAACCCTTGCTCCAGTGAAAGAATAAATCGTCTGAAAGTCATCGCCTACTACGAACAAATTCTCAGGACAAAGCAGTTTAATAAACATTAGCTGCTCTATGTTGGTGTCCTGGAATTCATCGACGTATACGTGCTTCCATTGCCACCGATAAAATGCAGCAACATCCGCATGCTTCACAAACAATTCATTCACTTTGCTTACAAGATGGTCGAGATCAACTGCATTGAATCGTTTGAGTTGCCATTCGTATTCCTTGATAACCAGTAATTCCGGGCCCGGAGACGGGCTTTTATCCATCTTCGCAAGTACTTTATTAATTGAAGTTTGATTGGACAGCCCCATCACCGAGATGATAGACGCTACAATCTCTTTCCGATCTTCCTGCGTGTAGATAGTGAAGTTCTTGTCGAACCCCAGCCTGTGCCCCCATTCCTTTAGGATATGGACGGCAAGGGCGTGGAACGTACTGCATGTCATCTTCTTGGATTCCTTCTCCCCGATCAGTTTTCCAAGGCGATCTTTCATTTCCTTGGCGGCTGCGCGAGTAAAGGTTATGGCCAGTATTCCAGATGAACCTACACGGCAATTTAGATTCAGATGAGCTATTCGATGTGTTAGCGTTCTAGTCTTGCCTGTCCCAGCTCCAGCCAGCATAAGAGTGGTTTTAGATTTAGACAGCACGGCTTTGGCTTGTTCCTCATTCAATCCATCAATTAGATTACTCGCTTGTTCCCTCAGAATGGATCAGCCTCCACTTCAGGAGAGAGGTTCCATATACGCCATCCCTCAACTTTTGAAAGGTCAGACGGTTTCACAACACCTGCAACGATAATATTGTCCAGTTTGTGAGATAGCGCCTTAAGACCGTTTAGCACATTCGGAAGGTTTATATGGTCAAGATCGTTCAGATCATCGATGGCCAGCACTTTCACTTGCGGATTGGCTCTTTCGATCATTGTCACTAGGAAAGCAGAAAGGAACATCAATTGCTCACCTGTTGAGATTGTGTCGAAGCTAGTATGTCTGCCATCCTTGATCCAACCGAATTGAAATACTTCTTTGCCTGTTTCCGACTCGGTGGAAAAGTAAACGGGATAATGGATGCCCATTAATTGAAGATTATGGTTGATAGATTCCTCAATCGGACCGACAATGCCCTTCACTAGAACACCCTGAATCCCTTTTGCACCCAGAGTTGTTGATAGGTTCTTACAAGCATCGAAATAATGCTTTGCCTTGCTAGCAGATAACACGGCCGTCTGCCGGTTGGACAGCGTGATCTTCGCTTTTTCCTTCTCTTCGATGACTTGATCCAACTCTGATATCTGCCCGGCAATTGCAGTGATCTGAGTCTCTAAAAGATCTAACGAAGCTGCGGGCGGTTGTTTGTCTGCTGAAAGCCGATCTACCTCAGCTTGCTTGGCAACCACCTTGCTTTGGGACTCATTCTTTGTTTGAAATTCGGCTTGTTCCGTTTTCCGTATGTGGTCGATTTCGGATCGAATACGATCATTTTCTTGCTGTTCTTTCCTGGAGGCCTCATATAACGTTGATCGTTCTGTTTCGAGTGCCGATTCCGTTGAACGCAATTCCTTTATCTCATGTTCAACTTCGGAGATCTTCGATTTTAGGGCATCGATCGTTTCCTGAAGCTTCGGGGCATTCGTGCCAACGTGATCAATGAATTTCGAAAAATCCTTGTCGCAAGCGATATTACGGTGAAGGACACATACACCCGCACCCTTGCTCAAAATATTGGCGCGAACAGAAGTGATGTCATCCAGTTCACGTTCATTTCTAGAAAGCTCTTTCTTCAGTTCATCAATTTCTGCAACCTTGCCGTCACGCTTCAGTTGCGATGAAGTGATGTTGGTTTGTATCCTTGCTGCTTCCGCACTAATATCCGAATGTTTAATCTTCTCCTGCAACGCCACTACTTCGGCCTCATAATTCCGATCTGAATGGGTGTTTAGTGTCGCCGTCAGGCCTTCGATTTCGGATTTAAGCAAAGCGATTCTAGCAACACGCTCATCCCACTGTCGCTTTAACTCTTTGCCAGCGGTGATTTGACCATGAATGTCCGTGTTCTGTTCTCTAAGAGCCTTTATTTCTATTTTCTTGGCGGCGATATCACGGTCAGTCTCTTCAAGTTGATGCTTCATTTCCTCAAGCTCTCGGACAGCTCCAACGGCATCAGCCTGTTTGTTATTCCAGTGTTTTTGTTGCAATTCGACCCAGGTCAACATGGATTGCAGTCCAGCAGTGAGATCATAGCCGTCTTGCCACTCAGCAAGACTGTCATTAATCATTTCCTTCGAGGCATTATATAGATCTGGATTTGTATCGTGGAGAACTTTGGTTAGCAATTGAGAGAGAAGATGGGAAGTAACCTTTGGTTTATCCCATTCTTCATTTGTTATTGGAGAAAGGCTGTAGATGAATTCCCGTCGTTTAGCATCTGAACGATCAAGGAACTCCTGAAAATCGAACACAACAGGGAAACTGCCGACTTCTGCGGTCACCCGCGCATTCATTTGCGTTGGGGTTTTTTCGCCCCTGTTTGGGGATATGTTAAGCGATTCGACATACTTTATTTCTTTGGAAAGATCACCTTTAAGCTTTTCAGTCCGGGTTAGTGTACGATCGAAGGAGAAATTTCCAACTTGTATCCCAGCAGACATTTCCGCACTGGAGCTTAGCTTAAAAACTTCGGAATTAATTTTACGACCGGGAATATACCCAAGCATCGCGTATTGCAGCGATTGTAGTCTTGAAGATTTTCCCGAACCGTTCCGTCCGATAAAGATGTCCAGCCCAGTCAACTCCTGATTGAACGTATTTCCCTTTATACTTTTAGCACGAATGGTTTTTATCATTAGAAACGAGGGCCTCCTTCACTAGATAGAAAAGTAATTTCGTTTTCGTCCTTTGTATCGATCACTGCGCTATAAACGTCTGCGCCCTGAACGGTCCCCGTAGTTGACAACTCGCGTTGTAGGTCCTTTATCTGAGATTCTGTTAAGTCGGTTAGGTAGTTAGCAACAAGGACGCTAGCAATGCCATTCTGAGCTTTTACTTTCACTGGAGGCATGCACGGATGCATCCGGATGGAAGACCTCCAAGCCAACGTCCTCGCCTCACGTTCACCGTAGTTCTTGCGCCGAATTAGGTTTGAGATGACCGGGATGGTGTCGGCATGGTTGGATTTTGCATAGATTCCTAACTTCCCGTGGAATGATTCGAAATAACCTTCAGCTCGTTCCTCTTCATTCAACTGGTCATAGGTACAAAACTTACCTACATCGTAATTACCGTTGATGGCTTGAGTTAACTCCATTACATAGAGCAGTCGAATATCATGAACGACAGTAGCAGTACTGACAAATGGTTTACCATCAACGCCGCAACTTATTGTCGCGCTATAAGCCCAAAATCTTAGCGGGGAGTTAGTCTCTTCTTCGAATTCAATATATGGATTCCTGACCTCGCGACCATCTGGTAGAAGCATTGTCTTGGTTTCGATTTCACGTATACCAGCCACTTTATTGATCACTCTGTAACCCTCAGCGCTGATGATCCAATCATCGTCCTCAGCCTGATAGAGATGACCTTCGGCTTGAGACAACCTGACAACTCCGGCAGTTTGATTTGCCATAATGCACATATGACCATTGTTCACGTTAGCCGGAATCCACCCATGCGGATCCTGTATTTCAACCTTTTGCATTCACATTTCGCCCCAATCGTGATAGTATTGGGGTAATACGTTCGTCCAAGAATCGCATTACCCCTGAGACGCCGATCCTTCCGAGATTGGCGTTTCTTCATTTTCGAGATACTTATCGGCTAATTCCTTGCCTGCTGATTCATGAAAATTGCGTTTAGCAGCCTTCATTTTCTGCCATAGGATCAACCACTTTTTGCCTTCAAAATAATTACCTTGGCCGATTAGATGATAGGCCATTGCCCAGCATGCCATTGAATACATTTCCATTTCGTTGCCGTCCAGCTCCATTGTCGCCTTTGCCCTTTCCAACATCTTGTGCCCCTTTCTTGGACTCAACCCTAGCAGAATTAATGTAGAAATCCCGCTTCTGCTTCGTGGTTAGATATCCACCGATTTTCATTCGACCACCACCCACAATGAGATAACTACAATGATGATCAACGGGAAAACTACGAACACGGACGAGTAATCCTCCTTATTCCCGCTCTTTAATAGAAGAAGAATCTCCCTCATTTCCCGCTCCACCTTCCTTCGGAAGTGGCTCATTCGGAAATCGACCCTTAATGTTTTTGGCATAAAAGCTTCCGATGGAGTTGGATTTCATCATTTCTTCGTACAGTTCAACGGGTACACCATGGTAGGGGTATGTCGTTACCTTGCCGTGAAACTGAATAAGTAGGACGTTCTGAACAAGGTCGTAACCGACTGCTGCAATACTTGATGATGTTACTGGTGTAAGTTGCATCAGATGTGATCCTCTGGGCTGAAAGCGTGGACAAAGTTAATCGCCTCAGCGAAATCCATCCTTCGAATGTGTGAATATTTGGCGACGGCGATCCTTTTTTTTAACTTGGACCAGATCAGACGCCGATATTTACCAACCACGTCTTTGAAGTTTCCATCCGATTCCGTGTACCGATCCTTCGTAAGTGCCGTCGACTTAGCAAAAACGGAGGCTTGAAGGTCGTAGCACTCCTTATCCGTTAGCGTTACGCTGTCCCGGACTTCTTGAACCATGCCCTCGACTTGCGCAAACTTGGTAGTGAAATCCTGGTACATACTTTTCATGCTGCCGATCATCGCATCGATTGCTTTTCCCTGTGAGTTCTGCCTTTCGTTCTGCTGGTCAACCACTTTGAAGAGTTCCATTTGAACAAGTGGTCCTTCCTGAGACTGAACCATCGTCATTTCACTCATTGATTTCACCAATCTTTCTGCCGCTAAGGGCGAGTTTGATTTGATCTACATACCGGTCAAGCATGTCAACACATTCGGACAAGCGTTTTCTTTCCGCCTCATCAGATGCAGCAATTGCTCCAACCATATACGAGCCGATTGCCGCCTTTTCGAGAAAGTTTTTGATATGTACGCGGACTTGAATCGTACTTATATCCGCTTCGTGTTGTAACTTCTTTCTCTGGATCGTAGCTTGTTGTTCATCAAATCCTTCGGGATTCTGAAGCTTCAGCGCTGCCAATTCTTCTTTTGTTCTTTTCAACCCTTGCCTCAAGGTGTTAATCGTGAAATTGTCGTTGTCCCGATCTTCCTTAAGCTTCCGTTTCCACTCGTCCTCTTTTTGCTTGAGAAGCATCTGTTTTTCTTGTTCCTTTTGAGATAGCAGAACATCTGTTTCTTCTTGATGTCGCTCGATAGCAGCCGCTTCGATGTCGGGGATCATATCCTTTGGAATAGCATCACGAAATTTTTTCTGAGTCCGTTCAATTTCAGCTTCGAGTTCAACAGCTTTGCTTTTCGCTTCGTCAGCTTCTTTTTTTAATTTCTGATAGGCGGCGTGGACGCTGATTTGCTTTTCGTCGAGTTGCTTAATAAGCTCCGGAGCGGCATTATCAGAAACGAACTTGGCTTTTTCATATTGTTTGCCAGAACCAAATCCGATTTGTTCAGCGACAATATCAGATGTTCGCCCTTCACTCCGAGCGTGAAAATTTTCTCCGTCGGCATTTTGCTTTAAGTTTGAATGACTGCGATCGCGCGCTTTTTCTTTTTCGAAATCTTCGATACGCCGCCCTAACTCAACGGCTTCGGAAAAGGTGAACGCTTCTCGGTTGTCATTCTCATCTCTTTCTAATTTCAAATGATGGACATCGTCTGTCACCGTCATAACTCGGACTTCGATTTGTTGATATCCGAGCAGTTTGCAGGCCCTCAATCGACGTTCACCGGCAATTAGTTGAAAATCTGGTGTAATTGTAGGAGGGTGTATAAGTCCGTTTTCCTTAATACTTGCAGACAACTTGTCGATGTTTGAAAACTTCTTACGCGCCCGTTCCGGTACAATCACTTTGTCGATATCAATGAGCAATCGGATTCTCCTTCCTTTGAATTTACTGAGTGGCCTTTATGCCATTCTTAGTTGCTTGCGAACTTGTTGCTCTTCCAGTCGGAGTTTACGACGCGCAGCATGGCGAATATTTTCGAGATATTTCTTAGCTTCGTCACGCCGCTGCTTCCTATTGGGACCGGAATTTAGAGTGATCCACCTTACAAAACGGCTAGGCGTGTAATCCCGCCATCTTTTCGCGCGATTCCTTTGGAGAGGATCGTTAATGCCCGGTATTGGTTGATCTGCAAGTTTGTTGAGGTGTCCCGGCGCATCATCTTCTTGAAGAGCTTGTACAACCAAGCCGATGCGGCGGAAGATGCTTTTAATGAATGAAACAATGAACGCCAGAATGCTTGATCTTTGAATTGTGATGGCTGTCATTTGGATTTCTCCTTTCAGATTTGTATTAATAGGGTTGCTCGCTCAACCATTGTTCAAGGAATTGTCTGGTTTCGCGGACAGGGAAATACCACTTACTAACAACTTTGTGTTTCGGAAATCTCGGGTCGAAGAAAAAAGCATCTAGTATAAAATTCCAACTCATGCATGTTCGTTTCTTCAATTCAGCCGTATCCCAAAATACGTACTCGGCATCGATTTCTTTAACAAGAGCGCTTATTGATTCTTTACAAAGCCTTCTGACTTCCGCCTCATCCACTTTGACGCTCAGCATTTGATTGTCACCTCGATAACTCAGAAAGATGCTTGCAGCCATCAAACTTGAACCATGGATCTACTGAAACCATCATTTTTCGACATTCTCAAGATAAAAAAATTTTTCGAATGGCTCTTGAAAAACAGCCAATACACTGGCAATAAAATGATTGCCGGGAGCGCTGTAACGATCATCTTTGGGATTCAACTTTGCCCTTGATATCTGGCTTGGTGATAATCCCATCTTCGCTGCGAGGTCAGCATCCGTTTTGATTTCAAGATCGATCTGTGCCTTCATTAGTTCCTTTGTGTTAAGACGGATTACCGTTTTTTTTATTTCTAAATTTTGCATTTGTGTCACCTCCCGATCATCCATGACGCATATATATACGTCTGGTACAACAAAGATAGCACGCATATATATTCGTTTGCAATACACTTACGAATATAATTGCGTGCATGCAATTAATTTAGTATAATTTATCTAAAGAGTAGGTAAAGGAGCCGCTGTAAAATGGTCGACATGTTGGTCGGGGAAAGCTTCGGGGATTATTTCAGAAGAGTAAGGAAGTCAAAGGGATTCAAGTCACAAAAAGATTTAGCGACAGCTTCTAATGGAAAAGTATCGCAGGCAACATTATCGAGAATAGAGGATAATCAACAAAAACCTTTTCCAGAAACACTAAAAGTACTTGCTGAAACGTTAGATGAGCCGTACGAAAAGTTAATGATTGCAGCAGGTTACATTGAAGGGAAAGTAACCCATCACCCCTTAAGATTCAACTCAAAAGGTGAACTTCTCGAAATGACAGACGAGGAAGTCATTGACGAAACTATCTCTGATAGAGAGTACTTTGTGAAAAGTGCTTTAGACGAGAAAATTCGTGAAACTAGAGAAAATGACTCATTGCCTTATGGAGAAAAGAAAATAGTCCTTCATGAGTTGGAAAAAGTAAAGGAGGAGTACCGATATCCAAACTTTGCAAATTCAAGGGATATCAAAGATCTAAGTAAATTCCTAGAGCAATCAGAAATAATGTTTGATGGTGTTCCGATGAATGATGAAGAGAAAGCTCGAATTCGTGGGTTTATGGAATCCATGTTTTGGGATGCAAAACAAAAAAATAAACGGAAAAAGAACACCGAAGAATAGACACCGGCGCATCCAATCGGGGGACATAATGGACATTGAGCGAAGGGTTAAAAACCTTATTAAGAAACATAAAACTAACTGCCCATTCGAACTGGCCGAGTGTCTGAATATAAATGTTTGGTATTCGGAGTTCGGCGATGGATGTCGCGGGTTTTACCTAAAAACTCTTAGAAGAAGGTACATCGCAATAAATTCAGCTTTAAGTGAAGAATGGCAAAAATTCGTATGCGCACACGAGTTAGGTCACGATCGGTTGCATTCTGGTTATATGGGCTACTACTTTATCGAACAACACACATTGTTTAATCCTGGGAAGTTTGAAAGGCAAGCCAACTTATTTGCTATGAACCTACTTATTGGTAATAACAAGCCCGATGAAGATGAGCCGATTGAGTATTTTTATTCAAGAAACGGAATTCCAAAGGATGTAATAATATATCAATAAAACTTGAGGTTTCCAGCCATCAGGCTGTTTCCTATACGCTTTTTTCAATGTGTATATCCTATCAGAAAAGGAGAAATGATATGGCCTTTTATCGCAAGCGAGGAGAGAAGTGGGAATACCGGATAAGTTACATGGATCGCAGGACTGGAACACCAAAGGAGAAAACTAAGGGAGGGTTCAAGACAAAGAAAGAAGCCCAGTTCGCGGCGGTGACTGCCGAGAAAGACATTAATTATTTCGGATTTGCTGAAGATGGGAATGAATTGGTAGAGAAATTTTTCGCCGATTGGTTGGAGATTTACAAAAAGCCGTTTGTTAAGCCGATGACATACACCCTTCAAGAGCAGAACGTTCGGTTGAATATCGTTCCGCGCTGGGGTAAATACCGGCTGAAAGACTTATCTCGATCGGATTATCAGAAATGGATCAATGATTTGCGCGACCATTACAGTGAGGGTACGGTCCGGAGGATTCATAGCATTTTTAGTACAGCTGTGAACGATGCAGTCCATGAATTCAATATAATGAGAGAAAATCCAATCAAGAAGATCAAAATACCTAAAGACATCGAGAAAACAGATAAGATCAGTTTCTTCACAACAGAGCAGTTGGAGAAGTTCTTGACTGTGCTAAAGGCTCCAACCAAAAATGCAAAATACAAGATATCCATTCAACCGTATGCTATTTTTGGTTTGATGTCCCGGACCGGGATCCGGATCGGCGAAGCTCTGGCGTTAACCTGGGATGACTTCGACGAGGTTAACAAGAAACTAACCATTAACAAAACACTCGTTTACCCATTGAACTCCACGCCGTATCTTTCGACGCCAAAGTCAAAGAAGAGTAATCGGGTAATAACACTTGACGACGCTGCTGTTAAACTTCTGAAGAAGCATCGAGTAAACCAAAAAGAAGTTTTACTGGCGTATGAGAATTACAAACCAGCCACAACTAACATAATCTTCCACCAGCATGATGGTCGATGGCTTCGGACTAATGTGGTTCGGGAACTCTTCAAAGCAAAATGCAAACAGGCTGCACTCCCGATATTATCCCCTCATGCTCTTCGCCATACTCATGCAGTTCATCTATTGGAGTCAGGTATAAATATAAAATACGTGTCGGAGAGGCTTGGGCACGCAAGCATTAAAGCGACTGAGGTATATCTGCATGTCACCAAGAAAATCGAAAATGACGCTTTGTCACTCTATGAGCGGTATGTCCAACTTTAAAAAACGGGCAAAAAACGGACAAGGGCCCCGACCGGAGTCGAGAACCCTTGCTACATAAGGCTTAACCGATGCTGCCTTCCATCTCGAACTTAATGAGACGGTTCATCTCTACCGCGTATTCCATCGGCAATTCTTTGGTGAACGGCTCGATGAAGCCCATGACGATCATTTGCGTCGCTTCCGCATCCGTCAAGCCGCGGCTCATCAGATAGAACAACTGATCTTCCGACACCTTGGATACAGTCGCTTCGTGCTCAAGCGTAATGTTGTCGTTCATGATTTCGTTATAAGGAATCGTATCGCTTGTCGATTGGTCATCAAGGATGAGCGTGTCGCACTTGATGTTCGCTTTCGCTCCCTCTGCGTTACGGCCGAAGGAAGCAAGTCCGCGGTACGTTACTTTGCCGCCGTGTTTGGAGATAGACTTGGATACGATCGTCGAGCTTGTATCCGGTGCCAAGTGGATCATCTTAGCGCCCGCGTCTTGATGCTGGCCTTTGCCGGCAACCGCTATTGAGAGCACCATGCCTTTAGCTCCGCGGCCTTTAAGCACGACCGCAGGATACTTCATCGTCAGCTTGGAACCGATGTTGCCGTCGACCCATTCCATCGTCGCGTTCTCTTCCGCAACCGCGCGTTTCGTAACAAGGTTGTAGATGTTCGGAGCCCAGTTCTGGATCGTCGTGTAACGGACGCGCGCGTCCTTCTTAACGATGATTTCCACGACTGCGCTGTGCAAGGAGTTCGTGCTGTATACAGGTGCTGTGCAGCCTTCTACATAGTGCACGGAGCTTCCTTCGTCAGCGATAATCAGCGTACGTTCGAATTGGCCCATGTTCTCGGAGTTAATGCGGAAGTAAGCTTGCAGCGGGACTTCGCATTTCACGCCTTTCGGAACATAGATGAAGCTTCCTCCGGACCATACCGCGCTGTTCAATGCCGCGAATTTGTTATCCGCAGGCGGGATAACCGTACCGAAATATTCCTTGAAAATTTCCGGGTGTTCACGAATCGCGGAGTCGGTATCCATGAAAATAACGCCCTGCTTCTCCAAGTCCTCCTGCATGCTGTGGTATACAACCTCGGACTCGTACTGAGCCGATACGCCTGCCAGGAATTTTTGTTCCGCTTCCGGAATGCCGAGCTTGTCGAAAGTCGCTTTGATTTCTTCCGGCACTTCTTCCCAAGTTTTCCCTTGTTTCTCCGACGGTTTGACATAGTACTGAATTTCTTCGAAATCCAGGTCTTCCATGTTGCCGCCCCATTTAGGCATATCCATCTTCCTGAATTGCTCGAGAGACTTCAAGCGGAACTTCAGCATCCATTCGGGTTCGCCCTTCATCTCGGAAATCGTGCGTACGATTTCTTCGGTCAGACCTTTACCGGATTGGAAAATCGCCTTATGCTCGTCGCGGAACCCATATTTGTACTCTTCCAAATCGGGCATTTGCTTAGCCATAATGATCAACCTCCTTGTTATTGTTCAATGCCTTCGTGCTTGCCTTTGCCATGCTCTACGCCTTTGCGAAGCGCGTTCCAAGCCAAAGTCGCGCATTTGATCCGTGCCGGAAATTTATTCACGCCCGATAACGCCTCAACGTCTTCATAATCTTCAAATTCAACGGGTTCGCCCTTCATCATCGCAGAAAATTTATCCGCCAGCTTCAGCGCCTCCTCGGCGGGTTTGCCCATTACCGCTTCCGTCATCATCGAAGCTGACGACATGCTGATCGAACAGCCTTCCCCCGTAAACTTGACGTTGCGGACGATGCCTTCCTCCAGCTGAAGCTGGAGGGAGATCCGATCGCCGCAAGTCGGATTGTTCAGGTTGACGGTAACGGATTCATTGTCTAGCTCGCCGCGGTTTCTCGGCGTTTTATAATGATCCATAATGACGCGGCGGTACAAATCATCTAATTGACTCATAACCGAAAAACTCCTTTGTCTTGACCAGAGATTCGGCCAGCCGGTCGACGTCTTGCTCCGTATTGTATAAATAGAAGCTTGCTCTTGCCGTTGCGCTCACGTTTAACCATCTCATAAGAGGCTGGCAGCAGTGATGGCCTGCCCGAACGGCAATCCCTTCCGTATCGAGCACGGTTGCGACATCGTGCGGATGGACGTCTCCAAGGTTGAAGGTAACGAGTCCCGCACGTTCCTCACGAGGTCCGTAAATCGTCAAACCCTCGATATTGGAGAGCCTCTCCATAGCATACCGGGTAAGCTTTTTCTCATGCTGATCAATATTGTGAAGTCCGACCTGATCTAGAAAATCGATAGCCGCTCCAAGCCCTACCGCACCGGCGATCATGGGAGTCCCGCCTTCGAACTTCCAAGGCAGCTCCTTCCAAGTCGAACCGTGCAGCTCAACGAAATCGATCATTTCGCCTCCGAACTCGACGGGTTCCATACGCTCAAGCAATTGCGCTTTCCCATATAATGCCCCAATTCCGGTCGGACCGCACATCTTGTGACCGGAGAAAGCGTAGAAATCTACATCCAAAGCTTGCACGTCCACCTTCAGATGAGGGGTGCTCTGCGCTCCGTCAACAACGATGATCGCGCCTTTGCGGTGAGCAATCTCCGCAATCTTGGCAATCGGATTGATGGTGCCGAGTACGTTGGACACGTAAGTGATGGAGACGATTTTCGTCCGCTCCGTCACCGCCCGTTCCACGTCCTCAAGCGTGATCGTTCCGTCAGGCTGCAGCGGAATGTATTTAAGGGTCGCTCCCGTGGCCTTGGCGGCTTGCTGCCATGGAATCAGGTTGCTGTGATGCTCCATCGGGGTAATGACAATTTCGTCACCTTCGCGGAGCGTCTGACGCGCATAACCGGATGCTACGATATTCAATGCCGTCGTCGTTCCACGGGTGAAAATAATTTGGCGGGATGCCGGCGCGTTCAGAAACCGGGCGACTTTCTCCCGAGCGCCTTCATAAGCGTCCGTTGCCCGCGACCCCAGTGTATGAACGCCGCGGTGCACGTTGGCATTGTCCCGCTCATAGTAACGTTTGACTGCTTCGATAACCGAACGGGGCTTCTGCGTAGTTGCCCCGTTATCTAGGTAGACGAGAGGGTGACCGTTAATATCCTGGTGAAGGATCGGAAACTCCGCCTTAAGCGCGATGGGATCCATTATCAGCCCAGCTTTCTTTCGAGGATGCGGTGCAATTGCTCGCGCAGCCCTTTCAACGGGATTTCGGAAACGACCGGATCCAAGAACCCGTGAATGATAAGGCGTTCCGCTTCTTTACGGGTAATACCGCGAGACATCAGGTAGTACACTTGATCGGCATTTACTTGTCCAACGCTAGCCGCATGGCCTGCTTTAACATCGTCCTCGTCGATCAGAAGAATCGGGTTTGCGTCACCGCGCGCTTTCGGGCTTAACATGAGAACCTTCTCCGTTTGCTGTCCGTTCGCTTTGGTCGCGCCTTTCTCGATCTTCGTGATACCGTTAATGATCGCGGTCGCTTCATCTTTCATAACAGCGCGCGTGATCATGTCGCTCTCCGTCGAACGTCCGAAGTGAACCGCTTGCGTCGTCAGGCTCATGCGCTGGTTGCCCGTTCCGACGGAAATGATCTTGGAGTCGGAAGAGGAGCCATTGCCCTTGAGCACGGATTTGGTATCCGTTATCGAATTCCCGTTGTGCAGGTCACCGACGATCCACTCGATGCGGGCATCGCTATCAAGTATCGCGCGACGGTATGCAATATCAATCGCGCTGGCATCCATCTGATGAACGGCTGCATAACGAACGACCGCCCCAGACTTCGCGAATACTTCGACCGCGCTATTATGAAGGAGCGTGGATGAAGTTGCTTTTAAGGAAGAAGCGACTTGTTCGACGAAAGCTACACGGCTGTTGCTCTCAGCGATAACGAGAACATGCGGCATGAAAGTCGCTTCCGCATCGTCAACGAACAACAGTGCCTGAATAGGCACTTCGATTGCAACGTTGCGGGGAACGTATAAGAATACTCCGCCGTTCCAGAGTGCGGCATGTACGGCGGCGAGCTTATGCTCGTCTCTTGCGTATGCGGTCATGAAATGTTTGCGAAGCAGCTCTTCATGGTTGCGGGCGGCATCTTCCAAGCTGGTCAGAATTACGCCTTGTACCTTCAGCTCTTCGGATAGCTGCGTGTAGACGACGGAAGAGTTGTGCTGCACGATCAAAGCGCTGCTCTCTTCTTCCGGGAGCAATGCGGTAATAGCAGCAGGCAAATCAGAAATCGACGATGCGGTCTGACCTGGGCGATTCACGCCGTATTGATCCAGAGTCCAACGGGTAAGTGGCAGTTTCTCCGGCTTAGGAAGATCTAGTTGAGTAGCTAGCTCCCCGGCTTCTTCACGCCAAGCGACGAGCCAAGCTGGCTCGTTCTTGCTGCGGGCGATCGCGGCTGCCGCGTCTCGGCCGAAAGAGGTGGTTGGTGTACTCATGATTGCTATGCCCCCTCCTTAAGCTTGGCCGACGGTCTCGTCGACGATGCCCAGTTCTTCTTTAACCCAGTCGTAACCTTCGGCTTCCAACCGTTGAGCAAGTTCCGGTCCTCCGGATTTAACGATGCGGCCTTGCATCATAACATGCACGAAATCAGGCGTGATGTAGTTCAGCAAGCGCTGATAGTGAGTGATGATCAGGAACCCGCGATCTTCGGAACGCATCGCGTTCACGCCTTCGGCTACGATGCGAAGGGCATCGATGTCTAGACCTGAGTCGACTTCATCCAATATAACGAGCTTAGGCTCAAGCAGCATCATTTGCAGAATTTCATTGCGTTTCTTTTCCCCGCCGGAGAAGCCTTCATTCAGGTAACGGTGCATGAACTCGGTGTTCATCTCCAGTTCCTTCATCTTGCCTTCCATCTGGCGAACGAATTTAATGAGAGATATTTCGTTTCCTTCTCCGCGACGCGCATTGATGGCGCTGCGCAGGAAGTCGGCATTCGTTACGCCGGTAATCTCGCTGGGGTATTGCATGGCCAAGAACAGCCCCGCACGAGCACGCTCGTCCACTCCCATATCCAACACGTCTTCGCCGTTAAGCGTGACCGTGCCGTCGGTTACCTCATATTTCGGATGACCCATCAGCGCGGATGCGAGCGTGCTTTTACCCGTACCGTTGGGCCCCATGATGGCATGAACTTCTCCGCCTTGAATCTTAAGATCGATGCCCTTCAATATTTCTTTACCCTCAATAGAAGATTTTAGCCCTTGTATTTCGAATTCAGTCGACATTTCCTTATACCCTCCAAATTTCTGCGGGGACTTATTATATATCGCGTTAGCGCGTCAATAATAAATCCTTATTTATAATCATTTTAATTTGATTCTCACTGATTCTCAATACAATTTTATGAAAGAAACGTGAAAAAAGCAAACCGGGCCTTTTCCCGCATAGGAAGTAAGGCCCGGAATGGCTTAGTGTCAACTTTTCAATTGATTTCGAACCGCGTTAACTTGGCGTTCGAATTGCGCGTCGTCCAAGATCGGCTTCATCGGGCCCGGAGAAACGTCCTCGAGCTTAAGCCAAGATTTGCAACCGCCGTAACTGTCCCTCATCGGAATTTCCATCGGCGTCTCTAGCTTATATACCCGCAGGATCAACACATGCAGCGGCTTCGTCCTTTTCCACTTCAACCGCTCTTCCGCATAATCCTCTGTCCAGATATGAAGATTCTCGATCCGTTGCAGCGTCTCCGCGTCCGTTATTTCTATATCCTCGACGACTTCCGCATACGAGGTTAAACGTACCCGGTCGGAAAGCCCCGCCGCTTCCGCTTGCGTTAAGCCGACCATCTCGCCAGCTTCGGGCTTGACCAGATGCGGCCTCTGGTGCTCGAACGACGGGAACAAATAAAACTCCGGACTCTCCAGCCTGAATTCCTTCGTTTCCTCGGCTATGCCGCCTTTACGCAGCACGATGACCTGACGGCCTTCTTCCAGAGCTTTGACCGCAACGGCCCATTCCCTTAACGCGATTGGTTGCTCCATCTCTTCGTATCGCTCCTCTCCACCTGCTCTGTTTCTACATTATAGCATAGCAGCTATAGGGGCTTAAGTTAGATGCTTCTGACGGTAATTAGGATCATTTTAACTCATGGATTCCAATGGAACTTATTATAGCGTATAATGAATGTATCAATTAGAAGGCCCTGTTGCCCGGTCGATGACTAGAGGCACAACCTCGGAAGCTTTTTTCCCGGGTTGTGCCTTTTTTGCGTGTCGCCGGGGGATAGCCCGGGCTGAATCTATTCCGCCAAAGGAGCTTACCCATGCTAAAAGAAGCCATTTACCACCGTCCCAAGAATAACTGGTCTTACGCTTACGACCGTGAAACGGTTCATCTGCGCCTCCGTACGAAACGAGGGGACGTGGCTGGCGTTTCCCTTGTCTACGGCGACAAGTACAATTGGCATCACATTGGTCCGCAAACGGCCGAGATGAATGTTTTCGCGCGGGACTCCTTGTTCGACTATTGGCAGGTTGCGGTTAAGCCGACTTACCGGAGGCTGAAATACGGCTTCAAGCTGCGTGACGGAAACGAGACGCTGTGGATGAACGAACAGGGCTTCCACGAATCGGAACCGACGAATATATACCTATACTACGAGTTTCCATTCCTTAATCCTGCCGACGTTTTCTCGCCTCCGGCATGGGTCAAGGACGCGGTTTTTTATCAAATATTCCCCGAACGGTTTGCCAAGGGCGACCCGTCTATCGATCCGGATAACGTAGAGCCGTGGGGCGGGGTGCCGACACCGCAAAACTTCTTCGGAGGCGACCTTCAAGGGGTCATCGATCACCTGGATCATCTCGAGAAGCTCGGGGTGAACGCGGTTTATTTCAACCCCTTGTTCGAAGCGCCGACCAACCACAAATACGACACGATCGATTATATGAAGATAGATCCTCACTTCGGGACAAACGAGAAGATGAAGGAATTAGTGGAGGCGTGTCATGCCCGCGGCATCAAGGTGTTGCTGGACGCCGTATTCAACCACAGCGGCAGCCGGTTCCCTCCGTTCCTCGACGTCAAGGAAAAAGGTACAAGTTCCCGTTACGCGGACTGGTTCCACGTCAGGGAATTCCCCTTGGAGGTTCGGGACGGCATTCCGACTTTCGACGCTTTCGCTTTCGGGGCCGATATGCCGAAGTTGAATACGGAGAACGCCGAAGTGCAGAAGTACTTGCTTGACGTCGCCCGTTACTGGATTGAAGAGATCGGCGTGGATGGCTGGAGGCTGGACGTTGCGAATGAGGTCGACCACAGATTCTGGCGACTGTTCCGCGACGTTGTCAAAAAAGCAAATCCCGACGCTTATATTCTTGGGGAAATCTGGCACGACTCGCAGCCGTGGCTTGGCGGTGACCAGTTTGATGCAGTCATGAACTATCCTTTGACTGAAGCCGTGCTGGATTACGCGGTTCGCGGTACCCGGGACGGACGCCAATTCGCGGACTTGGCAGGTAATTTGCTCGCCGCTTATCCGCAGCAAGCGACCGAAGCCGCGTTTAATTTGCTCGGAAGCCATGACACGCCGCGTTTACTGACCCTAAGCAAAGGGGACAAACGTCTGATGAAATTGGCGACGGTCATTCAGTTTACTTTCGCGGGAACACCGTGCATTTACTACGGCGACGAGGTCGGGCTCGACGGAGGACAAGATCCGGGTTGCCGGAAATGCATGGAATGGGACGAGGCGAAGCAGGACCTGGGCTTGTTCGCGTTTTTCGCGGCCGTCGTGAAGCTTCGGCACGACCATCGTGCCCTTCGCGACGGAACTTTCGCGATGCTCCATGCTGAGCCGGGAAGCTATGCGGTAGCCTACTCCCGCCAGGCGGACGGAGAGAAGTTCGTAATTGCCCTGAACGCGGGCAAGCGAAGAACGTCGGTGACGTTGCCGGTCGAGCAAGGCTCGAACTGCGATGTTGTCTTCGGCGAGGGAGTAGCTGCCATGAAAGGACGCAAATTACAGGTGTCGCTTCCACCAGTTGGTTACGCAATCGTGAGGGTGGGGTAGGGTCGAAGCTCGGCCGCGCCAGCTTGTAGAAAAGGATGTTCCCTTGCTCCATCAAGAGCTGGGAAACATCCTTTTTATGTCTGCGAGTTGCTTCGTCACACCAAAAACATGGCAACGATCGTCGTTACCGTCAGGCCGATCAATACCGGCTTCAGATTTCTCCGAGCGAGCTCGAATGGGCTGACTCCGCAGATTGCCGCCGCAGGGATGAGCGCCCAAGGAATAAGCGTTCCGCCCCCGACCCATATGGCCGCTACCTGCCCAAGGGCGGTTAGCGTAGCCGCTCCCGCTCCGATGGCGGCAGAGAACATTTGCGCAATAGATCCGACGAGGGAAATGCCTGAGAAACCGGAGCCGTCCAGCCCCGTGATAGCCCCCGTGGCCGTTAACGTGACGGATGCAACCGCTCCGTTCATCGGCACATGGTTCGCAAGCGCGACTCCGAGATCGTTAACGATTCCGTGCGACCCTTGCGGCAATTGGTCTCCGAACAAATCCTTGAATGCCGAATCCCCCAAGTAGAAGAATGCCGCGATCGGAATGACGGGACCGAACACCCGAAAACCGAACTGGAATCCTTCGATCAAATAGGAAGTCGTTTCCTCCAACCCCTTGTTCCGATGAGCCAGCATCGTGACCGCGATGAGGATAAGGACCGCCGTTCCGCCGATCAACGCCGTCGCATCTCCGCCTTGCAGATCAAAAGCAAACATAGCGGCTACGTCAGCACCGAACAGCAATGGGATGGTACCCGCGAGGGCTCTCTTAATTGACGGCGGCAAGACGACAGCAGCGGCACTTACTCTGGATACCCCGTCGGTTCTGACTTCATAAGCGGTCCCGTTCTTCAAGCCGCCTCTTCTCATGTCTCTGCGCATCATCCAAAAGGCGGCGACCGTCGTCACCAAACCCATGACAATAACCAGAGGAACGCTTGCCTCCATGACTTGAGATACCGGCAGCCCCGCCGCATCTGCTGTCAACTTGGGCGCGCCTTGAATGATGTAATCACCGGATAGGGCTATGCCGTGTCCAAACAGGTTCATCGCGATAGCCGCTCCGATGGCGGGCAAGCCGACCCGAAGCGCTACGGGAAGAAGAACGGCTCCGATCAGGGCGACCCCCGGCGACGGCCAGAAAAAGAGCGAGGTTACGAGCATGATAATGCCGATGCCCCAGAATGCAAGCGCCGGAGTCCGCAAGAAACCCGTCAACGGTTTAACCATCGTCTCGTTAATGCCCGTGATGATCAGCACGCGGCTCATCGCAACGATAATAGAAATGATGAAGATTGTTCCGATCAGCTCTTTGGTTGCGTAGATAAAACTGTTGAATATGCCGGATACCGATCCGTTCAAGCTTTCCGTGGCAATGATCCCTAGGGTGAAAATGCCGGCCACGCAAATCAAGGTCGTATCCCGCCGTTTCACCAGCAGCGCCAGGATAAACGCGATAAAAGCCAAATAAACCCAGTGCAGCGACGTTAACTGAATGTCCATCTGAGCCCACTCTCCCAGTCATCCGTGTAAGTGCTTTATTGTATGTCGGAGAGTGGATAGGCGTTCGCGTATAAGAAAGAAGCAATCGAAGAGGAACCCAACGTTCCTTTCGATTGCTAGTATTCTGACACGACTTCTTAAAAAAGCTAAACGTTTGCACATCCTGTTTTTGAGCATTTTCCCGCATTTTTTTATTGGTAGTTTAACATTTCCCTTATGATTTCATGTAATTATATTTTTTGATTTTGTGCCATCATTGGCACAACGACAACTAATTTGGATATTTTCTTTGTGTTATTCTTCTAAAAAAAATCGAAAAAATCACAAATTTGGCTACGAAATCATGTATTTACTTCCAAATATATAATATGTTAATATAAAAACGATTAATTCAAACGTTTGCACAAACGGAGGTGATAGCGCTTACAAATAATCCATTTCTTTGCCTACACCACGATTCCGCTCTTCATGTTTAGTTCACGTACTATCACAAAGAACCAAAACAATTAGTTGATGGGAGAGTAATGTGTAATGATGAATTTCAAACGATGGAAAAATGGATTTGCTCTAGCGGCCTTGTCCGTCTGTATTGTCTTTTCCGGATTAGTAATAAATCCCCAGACCACGGATGCTTTAACCGCTTCAGGCGCATTGGGGCCAGTTACTCCAAAAGATACGATTTATCAAATTATTACCGATCGCTTCTTTGACGGCGATACGACCAATAACATCCCGGCCGGAACAAGTTCATCTTTGTTTAATGACGCTAACGGAGACGGCAAGGGAGATGGTACCGACTTGAACAAATATCAAGGAGGAGACTGGAAAGGCATTAAAGACAAAATTCCTTACTTGAAAAATATGGGGATAACTGCCGTTTGGATTTCTGTACCTTACAAGAACAGGGAAAACCTCGTAAACGGCATATATTCCGCATATCATGGTTATCATGCAAGAAACTTCTTCGAAACAAACCCCCATTTCGGTCAAATGCAAGATTTTATCGCCCTTAAGGATGCGCTTCATACTAATGGGATAAAATTGGTGATCGATTTCGTATCCAATCACACCGGTCCGAGACCGAACGGCGACGGTGTATTATATGAACCCGATAAGGATGGTAGCGGAAATTACGCCTTCGACGCTAACGGTAATCCAAGAGATTTCAACGGGGACGGAAAAAAAGAAAACTTACTTGCCGACATAAATAATGACACGCTTGGGTTTTTCCACCACGAAGGAAATCGTCCGGACAGTGATACTTCAAAATTTGGATTTAGACATAAAGAGTTAGCCGAGTTAGCAGATTTTTCTCAGGAGAACGGCGCAGTCGTCGCGCATATCGAGAAGGCTGCAAAATTCTGGAAATCAAAAGGTATCGACGGGCTTCGCCATGATGCCACACTTCACATGAATCCTGCTTTTGTCAAAGGCTTTAAAGACGCGATAGACTCGGATATTGGCGGACCTTTAACGCATTTCGGAGAGTTTTTTATCGGCCGACCGGATTCGAAATATGATGAATATAAAACATTCCCTGATCGTACGGGCGTAAACAATTTGGATTTCGAATATTACAATGCCAACAAACAAGCTTTCGGCGACTTCAGTCAAAATATGCAAAATTTCGGAAATATGCTGATTGCCACTAGCAACGATTATACTTACGAAAACCAAGCCATTAGTTTTATCGACAATCATGATGTTTCTAGATTCCGCTATACTCAATCGAACGATAAACCTTTCCATGCCTCGATTGCAACCTTGATGACCGCACGGGGAACACCGAATATTTACTATGGTACGGAGCAGTATTTGAACCCTGGCAACAGTGGATCCGACTCCGGAAGAATGTTTATGCAAACCGCCGCACCAGCGTTTAGCGAAACAACGACAGCTTTTCAAGTGATCAAAAAACTGTCCGCCCTTAGACAATCGAACGATGCCCTTGCATACGGAACGACGGAAATTATATACAGCACTCCGGATGTTCTCGTATTCAAACGTCAATTCTACGACAAGCAAGTTATCGTGGCCGTGAATCGCCAGCCTGACGTATCTGCGACGGTTCCCGCACTGAATACGACGATACCGGCCGGAACTTATACGGATTCGCTTACTGGCTTACTCCTCGGAGAAACTGCGAATGTTACGAATGTTTCTGGACAGAACAAAATAGGCAGCTTTACGTTATCCGGCGGGGAGGTTAATGTCTGGTCTTATAATCCGTCTTTGGGTACAACGATCCCGAGAATCGGCGATGTTGTATCGACAATGGGCCGTCCAGGCAATAAAGTGTATATTTACGGAACAGGATTAGGCGGTACGGTAACCGTGAAATTCGGTACGACAACGGCAACAGTCACTTCGGCAACGGATTCAATGATTGAAGCGACCGTGCCCAACGTAGCTGCAGGCGCCCAGAACATTACCGTTACGAAGGGCTCGAATGTCAGCAACGCTTTCGCTTATACGGTACTTGGCGGAGATCAGGTACAGGTCATATTCCATGTCAACAAAACGACGGTAAGCGGACAAAATATTTACATTTCCGGAAGCATTCCAGAACTTGGGAGCTGGGATACGAATAAATCATTCGAGTCTTTCATGAATCCTAATTATCCCGGATGGTTCCTTCCCGTAAGCGTTCCTGCAGGCTCAACGTTCCAATTCAAGTTTATTATTAAAGACGGTGCGGGGAATGTGACTTGGGAAGGCGGAAGCAACCGCTCTTTTACTGCGCCTTCCACGGTGACAGGAACTGCAGACACGCCTGTTTATACGTGGCAACCATAAAAGTCTAACTTCCTATACTCGAAAGGGGATTCACGCAATGCTGCTGGAAGCTGTATATCACCGTCCGAAACAAAACTGGGCGTATGCGTATGACCGTAAGACGATGCACATTCGGTTACGTACAAAACGCGACGATGTGAAGAAAGTCGAGATTCTATTCGGCGATAAGTTTACACCTTGGGAAAAGATGCAAACCAAGCCGATGGAACGGTTTACGCACGATACCATGTTTGACTACTGGCAGGTTGAGGTGATCCCTCCCTTTCGCAGGTTATGCTACGGCTTTATATTAAGCTCCGGGAAACAAAAGGTATGGATGACGGAGAACGGATTTTATAAAGAGGCTCCCAACATGCATCTGGGTCTGTTCGAATTTCCTTTTATCAATCCAATCGATATTTATACGACACCGGATTGGGTGAAAGACGCCGTTTTCTATCAAATATTTCCGGAACGGTTCGCTAACGGAGATCCATCCATCGATCCGGAGAACGTACAGCCTTGGGGCGGTAAACCTGAGTATCATAATATCTTTGGCGGCGATCTTCAGGGAGTCATTGATCGTCTGGATTATTTGACCGAATTAGGGATTAACGCCATTTACTTCACTCCGGTTTTCGAAGCGACGACGAACCATAAGTATGACACAAGCGATTATATGAAAGTCGATCCTCACTTCGGAACGAACGATACATTGAAGAAATTAGTAGACGAATGCCACAAACGTGGCATTCGTGTTCTGCTCGACGCGGTGTTTAATCACAGCGGCAAAAAGTTTGCTCCTTTTGTGGATGTGCTTGAGAACGGAAAAAACTCGAAATATGTGGATTGGTTCCATGTTCGAGAGTGGCCTTTGCAGACGGTAGACCGGATTCCTAGCTATGATACGTTTGCTTTCGAGCCTCACATGCCTAAGTTGAATACCGAAAACCCCGAAGTGGCGGCTTATCTGCTGAATGTGGCGAAATATTGGGTGGAGGAAATAGGCATCGACGGTTGGAGATTGGATGTCGCCAACGAAGTCGATCACCATTTCTGGCGAGAGTTTCGTAAAGTCGTTAAAGCGGTCAATCCGGAAGCATATATTCTCGGAGAAGTGTTTCACGATTCCATCATGTGGTTACAGGGGGATCAATTCGACGCGGTTATGAACTATCCATTCCAAGGAACCGTTCTCGATTTCTTTGCGAATAACAAGCTGGACGGCGCGGCATTCGCCGCTTCCCTAAATGGTCAGACAGCCCGGTATCCGAAGCAGGCCAACGACGTCGCATTCAACTTGCTCGACAGCCATGATACTACACGGTTGCTGACGTTATGCAAGAATGACAAGCGAAGGATGAAGCTTGCCGCTCTGTTCCAGCTTACATTTCCGGGTACACCCTGCATATATTACGGGGATGAGGTTGGTTTAAACGGCGAATTCGATCCGGATTGTCGCAAATGCATGGAGTGGGATGAGAGCAAACAGGATCGAGAGTTGTTCCATTTTTACCAGTGGCTGATCTCTTTGCGCAAAGAGAACGGCATGCTGCGCACAGGCGGCATACGCTTCCTTCACGCCAAGAAGAAGGACAAAAGATTGGCATTCGAGCGTTGGAGCGAGGATGGGAGAATGCTGATCTTGATGAACAACAGCAAAAAAGCCCAAACGATACAGGTTCCCGTGGAAAATGACCGGTGGCTCGATGTATTATCAAGAGACGTGTTTGAGAAAGCGGACGGTCTTATAGAAGTGAAGCTCCCGGCATATGGCTTTCAGATTTTGAAGGCTGACAACGGGGCATAATATCAATCAGTCTCTTCTAGTTTATAGTACAATTCCTTCCAAACCGGAGCATATTGCTCCGGTTTTTTATTGCAGCTGTATTAATTGCTTGAACAAGTGGACGGCAATATCCCAGAACAGCTGTGACCGCTGCCCGAACACGGCGCCAATATTTTTCGCATTGTGCTTCCTTTCCTTATAAGGTGCGATGCCATTTACAGTGATACTTCCTTCACTCGGCGTCAAAATGCCGCATAGCATTTTTATCGTCGTAGACTTACCGGCACCGTTTGCACCGATATATCCTACCATTTCCCCCTGTTCAATCTGAAAGCTGATATCATCTACGGCTCTTTTTATTGTATATTCACGTTTAAATAGGCCTTTCAACGCCCCTGATAGACCCGGTTTTTTTTCAACAATTTTATAATGTTTGGATAACTTTTTGACTTCGATCAGTTTAATTCCCCCTAGTTTAGAAAAAAAATTCTCCCCAAGCAAGGGAGAGCTAAGTAATAAACCTTATCAAAAGAAATTGGCGGGCTCTACCTATAGTTATTTGCTGGAAATTACTATAGGCAGCTCCCCGTAATTCACTTTAACAATACAGAACTGTAAGGCGGCAGTTCAAGCTGACCGTCTGCAATGCGGGTACCGTCTTTGCTGGAAAGAGCGATTTGTTTAAATGGGACATTGCCATTCGCATCGAGATCAACCGTATGCATTTTCCCTGATAGATTGTGAACGACCAGCACCTTGATTTGATCTTGAATTCTCAGAAATCCGAGTACACCATCGTTCTTAATTTGAAATGGAGCAATGCCGCCGTCACCAAGAATCGGCTCCTTGTTTCTCCAATCGATCATTTTCTTGTAATGATTCAGCAAGGAACTCGGGTCTTTAAGCTGCTCATCGATCGAAAGCACTCCTTCTCGATGCAAAGACAATTCCCAGCTCGTCTGGCCATCTGCTTTCCCGTCTGCCGTCCAGATGAGCGGTTCGCGGATCCGTTCATCCGGTTTCTTCCCTTGCATCCCGATTTCCTCCCCGTAGTAAATATAGGGATTACCCGGCATCGTCAGCAGCAGAGAAGCAGCCATTTTCGCACGATCCACATTGCCTTGCAGCTCGCTCATGACACGGTTCTGATCATGGTTCGTCAAGAACGGTGCATCGACAAAAACACCTTGCGATTGCTTGCTGAAATATTCGTATGTCTTACTTAAAGTGGAAGCGAGCGTTGTCGCCCTTTCCGCCCTAGCAGAACCGACGAGCAGCTTTGCCAAATCAAAATTAAAGCCGGAATTCAAAGCGTGATCCAGATAGGGCCCGACAACCGCCGGAGTATCCCATACTTCCCCAATAATATAGGCGTCTTTATTGACATCGATCCTCCCTTTGCGGAATTCCTGCCACCAGACTTGGTTTTTCTTCGCCACTTCAGGATTGTTCACGGATGATTTGAAATCCTCGTATACATGCTTCGCGGCATCCAACCGGAAACCGTCCACGCCCTGGTTCAACCAAAATTGACCAATCTTAATGAATTCCTCACGCACTTCAGGGTTATCCAGATTCAAATCCGGCATCCCTTCCCAGAAAATCCCCAGAAACGTGGAATCTCCCTTCCTGTGCCAGGCATTTTGTCCCCATGCCCCGGCTTCGGAAGTTTCGATTTTTTTATCTTCAGCCCAAGTATACCAATCACGGTATTTGCTGTTATTGCCTTTAGCCGAATCAATAAACCAAGGATGCTCACTACTGGAATGATTAACAACGAGATCGATGATTACCTTGATCCGGCGCTTATGCGCCTCATCGGTAAGCTTGCTCATATCTTCCAGTGTTCCGTACTGCGGATTGATATCATAATAATCCGTAACGTCATAACCGTGATACGAAGGCGACGGCATGATCGGCATCAACCAAATACCCTTGATTCCCAAATCTTGCAGGTAATCAAGCTTATTGACCACACCCTGCAAATCTCCGATGCCGTCTCCATCGGAATCGCTGAAAGACCTCACGAAAATTTCGTAAAAGACCCCGTCACTCTCGCCCATCGCAGCGACATTGACATCCAAATTCAAAGGCGGTTTTTCCGTTACTATCACGGCAGGTGTTTCGGTTTGTTGCTTTAAATACGATTCATCCTTCTGCTCATTTGAGCAGCCGACTAAGAGTGTAAGACCGATTAGAATGAGTACCGATAGAAACATATGCCAATTCCGCATCAAATGATTAGTCATCCTTTATCGGCTCCTGCGGTCAACCCTTCAACAAGAAAACGTTGGAACGCCATGAACAGGATTGTAATTGGAAGAGCGACAAGCACGCAGCCTGCAGCGAATATTGTAAATTGGGTGGCAAACGTGCCACTAACCATGTTATATAAGCCGACCGCCAACGTCTGCTGCTCCTTGGTACGAAGGACCATCTGAGCAAATATAAAGTCATTAAATGCTCCGGCAAATGAAGTTACCGTAAGAAAAGCGATTAATGGTCTGGATAGCGGCAAAAAGATCTTGAAGAATATGGTCCAATGATTGGCGCCATCGATTCTGGCCGCATCCTCCAAGCTTTTCGATATCGAGTCAAAATACCCTTTTACGAGCAAATATCCCATCGCACCCCCTGCAACATAAACTAACATCAAAGCGGAGTGTTTATTAAGCAGATTCATGTTGAGCAGTAGAATGTAAACGGCGATCATGCTCATAAAAGAAGGAAACATACCGAGTACAAACAAACCGCTCATTAAATTTTTCTTGCCATAAAACCGGAAACGGGAAAACGCATAGCCGGTAAGCAGTACGAAAAACGTACCGAAAAACATCGAAACCAGCGCGATTTTCATCGTGTTCACATACCATAGACCGAACTCAAACTTTGTGAACAGTTCCTGGTAATGCTCCAAAGTCAACTTCTCGGGAATGAAACTATCGCTGTATAGAGAAGTTCCAGGCCGGAAAGAGGCTAGAATGACCCACAATGCTGGATAAAGGCAAAATATGGCGATCAGGATCAACAGCACATAGCTGATGGCCAGCCATAACACTTTTTTGAGTTTAGGCCCAGATATCATATTCATCGCAGCAATTCCTCCTCTTTGAACATTTTTGTTCGCCGGAAATTATAGATGGAGAAGCTCGCCAAGATAATGAAAATGATGATCCCGATTACTGCAGCAAAATTATACTTTCCATTATTTATCGAGAGATTATAAACCCACGTGATCAATATATCGGTACTGCCAGCAAATTGATATTCACTGTTTACCGGATTTCCGTTCGTCATCAAATAAATAACGTTAAAATTATTGATATTTCCCGCAAACATCCCGATTAGAATCGGTGCTAACGCAAACATGACGCTGGGGAACGTAATCTTTCTGAATTTCTGAATCGCAGATGCCCCGTCCACTTCAGCTGCTTCGTATAAATCTCGGGAAATCGTCGTTAATATCCCGATTATTAATAGCATCGATACGGGGAACCCAAGCCACATATTGACCAGGAGTATAGTCGCTTTAGCCCAGGTCGGATCGGAAAGCCACGACGGGCCATCGATACCGAAAACCTTCAAATATTGATTGAGCGGACCGAATTGGGCGTTGAACATGTTCCGCATGATTAACAGGGATACGAAAGCTGGAATGGCAAACGGAAATATATAGATGGTTCGCCATAATCCTTTAAACCGTATTCCTTTTTGCTGCACTAGCAGTGCCACGGCGAAACCGCCGAAAAAGGTGGTTGCCGTAGACAAGATAGCCCATATAATGGTCCAAGTGAATACGCCGTAGAACGTTTTGGCCCAAGCGCTTAAAGCGAATAAATCCTTAAAAGCGCTGATACCGATCCAATCGATCAGATTGGCCGGAGGAATATGTTTCGGTGAAGAATAGTTGGTAAACGCGATCAATATCGAAAAAACAAGCGGCAAAACGGTGAAAAATACAACAAATAACAGCGGTAATGCCAGGATAATGTGCGGAAATCTCTTCTCGTTAAGGTAACTGAGCGTTCCCGCAAAACTGTTGGGTTTTACTCCCGACTCCCGAAGCTTTCCGATTCGATAGGCATCTCGAATGTTTGCGAAGTACGCAACAAGAAACAGAATAATAGCAAATACAACGATTAGCCCTTGTACGAGCAAGTAAATCGAATGGTCTCCCGGGACCATTTTATTTATTTTTCCGACCAGCTCTAAATGCTGTTTTTGCTCGCCGAGTGTAGTCAAACCCCAGAGAGCTTGCTTTAGTTCGGTGATCGTGTAATATATCCCACCCGCATAAACAAGCAGCATGAGCAACCCTTTAATTAACTGGCGGTTATATAATTGTCCAAGTCCCATGCCTATAACTGATAGTATGGCAGCCGTAGTACGATGTCGGCTCATTCCTTGGTTTCACCCCTTAGTATGGAATAATCACCCGCCTGCTACGGACGGGTGATTATTCGATTCGAATGTCGTGGTCAGAACAACCGGTTATTGTTTGCCTTGTTGAGTAATGCCTGTTTTAATATCAGCCACTGCTTTATCCAACGCCACCTTAACATCATCGCCATTCCAGATCGGTTCGAGCGCGGCAGTTGCCGGTCCCCATACCTGCCGCATTTCAAGAATGTAAGGCATTGCCTGTGAATTGTTGAACTGTTCCAAGAACGCTTTTGCATTTTCATTCTTCTGAATTTCAGGATCATTTTCCATGCCGATACGGGCTGGAATGATTCCGGACAACTGGTAATCTTTCGACAGCGCCTCTTGTGAAGTGGCAAAGTGAGCAAATAACCTCGCCGCAATCGGATATTGGCTGAAGGAGCTGACGAAGTATGCTTTAACGCCGGCGAAGCTCGTCGGGCTTTTGCCATTTGGCATCGGCGGCAGTGGAACCGCACCTACTTCAAAGCCTAGTTTCTCTTGGGTAAAACTTCCAAGCTGCCAAATGCCGTCCAGGTTAATAGGAAGTTTACCGGATTGGAACTGTTCCGTTTTGACGTCACCGGAAGCGTCGGCTGCTTTAATTGGAAGAATGTCGCGAAGGCTTTGATAAAAAGTCATAGCTTCAATTGCTTCAGGTGTATTTAAACCGATATCATTAGGATCGGTACCGTTCTTGCCGAATACGTAACCGCCATTACCGGCGATAAACGAGTAATTATAATAGAAGTTATTAACTTCCCACATAAAACCGAATTTGTTATTCGCAGGGTCATTATAACTCTTTGCGAATTTTATAATGCTGTCCCAGGATGCAAGATCCTCCGGTTTCGCTAAACTTTTGTTGTAATATAACAGGTAGGCTTCCATATTTCTCGGATAACCATATATCGTGCCGTCCATCGTTACCGCTTCAACCGCAGATGGAACGAAATTTTCCTTCGTATCTTCTGCGAAAACATCATTCGGTACAATAATCCCTGCAGCTACTGCTTCACCTAGATGATCGTGAGGCATTATCAGTACGTCTGCACCAAGGCCCGCTGGTCCATCTGTTTTTATTTTTGTCATTTGATCCCCTGGTCCAACTTCTTGAAACTCGACGGGAATGTTATATTTTGCTGTAAATTCTTTAGCTAATTCTTCTATAAACGCCTGCTGTTCTTTGCCTTCCCAAACGATCAATTTGGCGCCTTCCTCGGGTACCAATCCTTCTTCTTCTGGGGATGCTGCTTCGGATGCTGGTGCGGATGCGCTTTCAGTTGCCGCCGGAGCGCTTGCGCTCGGGGAGGAGGATACGTCGCTGCCTTTGTTTCCGGCGCAAGCCGACAGGACGAACACCATAGTCAATACGAGCGATAGGATCAACCATTTTGATTTGTTCATAAAACTGAAGAACCCCTCTCTGAAATCAATGATTTTAAGTGCCTGCTTCCTGAACTCCTTCGATCTTTCCGAGTTGGCATAAAAGTCAGCCTTTTGTGCAAACGTTTGTACAACTTTGCAAAAGGATGGCTCAGATTTCTGTTTTCCCGGCTAAATCAACTTTTCAGGAAAGATGTAAGCGCTTTTTGAAGATAACTTTATGATAAACGATTTCAAAAAAAAGTAAATCGTTTGCACATATTAAATTCAGTCATTTTCTTAAGTAAATTAGCTATTATCTTTAATTTTCTTCCAGTATCAAACAATAGCACAACTTGTGACAACGTGCCATATGTGGCACAATGTAAACGTATCCATGTGCAAATATTGCACCAATCAAATAATTATTAACATTTCGTCTACATCTTTATCTGGTTGGGATACAATAAAAAATATCATAGGATTATGAAAAGGAAGATAACCCAAGATGTCGGTAACAATAAAAGACGTAGCCAAGAAAGCCGGAGTTTCTCCCTCCACAGTCTCCAGGGTCATCGCGGAGCATCCTCGAATCAGCGCGAAGACGAGCAGAAGAGTCAAAGTAATAATGGAAGAACTCGGTTACCATCCCAATTTAATGGCGAAGAGCCTAGTATCCAAGACGACGCGCACGATCGGGGTTATTTTGCCGAAGCCTGCGGAAGAACTGCTCTTGAACTTCTTTTTCTATGAATTGATTAGAGGGGTTCTAGCCCAATTGACCCGCGCGGGATATGACCTATTGATGGCTGGGGGAAGCAATGAGCAGGAAGAATTGGAAACCGTCACGAGGCTTGTGCGCGGAGGACGCATCGACGGACTGCTGTTGCTTTATTCGCGTTCGTCCGATCCTATCATCCATTTCTTGCGCAAGGAGAAGGTTCCCTTCGCTCTCATCGGCCGGAGCTTGGATTACGAAGACGTTCCTTCCGTCGACAACGATAATGTGCAAGCCGCGTACGATGCGACCAACCATCTCATCGCGCAAGGACAGAAGCGCATCGGCTTCGTCAGCGGTCCGACGAAGCTGGCTATGACGCAGGATCGTATGGCCGGCTATACGAGGGCGCTTTCGGAAGCTGGGCTTCCCTTTAAGCAAAGTTGGGTCGTAGAGGGAGAATTCCTTCTTGAAAGCGGCTACCGGGCAATGGCATCCATCATGTCGCAGCCGGAGCCTCCTACCGCATTGGTCGTCATTGATGACGTCGTCGCGTTCGGGGTTCTGAAGGGTCTGGCCGAGCTTGGCTATCGCATACCGCAAGATGTCGCTATCGTAAGCTTTAACAACATCGCTTTATCGGAATTAACGATGCCGCCGATTACCAGCGTGGACGTCGGTACTTACCAGCTTGGGTATACGGCGTCTCAAATGGTGCTGAGAATGATCCAGCAAGTCGAGATCACGACCCGACAGATTATTCCGCATCGGCTAGTCGTACGCGAATCGTCGCTTCGGACGGTTACACTCATCTGAGAATTTTTCATTGTCGTTTTCCAAATATACAGGATGATCAAACGTGCTTATCGCACAAATGGTCATCCTGTATTTCGTACTGGACAACTACTTCAAGCTATACTTTAAACCGTTGGTAAAGTGCTTTATACTTACATCTAGATCAATTCTATTAATAATACGACTGCACCTATCGGATAACCCTGCGGAGGCGAACCCAATGAGCCAATATCATCCATTAACCGAATCGGAAGCGATCCAAATCGCTCGCACGATTCCTGACATTTTCGATAAAGAAGGCGACTTGGCAAGCCGCGAAATCGGCGACGGAAACTTGAATCTCGTGTTTCACGTCAGTCAACCCTCTTCCGGTCGCAGCCTTATCGTTAAGCAGGCGCTGCCCTACGCCAAGGTAGTCGGCGAATCATGGCCGCTCACGCTGGATCGTGCCCGTATCGAAAGCGAAGCCCTAATAACCCAAGATCGGTTAGCCCCGGGCCTTGTTCCTAAGGTTTATCATACGGATAATGAGTTGGCCCTTACGGTAATGGAAGATCTGAGCAGCCATGTCATCATGCGCCAAGGCTTGATCGACGGCGGTGTTTATCCTAGGTTTGCCGAGGATATTTCCGATTTCCTGGCCCAAACGTTGTTTTTCACTTCCGACCTAGGCATGAATCAACAAGAGAAGAAACTGCTTGTCCGTTCGTTCGCCAATCCGGAGTTGTGCAAGATCACCGAAGATTTGATCTTTGACCATCCTTATACAGATGCGGATACGAACAGCTTTGACCCGCATCTGCAGGAGGACGTTGAGCGGCTCTGGTCCGATATTGGACTGCACCTGGAAGTTGCTCGGCTAAGGGAGAAATTCCTGACCCACGCGCAAGCTTTGCTGCATGGCGATCTTCATACCGGGAGCATTTTCATCACACCGGAATCGACCAAAGTAATAGATCCGGAGTTTGCTTATTTCGGTCCTATGGGTTTTGACATCGGTGCCATAGTTGCTAATCTGCTGCTACACTATGTGGCACAGGAACATTGGTCCGCCGATGGGGACGCGCGCCTGAAACGCAGGGAATATCTTATTGAAACGATAAGGGACATTTGGGTATCCTTCGAGAGGAAATTCCGTCTTTTATGGAACGAGCATGGGGCGGATCGTATCGCGATGACTCCCGGTTACCAGGATGATTACATGCAAAGACTGCTTCAGGATGCGGTGGGTTTTACGGGTGCCAAAATGGTCCGGCGTATTATAGGACTGGCGCATGTCGCCGATATTGACCGAATCCCCGATGCTATCGTTCGCGGTAAAGCGCAAAGAATGGCACTGTCGATCGGTACGAACTTGATTAAAAGAAATCGCCAAGCCTTATCCATTCAAGATCTGATCGATATTGCCGACTCCTCCTCTAGAGCTTAAGCAGGTCAGTTCTGGGGATATTGGGTCGAGAGGAGTACGTAATAATGAACAAGGAACAACAACCTGAGAAATCGGAAGTTTTACAATCTTTACGTTGGGAAGAGGAAGCCTTGTCCTTGTTGGATCAGCGGCTGTTGCCGGAGGAATCGGTCTACTTGCGGCTTACGACTCCGCAACAAGTATGGGAAGCCATAAGGGAGCTCAAGGTTAGGGGGGCTCCTGCCATTGGAATCGCTGCAGCCTACGGAGTTGTGCTCGGCGTTGTCGATCATAAGGGCTCCGCTCAGGATTTGGTTGCCGAAGTCAACCGCCACGCGGAATACTTGGCAACGTCCAGACCAACCGCCGTTAATTTGTTCTGGGCGCTCGATCGGATGAAAGCACGCGCGTTAGCGTTAGTACAATCGGGAATGAAGACGGAAGAAACGGTGAAAGCTTTGTTGGCCGAAGCCAAACAGATTCAAGCCGAAGATGAAGCAACGAACCGATTGATCGGAGAACATGCGCTGACTTTATTTGCCGACGGAATGGGCGTATTGACCCATTGCAATGCCGGCGGACTCGCGACCGCGAAATACGGGACTGCGCTCGCTCCCTTCTACTTGGCTCTCGAGCAAGGAATTCATCTCAAGGTTTTCGCGGATGAAACGCGGCCCGTTCTGCAAGGCGCGCGCCTAACCGCCTTCGAGCTTCAGCAAGCGGGCGTCGACGTAACGTTAATATGCGACAACATGGCCGGACATGTAATGTCCAAAGGCTGGATTCAAGCCGTTATCGTCGGAACCGACCGCGTAGCCGCCAATGGCGACGTCGCTAATAAAATCGGCACTTACAGCGTGGCCGTGCTGGCGAAAGCTCACAATATTCCTTTTTATGTAGCCTGCCCTCTATCCACCATCGATTTGTCGACGCCTACCGGCGCCGACATCCCGATAGAAGAACGCCATTCGGACGAAGTGTCTTTCGGATTCGGCAAACGCACCGCTCCCCAAGGGGTTGCGGTTTACAATCCCGCATTCGATATCACTCCGAATGATCTCGTTACCGCCATCATTACGGAGAAAGGCATTATTACGGCGCCTTACGATCAGAAGCTAAGGCAACTGTTCAGTAATTAACCGCGAGCGTACCGCTCAAGAAGCGGCCCTTGCCATGATACGGATTGCTTCTTGGCCGCTCATTCCAACGGCAACTCCGAGGGCATGAGCCGCATCGGTGACGGATTCGAGCGGTGCATCAAGCAATTGTTGAATCGTGCGTACTCCGACCGCGCGACCGGCGATAATTTCCCGATCCTTGAGCCTTTCGTTAAGCAGTTGCACATCCAGTGCCCCGCACATGATATAACCGTCGCCAGCCGTAATTGCCAGAAGCGTTGTCTTGGGCAGAAGAACCTCGACGGCGACCGCTGCCCAATTCTCGATTTGAAGCGGAATAACCCTTACCATGCATACCACCTCCCTGCCTACCAATCGGCATAGGTTCATGCAATATAGAATATGCGCCATTAGATTTATTTTTCAGGGCTTTTAGACCCACAATACTATATTGGGCCAGTTAATCATGGTATATTAGGAAATAAGGCATAGTTTGAATGAACTACGCAATACAATGGAGGCATTTGCATGAACCGATCAAATAAAACTTCCGATGGCTCCTATTTATTCCAAGTAGAAATTAACGTTTCCGCCTCCAGCAAAGGTGCCGCATTAGAACGATTGCTTCGCATGTTGAACGACAGTGAATTTGCGGATTACCGTATCGGCTCAGGCATAGAGCAAACGATGAAACCTAAAGAAGCTCAAAAGGATGCCGCCCCAAAGAAATCCGTATCCAAAACGCCGCCTCAACCCTCTCAACCTAATCCTTTGGAGCAAAGAATTCGCCAATATATTGAGAGTAATAAGCTTATTCGACTGAACATAAACAAAGGCAGGGGAGTCAAAATGAATCTTCCTTGCCGGATTATCAACTACGATGCAAGCAACCAATTGCTAACGGTTTATCATGTTGATGAGAAACAGGTGTATAGCTTCGGAATAAACGAAATAGACGATTTCGTAGATTGATCTGCAATGATTTACCTCCGGTCCCGCTTCAGTCTGGACCTGGAGGTTTATTACTTTTTGGCGGGGCGAGCAGCGAGTGCCATACATAACCACCCCGCGATGAACGTAACTCCGCCAATCGGAGTAATAGCGCCGAGCACCTTTACTCCGCTTAGCGCCAAAGCATAAAGACTTCCGGAAAACAGCACAATACCGATTAAGTGTAATCTCGCCGCCCATAGGGCCAGCTTCTGCGACGGTAACCGCTCGGCTAGCAAAGCAATCAGCAAAATCCCGATCGCATGGAACATGTGGTATTGAACGGCGGTATCATATACTTCGAGAGCGTCCGCGGTCAATCGATCTTCCAGCAAATGTGCGCCGAATGCACCAAAAATAACCGATAACATAGCAGTAAGGGCTCCAATTTTTGTATACTTGTACATGCAGGGTAAATCCTCCTTGTGCGATTAAGATTCGAAACTTTAACCATCATAACGTTAATGAGGTGGAATGTCATGAACGAGCATAATGAAAATAACGAACGCGTTGAAATCCAAAGGCCGTTTACCCCTGTTCTTGATTCTGAGGGTGCTCCGGCTAAACACAGCGGACTTGGAATCGCATCCTTTATCATGTCTATCGTCAGCATCGTTTCTTTTGTCATTCTTACGATTGTAATCGTAACTATGATAACCAACGTCATTGATTTCACGGCTATAGTTGATGCAAACGGCAACCGGTTGATGACCGATGAAGAGCTTTTAGACAAAATTACCCCCCTTATCGGTTACCTCATCTTGTATCCACTAATCCTAGTCATCGTGCTCATCGGGCTGATCCTGGGCATTGTAGCGCTTGCGCGTAAAGGCTACAAGAAGGTTTTCGCCATCATCGGCACAGTATTGAACGGCTTATCGCTCCTCTTGGTATTTCTTCTGATGGTCATTGGGATTGCTGCTGCCTAGAGTAAAAACAAAAAAAGGGGGTTTTCCCCCTTTTTTCTTCGTCCGATTACTTGACCGCGCCGGCCGTGATGCCGCTTGCGATTTGCCGCTGAAAGAAAATATACATGAGTAACACGGGAATGATTGTGATAAGCAACGCTGCGAATAAAGGACCCCATTCCGTACGGTACTGCATTTCCGCTTGCATAACGCCAATCTCGACCGGAAGGGTATATTGATCGGGATCGTTAATCAGTATCGTCCCTACGATATATTCATTCCAGATGTTCAGGACGTTAACGATGGAGATCGTGATCAGGCCGGGCTGCGATAACGGAAGCATAACCCGGAAAAAAGTCCCGTAATAAGAGGCGCCGTCCATGATAGCCGCCTCCTCCAGCTCCTTCGGCAATGTCTTGAAAAATCCGATGAGCACGAAAATCCCGAAAGCCAGGACGCTGGAAGCATATACGACGATCAAACCTAGCTTCGTATTAATGAGATTCATAGAGTTCATTAAGAAGAATAGCGGGATCAGCGCCAGAACGAACGGAATCATCATGGAAGAGATGTAAAGAAGATACAAAGCGTTGCTGCCCCTGAACTTGTACCTCGCCAGAACGTAAGCTGTCGTGGCGGACAATAACAGGCCAAGCAAGGTAGATCCGACCGTAACAATGATAGAGTTCATGAAATAGGTGCTGAAATTATATTTGCTCCAAACATAGGAGAAGTTAGACCATATCAGCGGAAACTCAGGCAAAGACCATGGCGTGTTCCGGAAAAATTGCTGGTTGTCTTTCAACGCGTCAAGCAGAGTCCATAGGAGCGGATATAAAACCGATACGCCCCAGATGATTAGAATAACGTAAAAGAAAAGCTTGACGACCGGATTTTTAATGCCTGCATCCATCTTGTTATCCCCCTAGCTCATCTCGACGGTTTCGTGACGCATCAACCGTTGAAGAACGATCGTCGTAATTAGCGACAGGACCAAGATGATAAATCCTATCGAAGCACCGTAACCGAAATGGTATTGCCTGAATGCCATTTGGTACAAATAAGAACCCATAACCTGCGTACTATTGTCCGGTCCGCCCTCGGTCATAATCCAGACGATAACGAACGACCCGTTAAGCGTTGTCATCATAATATTAAGGACGGATACCTTGATCTGTTCCCAGACGAGTGGAACGGTAATGTTGCGAAATTGCTTCCACTGGTTTGCGCCTTCAACGTTTGCCGCTTCGTAATAGGAAACGGGAATGCTCTGGATCGCCGCGATGAGGAGAATCATATAAAATCCGATACCCGCCCATATCGCCGGAGGCAACAGCATCCAGATCGTATGATGAGGGAAGCCGAGCCATGTAATGGTCACTTGGTCTTTAGTGAATAATGACAGAAATGCGTTCAAGAACCCGATTTGCGGGTTATATATGAAATTCCACAGCACGCCGATTACGACGACGGAGATAACATTCGGAATGAAGAAGATCGACCGGAAAAATCCGGCTGCTTTGAATCCGAAACGCGTGAGCGCTACCGCGAAAAATGTGGCGATGAGCATAATGCCGATCACTTTACCCGCTACCAGGAAATAATCGTTGCCGATCGCTCTCCAAATAATCGGGTCATGGAACATTTCCTTGAAATTATCGAAACCGATAAACGTTTTGTTATTCGACATTCCGGACCAATCGAAGAAAGAATAGTACAACCCTTGTATAACCGGATAGATCGTAAATATGCCAAAGAACACAAGAGTAGGGGTGATGAATGATGCGATAAATACATTCCGCTGCCACTTTGCCGTCCCTGAGTTCATGCTTCCCTACCGTCCCTCCGAGTAAATTCGCAGAGGATGACCGAGGCGCCAGCCTCGACCACCCTCCACTATAATCCTGTTGAAGCGTTAATTTATTATTTACTTACTTTTTTGACCACTTCGGTTACGCGTTTGACCCACTCTTCAGGGGTGATCGTACTGATCGTGAGAGCATCCGTTGCATCCATCATCGCCTTATCCACATCTGCGTTATAGGTAATGGTCGGGATAACCACGGTGTCCGGCGATGTCAGGAATTTCGCGGCGTCTTTGACGAAATTCGGAGCCTTGGAGCTGCTGATGTCGCCTTTAATGTTCGAAGGCGCGCCGCTGAGCTCAGCCCATTGGGAAGCTTGCGCTTTCGAGAAGATGAATTGCAGGAACGCTTTGGCCGCTTCTTTGTTTTTGCTGTTCTTGGCAACTGCAACGGTCGCAGTGGACGTATTGGCAACCACTTTGCCGCCGGCTTCTTGAGTTACCGAAGGAATGAAGCCGAAGTCAAAGCCCTCGGGGATGTCTTTGGACATCTCGTTCGGCAGCCAGAGTCCGTTCGGAATAAACGCGTCTTTGTTTTGCAAGAACAGCATTTGCGAATCGGTGTGGTTGATTTGAATGGACGCTTTATCGATGAAGCCTTTATCGCGCAGGGCTACGATTTTGTTCAAGGCTGCTAGAACCGCAGGGCTCTCGAAAGCTTCTACTTTGTTGGCCGCCATGTCTTGGAGGATTTTGTAATCGTTGTTGTTAGCGGATACGATTGCAGGATACAAAATCGATCCGTTGATATAGTACGGATATTTACCGGTGTGGATGAACGGCGTAATGCCGGCAGCTTTGATCTTGTCGCTGACTTCAAGGAACGATGGGAAGTCGGTTGGCTCTGTCCAACCTTTTTCAGCGAAGAGAGCTTTATTCCAGAAAATGCCCCATGAATTCAGAACAAGCGGAATGTTGTATATTTTACCGTCGAATTGTTGCGCGGGTTGAGCCAAGATGTCGGTGATCAGGTCACCGTCAATGTTCTTGGCATCCTTTAGCCAGTCCGTCAAATCTTCCAATTGACCGTCTTCTACCATTTGGCGATCGTTCAGGCCGGCTCCGTCGATGTATACGAAATCGGGCGGATTGCCTCCAATCCAGCGCGGTTTCATTTGATCGTTGATTTTCGGTCCGCCGGATTCTTTAACGTTTAAATCCGGGTTAGCGGCTTGGAAATCGGCAATAACTTTTTTCCACCATTTGTCGCCATAACCGCCTACGAAGTATTGGATTTCAAAGTCACCCGTCAGTTTCACGGCGGCATCTGCCGATTCGGAGGCAGGCGCGCTTGCAGACTCGGAAGCGGCAACGGATTCGGAAGGCGAGCTCGAAGCTTCTTCTTTTTTCGAACCGCATCCTGTTAGGGACACGGCAGCCAGAATGACGGCGATACCGAGTGCAGCAATCTTCTTCTTGATAATCATTAATGCAAACCCTCCCGCAAATGATGATTTTTAACGCTTGTCTCGGAGTTCGCAAGTGAACTCTAGCGCTTGATTTCATCATAATGTGGGAGGGCATAAGTCTCTATCGAATATCTTCCATGAAATCTTTGTTTTCTTCTTAATAATTCTATTGCCGCTGCCGACTCATACCCAACTTGCTAATCTTCAAGCCTGCCGTTTCACATGCTCCTGAGTAAACTGCATATACCCTACGAAAATTTAGAGCACACAACTACTCTTACTTTCTCCTGAGTAAACTGCATATACCCTACGGAAATTTAGAGTACGCAACCACTCTAACTTTCTCCTGAGTAAACTGCATATACCCTACGGAAATCTAGAGCACGCAACTACTCTAACTTTCTCCTGAGTAAACTGCATATACCCTAAGGAAATCTAGAGCACGCAACTACTCTAACTTTCTCCTGAGTAAACTGCATATACCCTAAGGAAATCTAGAGCA
>FWWL01001463.1_pt1 | contig 56073 bp, 57 predicted proteins | sample 2228331 | NCBI WGS metagenome assembly FWWL01 (sample SAMEA103939775, study PRJEB20133) | metagenome | reverse complement strand
CAGATATGAATTTATAATATTTAAACTATTCTTTGATAATATTTCACTATTTTTTAATAAAAAATCTGTTATTGGTATTTCTATATATTTGTTTATAGCTCTCTGAATTGATCTCGCACCGTAATTTTTTTCATAAGAATCTATTATAAAACTTTTCACTTCATCCTCAATAGTAAGAGTTACATTATGTTGACAAAGTATTTCGTTAAATTCTTCTATCATTTTTTCAAAAATTTTAGCAATATCGTCTCTTTTAAGTTCGTCGAAAACAACTATTTCATCTATTCTATTAATCAATTCTGGTTTAAAAACCTTTTTTAATTCTTCTATAAAAATATCCCTATCTTTTTCAGATTGATTTTTATCTGTTAAAAAACCTAGTTTTTCTTTACCAAAGACTCTTTCTGTTCCTATATTAGAAGTTAATATTATAATTGTATGTTTAAAGTCCACAACATTTCCGAAACTATCGGTTAGTTTACCTTCATCTAAAATTTGAAGTAAAATATTATATATGTCTGGATGTGCTTTCTCAATTTCATCAAATAAAACAATAGAATATGGTTTCCTCCTTATCTTTTCTGTTAAAATGCCCCCCGATTCATACCCAACATAGCCAGGAGGAGCACCAATAATTCTTGAAATCTGAAATTTCTCCATATATTCTGACATATCAAGTTGTATCAAAGAATCCTCGCTACCAAACATAAATTTAGCAAGCGACTTTGCCAGTGCAGTTTTACCAACACCAGTAGGACCAAGGAAAATAAAACTACCCATAGGTTTTTTTGTTTTCCTTATTCCAGCTACACTCTTCTTAATACAATCAGAAACCGCCTTTATTGCATGATCCTGACCAACAATACTTTTCTTTAAATCATCTTCTATAGCTAAATATTTATTCTTATCAACTCCTTTATCAAGCACAGAAATTGGAATTCCAGTTACAAAAGATAAAACTTCTTCAACTTCTTTTCTATCAATTTTAACCTTCTCTTTACTCGTAAAATTCTTCTGCCATTTTTTAAATTCTTTTATATATTCTTTTTTAACAATTTCTATCTCATCTCTTAAAAAAGCAGCTTTCTCAAAGTCATTTGCACTGACAAAGAAATTCTTACTTTCTTCCAGTTCTTTAAGCCTTTGCTCTATTTCTATAAATTCTGATGGTTTAGCAAGCAATTTACTGTTCCAGTATGCACCGGCTTCATCCATTAAATCTATAGCTTTATCTGGAAGCCTCCTTTCCATTATAAACCTTGTAGATAAATTAACTATTGCAGAAATTGCTTCATCAGTATAAAAAACATTATGATATTCCTCGTATTTTGTTTTTATATTCTTCAAGATATAAATGGTATCTTCTATGGAAGGTTCATTTATTATTACAGGTTGAAATCTTCTTAATAGGGCTTTATCCTTTTCTATTTTTTTTCTGTACTCATCAAACGTCGTAGCACCAATACAATGAATACTTCCCCTTGCTAAGGCTGGTTTAAGCATATTTGAGGCATCGAGTGCCCCTTCAGAATTTCCAGCACCAAGAATAGTATGTATTTCATCAATGAAAATTACAACATCTTCACTCTCTTCTAATTCTTTAAGTAAATTTTTTATCCTTTCTTCAAATTCTCCTCTATATTTAGTACCAGCAACTAACATTCCAATATCAAGTAGCATTATTCTTTTCTTTTTTACTCTTTCTGGAACAGCTCCTTTTACTATTTTCTGGACAAGTCCCTCAACAACAGCAGTCTTTCCAACACCGGCTTCTCCAATTAGAATTGGATTATTTTTCTGCCTTCTTGATAGGATTTGTATAATCCTTTGAATCTCATTTTCCCTTCCAATAACTGGATCAAGTTTATTTTCCATAGCCATAAGGTTTAAGTTTCTGGCAAATTTATCGAGAAAAGGAGTTTTTGTATTTTTCTTCTGGGTATTGGTGTTTTGAGCTATTATCACATCTCCATAACCAACAAGTTTGATAATTTCTTCCCTGAGCATTGCTGAGTCAAGTCCTCTATTTTTCAGAAAAATAGGAAGAATCGCAGCATTATCATTTTCAGAGCAGAGAGCAAGCAAGATATGTTCTGTACCAATGTAGTTATGCCCTATTGAAAAAGATTCTTCTCTTGCAAGATTGATGATATTTTTAAACCTTGTTGAGAGAGGAATTTTACCAAGAACAAAAACCTGACTTGATTTCATCCTGAGTGTTGTTTCAACCTCTCTCTTAAGATCATCGATATCTACTCCAAGCTTTTTTAGAGCTTTGATTCCAAAACCCTCTCCTTCTCTAACAAGAGCCAAAAATATATGTTCAGGTAAAACCTCTGGTGAAGATAATCTTCTTGCTTCCTGAGAAGATAAAATTGAAATTATTTTTTGTGCTCTTGGTGTAAAGCCGCTAAAATCTTCCATAACTTTCCTCAAATAAATGCTTTCTTAAATTTCAAGCCGTCAAAAGCTCTTCTAATCAAATCCGCTCTCAAATCATCACACATAGAACTATTAACATTATGCTTATATACAATATAATCATCAATCCCTTTAAAAACAAGATTTCTAATATAGTTAATATCATCGACCTGAAAAGTTACTTTATTAAACAAATCAATAATAGAAATATAATCAATAAGAACAGAATATGAAACCTTATTTAATCTTTTAATATCATACAGTTTTCTAAAAATTCTTTCCAGTTCATTCTTGTTAGAAAATAAAAATTTTTCTCTACATTCCTTTTCATATTTGATTATTTTAATCAAAAAATCCTCAAATTCTTCTATCATCTCTTCTTCTGAACTACCAAGTGAGTAAGATGTAGAAATGATAAATAGAGGTTTTTCAAAAGAAATTAATGGCTGAATGGAATAAGACATTTCTTTCACAATATCTTTTATAACATCAATCTTTCCAGCATACACTATACCACTCAAATTCATCATAACTGACAATTTTAACGCAGTTCCAACATTGAAAATTGAGCTTGTAAGATAGCCAAATTCTTCATCATAAGCAAAATCAATATTTTCTTCAAGTTGATCAAAAAATGCTGAAATGCGTTTATACATTAAAGTTATATTATAACCACTTTCAATTGAAAAAATCTTTAAATGGTCTTCTTCATTAAACAGTAGAACGAAATCCCCATTCCTTTTGTATGCAAATACTCTTCCATTTCTTAAAAAGTCTGTAGTTAAAACCTTTGTGGCAATAAAAACCAACAACTCCGATTTTGTAATATCATTTACAGTTAAAAATTCAATATCTTGATCTAATTTACTTATCTCTTCTACAAATTTTCCTTCAAGAGCTAATGTAGATTTTTGGTCAAGAAAATATGGAAATCTCAAACCATCAACATTTCTTGAAATACGTACCTTTGAAGTAAATATATAATCGTCAAGCGGATTTTTCCTTCTATTCTGTTTTTTGGGAAGTTCAATATAATTCATCTTCATAATTAATCGGACAGGTCCCTATAAGTTTTTCAAGTTTCTTCTTTATTTTCAATGCCTCTTCAAAATTCTCAGAAAGAATAAGCCTTTTTATTTTATTACTTAAGTATAAAATTTCTTTTTTTAATAAATAGAGAGAAATATATTTTTTAGGCATCTTTCCTTTATGTTCAAGTCCTCGTTCAAATTCTAACAAATAATCCTTTATTTCTTTTCTAAAAGTTGAATAGCAATACTGGCAACCAACATATCCATTTTCAATAAAATTGTTTAGAGAAACACCACAATTAGGGCAAACAGAATTAACCCCCTCTTTACTAATTACGACTGATTCTATACCGTTTATGAGATAACCTATCAGATTTTTAACTTCATTTAGAGAGGAAAGAACCTTATCATCAACATAACTAAAATCTACATTATTTCCTGAACTTTCAAGATATTGCAAAGCACATTTAGCACAGAATCCTTTTTCTTCAACTGTATTTTCTTTCACAATTTTAAAAAAAACTAAAGCCTCTTCTTTCCCGCAAACACTACATTTTCGATTATGTTTAGATTGGTTCATATCTTCCCCTTTAACGATAATATTATACACCAAATAAACTATAAAGTAAAGTAGTTATTTTAAAAACTTTTCATATTCCCATCTCTTAGATTGTAAAAATAATAAAAAAAAGTCAATAAACCACACAATGTTACCAATTATAAAATAAAATAAAACACTATTATTCATTCCATTGATGATAAAATTAAAAACTAAAATTATAGGAAAAATCATTAAACTTGAAATTTGATTTGTCACTACAAAACTTTTTGCCCACGAAGAAACCCACACAATAAAAGAAAGCATAAAAAATACAATTGAAGGAATAATCCACAAAATATAAATAATCCATTTAAGATCTGGAAAAATTAATTTCTCTAAGGAATTAATTACAAAAAAATTAACAAATAAACCAAAAATGAAAAAAAAGAAGGATATTAGAATCATAACAAGGGAAAAAACTGCTAAAATTTTTGCGAAAAAGAGTTGCCTTATAGTGACAGGTGTATAAAACAATGATTCCATAGTTTGAGCTTCTTTTTCCATAACAAAAGAAGAGGAACTAAAAATATTGCTTATTGATAAAGAAATGAGTAAAAAATAAAAAGGAATGGAAGAATTAATAATATTTAAAAACTGTTCCTTACTTTCTATATTTAAACTAATAAAAATTGGAACCAGAAAAAGAAGAATGAAAGGGAGTATAAATACTGGGACTATTATCTGTAGATTTAAAAAATTATCTTTAAATTCCTTTTTCAAAAAGATTAAATAAATTTTTATCATTTTCCCTCTATCAAAAAGAAAAATAGATCCTTTCAAGATTCCATCTTTCTATTTTTGCCTCGTAAATTTTGCCACCTTTCTTTATCCACCTATCAATAATCTGAGAAGAAAACTCATCTATATTTATAAAATCAACTGGATAAATATGATAAATATTTTTCTCAACCTCATCAAATAAAAGATCAAATTCTTTTGGCTTTTTACCTCTAATTTTTAAATAGATGGAATTTGGAATATTTTTTACCAAATCATTTATCTCACCAAAAGCTACAAGCTTACCACCTTTTAATAATCCAAAAACATCACAAATTTCTTCAGCCTCTTTAAGCAAATGAGTGGATAAAAAAATAGTACAATTATACTCTTTTTTTAATTCTTTTATCAAATCTCTTAACATTAAATTTGTTTCTGGATCAAGCCCTGTTGAAGGTTCATCAAGAAATGCAATTAGAGGTTTATGAATTAAAGCTACAGCAAGTGCAATCCTTTTTTTCATACCTGTACTCATATCCTTAAACTTTTTATTCATGAATGTTGATAATTCTAATCTTTTAGTAATCCAGTTAAAATTTTCTTCTATCTCTCTTTTATTTAAACCTCTTAAATTAGCAAAGAATAAAATATTTTCCTTACCGGTCAAATTTTTATAAAGATTTGCGCTTTCTGTTAAAACTCCACTTAATTGATGAACATAAGAGAGGTTATCATATATTGGCTTTGCGAAGACATTAATATTCCCTTTTTGAGCCTTTAATACCCCATTTATTAATCTAATAGTTGTAGTTTTCCCTGAACCATTTGGTCCAAGAAAACCAAAAATTTTACCACTTTCCAGTTCAAAGCTCAAATCATTAATTACACTTTTATCAAAATAACTAAAACAAACATTTTGAAGAGATAAAGCTCTTTCCATATATTATATTATAGTTCAAAAAAGATAATAAGTAAAATTTGAGAACTTTAGCAAAATAACTTATAATTAAAACCATCACCATTTTAATATTTAAATAAAAGGAGCCATTAATGGAGCTTTTCACTACAAAAAATAATGAGCTTTATATCGATGGAATTTCTGCTATTGAACTTGTTAAAAAATTTGGAAGCCCACTTTATGTATATTCTGAAAAGATCATAAAAGATAGATTTAATCATTTAAAAAATGCAATAACATACAAAGACACAACAATACATTATGCAATGAAAGCAAATTCAAATTTTAGCATTTTAAAACTTCTTGCAAAAGAAGGAGCGGGAATAGATGCTGTTTCAATAGAAGAGGTAGAAATAGCTTTAAAAGCTGGTTTTAAGCCAGAAAATATCCTTTTTACTGGAATAAACCTTTCAATCGAAGAAATGAAAAGAGCTATAAAAAAAGGTGTCACTTTAAATGTTGGTTCTCTTATGCAACTAAAGTTTTATGGAGAATATTTCCCAAATACGAAAGTATCCATAAGAATCAACCCAGACTTTGGAGCCGGACACCATGATCATGTGATAACATCTGGAGTAGAAAGTAAGTTTGGTATCTTCTGTACAAAAGAAAATAAAGCTTACCTTAAAGAAATAAATAGACTTTCTGAAAAGTACAATTTAAAAATAAGTGGCATCCATGCTCATATGGGTTCTGGAATTCTTGAGGAAGAAAAATATTTGGGGCTTGCTGAAAGGCTTCTTGATATAGCAAAGGAGTTTCCAGACCTTGAGTTTGTTGATATTGGTGGAGGTATAGGTATACCATACCATGAGAATGAAAATCACTTTGATGTAGATAAATTTGGAAGGGATATAACTAAAGTAATGGAAGAATTTTCTTCTTCTTATGGTAAAAGAATACAACTTAAACTTGAACCAGGAAGATATATTGTAGCAGAGTCTGGAGTCTTACTTGTTACAGTTTATGATATAAAGGAAACCCCAGCCTTTAAATTTATCGGCGTTGATAGTGGTTTTAATCACCTCATCAGACCTATGGCTTATGGTTGCTATCATGCTATCATTAATGCCTCAAACGTTGAAGATGAAAAAGAGGAGGTTATCATCGCTGGCTATCTCTGTGAAACTGGAGATGTGTTTACAAGAAATGAAGAGGGAGCCCAAAAGAGAACAATCTCAAAAATTGATATAGGAAATGTGCTTGCCATAATGAATGCAGGTGCCTATGGATATGCCATGGCTTCAAACTACAACTCAAGATTAAGGCCTGCTGAGGTTATGGTTTCTGATGGAAAGGCAAGGTTGATAAGGAGAAGAGAGAAGATTAGTGATTTGATGAGGACAATGAGATAATAAAAATCTGACTAAAGAGATAAGTCTGGCATTTATTTAAAAAAGGGATTAAGGCGAAAATGAAAAGTTATAAAAAAAATTTTTACAAAATTCTGAAAGAACTGAGTCATCGTTCGCTAAAATATTACAAAGATAGACTTGTTAGCTTTGTTGTTTTTGGTTCTGTGGCTAAAGACAGCTTTACTCCAGAATCAGATATTGATTTAATTATAATTCTTGAAAAAACAAAAGGCAGGTACGAAGATTATATTGAATACTCTGAAAACATAGAAGATAAGTTAAAAACTTTAAAAGAACTGAAAAAAAATCATATCTACATAAGGATAAATCCAATCTTTAAGAATAAAAATAGCTTAAATTTTCATTTATCTTACTTATGGGATAATAGTTTCTTGATACTTTATGATAAAGATAATTTCTTTTTGAACTTTGCAGAGGAATTAAAAAATCATGAAAGAGATAATTTAAAATTTCATACAGAAAAGTTACCATACATAGAGGTAAAAAGTGGTTAATAAAGCATTAGCATCAGACTACTTTGAAAGAGCAAAAAAGGCAATTGATTTGGTAGGAAAGTTTATTAAAGTTGCGGAAATGATGGGAATGGGGGAAAATCAAAAATTCTAAAATGGAGCCAGGATGAACATTTTATATATATGGCATGCTGCTGTTGAAAAAAATTATAGAAAGTTAATTTCAAAGATTGCTGAAAAGAACAAGGTAACACTAGTAACTGCTTCTTCATGGTTTGAAAGTTCAAGAAACCAAAATTATGAATATTGTAGAGAAATAGATAATAATTTTAAGACTTATATTTTATTTCCTGTATTTAAAAATCATATAAGGTCTTTTTTTTACCCAAACATATTTAAAATGATTTATATTCTTATAACTACAAAACCTGATATTATATATTTGAAAGAAGAACCCTACTCCCTAAATTCCTTTCAATGGGTGTTTTTGACAAAAATATTCTCTCACAAATCAAGAATAGTAATTGAAAGTGATGAAAATTTGGATATTAAACATCCAGCTATATATAAAGCTATTGAAAACTTTGTTCTTTCTAACATAGATTCTTTGGCGTGTGTTCCAGAAAAGGGAATAGAGTTATATAAAAAGAAAAACTTTAAAGGTAAAATTTTTAAAACATTTTATTTTTATAATAAGGATAAATTTTTTCCCTTAAAAGAAAATACTAACAATTTATTCAATTTTAAAGATAAAATATGCTTTGGCTATGCTGGTAGACTAACAGAAGAAAAGGGAATAGAAGATATTTTAAATGCTTTTTCAAGATTAGCAAATGAAGTTAATAATACTTCACTGGTTTTAGTTGGAAAAGGCGAATATGAATATGAAGAAAAACTAAAAAATATAGTGAAACAAAACAACTTAGAAGAAAGAGTTATTTTTCTGGGTGCATTATCACAGGAAGAGTTAGTTAATTTTTACAATTCTATTGAAGCTTTAATATTAGCATCACATTCCACAGAATGGTGGATAGAACAGTTTGGTCGAGTTATAATAGAATGTATGGCTTGTGGTACACCAGTTATTGGTTCTTCTTCTGGAGAAATACCAATAGTAATTGGTGACAATAAGTTGATTTTTAAAGAAAAAGATGCCGATGATTTATACAAAATTATGAAGAAATTTGCTACAAGAGAGCTTAAAAAGGAAAATTTCTATAATTACTGCCTTGAAAGAGCTAAAAAATTTACACTTGAGGAAGCATCTAGTAATAAACTAAATATAATGAAAAAACATATTCGAGTTAAAAATTAAATTTCTTTGATTATTTCTTCTATATTAAAATCCATGCACTTCATTTCATCACATCCAATTTCACAGGGAGATTTCTTACATTCGATTTTATAGGTTTTTATGTTTTTTCCAAGAGCTTTCCATTGAACAAGATCTGTTATTCCTGAATAAAAAACAATAGTCTTAACTCCAGTTATTCCCGCCAAATGTGAAGAAAGACTATCAACAGTTATTATCAAATCAACAAGTTTAAAAAACTCAAAAAGTTCCTGTATACTGAATACTCCTGCGAGGATTTTTGAATTTTCATTTTCTTTTGAAATTGAAGTTAACAAATCTTTTTCAGCTTTACTTCCCGTAAGAGCAATAAAATAATTTTTTTTCTGTAATAAAACCACTATTTTCTGCCAATTTTCAATAGAAAGGGTTTTAAGTAAATTACCGCTTCCAGGATGGACTATTGCGATTTTTTTATTTTTAGGTAAAGATGAAAATATTTCTACAGCTTTCTTTTTGTCTTCTTCTTTAGTATATAATTCTGGTATCAAATCTTTTAATTCTTTTTTTATATCTAAAGGAGATAAAATCTCAAGATAATGTTCTACTTCATGTTTATGAGGTTTCCATTCAACTTCTTTTGAAAGTAAAAAACCAAATCCTGCAACACCATGACCAATTGTATATCTTATTTTACCTAACAGTGCAAGTGAAATTAAATTGCCCCTTCTTGACCTTAAAAAAAGTCCAATATCATATCTTTCTCTTCTAATTTTTTTTAAAGTAGAAAAATAAGTTTTAATAAATTTAAGCCATTTTTTTATAATCGATATATTTTTTCTATTAGCAAATGGAACATTTATAATATATTTTCTGTTTATATATGGATTATTTTCAAGTATACTGGTAGCCCACTCACCACATACTACATCAATTTGAGAAAAAGGAAATCTTTCTCTTATTAATCTAAAAATGGATGTGGTAAGAAGCATATCGCCAAGGTGGTCCGGTTTAACTATTAAAATTTTACTTACATTCTCTGGTATTTTATTTTTAGGTAAAAATCTAAATAAAAAACCAAAAACATTATCTATTATAGTTAAATAAATCCTTATGAGAAACTTTTTAGAAAGATATTTCTTCAAATTTAAGCTCCAATATAAAAAATTACAAAAATTATAAAAATAAATCATCATTCTGTCAAAATTTTTAAAATTTATTAATTTTATTAAAATCTTTCTATAATTCAAATATGTTGATTTTTTCTACTTTTTTACTTAAAATATTTTAAGAGGTAAATATGTCTTTTTTTGAAGAAACACCCTTAAAAGGTGCTTATCTTTACACTCCAAAAATTTTTGAGGACAACAGAGGGTATTTTTTTGAAAGTTATAATGCGAAACTTTTTGAAACAATTGGAATTAGAAATAATTTTGTTCAGGATAATCAATCCTATTCAAAGAAAGGGATTTTAAGAGGGCTACATTTTCAGAAACCACCCTATAGTCAAGCAAAACTTGTTCGTGTTATAGTGGGCACAATCTGGGATGTTATAGTTGACCTTCGTTTATCATCACCAACTTATAAAAAATGGTTCGGCGTAGAACTTTCTGATAAAAATTTCAAGGCAATTTATATCCCAAAAGGTTTTGCTCATGGCTTTGTAGTCCTTTCTAACGAAGCTATTGTAAGTTATAAAACTGATGAATTTTATTCTCCAGCCAGCGATGGTGGAATACGTTATGATGACCCGGATATTCGTATAGAATGGCCATGTAAAATTAATGAAGATCTAATCTCTACAAAAGATAAAAACTTACCATTTCTAAAAGATATAGGAAATATATTTGGAGACAACTTATGAAAATAATGGTGCTTGGCTCATTAGGTCAATTGGGGAAATCTATATTTGAATTATCAGAAAATTATAAAAAACATTCTTTTGTCTTTACAGACAAAGATGAATTAGATATTACAAATATAAAAAAGTTAGAAGAAGCTTTGTCAAATGGATTTCATGGTGTTATAAATTGTGCGGCCTACACTGCTGTAGATAAAGCCGAAACAGAAAAAAAGTTATGTTACAATATTAACACCAAGGCTGTTGAAAATATAGCAAAAATATGTAATAAAAAAAACATGTTTATGGTACATATTTCTACTGATTATGTTTTTGATGGTTTAAAATCAACCCCATATCTGGAAAGCGATAAAACTAATCCAATATCTTTTTATGGAAAAAGCAAAGCCGAAGGTGAGAAAAAAGCATTTAAATTTCATGAAAAAGTTACTATAATTAGAACGAGCTGGTTATATTCTAAATATGAAAATAATTTTGTAAAAACCATATTAAGACTGTTAAAAGAAAGACCAGAAATCAGAGTGGTTTTTGATCAAACTGGAACTCCTACTTCTGCAAAAGTACTGGCGAAAATTATTCTTGACCACATAGAATATTGGGCAAATTCATCAAACTCTATTTACCACTTTTCTAACGAAGGTGTTGCTAGTTGGTATGATTTTGCATATACAATAAAAAAATTCACAAAAAATACAACCCCTATTTTACCAATTAGAAGTAAAGAATATCCCACACTTGCTAAACGCCCAGCATATAGTGTATTAGATAAAGCAAAAATAAAAACTTCTCTTGGTATAAACATTTCACATTGGGAAGACTCTCTTTTTGAAACAATTAATGAACTAGATATCTAACTATTTTAATTTTTTGACACAAGCTCTATGTTTAAATTTGATAATTAGTTATTGTTAAGTTATAATATTACAGTTTTCCAACTCATATGAGGAACTTTATAATGACATTATGGAATAAAGCAAAGAATAGTATAATTCAAGCAAAAAACAAAATACCTATATGGTTTAAAAAAACAGGTACAAAAAGAGTCTTAAGCAATTTTACATGGCTTACAACCCTACAAGTCGTGGAAAAAATAGTCCCTTTAATAACTATCCCTTATCTGTTAAGAACCATAGGTATTGAAAAATGGGGGTTAGTAACTTTTGCAATGAGTTTTATTCAATATTTTGCAACCTTTGTTGATTATGGATTCAACGTGACAGGAGTAAGAGAGGTTTCTTTAAATCAAGATAATAAAAATATTCTCAATACAATTTTTTCTACCATAATGAGTGTAAAACTAATTTTTACGGTTATAAGTTTTTTGTTCTTTCTTCTTTTAGTTATTTTTATACATAAATTTTCTCAAGAAAAATTAGTCTTTATTTTTACTTTTGGTTTAGTAATAGGACAAGCACTATTCCCACTGTGGTTTTTTCAGGGAATGGAGAAAATGAAATTTTCAACTATTCTTTCTTCGATAGCCAAACTAATCTTTTTAATATTAATTTTTGTTTTTATCAAAAATGAAAAAGATTATGTATTGGTTCCTTTACTAAACTCCTTAGGAATTATTGTATCTGGAATAATTGGTTTAGTTATAGTTTTTAATATTTTTAAAATTAAATTTAACTTGCCTGAATTCAATAGTTTAATTAAGGCAATCAAAGATGGTGGAAAGGTTTTTATTTCCAATCTATTCATCAGTTTTTACACAAACACAAGGGTTTTTGCTCTTGGGTTGTTTTCAAATAATACTATTGTAGGTTACTATGGAATTGCAGAAAAGATTGCTTTTTATTTAGGGATGCCGTTTGGTCTTTTTGCACAGGCAATGTATCCAAGACTTGCAAATTTATATGGAAATAGTAAAGAAAGATTTTTAAAGTTGATAAAGTATTTAAATATTTTAGCTTTCTTTGTAGGAATATTTATTTTAATTCTTGGACTTTTGTTTTCTCAATTAATAGTTTATTTTTTAACAGGTAAACCTATTTCTGTAGAGACACAATTTTCTTTAATATTTTTACTTTTAGGTGCATCTTTTGTTCAGGCTAACACTTTCAGAATTCAATATTTTCTTGCAAGAGGCGACTATAATAGTTATAAAAATATTCACATATTTGGTGGATTATTTGGAATCGTTATTATTTTTATCCTTTCATATCTTTTTGGATATAAAGGAACTGCTATTTCTGTTGCTGTGATAGAGGGAATGATACTGTTGATTGCATTTTATTTTTTCAAAAAAGGAGAAAAAAAGTGAAGAATAAAACATTTGTTACAATAATGAAATGGACTGTAAATGTTGATTTAATTAAGATGACCGGACAAATACCATATAATATGTATAAAAAATATGGTTATGATTCAACACTTGTCACATACAAAAATGAAAATGAAAACGACCTTACAGAAGAAGAGAAAAGTTTTAACCTTCCTTTGGAAAAATATACATACCATGAAACCCTTGTAAAGGGGTTGAAACTTGAGTTTATAAAGAGAGAAGGGAAAATATTGGGACTGGATAAAGCTATATTAAAATATATTATAAAAAATGCAAAAAAAATAGACGTATTAAACTTATATCATTACTCACTACAAACAATGATTTATACAATTATATATAAAATTTTAAATAAAAAAGGATTTGCATATATAACCCTTGATAATGATCTCGGAAGTCTTGAATTTCAGCCATATTCATTGCTTTTAGAACATCCGAAGAATAAGTTAAGAAATTTTATCGCCTATAATTTAATAGAACCTATTTTTTTAAAAAAGGTTGATTTCTTGTCAAATGAGACAAAAAGAGGAACAGAGAAATTGAAAGAACTCTATAAAAAATATGCAAGTAAGTTTTTTTATCAACCATATGGTATAGATGAAAATTTTATATTGAATTGTAATATCAGGCTAAAATCATTTGAAGAAAAAGAGAATATAATCTTGACAGTAGGAAGAATTGGACATCCTCAGAAAAACAATGAACTTCTGCTTAATGCCATCGAAAATATTGACTTAAAAGACTGGAAAGTAATTCTTGGTGGAAAAGTTAAAAAAGATTTTGAACCATTTATTGAAAGATTTTTTGAAAGAAATCCTCATTTAAGAAAAAAAGTTTTGTTTACAGGTCATATAACAGATAGAATTAAACTTTATGAACTATACAATAGAGCCAAGATATTTTGTATAACATCTAACTTTGAGAGTTTTGGAATAGTGATGATAGAAGCCGGCTATTTTGGTAATTACATTCTCACAAGTAATGTAGCCAGTGCAATGGATATAACAAACAACTGTAATTGTGGTGATATATTTGAAACGGGCAATCAAAAAGAACTTGAAAGAAAACTTCAAGATTTAATAGATAATCCAGAAAAAATAAAAGAAAACATCCCAAAAATTCATTCATATATAAAGGAATATTTTGTCTGGTCAAACATAATAGATAACTTATATAAATTAATAGAAAAGAAGGAAAAGAAATGAACCAACCTTATATTGCAATAATTTTAGTAAATTACAATAGTGCCCTTCTCTTGATTGAATGTCTTGAAAGTTTATACAGATTGAATTATAAAAATTTTCAGGTTATAATTGCTGAAAACAGTGAACAGAACCAAGAAAAAGAGATAGAAACAATAAAAAAATGGAGTTTTAATGAATGTGAATTTACTCCAAATCAGAGTTTTAGCTTTATTTTTGATTCAATTATCCAAAAACCAAAAATATTAATTTTTGAAGAAGAAGATAGATTTAGAAAAATAAATGATAGAGATTCACTCGTGATAATTAAATCAAAAGAAAATTTAGGTTTTGCAAATGGATGTAACAAGGCTTTAGATTTTGTTGAGGCCCAGGAAGGTTTTGAATATGTATGGATGTTAAATACTGATACAATAGTTCATAAAGATGCTTTAATAACACTTTTAGAAAAATTTGATAACTCAAATATAATTGCTGTAGGATCAAAACTAAAGTATTATGATTATCCTGATAAAATTAATCTTATTGGTGGTAAGTTTATGCCTGATATTTTAAAAATGGGGTATATTCCTATTGGTTATCTTGAATTGGATGAAGGACAATACGATAGAGATGTTGATATTGATACTCCTCCAATGGCAAGCTGCCTTATAAAACTTGGATTTATAAAAAACATTGGAAGAATGAATGATGATTTTTTTCTTTATAGTGAAGATGTTGAATGGTTTGAAAGAATGAAAAGAGCAGGTTATTCTTTCGCCTATCAATATAAAAGTATCGTTTATCATAGAGAAAGTGCAATAACTAAAACAATCAGAAAGAGTTCTTTATACTACTACATCAGGAATAAAATAATTTTTTATAATCAATATTTTCCAGCACTAAAATTTAAATTTGGTTTATTCTTTTCGATTTTAAGAGATTTATTCGGAAATATAAAAAGAGGATATTTTAAGAATATTCCAGTAATTTTTAAGGGTATAATTGATGGCATAAATCTAAAAACAGGAAAGTTAAAACAAAATCTATAAAAACTCTAAAATTTCTTTATAGAAATTTTCTCTAAATTTATCTATAGTAAATTGTTTTGCTTTTTTTATAGCATTATTTGATACATTTTCTTTTAACTTTTGATTTCCTTTAATCAACTTGATTATTTCCCTTGCTTTTTTATAGTCAAATGGTCTTATTAAAAAGCCATCTACACCATTTTCAATAAGTTCTGGAAAAGCTCCGCTATTAAAGGCTATTACAATTTTACCATAAGACATCATTTCAGGTAATGCTAAACCAAAAGCTTCTCCGATAGAAGGAAAAACAAATATATCTCCATAAGCTGCAGCTTCTTTTGGAGTTAACCAGCCCAAATCTTTTTTCTCTGGAATAATTACTGGTTTAGTACATCCCTTATTACTCCCAATATATCTAACATCTACACCTAATCTCTCAAGAAATAATGGATTTTTATAAGATTCATATCTACCAAAGAACAGAACAAAATCATATTTTGCAAAAACTCTCTCAAAGTGAGAATCTATGGCATAATAAACTACCTTGATAGGAATTTTTTTACTAAAAGTTTTATATATAATATCCATTTCAAACCTTTTCTTTACATATTTACTTACAGTTATTATTTTTGTTATATTCTGAAGAGAAATAAGATCTTTTATAGTAACAAAAAGATTTTTTCTTAATAGATGTTCCTTAGAGTTCATATGCCATATCATTGTAACATTTTTAATTTTTGTAGAAATTGGCAATGCTAATTGTTGTATTCCTTCTCTTGAATCAAAAATTACAATATCATTTTCATTGATAATGTTAAGATTAAAATCCTTAAAGCTATTATCATATGCTTTATAATTTCTATTTTCAAAAGTTTTCCAGCCTTTATGAATATGATGAATTAAATTTTTTGACTCAAAATCTTTCCATATTTCAGTTGCATATGAAGAATAATGCAAATTAATTTTAAATGGAGGATCTTTAAGTAGTAATTTTGATACCTTTGTTCCTCCACCAATTGCATTCTCTGTGCCAGAAAAAATGAAATGAATTTCCCTTTTCCCCAATCTAAACTCCTACTCCACCAAAATAATTCTCTCAGTCAAAGAATTTCCATAGGAAAATTTTATAGTATATCTATCCATCATAAAATTTTTTTCTAAAATTTCGGGCCATTCAATAAAAACATAATCTGCATTTTTACAAATATCAAAAAAGCCAATATCATCTATCTCATCACTCGACTTCAACCTATATAAATCAATATGTATAATTTTTATTTTATCCGCTGTGTACTCATTTACAATAGTAAAAGAGGGACTTGACACATCATCTTGAAGTCCCCATTTAGAACAAAAGCCTCTTACAAATGATGTTTTACCACTTCCAAGTTCCCCTTTTAAAAAAAATACCCTTTTAGTTTCTATATCAATTATTTCATTGTTTGCTATCCTTTTTCCAATCTCAAAGGTTTCTAAAAAATTTTTTGATATTAACCTAATACTCAACTCTATAAACCTCTATTGGTTTTGATTTACCTTTCACAGAAATGGGTTCAAGTTTTACAAAATTAAACTCATTACAGTCTTTCACCTTTTCGTAAACATTTTTAGAAATAATAATTTCGTCCTTTCCAGCGGCACTGCATAATCTTGAAGCAAGGTTAACATTATCCCCAATTACTGTATAATCCATTCTCTCATGAGAACCTATACTACCTCTTACAACTTCACCAACATTTATACCTATTCCCACATGAATACTTGATAAGCCCCTATTTATCCTTTCTTTATTAATATCTGCAATTCTTTTTTGAATTTCACATGCAGCCTTAATCGAGTTTAAACACATTTCTTCTCCATCGAAAATGGCTACAATTTCATCCCCTACAAATTTATCAATATCACCATGATAATCATGGATAATATTTGTTTGAATATCGAGATATTTATTTAGAATATTAACTACATCTTGAGGATCTATTTTTTCGCTCATTGCTGTAAATCCTCGTATATCGGAGAAAAACATAGTTAATTCTTTTCTCTCCGTAGGTTTTTCTGATTTATTATAATCCAGATTATCTTTTGAAACAGTCTTTTGGATCATTTTAACAGTAGAACCAGACACAAATTTTTGCATTTCCATTTTTTCTTTAACAGAGACTATCATTTCTTCAAAAGTTTTTGCTAAAATCCCTATTTCATCACGAACAGGAATATGTAATTTAATATTATAATCACCAACTCCAAATCTCTTTACTCCATCTGTAAGCTGAATAATCGGTTTAACTATACTATCAGCTCCTTTTATCGAGAGAAATATAGCAAATAATGCCACCACAACAGTTACAAAAACTATTAATAGTTTTATATGATTTATTTCATCAAGAATAATTTTTTCAGAATACCATAAAGCAATATTCCCAATTCTTTTATTATTAACAATAACTGGCATCGTATATTCAAAAACTCTAACAATTAAATCACTACCAAGTTTAACTTCTATTATATCTTTATTTTTTGTAAAAACCTCTACACTTTTTGCTCTTTTTTCTATATCTTTCACAACATCATCACTAATATCATACCCAGTATAAAGATGAACCTTTTTTAAATCTTCTCCAGTAACAATAAAACCATTATAGCCAAGATATATAAGTCCTAAAGTATTTTGAAAAGATTTTACAGCCTCATCAGCAGCTGGAATAGATATATAGTTATACTCTATTGACTTGGATAGATCTTTTAAAATTCTTTCGCAAAATATATCTGCTTTATTAAGAAGTGTTTTTTCTAAGTATAATGTGAACATAAAACCAAGAGAAACAGAAACAATTAAAACAATAGTAATTTCAAAAATTACTACTTTCGCTCTAATCCTTTTTGTCAATATTTCGAATAATCTAAGAAAAAATAGCTTTCTTGCTTCTTTATTATCCATTAACCCCCTCCAAAAAAACTTAAAAAGGTCTCAAATTATAATCACAAAAATAAATAAAGTCAAAAATTAACTGGTTTACACAAAATTTCTAAAATCTTGGTATCAAAAATTGAAGCTGCATGAGAAGGAATTAAGATAATTGCAGTATCAACTCCCTCCTCTGTTCCTCCAAGAGCAATAACTGGCTTGCCAAAAGGAATAAAACCAGAATCAAGAGCCATTATACTTATCTCACAGGCGACCTTTACTCCCTGCCCAAACATACGTAATGTGTTTGCTATTATTTCAACAGGATATATACCACCAAATTTTTTTGACAATCCTCTTTCTGCTCCACTCAAGACATGAGTGGTTGTTAAAACTTTTATACCTTTTTTCTCAAGCCTTTCTCTTGTTTCAATTGACATTTCATTTTTCCCTTTTTCTGCAAACCCATAAGCATGAGTCACACAAACAAGATTCCTATCAACATTATCGAAGAAAGAAGCTGTAAAACCGGAAGCAGAAGGAAAAACAATATAATCAATATTCTTTTCTTTTGCTGCTAATAATGCTATTTCGATTGTTTTTCCTGTATTTTCTTTCCCTGGTTTATTAAATAAAATCATCTTTACCTTCCAAGAAAATCTAACACAATATTTAAAATTCTTCTAATAGGCTCAGCAGCTCCCCATAAAAGCTGATCTCCTACAGTAAAACAAGTAAGATATTCTTCTCCAATATTCATCTTTCTAATTCTACCAACTGGCACAGTCAATGTCCCCGAAATTGCAGCTGGTGTAAGCTCTCTAATAGTTATATCTCTTTCATTAGGTATTACTTTAACCCAATCATTAGCAGTTGAAATTATATCAATAATATCATTTACAGGAACATTTTTCTTTAACTTAATCGTGAGCCCCTGAGAATGACACCTCATTGCTCCAATTCTAACACAAATACCATCTACAGGAATCGGAGGATCTGTCATCAAAATCTTATTTGTTTCAGCATATCCTTTCCATTCTTCTCTACTCTGACCATTTTCAAGTTGCTTGTCTATCCACGGGATAAGGCTTCCAGCAAGTGGAACACCAAAATTCTCTTTTGGAATATTGTTATCCATCAAAGCTTGAGAAATCTTTCTATCAATATCAAGAATAGCACTTGCAGGATTCTTTAATTCTTCTTCTACCTTACCATACAAGTACCCCATTTGTAAGAGTAATTCTCTCATATTTTTAGCACCGGCTCCTGAAGCAGCTTGATAAGTCATAGAAGAAACCCACTCTACAAGTCCAGCATGAAAAAGTCCACCAATACCCATCAACATTAAACTAACAGTGCAATTTCCACCAATATAATCCTTTATACCATCTTTTAAAGCCCTGTCTATAACGTTCCTGTTAACTGGATCCAGCACAATTATACTATCCTTTTCCATTCTCAATGTTGAAGCAGCGTCAATCCAGTATCCTTTCCATCCTTCTTTTCTTAACTTTGGATAAACCTCAGTGGTATAATCTCCACCTTGACAGCTTACAATTATATCAAGTGTTTTTAAATCATCTATATCAAAGGCATCCTTTAACGGAGGTGCATCCATTCCAACATCAGGAGCTTTGCCACCAACCTGAGAAGTAGAATAAAAAATTGCCTCAAAACCTTTAAAATCCTTCTCAGCAATCATTCTTTCCATTAAAACAGAACCAACCATTCCTCTCCAACCAATAAAGCCTACTCTTAACATTAGTTATCCTCCATTGATAAAGCTATATATTATAACTAAAAAAGTTTTAAAATTCAAATTATTTTTGAAATATTCCTACAATATAACAGACTGCATAATAAATTTGAAATATAGCTATAAAAAATACATCAAAAATTGCTTTAAAACCATAAATAAAACGTGTTAAAAATATAAAACCATAGAAAACAAAAAGAGCACTTTTCATAAACATAATAGAATATAAAAAACACAAAATAAAAATGAAAGGAATAAAATATCCAATTGAAAGAGAACTAAGTCTTTTATTTAAAATAAGTTCCCTTAATTCATAACCTCTTGAAAAAGCATTTTTCGCTGTATAAATAAATAATTCTTTAAGATTTGAAGGAAATTTATAATAAAGCATTATATCTGGTGAATAAAATAAATCTTTCCCTTTCTCTTTAATCTTTTCGGAAATAAAGGTTTCAATTCTTTTATACTTTTTCAGATCAAATGGAAAAAGCAATTCTTTCTTAACAAACAATCCATTAAGATTCAATTCTTTAACTTTTTTAAAATTAACAGGTTTATATCTATATGCAAGGTTGAAATTTAGAAAAAAACTCCCCAATATTCTATGAGAAAACTCAAAAAATTTTAAAGAGTTGTGAGGAAAGAGATATCCTCCTACACCACCTACATTTTCTAATGATAGAATTCTCCCAGCATTAAATAGAAATCTCTCATCGACAAGTGAATCCAGCTTAGAAAAAACTATTATATCTCCCATTAGCTGAATTGAGTTTATGATAACATTCAATTTTTCTAAATCAGTTAATTTATTATTTATTTTAACAAATTTATAATCTTTCTTAGATTCAAATCTTTCTTCACCAGCTAAAATAACCTCATAATAAGGATACAAAATAGACATAAAAGACTCAAAAGCAAGTTTTTCGAATTCATCGTTTTTATTTGAAAATAATACAATCGAGTAAAAATATTTTTTGTTTATGCCAAAAGGTCTATCATAAAATTTAAGTATTTTATCTCTATACCATACAGCAAGAGTATCTAAAAATGTATGAAAAACAACATTAAATTTTAAATTCCATCCAAAATTTCTTGAAAATTCAAGTTTTATAGGAGCTGAAACAATCTTTTTATGTTTTTTAAATAGAATAAGTAGTAGCTCAATATCAAAAGCAAATTTTTTAACTAAAACTTTTGGAAGTGAAATTTCGAGTGCTTCTTTCTTGAAAAGTTTTATACCAGTTTGGGTATCCATAATAGGCAAACCAAAAAGCAATTTTACAATTGAATAGTAACCAATACTTAAAATCCTTCTATACCATGGATAGTTAACTATTGAGTCTTCGTGAAGTTTGCTACCTATGACTGCATCTGCTTTTTCTTCATTCATTATTTTTAAGAAACATGGCAAATGTTCAATAGAAAGCTCAAGATCAGAATCAAGAAATAGTATTAAATCTCCTTCTGAAAATTCATATGCAGTTTTTAATGCCCAACCTTTTCCAAAATTTCTTAAATTTTTTATAACTTTTATATTTTTTTCATTAGAATAAGCCTCTAAAAGTAGACTATAAGAATTGTCAATTGACCCATCATCAACAAGTATTATTTCAAAATTTAACTTGAGATTTTCAACATAGTCTTTAACAATTCGCACATTTTTTACAATATTTTTTTCTTCATTTAAAAAAGGCATCAAGATAGAAATTTTCTTAGAAAAAAACTCTTCTGGAATACTAACAAATTGTGTGGGAAAATTTTTAACTTTCATGAATCTCTCTCAAAAAATAGCTGGATGTAAAAACATCCAGCTATCGTTATATAGTTAAATAGCACTTGCAACCAAATCTCCGACTTCACAAGTATTATACCCCATTTTGCCTGCTGACAAACTCTTAAGTTTCGTACATGTTAGAGCAACTGCATTCTCTATAGCCTTTCCAGCCTTTTCTTCACCAAGGAATTCAAGCATCATTCTGCCTGCTTCTATGGCTGCAAGAGGATTAATCATCTTCTTACCAGTATATTTTGGAGCCGAGCCACCGATTGGTTCAAACATTGAAACACCTTCAGGATTAATGTTACCACCGGCTGCAATTCCCATACCCCCCTGTATCATAGCACCAAGGTCAGTAATAATATCTCCAAAAAGATTCTCTGTAACAATCACGTCAAACCATTCTGGATTCTTTACAAACCACATTGTGGTAGCATCAACATGCATATATTCTCTTGGTATGTCATTATATTTCTTTTCTCCCATTTCTTCAAAAGCTCTAAACCATAGATCTCCACAATATGTCAACACATTTCTTTTATGCACAAGATGAATTGGTTTAGACTTTGATTTCTCACTCTGAGAATTTCTCTTTTTCTTTAACTCAAATGCAAACTTTAAACATCTATCGACTGTTCTTCTATCATAGACCATTAATTGTGTTGCAATTTCATCTTCTGTACCTTCTCTTGTTACTCCACCATGCCCGGTATATATTCCACCAGTATTTTCCCTTATAACCACGAAATCAATATCTTCTGGTTTTTTATCTTTAAGTGGAGTATCAACATTTGGATAAAGTTTAACTGGTCTTAAATTTATATACTGATCTAAATCAAATCTAATCTTAAGTAGTAAACCTTTTTCAAGAATTCCAGGTTTTACATCTGGATGACCTATAGCACCAAGGTAAATAGCATCAAAGTTTTTAAGTTCCTGCACCTCTTCATTTGAAATAATTTTCCCGGTCTTAAGGTATCTTTCTCCACCATAATCAAAATAGTGAAAATCCATTTTAAAACCAAATTTTGTAGCCGCAGTCTTAAGTACTTTTACTCCTTCAGCAATAACTTCAGGACCTGTTCCATCTCCCGGAATAACAGCAATATTATAAGCCATTCTTTTCCTCCAGCAATTTATTTAAAATTAACAAATTAGTTTAAAGCAAATGAAACAAAAAGTCAAAATATTGCAGTTTAAATCAATTATAAAGTTAAAAATTGAAAGTTATAAAGTTTGGTTTAAGTGAAGGTTTTATGTTTTAGCTCTGTTTATGCCTTAACTTGGGGTAAATGAATTAAACTTTTAGGATAAAGCTACTTGTTTAACCATCATCTTTCCACCGTTGGATTTTGATTCTAACTCACTGAAAAAATCATACTTTCAGTTATAAAGTTTGTAAAGTTAAAAGTTGAAAGTTATTTTTAACCAGATATTATCTTTCGCACGAAGACAGGATGTCGAGTTTGCTTGAGGTTAGATTGCGAAAGCGATTCTTTCTTTGCTTACTTTCTTTCTCAGCGATGAGAAAGAAAGTAAGAAGTAATTTTTGACCACTTTTTTACAAAAAGTGATAACTTCTGGTAGAAAGATAAGTTTTTGCCGATTCTTACTACCGAGAGATTTTACCAAAATTCTTGCGTCTTCTATCCAGAGGACGGTCTCTCCCATTTTTCTTGACAAAATTCTCTCACCCAATTTATAATTTCTTACTAATAAAATAAGGATATTAGAATGGTTGTTGACAGACTCAAATCTTCAATAGAAGTAAAAGAAAAAATTATTAAAGACAGTAAATTAATTGAAAAAATCATTCTTTCATCAGAAAAAATAATAGAATGTTACAAAAAAGGCGGTAAACTTTTATTTGCAGGGAATGGGGGCAGTGCAGCAGATGCTCAACATCTCGCAGCAGAATTGGTGGTAAGATTCTATCTAAATAGAAAAGCACTTAAAGCTCTTGCCTTAAACACAAATACTTCAATCCTTACAGCAACAGCAAATGACTTTGATTTTACACAAATATTTTCAAGACAGATTGAAGCCAATGGAGATAAAGGAGATATATTTATAGGATTTTCAACAAGTGGCAATTCTCCAAACATTATTGAGGCAATAAAAACAGCAAAAGAAAAGGAATTATTCATTATAGGTTTTACAGGAGAAACTGGTGGAAAAATGAAAGAAATGTGTGATATACTTATAAATGTTCCATCAAATGATACTCCAAGAATTCAGGAAGCACATATAACTATTGGTCATATTATATGTGAAATAGTTGAAAGAAAATTGTTTGAAAATGTATAGAGTATTAATTTTTATTTTCCTCGTCACTCCGCTTTTTGCCATAAGAAATTTTGAAAGGTTTTATTGTGGGGCTGAAAATATTGGGGTTGGAAATGCCAATATTTCAGAAGTATCAGAAAATTCTGCAATCAACAATCCTTCAATTATTCCGGCATTATATTCTACCAATAAAAATTTTATATTTTCATATGAAGTCTTTTCAACATTTAAGATAGTTGATATACTCGCCTTAAACTTTAGATATGATTTTGATATTTTTCCGTTTTTTTCTATCATAATCCCTAAAGAAAGCTATGGATTTGCTATTTCCTTAGAAAATATTTATTATTCTCCAGATTCAACATTTGATTTAAAATTTATAAAAATAAGTTTAGGATATCTTATTTCCAAAAATATTTCTGTGGGAATTTCTCCTGGCGTTTTAGTCGGACTTGAAAATAATGGAAACGGATTAAGCTATGGACTCCAGCTTTCAGCAACATGGAAATTAACTGAAAACATTCAATTGGGAGGATATTACTTATATTTAGACCAGCTGGAGTGGAATATTACTCCTTATGGAGAAAAGTTAAGGGAAAAATTTCCTGATGAAATAAACCTTGGTTTAACATATAAAATAAACAAGGATGCATTTTTTTATTTTTCTATTGCAAATAGCTTTTACAATCAATCTACTTTTATACTTGATGAAAAAGTTTTAACTCCCTCATGGAATTCTAATTTTATTTACTTAAAACCTTTTCTTGGTTTTAGATTTTTAGAAAGAATTACAGGGGGGCATTTTAGTCTTGGATGTTATCTTGATTACTTTATTACTGATAGTGGTATCCTGCCTCAATATAGATTAACTTTTGGCTTTAGAGGATATGCAAAAAGATTAAAATATAATATCTCTTTTACTGATAGTTACATAATAAGTCTTTTTTACAAAGAAAACATACCAAGAGAAAATATAAATATAAATTTTAGCTTTTTCTTTTAAAACAAACAAGATATTCTACATTATTACTCTTATAACCCGTAATAGGTGATTCTATAACTTCACTATAATTTAACCCAATAGAATTAGCATATTTTAACACATTGTCTATTGCTTCTTTTCTAAACTCTTCTTTTACAAATCCGCCAGTAGAAATCTTTTCCTTTTCAAGTTCAAATTGAGGTTTTATCAAAGCCAGTATAAAAAAATCATCATCAAGCACATTTTTCACTGATAATAAAATTTTTGTTAAAGAAATAAAAGATACATCAATCACAGCAACTTCAATCTTTTCAGAAAACATATCTTTTGTTAAAAATCTTGCATTTGTATTTTCCATTGAGATAACTTTTGGATTTGTTCGTAACTTCCAGTGAAGCTGATTTGTTCCACAATCAATAGCATAGATAAGCCTTGCTCCATACTCAAGCAACACCTCAGTAAACCCACCAGTCGAAGCTCCAACATCAATAGCTACTTTATCCTTTACATCAAGGTTAAAATATTCAATTCCATGTTTTAATTTTAAAGCTCCCCTACTCACATAAGGAAATTTATCTTTAACCCTTATTTCTACATTCTCATCAACCTTAAAACCAGCTTTTGTAATAACATGTTCATTGACCAGAACATTGCCAAGCATTATTGCTCTTAAAGCCTTTTCTCTTGAATCAAAAAAACCCTTCTTTACAAGTAATACATCAAGTCTTTCTTTAGCCATAACTTAGATAAACAAGTTATTATCTGCATATTCACTTGCTTCAAGATAAGAAGCTACTCCGCCAATTTCAACACCGTCAATTAACTCCTCCTTCTTTATTCCCATTAAATCCATAGACATCTGGCAAGCTACAAGTTTTGCCCCATTTTTTATAGCATTTTCTATCATTAATTCAAGCTGGTCAACCTTTTTCTTCTTCATTAACCATCTGATCATAAGTGGTCCCATCCCAAACATATTCATCTGGGAAAGTTTTAAATCTTTGCTTCCCTTTGGCAACATAATACCAAACATTTTTTCAATAATATTTTTCTTTACCTTTGCTTTTCTCTTTCTTAAAACAGATAAACCCCAGAAGGTAAAGAACATTGTTACCTTTCTTCCCATTGATAATGCTCCATTAGCAATAATAAAGGAAGCAATTACCTTATCAAGATTGTTGTCAAAAACTATTATTGTTTTATCATTTCCCGTAGATTTTTCTTTTGCAGTTTGTCCTTCTCCCTTTTCTATCACTGCATTAACAATTCCCTTTTCCATATTCAAAGAAATAAGTTTATTTCCTGTTGCTTTAACCCATGCAATAACATCATTATAAAATCCCGGATCAGTTGCTTTAACTTCCAGAATATCTCCAACATTAACTCTATCTATTTCATTTTTAAGCTTCATAATAGGTCCAGGACATTGTAAACCACATGCATCTACTGAAATTTTCTTTTTTGGCAGTTCAACTGAAAAATTTAACTTTGGTGAAGCAATACCAGTATCATAATCTTCACCAAACCTATCTGGATTATCCTGCCTGGTAGTAGCAGAAGAATATGTAATATATCCACCTACAAGATTTCTAACATTTTTATAACCATTATCTAAAAGTATTCTTGCAGCAATATATCCTCGTAAACCTACCCTACAAAATACAATTATATCCTTGTCCTTAGGAATTTCCTTTAACCTTCCTCTCAATTCATCAACGGGAATATTTATTGCTCCTTTTATTGAACCATGTTTAAATTCTTCTTCCGTTCTCACATCAATAAGGATGCTTTTATCTGCATCAAGAGTCTCTATTTCATTCCAGTAAATTGGCTTGACCAAACCATTTAAAATATTTTCAGCAGTAAAACCGGCCATATTGACAGGATCCTTAGCCGAAGAATAAGGTGGAGCATATGCCTGTTCATAGCTTAGCAGGTCATATATAGTCCCTTTCTTCTGAATAAAAGAAGTAATAACATCAATTCTTTTATCTACACCATCATAGCCAACGCATTGAGCACCAAGAATTTTTCCATCTTCCTTAGAAAATATAACCTTAAGTGAAAGAGATAGAGCATCAGGGTAATAAGTGGCATGAGAAGATGGATGAACTATTGTATATTCATATGGAATATTTTCCTGTTTTAAATTTTTCTCATTAACTCCAGTTACCGCAACAGTTAAATCAAAAACTTTAGCTATACCACTACCCACTGTTCCTTCATACTTTATCCTGTTACCATATATGATATTATCAGCTACAATTCTACCCTGTTTATTTGCCGGACCTGCAAGAGGTATAACTGTATTTTTACCTGTTACAAAATTTTTTACTTCTATAGCATCTCCAATTGCGTAAATATCCGGGTCATTTGTCTGCAAATATTCATTAACAACTATTCCACCCTTTTCTCCTATTTTTAGTCCAGCCTCTTTAGCAAGCTTAATATCTGGCTTTACACCTATTGACATTATAACCATATCGCAAATTAATGTCTTACCACTTTTTAACTCTACATGTAATTTTTCACCTTCTTCTGAAAATCCTGTCACAGAATTACCAAGATAAAATTCAACACCTTTTGTTTTAAGATGTTGATGAATAATAGATGCCATTTCATAATCAAGAGGTGGCATTAACTGATTTGCAAGTTCTACAATAGTAACATAGATTCCTTTATGATGTAAATTTTCGGCTATCTCAAGTCCAATATATCCTCCTCCAACCACAACAACTCTCTTTGGAGAATTTTTATCTATATAATCTTTTATTTTATCTGTATCATTTACATTTCTCAGTTTAAATATTCTATTAGAGTTTACGCCCTTTATATCTGGAATAAACGGTTCGGCCCCTGGAGAAAGAACAAGCTTATCATAATCCTCTTTATACTCTTCACCTGTAATGAGATTTTTAGCAAAAACTATCTTTTTTTCTCTATCAATCTTTACGACTTCTGTATTTACTCTAACATCAACATTAAATCTACTTTTAAATGATTTAGGAGTTTGAACAAATAGTTTATTTCTTTCACTTATAATACCGCCAATATAATATGGAAGTCCACAGTTCGCATATGATATATATTCACCTTTTTCAAACACTATTATTTCATTCTTCTCTGAAAGTCTTCTGAGCCTTGCAGCAGCACTCATCCCACCTGCGACACCACCAACAATTAAATATTTTGGCATAATTTCCTCCTATTTTAAGTTAAACAAATATTTAAAAAAAATCAAAATTCCAACAATAAAAGCATACAAACTTACAAGTAATACAAAACCAGCAGAAATATCCTTTATTATTTTTATTTTTTCGTTATAGTTATTATCCACTAAATCAAGAATTTTTTCAATAGCTGTATTAATTAATTCGCAAACTAAAACGAAAAAAATTGCAGATAATATGAATAGCCATTCAATTTTATTGATTTTAAAAATAAAAGAAAGAATTACTACAAATATTGTTACAAAAATATGGAATTTAAAATTTTTCTCTTTTTTAAAAGCAAAGATTAGACCATTAAATGCAAATTTAAACGCTTTTAGAAACCTTTTCATTTATAATTGCTCTTGCAATTTCATCAAAACTATCATAAACATTATGAAAATTTTTGATTTCATAATTACCTTTTAGAATATAACTACTCAAGTAAGGAAGTTTTATCCTATCACTCTCTTTATCACCCACCATAACACTTTTTGTTAAATCTATATCTAAAACCTCAGCTGCTCTCAAAAACATACCTGGTTCTGGCTTTCTATCAATGCTATCTCTCTTAAACTTTTCAACAACTCCATCCTTATGAAATGGACAATAAAAACTTCCAAGTATCTTAAACCCTTTTATAATCAACTCTTTTTCTAAATGATCTTCAAATAAAAAATAATCTTCTTCTTTAAACTTTCCTTTAGCAATTCCAGCCTGGTTGGTAGTAATAACAAAACCATCAAAATATTCTTTTAACTCTTCAAGAAAGTCAAATAAACCTTCTTTAAATCTCAAATCTTCAATTTTATGAACATAACCAATATCTTCATTAATTATACCATCTCTATCCAGAAATACAACCTTTAACTTATTTTTTCTCTTAATTTCTTGAATAGAATGAGTAATAACTCCCACCTCAAGTGAAGAAAATAAATCCAGATTTTCTAATTTTCCTGAAAAAGGATAAGCTAAAATTTTTTCTCTTTCAAAATCAAAATTAAAATTCATCAAATCAATCTTTTCTACTTCAAAAACTCCACAACCAATATGAAAAAATCCCTCTCCAACCTTTTCGAGTTTCTTTAACCTATAATCATCACTAATAGAAAAAAATCCTTCTTCATATGAAAGTTTAACTGGCAATGTTATTTTTGAAGCGTTCGAATTGTGAAAAGAAAGTAGATTGTTAAAGTCAATATCTACAAATTTATCAGTATAAAAAAAATTATTTTTTACACTTCTTTTAAGTTCTTCAAAGCTTGAAACCTGTTTAATATTTTTATTCTTTATGTCAACATTAAGATTTGAATAGAAAAAGATATTTTCAAAACCTATATCAGAAAGCCAATCAAAAACTTCCTTTAATAAACCTGAATAATCAATATCTCCTCTGAAATTTTTGAGTTCAAAAATACAATCAAATCTTAACCTATTACCCATTTTGTTTCCAGTGCTATCATTAATTCTTCATTTGTAGGAACAAGAAGGATTTTTGTTTTTGATTCTTTAGTGCTTAAATCTGCAAGTTTCCCTTTTGTTGCCCTATTCTTTTCTTTATCAAGAATTATTCCATATCCTTGAAGTCCTTCTACACAACCTTCTCTAATATGCCATTCATTCTCACCTATACCAGCAGTAAAGATTATAGCATCCACTCTTCCCAGCTCAACCATATAAGCACCTATATACTTTCTGATACTTTTTATCAAAACCTCTATGGCGACTTTTGCTCTTGGATTTTCATCTTTTTGTGCAAAAATATCTCTTAAGTCATTTGAAATTCCAGAAAGCCCAAGAAGACCAGATTTTTTATTTAAAATATCATTTATTTCTTTTGGAGAAAGATTTTCCTTTTCCATTAAGAAAAATATTATAGCTGGATCTATACTACCACTTCTTGTACCCATTACAACACCTTCAAGAGGAGTAAACCCCATAGAAGTATCAACAGATTTTCCATTCTTGATAGCTGCAATACTTGAACCATTACCAAGATGACAGGTAATAGCATTAAAATCCTCACTCTTTACACCAAGAAATTCAGCAGCCTTCATTGTTACATATCTATGTGAAGTCCCATGAAAGCCATATCTTCTTATACCATATTTTTGATACAATTCATAAGGAATCGCATACATATATGAACTTTCTGGCATAGTTTGATGAAAAGCTGTATCAAAAACTGCTACCTGTTTTGTATCAGGTAGAATTTCTCTACAGGCTAAAATTCCCTGTAAATTTGGAGGATTATGTAAAGGAGCAAGTTCAGCATATTTCTCAATTGACTTTATAACCTTTTCATCAATTAAAACAGATTTAAAAAACTCTTCACCACCATGAACAACTCTATGACCTATGGCATCGATTTCTTTAAGAGAAGTAATAAAATTATTTTCCTTATCAAGCAATGAATCTATAACAACCTTTAAGGCTTCAGTATGATTTTTAGCTCCAACTTTTGATTTAATCTTATTCCCACTTCTGTCAGTAAAACTAAACTCTGCATCACCCCCAATTTTCTCCACAATACCCTTTGTTATAACTTCTTCTCTTTCGGTTTCAATCAATTGATATTTTAAAGATGAGCTCCCCGCGTTGATAACAAGAACTTTCATAAATATTCCTCCATAAGAAATTATTATAAAATAAAATAGAGAAAAAATCAATTAAGTAGAAAGATTAGAGCTTAAATCTTTCAAATTTATTCCGATAAAAACATTGGAGGACTTATATGGTAAGAAGCATATTTACTGCCGCAAGTGGAATGATTGTAACTATGGATGAATTAAACACAGTAGCCAATAACCTTGCCAATGTTAATACAGATGGATATAAAAGAGAAACCAGTGTAACAAAGGCTTTCCCTGAACTCCTCGTAAGAAGAATTAACGACGATGGTATGGTAAGATTTCCCCTTGGGAGTTATGATCTCGCCCCTGTGGTTGGAAAATTAGGAACTGGTGTTGAATACAATGAATCATATGTCAGATTTGAACAGGGAAGTTTAATTACCACAGAAAATGATTTCGATTTTGCACTTGAAGGAGAAGGTTTCTTTGTTGTAATGACTGAACAGGGTGAAAGATACACAAGAAATGGAAACTTTAAAATCAGCAGTGATGGTTATCTTGTAGATATGCATGGAAATAAAGTTATGGGTGAAAATGGATTCATAAGAATCGGTAGAAATAATTTTCAGGTTGATAAAGATGGAACAATCTACATAAATGCTGACTATGAACCAGAAGATTTTGTAGAAAAGGCAGGCAATGAATGGAAGAATATGCAACAACTTGATAGACTTAAAATAGTAGATTTTCCAGAGAGAAGATATTTAAAGAAAGATGGATACACATGGTATAAAGAAAGTGAATTCTCGGGAGAAGCATATATTATACAAGGTGAAAAAAGACCAAAAGTTTTACAGGGACATCTCGAAAAATCAAATGTTGACCCTGTAGTAGAAATGACAAGAATGATAGAAGTCAATAGACTCTATGAAGCAAACCAGAAAGTTATACATACAGCAGATGAAACAATAGCAAAGGTTAATGGTATTGGAAGAGGACTTGGAACAGCATAAAAAAAGCACCGTAAAAGCGGTGCTTTTTTTATTTAGAAAACCATTTTTGAAATCTTATAGCCCAGCATTTCCACAGAGCTTCGTTTACAATCCCACCACTCATCTTTGTTGTTCCTTCATATCTATCTCTAAAAGTTATAGGAACCTCTTTTATCTTAAAACCTTTGTAATATGCTTTTGACTTCATCTCGATCTGAAAGGAATATCCATTTGAACTGATTTTATCAAGATGTATAGCTTTCAAAACTTTTTTTGAATAACAATTATACCCCCCTGTCAAATCAGTAAGTTTAACCCCAGTAACAAACCTCGCATATATGTTCCCACCAAGACTTAAAAAAAGCCTCTTTAAATCCCAATTTAAAACCCTTAAGCCCTTTACATATCTTGAACCACATACCACATCGTAACCTTCATTAATTGCTTCAAAAAATAAATGTAACTCATCAGGATCGTGAGAAAAATCAGCATCCATTTCAAAAATATAATCATAAATATCTTTATCTAAAGCCCATTTAAAAGCAGCAACATAAGCTCGACCAAGACCACTTTTCTTCTCCCTCTTGAGAAGATAAACCCTATTATTTTTCTGCATAATATTTTCAACTATTGCCGCAGTTCCATCAGGTGAATTATCATCAACCACAAGAATATCTATATCATTTGATTGAGAAAGAACTTTACCTATAAGTTTTTCAATATTCATCGCTTCATTATAAGTGGGAATAACAACCAGATATTTCATGTCACCTCCATAAAATCTATCTAATTATAATTTTAGCATATGATTTATAATTTATCAAAATATTTTTGGAATATTGATATTCTTTATTACAAAAAAATCTCTCAAGTCAAAAAATCGTTGCATTTTTAGAATTTTTATCTTAAAATTAATTAGAGGTAAAAATGTCACCAGAGGAATTTTTAAGGATATTTGAGCAAATTCTAAATGAGTTTGTGATACTTAATGAACATTTTGCTTCATTAGAAAAATCAAAAACAGTAGATTATGACTCTATATTTTTTAAATGGGTAAAAGATATGGATAAAAGATTTAGAAATATTTTCTTATCCATGCACTGGGCAACAAGTGCACCTTTAATATCAAAAAACCAACTCCTTTTTGACGCAAAGTATAGAGATAGTTATTTCTGCGAAGTAAAATACATTTTTTCTGAATTCTATACTCAAAATTTTAGGGAAAGGTTTTATAATTATCTTGATAATCTAAGAGCAATAATATCGAACTTTAACGATTTTAATAAAGGTTTTTCCAACGAAAAAAATGATTTAGTCGTAATCGAATACGAAAAATTTTTTATCACTTGGAAAAGCGAAATTTATTCTAAATTTAAGGATGTCGTTATTGATTTATCTTTTCTCAAAAAAACAGAAAAACTATACAATAATTACATTTTACTAAATATATTATTTAAAGATGAGCTTTTATTTGAATTAAAATCAACCCCTTTTATTGATAAAGACAGCGAAAAGTACATCAGTATGGATGAATATCTTGATTTAGTATAAAAGGAGAAAATAATGCGTATTTTGAGCGGTATGCAACCCACTGGACTTTTGCACCTTGGAAATTATATTGGTGCTTTAAAAGTATGGGTGGATTTACAAAAAGATCCTTCTAATGAAATGTTTTATTTCGTTGCCGATCTTCATTCTCTAACCTCAAACCAGGCAAAATATAAAGAAGAAACTACAAATTACATTTTCAATATGGTAGTTGACTGGCTTGCTGCTGGAATTGACCCGGAAAAATCAGTTGTATTTTTACAATCCGATATACCGGAGCATACCGAACTCTTCACAATTCTATCAATGATAACTCCCATTTCATGGCTTGAAAGAAATCCAACATATAAAGAAAAAATGGATGAAATTGTTGATAAAGAACTCGACAATCTCGGTTTTCTTGGTTATCCGGTATTACAGGCTGCGGATATTACCTTATACAAAGCAAATGCAGTTCCAGTAGGTAAGGATCAACTTCCACACCTTGAAATATGTAGAGAAATAGTTAGAAGATTTAATTTCATTTATAACAAAGAAGTATTAATAGAACCCCAACCAATTCTATCCAATGTACCTAAACTAAATGGACTTGATGGAAGAAAAATGAGTAAATCATACAATAATGCAATTTACCTATCAGACAGTGATGAAACAATTAGAGAAAAAGTTATGTCAATGGTTACTGATATAAAAAGAGCAAGAAAAAATGATCCAGGGCATCCAGATGAATGTAATCTATTTACTTATTATGAAGCCTTCTGTAATGATGAAAGCTTTAAGAATAAAATAAAAGAAGAATGCGTTAATGCTAAAATTGGTTGTGTAGAAGACAAAAAGAAATTATGTGAAGTATTACTCGATTATTTATCTGATTTTAGAAAAAAGAGAGAATATTTTGCAAATAGAAAGGATTACATTAACGATGTACTCAAAAATGGTGCCATAAAAGCTGGTGAAATAGCCAGAAAAACGATGGAGGAAGTAAGAGAAGCAGTTGGAATGAAATGTGATATTAGATATAGAGGTTAAATAATGATAGGATTTATAAGAAATGGTTATAATATTCACATAAGAAATTTTGATGGACCATTTGATTTACTTCTTGAGCTTATACAAAATGCAAAGATGGATATTACTCAAATTGCAATTTCAGAAATAACGGATCAATACCTTTTTTATTTAAAAACAATGGAATTTTTTAATATTGATATTGCTTCTGAATTTTTTGTTGTTGCCGCTTCGTTGATTTATATAAAAACAAAAAAGCTCTTACCATCTCAATCAAATGAAGAAAATCAAGAATTAATTAATGAGGAAGAAATCATAAGAAGACTTAAAAATTATAAAATTTATAAAGCAATTGCAAGAGAACTATGGAAGAAAAAAGAAGAAGGCGATATTTATTTTTCAAGAAATTTTGCAATTCTTCCAGCCAATAATAAGAGTTTAGAACAACAAGAATTATACCTTGGAGATCTCATAAATGCTCTAAAGAGATACAAAGGTGCTTTTATTAAAAAGCCTATTCCAATAAAAAGAAGAGAAGTCTCTGTAGAAGAAAAAATGAGGCTTATAATCTCTATTCTTGAGAAGAAGAAATTTGTATTATGGAGTGAATTAAATCAGATAGAAAAAACAAAAGTTGACAAAGTCGCTACCTTTTTAGGTGGACTTGAGTTATCTTTTAGACAAAAAGTTTTATTATATCAACTCAAACAATTTGAAGAAATAGAAATCAGGGAGAGAAATATTCAATGAATAATTCTTTATTTCTTAATAAAACATATTCCAGAAATGAGCTTAAGGGACTACTTGAAAGTATTTTATTGGTAAGGGGGAAACCTGTTTCATATAAAGAACTTATAGAAATACTTGAAATCGATAAGAATGATATTAACTCTTTAATAGAAGAAATGAATAAAGAATATAATGAAAATAAACATGGATTTTATATTATAAACGTTGCTGATGGTTTACAACTGGTAACAAACCCCCATTATAAATCAGAATTAGAAGAATTATTTGGCAAGAAGAATGAATTTCAAATACCAAAATCAGCCCTTGAAACACTTGCAATTATAGCATATAAACAACCTATTACAAAAGAAGAAATCGATGGAATAAGAGGAGTTTCAAGTTCAAGAAGTATAAATCATCTTTTATCTTTAAAACTTATCACTATTTCAGGAACTCATAAAGAACTCAATCTCCCCGTTTACTCTACTACAGATCGATTTCTTGAGATTTTTAGATTAAAAGATTTAAGTGATTTGCCCCCTATAAATACAATTGATTTTAACTCCTTTGAAGAAGAATTTGATGAAACACCAGAAGAATAGGATATAAGGAGAAATATTTATGGAAGAAATATCAAAAATAAGAAAACAAATTGACCAGATTGATAAAAAAATAGTAGAACTTCTTGATGAACGTGCTGAATGTGTAAAAAAGATTGGAGACTACAAGAAAAAAAATAATATCCCGATCTACCAACCAGAAAGAGAAAAACAGGTTAGAGAACTTGTTCTCTCAACTTCAAAAAACATTTTCCCAAAAGAAGCACTTCTTCAAATATTTACAGAAATAATTTCAGCGGCACGTTCGCTTGAGTCTCCAATCAATGTTGGTTTCTTAGGACCTGAAGGCACATTTACAGAAATGGCTGTAAATAAACATTTTGGCACCTCTGTAATAAAAAAACCACTTCCTTCTATACCAGATGTTTTTAGAGAAGTTGAAAATGGCAAAATAGATTTTGGTGTTGTACCTATAGAAAACTCATATGAAGGAACAGTTAATATTACACTTGATGAGTTTATAGATTCACCTCTAAAAGTAGTAGGAGAAGTTTTTGTAGATATACATCATAATTTACTTGCAAATGTCAATAGCATAAATGAAATAAAAAGAATATATGCCCATCCACAAACCTTTGCTCAATGTAGAATATGGCTTGAAACAAATATGCCCAATGTAGAAAAGATTGAAGTATCAAGTAATGCAAAAGCTGCAAGTATGGTTCCATGGGATAAATTTGCGGCAGCTATAGCTGGAAGAATTGCAGCTGAAAAATATGGTTTAAATATTTTAGCTGAAAATATAGAAGATAGTGCAGAAAACTACACAAGATTCTGGGTTATTTCTGCAACAGAAAACAAACTCGAAAATGCTGAAAAAACCACAATTCTTGTTTCCGTAAAAGACAAGCCAGGTGCATTATTAAAAATACTTGAACCCTTTAATGAAATGAAATTAAATCTTTCAAAAATAGAATCCAGACCTTCTAAAAGAAGACCATGGGATTATATCTTCTTTATAGATGTAGAAGGAGATATAAAAATGGCATCATTCCGTAAAGCAATCGAAATAGTAAAAGAAAATTCTGTATTTATTAAGATTTTAGGTTCTTATCCAAAAGGTAATTATTAAAAAAGATGTCTAGAGTTAAAAACTCCAGACATCTTCCATCTTTAATCTTTTTTCTTTCTTGCAGGCAAAAATTTTACATCTTGGGCTATTATACTCACAGTGGTTCTTGTTTTACCTTCTTCATTTTTCCACTTTGATTGCCTCAACTTACCAGAAATAATTACCTTTCTACCCTTCTTGAGATATGTTGAACAAATTTCAGCCAACTTTCCCCACACCTTCACATCAAAATAATTTGTCTCACTTGCCTTTTCACCATTCTTATAGGTTATACAGGAATTCGCAAGGGCAAACCTTGTAAAAGCAAGACCATCCTGAGTGTAACGAAGCTCGGGTTCATTAACCACACCACCTTCCACAACAATTACATTGACATTTGACTGCATAACTTCCTCCTCACTTTTTTCTATATTCCTTATTCAAAAAAAATTGTTAAAATTTGTTAAGAAGCAAAAAATCAAAAAAATTTTTTTTATAAATATGACTTTTCTTTAGTTTCATTATATAATTATTAATATTGTAAAATGGTTGAGGGGCTTAATGAAAGTTGATAGAATAACCATACGAGATCTTGAACTTTTTGGTATTTATGAAGAAGGGGAATTAAATAGAGAAAAAGGCATTGTTAATTTTTTTAATTTAGCAATTACAAAAGAAGGTAAGCTATTTATAGAGAAATATTTCAGCAAAACCTGTTCTTCAGTTAATGAAATAAAAAAAGAACAAAAAATTTTAAAATATTTTATAAACAATCTCTCATACTGGAATGAATTTATTAAAGACATGTCTTATTATGAATTTGAACCAATCATAAAATATCTTAATTCAAATATAGTTGATTTTACTACAAAGAAAATAAGTTTCTTTTATAAAGCATATACTTTAAGATTACTATATGAAAATATTTTTGATGAACTTATAACCGGCATCAAAAATGTATCAAATCTTTTGAAGAAAGCAAAAGAACTAATTAAATATTGTAATACAAGGGTAGAAGATGAAATCATCCAAAAAATTAAAGAAATTGAAGTTATACTTAATAAAAAAGAAATAAATACTCTTATTGATATAGAAGATAATTTTTTCTCAAGTACAAAACGCATTCTAAAAACAGACCATAATATTCGCTTTGTATATAAAGATGATTTAATAAAAATAATTAAAATTATAGCAGAATTTGAAGGCAGAATAGCATTAGCTAAGGCAATAAATGAATTCAATCTAAGTATTCCAGAATTTGAAGAAGATTTAAAACTCGAAATTAGAGGGATTTTTCATCCATTAACCAAAAATCCTACAAAAAATGAAATAAATTTCAACAAAAATTCTAATTTTTTATTTCTTACTGGACCAAATATGGCTGGAAAGACAACCTTTCTTAAAGCAATAGGCATATGCGTTTACCTTGCACATTGTGGTTTTGGAGTTCCAGCAGAAAGCATGAAATTATGCTTCTTTGATAGGCTTCTTACGATTATAAATATTGAAGAAAACCTCACTCTTTCCCAAAGCTACTTCATGAGTGAAGTAAAAAGAGTGAAAGAAATTGCTAAAAGTATTATTTCGAACAAAAGATGTCTTGTCCTTATGGATGAACTATTCAAGGGAACAAACTTTCAAGATGCTTTTGAAACCACCCTTTTAGTAATAAAGAAAATGTTAAATATCTCTTCATCCATTTTTGTTTTTTCTACCCATATTTCTGAACTTTATGAAGAAATTAAGGGATATAAAAATATCATGTTCAAATTCTTTGGTTTTAAAATGGAACACAATAAAATTAAATATAACTACTCTCTATCAGATGGAATATCAAATGATAAATTAGGTGTAAAAATACTTGAAAATGAAGGAATATTAGAAATATTGAAATAAATACGGAGAAAAGAATGAAACTATCCACACTACTTAATGGAATAGAATTTGAAAACAATATTAATTTAGAAAACATTGAAATAGAAAATATTGTAAATGACTCAAGAAAAGCAAATGAAAAATCTCTTTTTATTGCCTATTCTGGATATGCTTCAGATGTTCATCCATTTATAGAAAAAGCATACGAAAATGGATGTAAAAATTTTGTAGTTTTAAAGGGAAAAATCAATAACAAAAACCTGCATAATGCTAACTTTATTTATGTCAAAGACATAAGAAAGGCTTTCTCAATTATCGCAAAAAACTTTTATGGTGACGTAACATCTCAAATGAAAATTATAGGAATAACTGGAACAAGCGGGAAAACCACAACTACTTTTGTAATCTACAATGCTTTAAGATGGCTTGGAAAAAATGTTGGTTTAATAGGCACGATTGAATACAGAATAAACGATGAGGTCTTTGAATCAACAAATACAACTCCAGATTTACTTGATCTTTATGAAATAATTACAAAGATGAAAAAAGAGGGAGTAGAATATCTTGTAATGGAAGTTTCTTCACACTCTCTTGCTTTAGGTAGAGTTGACGGTATAAACTTTGATGTATGTGGTTTTACAAATTTTTCTCAAGACCATCTTGACTTCCATAAAACAATGGAAGAATATCTCGAAGCAAAGTTATTGATTTTTGATAAACTTAATTCTTCAAACAAAAAAGAAAAGACTCTTATTGTCAACAAAGATATGGAGATATTTACCAGAATAAAAAAGAAAGCTCTCAGCTATCCTCTAATAAAATTAAAAACAATATCCAGCGAAGATGATAAAGCTGACTATTTTATCAGAGTAATTAAAAACTCTACATCAAAGACAGTCTTTGAACTTAATGGAGAAAAAATAGAAATAAAAATGCCGGGTATTACAAATGTTTATAATTTTGCTTTTGCTTCTTCAATACTCCATTCACTCGGATTCAAAATTACAGATTTTTCTACTATTTTAATCTATACTTCTGTAAAAGGCAGGATGGAGAGTATCCCCAACCATCTTGGTATTTCAATAATAGTTGATTATGCACATAAACCTGATGCCCTTGAAAAAGTCTTAAAAACTCTAAGACCAATTATTAAGAACAATGGAAAACTTATAACTGTATTTGGTTGTGGTGGAGATAGAGATAGACTCAAAAGACCAATAATGGGAAAGATTGCAGGTGAGTTATCTGATTATGTTATAATAACATCAGACAATCCAAGAACAGAAGACCCATTATCAATAATTAAAGAAATAGAGGAAGGAATAAAAAATTTAACCACAAGCTACGAAATTATCCCGGATAGAAGAGAAGCTATAAGAAAAGCAATATTTATGGCAAACAAAAACGATTGTATCCTTATTGCAGGTAAAGGTCATGAGGATTACCAGATAATTGGAAAAGAAAAATTTCACTTTAGTGATAAAGAAGAAGCCATAAAGGCTATAAAAGAAAAACAAAAAAACGAAATACCAGAAATTGCCTTAAAAAATTTAAGGGACTCAATACATTTTTCAATAAATTATTCAGAAAAACTTGAAAATGAACTGATACTTGAAAATATAATCCAGATTTTACTTGATATCTATTTTTTAAAATATCAAGAACATCTGCATAGAAGTGTTGTTGAATTTCTGATGGAGTTTCAAGATATTTTTAGTTTATTAGATATAAAATTGATATCTCAGATTGAAAAAGGACTCAGAACAAAAAAGGATTTTTTTAAACTTGTAGAATCAATTCAAACTAACAAACTAAAAAACATATTATCAAAAATAAAAACCCTTCTAAGGAGAATAGAAGATGAAATTAATAATTGCGACCAGAAATAAAGGTAAAGTTTTAGAAATAAAATCAATGCTTACAGAATTTAGTGAAGTTCTTTCGTTAAGTGACATAGGATTTAATGAAGAAGCAGTAGAAGATGGAAAAACATTTTTAGAAAATGCAATGAAGAAAGCCACTTTTTACTTTGATAGGCTATCAGATTATTTATCAAACTATGCAGTTTTATCTGATGATTCTGGACTTGAGGTTGAAGCTTTAAATGGTAGACCGGGCGTTTTTTCAGCAAGATATGCTGGAATTAATGCAACAGATGATGACAATATAAACAAACTCTTAGAAGAAATGAAACATATACCTTTTGATAAAAGAAATGCAAATTTTACCTGTTCAATGGTAATGATTTTACCAGAGAAAAAGATTATAACATCTGAAGGCAAATGTTTTGGGAAAATTGCAACCACAAAAAAGGGAACAAACGGCTTTGGTTATGACCCTGTTTTTCTAACAGAAGAATCAAATTTTACAAAAACTATGGCAGAACTATCCAAAGAAGAAAAAAATAAAATTTCACATAGATACAAAGCACTTAAAGGAATTAGAGATGAGTATAGAAAACTTAAAGGATAAAATTTTATCCTATCTTAAAGAAGAGTTTTACCAGGAAGAAAAGATAGATGTTGAAGATGAAAAGTTAAAAAAACTTAAAGAAATAGAAGAAAAATGTTTATACTGTAAAAAATGTGAATTATATAAAACAGCTACAAATCTTGTTTTTTCAGATGGAGACTATAATTCAAAACTGGTTTTTATCGGAGAAGCACCAGGAGAAGATGAAGATTTACAGGGCAAGCCTTTCGTAGGAAAGGCTGGGAAACTTTTAACAAAAACTATCGAAGAGTTTGGTATTAACAGAAATGAAGTCTATATCTGTAATATTTTAAAACACCGCCCACCCGGCAATAGAAACCCTCTACCTGAAGAAGTAGCTCTATGTAGCCCATACCTTGTAGAACAACTATCTATCATAAAACCTTCTTTAATTGTTACACTTGGAAATTTTTCAACTCAATTCTTATTAAACACAAAAGAAGGAATCACAAAACTTAGAGGAGTTTTAAGAAAATCATATCTTGGCTACAATATACTTCCTACTTACCATCCGGCTGCTGTTCTTAGAAATATGTCGTTACTTGAAGATTTCAAAGACGATATAAAAAAAGCAATTTGGTTTGTCAGGAGTGCAAGTTGAACGAACATAATATCCTTAAAATAATTGGACAGGCAATATGTGATTATGACATGATTGATGATAATGATAAAATTGTAGTAGGAATTTCTGGCGGAATGGATAGTATTTTCATGCTTCTTTTTCTACACAAAAGATTAAAATATATTCCCATAAAATATGAACTTTTCCCGGTAATTGTTGATAATTTTAACGGAGAAAATGAAAGCTACAATAAAAAACTAACCGAACTTGGTAATTTCATAAAAGAAGAAACAAACCTTGACTTAAAAATAATTCCAGTACCTACAATAACCTATCTCACAACATCCGGCAAACCAAAAAGAGACACATGCTACCTCTGTGCACAGAAAAGAAGAACAGAATTATTCAAATATGCCAATTCTATAAATGCTACAAAAGTAGCGTTGGGTCATCATAAAGATGATATAATTGAAACAACACTTATGAATATGTTTTATAAAAGAGAATTATCCTCAATGTTACCAAAATTACCACTATTTGGTGGCAAAATGACAATTATTAGACCCTTAGCCTACCTTGAAAAGACTGACATAGAAACTTACATTTACTCTTATCCTAGAGAAATACCGATATTTGGTGAGGTATGCCCTTCAAAAATAGTAAGAAGAGATTTTAGAAGACTTGAAGTTAGAAATTTAGTTGAAGAACTTAGTGAAAAGATACCAAATATTAAAAATAATATTTTTGCTGCATTCAGAAACCCAAAAATAGATTATTTACTCAATTATCTGTTTAATCCAAAAACTTCTGGCAAATTCAAAAGACCATAACTGACTAAACTAATTCTAAATTTTTCCTGCTTTCAAAGATTAAATTTAATTCTGGAATCTCTATTCTCTTACATAGCAATTGGTAATGTCTATATTTCTCATCTTTAGGAGCCCCATATTTTAAATCCCCTGCAACTGGATAACCTATAGCTGATGAAACTGCTCTTATCTGATGATGGTGCCCCGTCCAGATTTCTATTTCTACAATAGTTTTATTGTTAACTACTTTTTTTGGCCTGATAATTGTTGCTGATTTTTTATTTTTTAATGATAAAAAATCCCTTTTATCTGGTATATCTCTATAAATTTTATAGTCTAAAACCTTTGAAATACTTTCATCCTTTCCCCTTACTATAATTGCTTCAACAAAAATATCCTTTTCAAGATTACCACAAATAATTGCCTCATAGTATTTGTTTATCCTGTTTAAACTAAATAATTCTGTAAGCTTTTTTGCCTTTTCATAACTTAAAGCAAAAATAACAACGCCCTCTGTATATTTATCAATTCTATGTACCGGAACAAGAAATGAAGCCTTAAGATGTGTTTTCAAAGAATTAATTATTGAATTTTCTTCACCATATATTAATTCGCCTGCTTTCTTATCAACAACAATAACATCATTATCTTCAAAAATAATATCAGGTAGCTTATTTCCCTTATAAATTTCCTTTATTTCATTAATTTCATCACAAAAAATTTCATCATCTTTTTTAATTATATATTCTTTAGAAACAGGAAAATTGTTTACAAAAATTTTTCTCTTTCTTATAAGTTTATATAAAAAAACTTTTGAAGCATCACTTATCCTGAGGAGATATTTTATAACCTTTTGACCTTCTTCTGACTTTGTAATTTTTCTTTTCAACATATTTATAACAACGGATCAATTACAGAATAAAGTATTATATTATTCTTTTCTAATTTTCCTTTTATAATTATATAAGAAAATGGCTTTTCATTTAACATTTTATATGCCATTATATATATATAATTATCCTTCTGTTTAACAATATCTGGAACTATTCTTATTCTCCCTTTAAGTTTATAGCTTAATTCTCTATCGCTATAAAAAGTCCTCTCAGTAGATAAAGAAGAATCTATATTTTCCATAATATAAAAGTTTGAAAACTTTTTTTCTCCAGAATAAAAAAGATTTAAGTTATTTTCTATAAACTTGATGATATTATTCTCAAAATAAAGATAGTTATCATAGATATTCTCTTCAAGATAATCAAAAGGTGAACTTAGTATTATAGAAACTGGCATATCTTTAAGTTGGAAATCAGTTTCTCTGTTATTTAAAACAATCTGATTTGTAATACTATGGGTTTTATAATTTATTATAAGATTCGCAAATACTTCAAAAGGATAATCATCAATAATCTTTAAATTTAAAACCTTCGTAAGATTGATTTTATTTCTTGGTCCCTTGTTTGTTAAAGTAATCACTTCTGACTTTAGAAAAGAATTATACAATTTTTTATTAGAAATATAATCTATAGGATTAACATTTAACCTTATCTTCAGTTCTATCGGCAATTCTTTAATGGTAAGAAATATCTCATTCCTTCCAATTTCTGTAAATCTATATTTTTTGATAAGTAATTTGATCAAATCAAAATATGCAGATACATCATTCGAAAAAATTGCATCAAGAAATAAATAATTATAAACAAACTCTAATAAAAAATCATTTCTTTGAGGATTCAAGATTAAATTAAACAGCTCAAACCTGCTATTCAAAATTGCAGATTCATAATCAAGTTCTGATTTATTCTTTAAAGAAAGAATCGCCAGATATTCTATAATGGATTCGTTAAAATTTTTATCTATAGAAACAATGTTAAGCTTTCCAGATAAATGCGAATGTGATATTTCATGAGAAAGAAGCCTATAAAAAGCCAGTTTTTTATTATTTAAATAATCATAATAAAATTCTTCTTTTTCACCACTTTCAATAAAATTTGATATTAAAATAACATTGGCAAAAGTTTCTCCTTCTATAGATAAATTTAAGTCTTCATATTGGAATATATTATCAACTATATGTAATTGAGAATATGAAAAAGATTTCAAATTTTTATTTAAAAAATTGTTTATCTCTATAGCATAATCAAGAACCAATGAAGATAATAATCTATTTGAAGTATAAAAGAAAATATTTTCTTTTTTAAACATTGATTTTTCTAAAATAATCAATGTACCGGATTCTATGGCATTATCAATTTCACTATCATATGTTTGATACCTTATTTCATTAGACTCAATCTCTGAAACTTTTTTTCCTCCAATAATTGCAAATTTATTTGGAAATGTTGCAATTCTTACATTATAATCAAACTTTTGCGAACTTAAAAATGGTATGGGCAACCAAACTTCCTTAACATCAAGAAAAACCATATTCTTTTTAAGTATGAATCTTTCTTTTTCTACAGGTCCAACTATCGTAAAATTTAACTCAACATTCTGCTTTTCAAGAGGTGCAAGAGGTTGAATTCTTATTCTATAAACATTATAACCATATAAAAAAGCATTATCAAATGAAACGTTGTTATTTTTATATCTTATGGATTTAACGTATACATTTTGATTGCAAAAGAAAAAAATCTCATTAATAGAAGAATCTTGTGGATTTTCTATAGAATATCTTACATTTCCTTCTATTTTTTCGTTAATTTCATCAAAAAAAAGATTACAATTTAAAGACTTGATTTCAACGCTTTTTTTCAAAACAAACTCATTACATGAAGAAAATAAAAGAAATAAGAAAAAAATAAACCAAAATTTCGGCATCTAACTCCTTTTACCAACCAATTAATTCAAAACAAGATAATTATAAAAGATAAGAAATTAAATTTCAAATAAAATAATAAAAAAATAAAGGGTGTCAATAAAAAAGACACCCTTAAAAAAATCCTATAAAAAATTGTTATTGATGACTTTTAATATAATTAACTGCATCACCAATTGTCTTGATCTTCTGTGCATCTTCATCTGGTATATCAATACCAAATTCTTCTTCAAGAGCCATTATAAGATCAACGAGATCAAGAGAATCTGCTCCTAAATCTTCAACAAAAGCAGCTTCTGGCTTAACTGCAGATTCATCTACTGCAAGCTTATCGACTATAATCTCCTTCACTTTTTCAAACACATCAGACATTTTAAAAACCTCCTCTATAAAAATCAAAGTGTAATAATTTTATTTTATGTTTGATTATATGTCAAGAAAAAAATATTAAAATTTTGAAAAAATATTATGAATAAAAAACTAAAAATCTTCATATTATTTAACTAAACATAAAAAATTGAATTTCTTGAAAAAAATTAAAATATAAGTAAAAATATTAATATTAAACTTAAAGGACAAAGATATGAAGTATATTAAACCAGACATTCTTGAAAATTTTATGAAAGATGTATTTATAGCAGTTGGTGTTCCTGAAGAAGACGCAAAAATATGTGCAAATGTCTTAATAGCTGCAGATATTAGAGGGATTGATTCGCATGGAATAGGACGACTTAAACCAATCTACATTGATAGAATAAAAGCTGGCCAAATTAATCCTATAACAAATATAACCATAGTTAAAGAGACCCCTACTACTGCTGTCATTGACGGTAACAATGGAATGGGACAGGTAATAGCTAAAAAATCAATGGAAATAGCCATAAAAAAGGGAAAAGAATATGGTATAGGAATGGTAGCAGTAAGAAATTCAAACCACTTTGGTATAGCCGGATACTACTCCCTTATGGCAGTTAAAGAAAATATGATTGGTATTACCGGAACGAACGCAAGACCTTCTATATGCCCTACTTTTGGCGTTGAGAATATGCTTGGCACAAACCCACTTACATTTGGAATTCCCACAGATGAAGATTTTCCGTTTTTAATTGATTGTGCCACATCTATAATTCAAAGGGGTAAGGTAGAGGTTTATTCAAGATTAAAGAAAAAAATGCCAGAAGGTTGGGTTATCGGAGAAGATGGTAAATACAAAACAGATCCTGATGAAGTCCTTGAAGATATGTTAAAAGGTAAAGCTTCTCTACTCCCGCTCGGAGGAGCTGGAGAAGAATTTGCTGGTTACAAAGGATATGGTTATGCTACGGTTGTTGAAATACTCTCAGCCGCTTTACAACAAGGTGCTTTCTTATGGGGATTAAGCGGTATGGAAAATGGTAAAAAAGTACCTTATAGACTTGGACATTTCTTTATTGCGATAAATATAGAAGCTTTTACCGAAATAGATAATTTTAAAAAAACTACAGGTGAAATTTTAAGAAGTTTAAGAAATTCAAAAAAGGCTCCCGGTTATGATAGAATTTATACGGCTGGAGAAAAAGAATATATCGCAATGCTTGAAAGAGAAAAAAATGGTATCCCAATAGATGAAGTAGAAGCTGAAGAAATAAAGTCCTTAATTAAAGAATATAACTTGAATTATAACTTTGATTTTTAATAAAATTTTTCTTGTTTTTTGTCGATTTTTAGTATATAATATATATATATATAGAGAGAAGGAGTTAATAATTTGTGTGAGGTAAAATATGAAAAAAATATTTCTAATAGGTATTGTGCTGGCTGTAATTTTTTCCTGTAGTACAGGTACCGGCAATGCCTATATCTTTGTTGAAGGTATAGCAAACACCTCTTTATCCACTGGTATTGAACTTTATACAGAAAAAACTAACATCTATACGAATGATAGCACTGGTTATAAAACCACTCATTTTTATATTGCAATTACAGATATAAAGATTAAAGCAAGAGGCGAAGATTGGATAACCTTAAGAGAAACATATAGTCTCCCTCCTGAAGAAATGGTAAGAGGTGTTAATCTTGTCAATGGTTTTCCTGTTAGTGCAAAGGACTACAACATAATACTTATAGGCTATATGCCAAACTGGTATATATTGACAGAAACTACAAACTTAACGAACTCAACTTCTACTGAAAAAAAATATGCAATATTTTATAACGACACTTCAGTTTATAATGAAATAAGTTCCCAATACTCATCAAGTCCGTCATTCTACTGGAATTCTACGCTCTCATTATTTGCTGGTGATAGGAAAACAATTTACATAAAATTTGACACTGAATATTCATTAAGAGGGTTTACAAATAGTGGCGGTGAAATAACAAATGCATTTTTTATTCCACCAAAAATTTATATCGAAGTGAGGTAATAAATGAACTTAAGAAAGAATTTAATACGTAAAAACAACACACTGATTGATATGACACCAATTATAGATGTTGTTTTTCAACTACTTATCTTCTTTATGTTGACATCTACTTTTATTAAAGCTTCTGCAATAAACGTAGATTTACCAAAGGCAAAAACATCCGATGTTCAAGCTTCAAGAGATGCTGTAATAACAGTTTACAAAAATGGCAACATAACACTAAATGATAAAAGTATCAATAATATTGACAATCTTACTGCTTTAATTAAAGAAATGTATAATAGCAATAATGAACTTGTAGTCGTTATCCAGAGTGATAAAGATGTGCCATATGGTATAGTCATACAAATAATGGACATAGTTAGACAAACAGGAATTAAAAAAATGAGTCTATCTACAATAATTAAAGAGTAGGTTGAAAATGAAAGAGCTTGATTTAAAAAATAGCTTTTATATATCATTAGCAATACATTTTATTATTTTTATCTTATTCAGCATATTTTTTCTAAAAAACCCCCTGCAAAAAATAGAAACTCCAACAGTTATAAATATAGATTTCAGTAGTGAGATTTCAGGTAACAATGCAGATGAAAAACCCGCACCAGTAGTAGAAGAAAAACCTATAGTTAAAGACAAAAAAACACATCCAAAAGAAACAAAAAAGGAAATAAAAAATAATGAAACTCTAAAAAAATTAGAAGAGGCAAAAGAAAAAAAAGAAAAGATTGAAAAAAGCATTTCAGAAAATAAGATTGCAAAAACAACTCCAGAAACAGGTAATTCTGACAAAGAAGATGATGACCTCCTTAAGAATATTGACGAAGCAATAAAAACAGGTGGTTCTAAAAATGACAGGGCTAGAGAAACAGGAAAAGCCGATAATGATGATGCTCTCTCTGGTGGAAAATGGAGTGGTAAAGCAAGGAGAACAATATTTTTCCCGGACATTCAATCAAAACTTCCTGATGAATTAAGAAAAAAGGGTATAGGATATTCTGTAACAGCAAGAATAAAGTTTGATAAAAATGGTCTTGCAGTTTCTGTAGAGATAATAAAATCTTCGGGTAACTCAAAAGTTGACCAGATTTTTAACACAGAACTTAAGAAGATAAGAGTTGAACCATCCGATAGAAGTGATGAAGTAACTCACACATTTAGAATATTAATAAAATAAATCTTATTCTTTCTGATACTCTATAAAACTTAACTCCGCATTATCTATGATTCTTTTTACAACATCGGTGGGATTTTTTATTATAAGTTTTCTACCTTTTGAATCATTGTATTTTCCAGCCATTATGAGAAGACTTATCGCTGCAGAATCTATATAATTCACGTTCTTTAAATCAAAAACAAAAAAAGATGTTTTATTAGTAGCTATATCCTTTTCAATATCTACCTTGATGTTATTAAGGAAAAAAATCGTAAAATCCCCCTCTATCACATATTCTGTAGCATTATTTGGTAAAACGTTTCTGTTATACCTCATCATATCCTCCCATTCTTTGAGAATAATTATAATTAAAAACAAATATTTTTTCAATAAATTTTGTAAAAATTATTTACAATAAAAATTAGGCACTTAAATAAATTGACATTTAATCAAATTATCGGTATAATCTGGGTAATTATTTATCTAATTAAAACTAATTAATATTATCTGATAAATAATAACTTTCATATTTAGGAGGAATTATATGAGTGATGTCCTGTCTTTTGATGAAAAAGAAGTCCAAACTCTTTTAGAAGAAAATGGTTACGAATGTAACAAACTTGACAAAGGGTTTATTGCTAAACAAAAGGGTTGCTGGCCTTTATATATTGTTGTAGAGCCAAAATTTGATGAAATACACTGTTATACGTATTTCACTTCAAAGCCAAATAACAACAGAGCAAAGTTCCTCGAAGCAATAAATGAATATAACAGAAGAACAACTCTCACAACTTTTAAACTTGACGAAGAGGGAAATAGTTTTGTAGTCAGAGCTCTTCCCTGCAGAGGTGGACTCTTCAAAAAACAGCTCCTGCAGATTATTAAAGAAGGCGATGTAGAAATTAACACCTTCGCACCAGAATTTCTTGCAAACTTTGTAGAATAGTTGTGCAAAATTATGTGCATTTTTGTGCAAAGGATGGGCATTTATCATTGATATAACATAAGTTACAGAGGGGCTTTTTTTTGCACAAGTTTTTACCAAATTCTACTATTAAGGCGTGGTATTCTTTGTAAATATAAGGAGAGGATTTGAGATTTTCTTCGAAGAAGTTTCGTATATCTTCGTAAGGTAAATCGAAGCTAAAAAATCCAAGTCTATAGAATATCCTCCTTGTATATGCATCTACGACAAATATTGGATGATTAAAGCCATAAAGTAAAATTGAATCGGCTGTTTCGTATCCAATTCCCCAGATAGCTAAGAATTTTTCTCTCAATATTTTTAGGGGTAATTGTTTTAAAGTTAAAATATTATTTTTTAGTAAAAATTCTGATATATTTTTTAGCTTTTTTGCCTTTTGATTATAATATCCTGCTGGTTTAATAAGATTTGCAAGAAAATCTATTTCCACTTCCAAAATTTTTTCAATAGAAAATATATTATTTTCTTTTAGATTTATTATTGCTTTAACTACATTTTTCCAGGATGTATTTTGAGTGAGGATTGCACCTATCATTATCTCAAAAATTTCTTCTTCTGTTCTATCTCTCTCCATATATTCTTTTTTATAAAAGCATTTATTATTTTCAACAATAGGCCACCAATTTTGTTCACCATATGCGTTATGTAAGAGATCAAAAATTTCCATAAGTGTCATAAAAATCCTTGAAATAAAAATTAATTTGATATAAAATTAATATAATATTATAAAGAGAGGTTTTTAATTTTGTCAAAAATCAAAAAATTGAGTGGTGCAATAAACATTTTTTTAAACAAACAGTTTTCAAATGCATTATTACTGCTAAAAATAAGAAAAATCTGGGAAAGAATTGTAGGTAAAGCTATTTTTTCACACTCTCTTCCGTACAACATAGCTAATAATAGACTCCTTGTATATGTTGATGACAATATATGGGTAAGCGAACTTGCATTAAGAGAAGCAGAAATTAAATCAAAATTAAACAGCTATGTAAAAGATATAAAGATAGAGAAAATCTTTTTCAAGTTTAACCCTCAAATTAAAATAAAAATAAAACAAAATAAAAATACACCCCAGAGACCCAACCCAATCTTATCAAAGGAAAAAGAGGCAGAAATAGACAAAATTGTATCTGTTATAGAAGATGCAGGACTAAGAGAAGCACTTAAAACTTATTTTATAAACATATCATTTCTACAAAAAGACTAACCAGTAAGCACACTTTCCTCTGGGAATTTATTCAATACCTTTTTAGAAGTTAAACCAAGAGAAAATATTACAGTTATAGTTCCAACTCTTCCTAAAAACATGGTAATGATAAGTAAAATCTTACTAATACTTGATAAATAAGGTGTTATACCTGTTGATAAACCCACCGTTCCAAAAGCAGAAACTACTTCAAAAATTATCTTTTCAAGAGTAAACTTTGTTTCAATAAATGAAATCAATATTACCTGAAATAATATTAGATTTAATGATAAAATAAAAACGACAATAGATTTTCTAATTGAATCAAATGTTATTTCTCTTTGAAATAAGTTTACTACCTTTCTATCCCTCAATACATTTATCGTATTCAAAAATATTACAATAAATGATGTAGTTTTTATACCTCCAGCTGTAGAACCCGGGGAACCACCTATAAACATTAAAATACATGTAAAAACCAGTGTTGAATTTCTAATCTTACTATAATCAATTGTATTAAATCCAGCAGTTCTTGGCGTTATTGAAGCAAAGAAAGAAGCAATAATTTTTTCTAAAGTTTTTAACTCTTTTAATTGATTTTCATATTCCATAAGAAATATTATTATTGCCCCTGCTAAAATTAAAATAAATGTTGTTGTTAACACTAACTTTGTATGAAGGTTGAGTCGCTCCTCTCTCTTTCTTATTATATTATAAATATTATAAAGAACGGGAAATCCAATTCCACCTACTACTATCAAAAACATCAAGTTCAAATTTACAACAAAATTAGTTCTAAAACTCATAAAACTATCAGGAAATAAAGAAAAACCAGCATTACAAAATGCACTTATTGAATGAAATATCGAATAATATATAGCGTTTGATAACGGCATAATCTTTCTAAATTCTAAAAAAAACATCAAAGCCCCAAGCCCTTCAAACATAAAAGTTATTATTACAATAAAGGATACAAATTTATAAATCATAGAAACATTATCAGTACTTAAAGCATTTTTAAGAGTGAGTCTTTCATAAGCTGACAACTTTTCCCCTAGTAGATAGGAAAAAAGAGCAGTAAATACCATGAGTCCAAGACCACCAATTTGAACAAGTGTGATTAACACAATTTGACCAAAAATACTAAGTCTGGAAATATCAATAACAGATAGTCCAGTTACACAAACTGCAGAAGTAGCAGTAAAAAGTGCATCTATATACTTAAGCCCATTTGAAGAAGAAAATGGAAGAAAAAGAAGTAAACTCCCAGTAAAAATTAATATTAAAAATGAAAAAGAAATAACAGCGTAGGGTTTTATCTGCAATTTTCTTCTTTTTGAAAAATCTAAAGAAAACGAACGAATAAAATAAAAAATTATCACAATCAAAACGAAAAATTTTATTATTATATTGAAATTAAGCCCAAAAAAATCAAGAATTATGTTTTTATTACTAAGAAAAGGAAGAATAAGAAGAAAAAAGAAAGAAAACAAAAAAGTAAAAAAACTCATAAATGAAAAATAAAATTCTTTACTTTTTAACCCTTTGTAAAACGAAATAATTATTTCAATAAATGAAACCAGAATTAAAGAACTGAATACAAAATAAATAATTAAAAGGTCTTTAGCGTTAAAAATTACCATCCACAACAAAACAATAATATTTAAAATTAAAACAGATAACTTGACAAACTTAAAATTCCACATATATTTTTACTCTAAAAAGCTGTATTATAACCAACTGTCAGAATTCTATTAACTCTCTGTGAATAAAATTCATATTGAAAAACAACATTAAAAGTAAATTCACTAACTGGCTTCAAGGATAAAATCATAGAGGGCAAAATATAATTTGGTCTATCAAAAGAAAGATATAGATTTTCTAAAGTCAATCCAAAAGTAAAATATTTTTGTGCAGATATCGAAAGTCCACAAAATAAAGAAGAATTAGTAGGATTCTGTGCCTCTATCGGAAGTAAAGGATATCTTAACCCGAAAACAAAAAAGTCATTTCCACCAAATAAAGAATATGACCAACCCATTGTAGTAAAAATACAATACATCGTCGCAGATTTATTATCAAAAAAATATGTTCCATTTTTTCCATAGGCAGTATTATCAAACCCTATCGACCAATAGAATGTTCTAAAATTGTTTAAAATATTAAGTTTCATATAGGCACCGGGTATATGAACTACAATATCACCAGAACCTATCAAAGCATCAAAATTCTCAGTAAATCCTATCTCAAATATATCAAATATACCCACAACAAACCTTGTGTTTATACCTCCATTCTCATACATCCCAAGTTCACCATAAAATTCTCCTTTTGAATAGGTGGCTGGAGTTTGAACAGAACCTATCTTCTTTATTGTATCTTGTGATATTTTCCCTGTGGTTTTAACTTTGGTTTGTTCTCTGGTTGTATTTTCAGTTTTTTCACCAGAATATGGTTCATCTATTATAAAATCATCAGAATAACATATGTTAATCAAAAAAATGAGATAAAATATGAAAAAAAATCTTTTCATTTTGCCTCCTTATTAAAGTTATATCGGAATAACTTGAAAAAAATAGAGAAATATTTTATATTTAAGTTAGATATATTTAAGTTTGACTAAAACAAGGATTAACAATGAAGAAAAAAACTCCAATCGTTTCTATAGTAGGAAGACCAAATACCGGTAAGTCATCATTATTCAATTTGATTATTGGAAAAAGAAAATCCATAGTCCATGAAGAAGAAGGAGTTACCAGAGATATAAATTCAGAAATAATAACTATTAACGACTGCGTTTTAACTTTATGTGACACTGCCGGCTATCTTGAAAGTGAAGACAGTTTTAATAAATTGGTAAGACAGAAAATTGAAGAAGCCATAAAAAATACTGATCTTGTACTTTTTACAATCGATGGAAGAGAAATACATCCAATAGATTATGATATTGCAAGATTTTTAAAAAAAATGAAAAAAAGTGTGATAATCATAGCAAACAAACTAGATAATAAAGAGATGGAACATTTAGCGATGGAAGCTTTCTCCCTTGGTTTTGATGAAGTAGTACCATTCTCTGTATTACATAAAAGAGGACTAAATATATTAAAAGAAAAGATAGTTTCATTCTTAGCTAAAGAAAATAAGACAAAAAGTAAAATTGATCTAACCAATGAAATAAAATTAGCAATAGTTGGAAAACCAAATGTAGGAAAATCTCTACTAGTAAACGCAATATTAGGCTATGAAAGAAGTATAGTTTCTGACATAGCAGGCACAACAAGAGATGCAATAGATGATATTTTCAATTTTCAAGGAAATGTTATAAGGCTGATTGACACAGCTGGATTAAGAAAAAAATCAAAAGTTGAAGAAAATATAGAATACTATAGTAATGTTAGAACTATTCAAGCAATAGAAAGAAGTGATGTAGTAGTTCAGCTAATAGATGCAATGCAACCTATATCTCACCAGGATAAAACCATTACAGAATCTGTTATTTCAAAAGGAAAACCGTTAATTATAGCTTATAACAAATGGGATTTAGTAACAAAAGAAAAAGAAGAAAATTATTACCTAATGGAAGAATTTAAGAAAAGATTATACGATGAAATAAGTGCTTATCCTTTTGTTGTTGTGGAATTTATTTCTGCAAAGGAAAAATACAAAATACAAAAGCTACTCAATACAGTTTTAAAAGTATATCAGGATAGTAAATATAGAGTACCAACCTCTATTTTAAATGATTGGCTTGAAAAAAACATTAAAGAAAGCAATCTTGACTATCCTATATCTGATTTAAAGGTTTATTACGCCACTCAAATAGAAGTTAGCCCTCCTCATTTTGTATTTTTTATAAATAGTAAAAAACATTTAAGAAAAGATTATCCAAGATATATAGAAAATAAACTAAGACTTGCCTTTGAATTTAAAGGTGTTCCAATAAAGATAACATTTAGAGAAAAGGAGGAAAAAAATGCCAGTTAAAAAAACTACAGAAAAAACAACCCAGACAAAAAAGAAAAGTTCTGTAAAAAAAGAAAATAATCTTCCAAAACTTGAAGACTTTCTTGGAGAAATCCAGAAAAAAGCTTATGATATCTATGTAGAAAGAATGGCTAAAAATTTACCTGGAGATGAACTTTCTGATTGGTTAAAAGCAGAAAAAGAAATTAAAGAAAAATATAACATTAAGTAATTATAATTTTTAGCTTAAATCCGATATAATATTAAAACTAACATAAGAGTTTAAAATGCAAAAGTTTTATATATTATTTTTGGCTTTTTTCTTTATTTCAAATGTTTTATTTTCGGATTTGAAAGATTATGGTTTTAAACCCTTAAGGGAAAAAATTAAATACAAAGAAGATTTTTTTAGAATTTATAATGTCTGGTTATACAAAGATCTTGATTCTATAAGTAGAAATATATTTTTTCTTGAACTTGCTTATGTTGTAGATTTTGACCATCCAATTAAAGCTCTGGTACCCATAACAAATGATATTCAATACGAAAGGTATAAAAATATTCTAATGATGCACATTACCCTTATGCTTACAAAAGAATATATTGATTATGCTTATATGTATGTAAAAGAAAATATTTACTTTTTCAATGAAGAATTTTTTAAAGATTATCTTGATGGTTATGATATAGCAGAACATTTTCTCAAATGTGCGAAAGGATATTGGAATGAAGCTATAAATTATGCAATGAAAGCTGATAGTATAAGAGGATTTAGAGTTTCACTTGAATATATGGAAGATGAACTTTACAGAATAAAAACTGGAGATCTCAATTACGATAAGATTATCAATAACCTCATGGGAAGAATAAACAAAAATAGAGAATATATAAAAAAACTTCAAAATAATCAATAAGAATAAGAATATCAATTGAAAGTATATCAGTTGAAAGTTATAAAGTTTGTAAAGTTCATAAAGTTTAGTTTAACTGGAAGTCTTTTGTTTCAATCTTTTTTATGCTTTAACTTAAGGTGATGAATTAAACTTTTAGGATAGAGCTACTTGTTTAACCAAAATTTTTCCACCGCTGGATTTTGATTTTTAGCTTACTGAAAAAATCATACTTTTCAGTTATAAAGTTTGTAAAGTTTAAAGTTGAAAGTTATTTTTAACTAGATATTATCTTTC
>FWWL01000372.1_pt1 | contig 56096 bp, 56 predicted proteins | sample 2228331 | NCBI WGS metagenome assembly FWWL01 (sample SAMEA103939775, study PRJEB20133) | metagenome | reverse complement strand
TGAAGAAACGATTACGGCTGGACCATACGATTTGGGGATCCTGGCAGTCAAGTCCTATGATACACAATCCCTTTTGGAAACCTTATCCCCTTATGCGGTAGCACTACCTCCCATTTTATCGCTCCAAAACGGGGTGGAAAACGAAATGTTCCTTGCCCGCGTGTTTGGTGCAGATCGGGTGATTTCAGGCACAGTAACCACAGCGGTAGGGAAACCGGAACCCGGAATGATTGTGGTAGAGCGCCTGCGCGGGGTTGGCATTGCCGCTGAACACCCTCTTGCCCCTACCCTGGTAGGAGTGATGGATGCCGCAGGATTGCGTGCACGTTTGTACACTCATGGTCGTGCCATGAAATGGTCCAAAATGCTGACCAACCTCATGGGCAATGCAACTTCCGCCATTCTGGACATGACACCAGCAGAGATTTACGCCGACCCCAAACTGGTCCGGTTAGAAGTTGCCATGCTTCGAGAGGCGATATCGGTCATGAATGCCCTGCAGATTCCTGTAGTGAACCTACCGGGAACCCCTGTACAGGGGTTAGTGTTGCTTTCCTCTCTGCCTATCTGGCTCAGTCAGCCTTTATGGAAACAAGCCTTGGGAAAAGGACGGGGTGGAAAAATGCCTTCTTTCCACATTGATCTGAAGAGCGGCAGGGGAAAATCAGAAGTGGAATTCCTCAATGGTGCTGTTGTACGTTTTGGTCAGCAAGCCGGTGTGCCTACCCCCGTCAACAAGACTCTGACCCATTTGCTCATGGAAATCACAAATGGAAATATACCCTGGGAGGATTTCCGTCATCATCCCACTGCATTGTTGAAAGCCTGTGGGTTTCTCTTTCCTGAAAAAACTTGACGCACCTTCCAGTTGCGGTACAATTATTTCTAGCCGGGGCGATGGCGGAACCGGCAGACGCAGTGGACTTAAAATCCACCGGTGGCAACACCTTGTGGGTTCGACTCCCACTCGCCCCACCAGAAACCAGCGTTCGAACGAGCGCTGGTTTTTTTGTCCGGCACTCAAATTCACCAACAAAAAGGTTGACAAAATTGAAAAAAAGGCACTTCAGTTCTTGCGATTCCCTCCGGCGTTTGCTATAATTCCGCTGGTTAACTCTAAGAAGGGCAAGGTTATTATGATTGACGTCAACGATCTGAGAAAAGGTGTTATTTTTGAACTGGACGGGCAACTCATGCGGGTGCTGGAGTACAGCCACCACAAACCCGGACGTGGCAATGCGGTCATTCGCATTAAAGCCCGCAATCTGAAGACCGGCGCTACCATTGAAAAAACTTTCACCTCCGGCGACCGTGTACAGGACATCCGCCTGGATTATCACACCGTGCAGTACCTGTACAGCGATGAGAATTTCTTCTATTTCATGGATGTGGAAACCTTCGATCAGGTGCCGGTGAGCAAAGAACTGGTTGAGGAATATGCTGGCTTCCTGAAGGAGAACATGGAAGTCAAATTGACCCTGTATCAGGGACAACCTCTGGATATCGAACTTCCCACCACCGTGGATCTCAAGGTGGTTTATGCAGAACCCGCTGTGCGCGGTGATACGGCTACTGGAGTGACGAAAAAGGTGCGTGTGGAAACCGGCGCAGAAATTGAAACCCCGATTTTCGTCAATGAAGGTGACACCATCCGTGTAGATACCCGTACCGGAACCTACGTTACGCGGGTCTAATCCTCTCTATCAGTGAAGTGGTTGAAACCCTGCCTCTACCGGGCAGGGTTTTTCCTAGAAGGAGCAGGTGAAATGAAAACTCCGGCTGGAAAAGAATGTACTTATTTTTATGGGAATTACTTCCGCGGGCGCAAACAGGAAGAATGCCGCTTGATTGGAAACAAACCCTCCCCCAGCCACTGGAGTCCCGATTTGTGTAAAACCTGCCCGGTTCCAGAGATTGTGCTGGCAAATGCCTGTCCTCATATGCAACTTCAGGCAAACGTTCAATCGCATCTGTTTGGATTGTTTCGAAGAGTCCGGATTGTGGCATACTGCGAGAAAAGCCAAACGGTTGTCAAAGAGCCGCATGTTGGATGTGGGCAATGTCACCCGTTTCCCCCGTTCATTCAAAAGGAGTAAACCATGGGACTCATTCTTCTATTGGATCTGGATGACACTCTCTTAGAAAACTCCATAGAAACGTTCCTGCCCGCCTATCTGAAAGCCCTTTCCCAACATCTCGCCAACCATCTCAAACCCGAGGTGCTGATTCGGGAACTCTTGCGCGCCACCGATGCGATGATCGCCAATCAAAATCCACTCTGGACACTGGAAGAAGTTTTCGATGCAGCCTTTTATCCTGCGGTTGGAGTATCTAAAGAGGTATTAAAACCGGCTATCGATTCGTTTTATCGGGATATTTTCCCCACCCTCAAGTATCTCACCCAACCCAAACCAGAAGCGCTTGCATTTGTTGAGGATGCCTTAAAGCAAGGCTGGAAGATGGTGGTTGCCACAAATCCAATTTTCCCACTTACTGCCATCAAACAGCGATTGGAATGGGCAGGATTGCCCCCGAAAGAAGTGCCTTTTGACCTGATCACCTCTTATGAAATCTTTCATTTTGCCAAACCCAACCCGGCATATTACGCCGAAATTCTTGCCCGGATTGGCTGGAAAGACGAACCGGTTGTCATGATAGGAAACAGCATGACGGAAGACATCCAACCCGCCGATCAAATCGGGATTCCGACGTTCTGGTTAAGCGATAAGGCACCCAACGAAGGCAATACCACACCCTCTGCCTGGGGTGGCTTTTCGGAGGTGTATTCCTTCCTGAATCAAATTGAGGTTAAATCCGTACAACAAAATTCACTCACTTCCTCCGGGTTGATCGCCTCACTTCGAGCCACCCTTGCCTTTCTGGACGCTCAGCGCAGGACGATCCCTCTCACCCGCTGGAATCAAAAGCCATCTCCGGCGGAGTGGTGTTTTACCGAAATCATCTGTCATTTGCGAGATAGTGATCGGGAAGTCAATTTGCCGCGTTTTTGGAAAATCCTGAAAGAAGAAAATCCCTTCCTGCCAGCCGTCAACGCTGATGAATGGTCCTCTGCAAGGCAGTATTGCGACCAGGAAGAGCCGTTGGAAGCGCTGGATGGATTCATCCAGACCCGCATGGAAGTCTTAAGCCTGCTGGAAACGCTTCCCCCTGAATCCTGGGAGCGCCCAGCCCGCCATGCCGTATTCGGGCCAACTACCCTTCGTGAACTGGTCAATTTTATGGTTGCCCATGACCGTGATCATATTCATCAAGCCCTCAGAACCCTTAAGAAATAGGCTTTCCTGTATAAGAAATAGATAAGATTTTTAGACAACCCCGCAATTCAAATTGATTAGGGACATGGTCATTGGTATAATCAATTCAAGCATCTAGAAAAGATGCTCTATTGGAGGTATCTGTGAATTCTAGAAATCAGTCCTATCTCATCTATGTGTTGCTGTTCATGGCAATCATCATCATCCTGCTGTACCAGTTCAACCAGCAGAGCAGCACACAGGATGTACTCACAATCAACCAAGTAGCCGCCGATATTCAGGCAGGCAAAGTTGCCCGTCTGGTGGAAAATGAGTACCGCCTCAAAGTCATTTATCAGGACGGTACTCAGCGCGATTCGAACATTGAACCCAATGCAACCCTGGTGCAACAATTGCTCGATCTGGGGGTAACGGCGGAACAACTCTCCCCCACCAGAATTAAAATTGAAATCCGTCCACCCAGCGCATGGGTGAATGTGTTGACGGTTCTGGGGTATGTTTTGCCGTTCCTGGTGCTTGGAGGAGTCTTCTTCTTCATTTTCCGACAGGCGCAGGGGAGCAATAACGCCGCCATGTCCTTTGGGAAATCCAGAGCCCGCATGTTCACAGGGGATCATCCCACGGTCACCTTTGATGATGTAGCCGGTGTGGATGAAGCCAAAGAAGAGTTAAAAGAGGTGGTGGAGTTCCTGCGTGAACCTCAAAAATTCATTCAATTGGGTGCGCGCATTCCCAAAGGGGTTCTGCTGGTTGGTCCTCCGGGAACGGGAAAAACGCTCATCGCCAAAGCCGTATCGGGTGAAGCAGGCGTGCCTTTCTTCTCCATCTCCGGCTCTGAATTCGTGGAAATGTTTGTCGGTGTGGGTGCTTCGCGGGTAAGAGACCTGTTTGATCAAGCACGCCGCCATTCCCCCTGCATCGTGTTCGTGGATGAAATTGATGCCGTTGGTCGGCATCGTGGCGCCGGTTTAGGGGGTAGCCACGACGAACGCGAGCAAACCCTCAACCAGTTACTGGTCGAGATGGATGGGTTTGACACCGATACCAACATCATCATCATGGCAGCCACAAACCGCCCCGATATCCTTGACCCAGCTCTGCTCCGCCCCGGTCGTTTTGACCGACGGGTGGTGCTGGATCGCCCGGATATGCGCGGACGGGAAGCCATTCTGAAAGTGCATGTCAAAGGGAAACCGCTTGCACCGGATGTCGATTTGAGCCTGATCGCACGGGCTACACCGGGGTTCGTTGGTGCTGATCTGGAAAATCTGGTCAATGAAGCCGCCATTCTTGCCGCCCGACGGAATAAGAAAGCCATTGGACGGCCAGAATTTGAGGAAGCCATTGAACGGGTTATCGCCGGTCCGGAGCGCAAGAGCCGCCTGATCAGTGAAGAGGAAAAACGCATTGTGGCATATCACGAAGCAGGACATGCCGTGGTGATGAATGCCCTTCCAGAAGCCGATCCAGTCCAGAAGGTGTCCATCATTGCCCGAGGAATGGCTGGTGGTTACACTCTGGCTTTGCCTGAAGAGGACCGGATGCTCTTGCCACGCAAGAAGATTCTCGCCGACATGATTGGCTTACTGGGTGGTCGTGCCGCAGAAGAACTGGTTTTTGACGATATCACTTCTGGAGCCTCCAACGATATTGAGCGCGTGACCCAACTGGCTCGCACCATGGTTACCCGTTTGGGCATGAGCGATGCACTGGGTCCAATGGTTTACGGGCAAAAAGAAGAGTTAATCTTCCTTGGAAGGGAGATTGCCGAACAACGCGACTACTCCGAAGCCATTGCCGAGCAAATCGATCGCGAGGTGCGCCGGCTGGTGAACGAAGCCTACACCAAAGCCAAAGCCATCCTCATGGAACATCGCGACAAACTGGATGTAGTCGCTCAACGCCTGCTGGAAGTTGAGACGCTATCCCGAGAAGAATTTGAGAAAATCTTCCCGCCACCAGTGCGGAAGCGCAACCCTATACCGACCATTGCTGGTTCGAACAACAACAATAACTGATGCACATCAAAACCGGGCTGTCTAACCATCCACAGCCCGGTTTCAATTCTTATCACACCTGACGGTACGGCTCCACCAGCACCCGCCGCAACAGTTTGCCCACCGTGGAGCGGGGCAGTCGATCCAGAAATTCCACTTCGATAGGCACCTTGTAATACACCAATGATTTTTTACACCATTGAACAATTTCCTCAGTAGATGCAGAGCAACCGGCTTTTAAGACCACCCATGCCTTAACCGCTTCGCCACGGATGGGATGGGGAATCCCAGCGACACCGACTTCCTGCACCGCCGGATGAGCAGCGATCACCTCCTCCACTTCACGGGGCCAGACCTGAAATCCGCTCACTTTAATCAGGTCCTTTTTACGATCCAGAATGTAGAAATAGCCGTCCTCATCCATCCGGGCAATATCCCCCGTGTACAGCCAGCCGTTCCGAAGGGTTTCGCGGGTCTCTTCCGGACGATTATGATACCCCTGCATCACCTGAGGACCACGAATCAACAACTCACCCACTTCCCCAACGGGTAAATCGGTCTCTCCATCCTCGAGGGAAACAATCCGGCAATCCACGTCGGGCAAGGGCAACCCGATGGACCCCGGGCGTTTTTCGCCTAACATGGGGTTGCAATGGGTGGCAGTAGGAGCCTCTGAAAGTCCATAGCCCTCCATTAACTTCGCACCGGTCAGGGCTTCAAAGCGAAGACGGATTTCTTCCAGTAGAGGGGCTGATCCGGAGATACAAGCCCGTATGGAGCGCAGATCAACTTCACCGGACTGAACCAGTGGATGCTGGTTAATCAAAGCATACAGCGTAGGAACCCCCGGGAAGAAACTGACCCGATACGTCTGGACAGACTCCAGCAGTTTTGGAAGTTCTCGGGGATTGGAGATTAAGACCATACGCGCCGCCATGGAAGCGCCCACACTCATCCCAACCACCATACCGTACACATGATATAAGGGAATTGCCAGCAACACCGTCTCTTTGCCATCTTCCATACCCGAAAGCCAAGCCCGAAACTGCAGGGTATTGGCAACCAGATTTCGGTGTAAACCTACGGCGGCTTTAGGAACTCCTGTCGTTCCCCCACTGTACTGGAAAATAGCAATATCCTCCGGTGAAACCTCTGCTTTTCTCTCCAATACAACCGGAGACCAGCGCATCACCTCTTCCAGTGTAAAGGTATTACGTTCGGTATCCTCTAAATGGCTAGAAGGTTCGGGGCGCCATTCTGCCATGGAAAAAGCATCTTCCAGCGAAGTGAAAATCCATTGGCGGATGGGTAAATCCAGTGGCAATTGTTCGATGTACTGCTTGAAAGATTCCGCCGCGATGACCATTACACATCCCGAATCCCGAACCTGATATTCAACCTCGCGAAGTGTGTAAGCCGGGTTCATGGCGGAAACCACTCCACCCGCTTTCAAGATAGCGTAATACGCCAGCACATATTGGGGCACATTCGGCAGGAGAATGCCAACCCTCTCCCCTTTTTGTAAACCCAGCGCAATCAAGCCACGCGCCAGATGATCTGTTAATGCCGACATTTGGGCATAAGAAATGTTTTTTCCTTCAAAAATCGTGCAGGATTGTTCTGGATAACGATTTGCGGCTTCGTCTAAAAAATCAAACACCCGTAAAGAAGGATAGGTGAGGGAATGCGGCACGCCCTCGTCGTAGTGATTAACCCAGGGACGATTCATCTTGAGAAACCTCCTTCCACCAAAGAACAGTAAAATCAATTACCTCTTCCACAGTTACCTGATCCAGATCAAACCAGCGGATCTGGGGATCTTCCTCACGAAACCACGCCCCCTGTTGACGGACATAGCGGCGCGTTAAACGCTTAATTTCGAGCACGGCTTCGTCCAGGGTTCTTGAACCCTGAAGGACTTCAATCAACTGACGATAGCCGATAGCCGAGAATGCCGGCAAATCGGGTGGGTACTTTGCCAGCAAAGTGCGTACCTCGTCGAGAAAACCTCGCTGGAGCATATCTTCAATTCGGGCATCAATGCGATCATAAAGCGTTTTACGATTGCGGGTCAAACCCAGAATCTGAACCTGATAGGGTGACGAGGACTTTCGCCATTGTTCAGAAAAACGCCTTCCCGTAGTAAAGATCACCTCTAAAGCACGAATAGTGCGGCGGACATTTCGAGGGTCAATTGCCTGCGCGGCGACCGGATCCAGCACTGCCAGCATGGCATGCATGAATTGCTTTCCACGTTCTTCCGCCATACCTTCCAGCACCGTTCGCAAAAGCGGATGAGGTGGCTGGGCTGGAGGCTGCCATCCCTCAATCACGGCTTTAACATACTGACCTGTACCGCCTACCAGGATGGGAAGTTTCCCTCGTGTGTGAATATCTGCAATCACCTGCTGAGCGGCTTGCTGAAACAGCGCCAGGCTCCATACTTCATCCGGATTTGCCACGTCAATCAAGTGATGAGGTACGCCCTGACGCTCGGCAAGAGTGGGTTTAGCGGTGCCAATATCCATCCCACGGTAGAACAGGCGGGAATCTGCCGAGACAATCTCAGCGTCCAATCGGCGGGCAATCTCGATGGCAACCTGCGTTTTACCGACTGCGGTTGGTCCAACAATCACCAGCAAGGGCTTATTCCGTAAGGGCATTTTCGAAATGCTCAATCAACGGCTCCTTTCCCTTTTCTCTCTGAATTGCCAGAATATCCACCTGCCAGGCATGCGGTTCAGTTTCCTCTTTCTGAAGATAAGCCTGAATGGCTCTGATCAGATGAAATTTTTTCTGGTCAGTAAGGGCACTTTCAGGGTAACCGAAATCCTGAGTGGTACGGGTTTTCACTTCTATAAAAATCATGGTATCGCCTTGCTGAGCCACGATATCAATCTCACCAAATTCCGTACGTACATTCCGCGCCAGAATGGTGTATCCTTTTTGGGATAAATACTGAACGGCTATGTCTTCTCCCCATTTACCCAAACGCTGGCGATACGTGTTCATTGAGCAAGCCTTTCGTATTCTTCAAGCAAGCGTTGAACAGTGTGTTCAACCCGGAAGGTATCTCCATGTGTCAGCGTTTTCCGGTGAAACTTCTGATATAAATCGTCATTCCCGCACAACAAAGCGAGTTTTTGCGCAAATTCTCCCTCATCCAGCGCGGTTAAGAAACCCGTCTCTCCGTTCCTAACAATCTCATCCACGCCCGGGGCATGAACCGCAACGACCGGTATTCCCGCTGCCTGTGCCTCCATCACGGTGAGAGGGTGAACTTCGCTCAAAGATGCGGTCACAAACACATCCGCCAGTGCCAGATAATCGGGCACCTGATCGTAAGGCACGTTTCCCGCAAAGACCACACGGTCACGCGCATTTTTTTGAGCAACCATTTGTTCCAGAACACTGCGTTCCTGACCATCCCCCGCAAAAACCAGACAGGTTTCGGGAAAGTCGGCAAGATGGTTCAGAAAAGTCTGCAAAATGAAACGGGGGTTCTTCTCAGCGGTCAACCGTCCCAATGACAACACCACCTTCTTCCCCTCCAGAAGTTTAAAGAGGGGGCATCGTTCTTTTTGTCCTCCCCGCAGGCGTTCAACATCCACACCATTTGGAATGATCACCCCCTCAACCTTCAAATTCAGATTGGAAAGCATTTCCAGTACACTGCGAGAGGGAAAAATGACCCGATTGACTTTCCGATAAAAAGAGTTGAGCACCCGTCTCAGCACCGCCTTCTGGATTTTATAGGGTATAAAGGGAAAATAATAACGAAAGTACAAATCATAACGGGTATGGTTTGTAAATATCAATGGGATATTTGAGCCGCTTAGCGCACTGATCACCTGTGGACCGGTTAGAAATGGATGATTTAGGTGCACCACATCCATACTTTTTAACAGGCTTCTTACCTGGGGAGAAAACCTTGTACCGACAAAAAAACCATTAGGAAGCGGGATTCCCGGAGAATATACAACATGGGCTTCATGGGGATCAAAAGAAGGGTCGCCAAAGGAAAACACAAACACTTCGTGTCCCCACTTCTCAAGGACTCGTTTCCACAAGGTTATGCAGTGGGTGACCCCGCTGGTGTAGGGTTTGTACGAATCGGCTACAAAGGCAATCCGCATATAGCACCTGTTTGCAGGAGAATTATAACGAATACCCGCACGATTCAGGGCTATGCAGATAACCTTGCCCATTGACAACCGGGATTAATTAAATATAATGAAAATCACTTTCAATAAAAGAAGGAAATATCAGCAAATGGTTGCTTCTTTATCCAGTGAATGGATTCAAGCGCTTCAGGCAGACGGTTGTCGAATCACCCAATCACGAAAGGTGATCGTAGATCTATTGCTTAACAGTGAACGCGCTCTGGGTCCGATTGAGATTTACGATTTAGCACGAAAAGAATACCCTGCACTGGGACTGGTTACGGTATATCGCACACTCGAAAAACTGGAAGCATTAGGGTTGATTCAACGGGTTCACCTTCCGGATGGGTGTCACCGTTACATGAAATCCACACAAGGACATGAACATCTCCTGCTTTGTACGAAATGCGGGAAAGTGGTGACTTTTAGTGGAGATGATTTCAATCCGTTAAGCGAACGTGTCAGCCAGAATACTGGATTTTTGATTCAAGAGCACTGGCTACAACTCTTTGGGATTTGCCCGGAATGCAGAAAATTCGCCTGATTTTTTATTGCTTTTTATTGAAAATGATATTCATTTTATCAATGGGAGGCTTATGATGAAATTCAAACAGATGACCTGGCTCATGATTCTGGTCCTGATTGGAATTGGGATGATGGGGTGTCAGGCAAAGCCAATTCAGCCAGAAGGAGATACTCGCATTCCGGTAGCAGCCACGACGAGCATTGTTGCCGATGTGGTTCGACAGGTTGGCGGAGAGGCAATCGAACTGGTGCAGATCATCCCGAATGGGACTGACCCTCATAGTTTCTCCCCTGCCCCACAGGATTTATCTCAAATCAGTCGGGTCAAAGTGGTCTTTGTCAATGGAGCAGGATTGGAAGAATCTCTCCTCAAAGTCATCGCCAATGCCGTTCCGGAGGCAAAACTGGTGGAAGTCTCCAGAAGCAATCATTTCATCGAAGGACATGACGATGGACACGCTCAAGGCACTGGAGAAGAGGAACACGCCTTTGACCCCCACACCTGGACCGACCCCAACAATGTGATTCAGTGGGTGGATGTGATTGTAGCAGAACTCTCCCAGATCGATCCTTCCCACCAAGAATCCTATCGAGCAAATGGAGAAGCCTATAAACAACAATTGAAAGAACTGGATCTGTGGGTACAAAATCAGATAGCACAGATTCCAGTGGAAAGCCGCAAACTGGTTACCGACCACCTGGCGTGGGGATATTTCGCCCAACGCTACGGGTTTGAACAAATCGGAGCCATCATCCCCGGATTTTCTACCCTTGCCGAACCTTCTGCTCAGGAAATTGCCGCACTGGAAGATCAGATTCGCGCTCAAAACATCCGGGCAATTTTTCTGGGCAACCAGACCAATCCCGCCCTAGCTCAACGGATTGCCGATGATACCGGCGCGAAAGTAGTCACTTTGTATTCTGGTACCCTCAGCGATGTTGATGGACCTGCTCCGACTTATCTGGAGTATATCCGGTATAATGTAAATGCAATCGTCAATGCCCTGAAATAAGCAGGTACTATGTTGAAGATAACAGGGAAAGCAGGGCTTTCCCTGTTTTTATGAATGATAGGGTGAACACTATGGCAAAATCTCCTCAGGGACTGTTTTTCTTCCCCGCTCACCTTCCACATCAGACAGATAAGCCGATTGTCAGCGTGAAAGGCATCAGCCTCTATTATGCAAATGGCGCCGCACTGGAAGATATTCATTTCGATGTAGTAGCAGGCGAAAGACTGGCAGTGATCGGACCCAATGGCGCCGGTAAAAGCACCTTGTTCAAGATCATTGCCGGGGTGTTACCTCCCAGCGAAGGACGCGTAGAAGTTTATGGGAACGAACCCGGCAAACACATCTGCATTGCTTATGTGCCTCAACGAAATCTGGTTGACTGGTCCTTCCCGGTTAGTGTGGCTGATGTGGTCATGATGGGGCGAATCGGCAAAATTGGCTTCCTCCGCCGCCCAACCAGGAAAGATTGGGAAATCGTTTTTCAGGCGCTGGAAACGGTTCAATTGCAAGACTACGCGAAACGACAGATCCGCCAACTTTCCGGCGGACAACAGCAACGCGTGTTTATTGCCCGTGCTCTGGCGCAGGAAGCAGAACTCATCCTGATGGACGAACCATTTACCGGATTGGACTTTCCCGCTCGCCAGGCGATTCTGAACATTCTCGATATCCTCAAAGAAAAACAGGTTACCGTTCTGGTGGCTCTGCATGACTTGAAGACTGCATCGGAATATTTTGACCGGATTCTTTTATTGAATCACCGCCTCATTGCCATAGGGAAACCCTCAGAAGTGCTTCTCCCCAAACATCTTCTTTATGCTTACGGAGGACAGTTGAGTTTAATCCCCGCCGAACAGGGAACCTGGGCAATGGAAGACACCTGTTGTGAGGAAGGAGACCATTCCCATGCTTGAGTGGCTTCTTCAACCCCTTCAATATCCCTTTATGGTGCGCGGAATCGGCGCCGCAGTCCTGGTAGGGATTGTGTGCGCAGTGGTTGGTTCGTTTGTCGTCCTGCGAGGCATGGCATTCTTTGGCGATGCCTTAGCCCATGCCATTTTACCGGGACTGGCAGCAGGTTACCTGATGGGCGGAGGCGACCGTCAGGTGCTCTTCTGGTGGGCACTGGGAACCGCTGTAGTCAGCGGGCTTTCCATTGGAGCCGTCTCCCGCTCCACCCGCATTCGCGAAGATACCGCCATTGGGATCATTTTTGCGGGAATGTTTGCTCTGGGAATTGCCCTGATTTCCACGGTACGAAGTTACACCGTGGATCTGGCTCACTTCCTGTTTGGGGATATTCTGGGAGTCACCCCCACAGATATTCAACTGATCCTGATCTTCAGCGGAATTGTCATTGGCTTAATTTTCCTGTTCTACAAAGAATTCGTTTTGCTCTCCTTTGATCCCGTACTTGCCACCACGTTGCGCCTGCCGGTACGGTTTTTAGAAAATCTCTTGCTGGTGCTCATCGCCATCTCAATCGTCGTTTCACTGCAAACGGTTGGAGTAGCGCTGATGGTTGCCATGCTGATCACTCCGGCGGCAACAGCCTACCTGCTCAGCAAACGCCTGCCAGTGATGATGGCGCTGGCTTCTGGGATTGCTTCTTTTTCTGGCATCACCGGATTGTATCTCTCGTATTACCTGAACATCGCTTCTGGCGCCGCAATCGTCCTGACCACCACGTTGATCTTTTTCCTGGTGTGGAGCGGGCAATCGCTCTGGCAACGGAAAAGCAAGAAAGTTGATTAGAGAGGAACCTGTATATTCTCCAACGTGTGTATAATCAAGATTAAGATTTCACATTCAAGGGAGGCTGGGCAATGGAAGTATTGGGAATTGATGTTGGCGGTTCCGGCATCAAAGGGGCACCGGTAGATGTAGAAACCGGGCAATTGACTGCAGAACGTTATCGTCTGCCTACCCCTGAAAGCGCATTACCCGAAGAAGTGTCCCTGGTTGTGGCTCAAATCATCGAACATTTCCAATGGAAAAATGCAGTTGGGGTGGGCTTCCCTGCTGCCATCAAACATGGGGTGGTGCAAACCGCCGCAAACATCCACCCCACATGGATCGGAACCAATGCCGGAAATCTCTTCAGTGAGAAAAGCGGTTGCCCGGTCTCTGTTTTGAATGATGCCGATGCCGCCGGACTGGCTGAAATGATCTTTGGGGCTGGAAAAGACTTTTCCAAGGGGGTTGTGCTGATGATCACAATCGGCACGGGCATTGGCACAGCCCTGTTTAGCGATGGGGTTCTGGTTCCAAACACAGAATTGGGGCATATCGAGATTCGCGGTAAAGACGCAGAACGGCGTTCATCTGATGCCGCCCGCCAGCGGAAGGATTGGACCTGGGCTGAGTGGGCAAAACGTTTGAACGAACACCTTGAACGCCTCGAAGCCCTGTTCTGGCCCGATTTATTCATCCTCGGTGGTGGCGTGATCAAGAACCATGAAAAGTTTTTCCCGTACCTGAAACTGCGAACGCCGTTTGTACCTGCGAAATTAGGAAATCAAGCCGGAATTGTGGGAGCAGCGTGGTATGCTCACACAAAAGGCGCAACGTCATAAAATTTCCTATAAACTTCAACTTAAAAAACACAATCAGGGCGAGCATATGCCCTGATTGTGTTTTGAGTAGCCAAGAACTTACTTTCCGGCAGAATAACCGGGTCCTTTGGTGAAAAATTCCCGATTGATTTCAATGGCAGGGGTCAAATCCACAATTTCGCCAGCATGCAGGACTTTGGTGGCTTCCAGATGCACCGGATCGCCATCATGATTGACGCCATCATACACCTGATCGAAACCGGGGGTGCCCACAGGCATTGAGAGGCGCTGTCCTTCTTTGGCTTTGAACTGAGAGGGAACTTCATCCTCGGGGAAAATGGCTTCCCATGGACATTCCGGAACACAAGCCCCACAATCAATACAGGTATCCGGGTCAATGTAGTACCAGGGCCACTCCTCAACAGGTTGTCCCGGAACGATGCATTCTACCGGGCAAACGGTTGCACAGCCTCCGTCCCGGAGGCACAGGCTGGTGATTACATGGGTCATGGTTTCCTCCTTTGGTATCAGGAAAATTGCAGGAATCTATTATCCATTATACCGTTTTTCTGCTTCTTCCCAATTCACCAGATTCCACCAATTTGCCAGATATTCTGCCCGGCGATTCTGGTATTTCAGGTAGTAAGCATGTTCCCATACATCCACACCGATGATCGGGAACAGACCTTCTGCCAAGGGCGTATCCTGATTAGGGGTGGAGTGGATGACCAGAATCCCATCCGATTTTTTGCTCAGCCATGCCCAACCAGAGCCAAAGCGCCCCAGACCGGCTTTTTCAAATTGTTCCTTAAAGGCGGTAAACGAGCCAAAGGTTTTCTCAATGGCTCTGGCTAAATTCCCTACCGGCTCGCCGCCACGGTCTGGCCCCATAATTGCCCAGTAGATATTGTGGTTAAAAACGCCGCCACCGTTGTTTCGTACAGTCGTGCGAATCTCTTCGGGAATCTCATCAAGGTGGCTGAGGATTTTTTCCAGAGGCCAGTCAAAAAATTGTGGGGCTTTTTCCAGCGCCGTGTTGAGGTTGGTCAGATAAGTCATGTGATGTTTGCTGTAGTGCAGTTCTACCGTACGAGCATCGATATACGGCTCGAGTGCATCGTATGCATAAGGGAGAGGGGGAAGTTGAAACGCCATTTTGTCCTCCGTAATATATAATGGGTCAAGTTGAAACACGAGAGCCAGGGATTTTTCCCTGAATCATTCCTAGCACTATTCTAACTAATAAGATGAGGTTTGTCAAAATATTTTTATGTTTACCCGTTATAAACTTTTTACATCCCCACGTCTCCCTCCCTATCTTGTACTGGTCATTGGGGTTTTCTGTGTATCCACCGCCTCCATCTTAATCCGATTGGTTCAGCAAGAAGCAGGACCCTTAACCATTGCCGCTTACCGGATGAGTTTATCGGTATTACTTCTCTTTCCACTGGCGTGGCAAAAAAGAGAGGAATGGCTTTCTCTCCCCCGCTCTTCTCTGAAAGCCATGGGATTGGGTGGGCTTTTTCTGGCATTTCACTTTGCTTTCTGGATCACTTCCCTGCAGTTCACATCCGTCACCAGTTCGGTTGTACTGGTGACAACCACGCCGTTATGGGTGGCTCTGGTATCCCCGCTTTTTCTCAAAGAACACCCCAGCATCAAAACCTGGATGGGTTTATTGATTGGTGTGACCGGTGGGGTGATTGTGAGTCTGGCTCAGGGATGCGCATGGCAAGCCGGTGGAGTTTCCTGCCCGGATTTTGCTTCTTTTTTTCAAGGGAAAGCCTTTCTGGGGAATTTCCTCGCCTTGCTCGGCGCCTGGATGGCAGCAGGCTACATGGTGGTAGGAAGACGGGTGCGCAGTGGATTGTCTCTCATCAGTTATATCTTCATCGTGTACGGCATCTCAGCCATTCTTCTCATCCTCTTTGCGCTGGTCATGGGGGAAACCCTTTTCGGCTTCTCTCCAATGATGTATGTGTACCTGCTTGGACTGGCAGTTATCCCCCAATTGTTAGGGCATAGTTCCTACAACTACGCATTGGGTTATCTTCCAGCGGCGTTTGTCTCTCTCACCATTCTGATGGAGCCAATTGGAGCATCTCTTCTGGCAATTTTGATTTTGAAAGAATTTCCCAACGCTCTGGAGATTATCGGCGGGGTCATCATTCTGACAGGGGTTGGCTTGACTTCTTTCCCTGCGAAAAAATGAGCGCCTTTCGGCGCTCACTTTTTTTCTATGTCCACTTCTTGACCACTTTTGGGGGCTTCATATGTTCGGGCAGACGACCATAGAGATAGTTCATCTCTTTGATGCGGTTCTTAAGGGTTTCGTCCAGCATATGAGCCTCGTAACGCCAGCCCCAATTACCCGCAGGACGACCGGGGTAGTTCATGCGCGCTTCCGATCCTAACCTCAAAAAATCCTGCAAGGGAGCGAGTGCGAAAACCGCTACACTGCTCCAGACAGCCCGAATCATGTCCCAGGCAATATCTTCACCAGATCGTGCCAGATATCGGCGGACAAAATCCCGTTCTTTTTCAGGTGCACTGTGATACCAGCCAATGGCTGTATCGTTGTCATGGGTTCCGGTGTAAGCCACACAATTTTGAACGTAATTGTGCGGCAGGAAGGGATCATCTGCATCAGACGCAAAGGCAAACTGGAAAATTTTCATGCCCGGTAATCCCAGACGCTCGCGCAATTCAATCACATCCGGGGTGATTTCTCCCAGATCTTCAGCGATGATGGGCAGCCCACCCAGTGCATTGCGGATGGCTTCGAACAAAGCAATACCGGGACCGGGTACCCATCTGCCTTTTTCCGCAGTCGGCATCCCATAGGGAACTTCCCAATACCCGGCAAAGCCACGGAAATGATCCAGGCGGACAATATCCACCGTGGCAAAGGTGGCTTTCAAACGCTCAATCCACCAGGCAAAGCCCGTCTCACGGTGATAATCCCAGCGGTACAGCGGGTTGCCCCACAACTGCCCGGTTTCGGAGAAGTAATCTGGGGGAACTCCAGCCACTACCGTAGGCTTTCCAGAATCGTCCAGATAAAAGAGGTCAGGATGCGCCCAAACGTCAGCGCTGTCATACGCCACAAAGATGGGAACATCGCCGATTATTTGAATGCCTTTTTCATGGGCATACTGACGAAGAGCCTGCCATTGTCGGAAGAATAAGAACTGACGGAAGGCATGGCGCTCCACATCCACTTCATGAGACTGAAGGAAGGCGCGCAGGGCTTCCGAATCACGTTTTCGCAAAGCCTCGGGCCAGTAATCCCACGAGGCGCCGCCATGGGTTTCTTTGATTGCCATAAAGAGACTGAAATCCAACAGCCAGGCGCTCTGCTCCTCTTTGAAAGCCTCAAAAGCAGTTTTCCGTTTCTGTGAAGTGGAACGTTTGAAGCGCGCATATGCTCGATCGAGGAGAGTTAATTTCCATTGAATGGCAGGACCATAATCTACGCGGCTGGCAGGAAAGTTTGGACGGTCGGCAAGGTCTTCACTGGTTAACAATCCCTCATCCAGCAGAAGCGCCGGGCTGATCAGGTACGGGTTGCCCGCGAATGCCGAAAAGCATTGATAGGGAGAGTCGCCAAAACCGGTTGGACCTAAAGGCAAAATCTGCCAGAGTGAACAACCCGACTCAGCCAGAAAATTCACCCACCGGTAGGCTTCGGGTCCTAAATCGCCCATCCCGTCAGGTCCCGGCAAACTGGTTGGATGTAAAAGAATTCCGGAGGCACGCTTAAAGAGACTCATGATCTACTCCTCGAAAAAGTCGGGCTAATTATAACCACAAAAGCCGGTAAAGACGATAATATTCCAGCGCTGAACGGCTCCAGGAAAAATCCTGTTCCATGGCATTGCGCTGGCGCATCTCCCACCCTTTTGTGTCTTCATACGCCACAACAGCGCGTCGAATTGCCTCTGCCAGTGCTTCGGGAGTTGCCTCTTTGAACAAGAAGCCAGTACTCATTGAGAGATCAGGAACATCGAAAATCGTATCCTTCAGCCCACCGGTGGCTCTTGCCACCGGAATGCAACCATAACGCATGGCAATCATCTGAGCCAGTCCACAAGGTTCGTACCTGGACGGCATGAGAAGCATATCCGCCCCTGCGTAAATTTGATGCGAGAGTTTCATGTCAAAACGAATAACTACGCGCAACCTGTCTGGGAATTCCCTCTCCAGATTCCGCGCACGTTCTTCCAGCATCGGGTCGCCGCTTCCCAGCAAAACCGCCTGCCAGGGAATTTCGGCAATCATCCGCAAGGCATCCAGAGCCAGATCAATGCCTTTCTGTCGGTCAAATCGCCCGATCAGCCCAAACAAAGGCGCTTTTTCTGCAGGAGCCAATCCTAACTGATCAAGAAGGGCTTGCTTGTTTGTTAAACGAGCGCTGGGGGATTCGGAAGTATATCTTCGCAGGATGAAAGGGTCCTTTGCCGGATTCCAGATCTGGGTATCCAGACCATTCAAGATGCCAAATAATGTAGAGGAACGAGAACGCAAGAAATCTTCCAAGCCACATCCAAACTCAGAGGTGAGAATTTCACTGCTGTACGTGGGCGAAACCGTGTTGAGAAAATCTGCCGCGGAAAGCGCCATTGGAAGGGGTAAGGCTTTTGCCCACCACGGTAAACGGTTATCACTGCTAGGGGGAATGTGGTACTCCGGTAAAACCTTCTCTGCACCAGCCCCCATATATGGAAGATTGTGAATGGTAAAGAGGCTCTTTATCCCGTGATAGAAATCATCCTGATCCCGACGTCTGCTGAGTTCATAAACAGATATTCCGGTATGCCAGTCGTGCGCGTGGAAGACGTGAGGTTTCCAATCCAGCGCTTTGATCATCTCGAGGACTGCCAGCGAGAAAAAGACATATTTTTCAGCATCCTGAAACGAATCCAGACTGTAAACGGTGCTGGCTCTGGCAATCGGTTTCCCATCAATAAGATACACCGGGAAACCGGCTATTTGCGAGGTGTAAATCCGTGCTTCTACAAAGCCATCCTGTTTGGGAACCTGAACGGTCAACAAAGGTTCTGGAGCGGCAACGTCGCGGGAGATAACGGAATGGAAAGGCAAAACCAGCCGAACGTCCAGAACATCCTCCCCCAGCGCATCTTGCGGAAGAGCCAGAAGCGCTTTGGGAAGAGAACCCGCCACATCACCTAGCCCACCTACTTTAACAAATGGATCTGCCTCTGCCGAGACCATCAAAACGCGAAATGGTTGCGTCATTTTCCACCCTTTCACTCATTCATTTGATCATGTCGATATAATCCACCGTGACAGGCTCTCCCCTACCGCCACTCAACACTGAAAGCAATTCCACCGCCAGGGCGGTCTTCTTCTGAGCATCTGCCCGGCTCCATGTACGGGATTTGATTTCCAGATACTTTCCTAACTCCGGATGGACAATCGTGTCCAAATTTACAAAGAACTCCGTATCCTTATAATGGATCAAGAATCGCAAGCGATCTTTTTGAATCTCGACCTCACGAACCGGTTTAAAGTACTCTCGATAGAAACGCAAGGTATGGGTAGCCGGGGCAAGGTAACGACTGCGGGAAAGCATGACGGATTGCGCATGATGTTCATGCGTGCCAATCAGGGTCAAGCGAGTGCGAACGTTGGTGACATTGCCTTTTTCGTCAATAAATTCATCTTCGCGATACCGTAAAATCCCCTGTTCAGGATCGCCGAAGAAGAAATAGGTATCATATTCCCGATAGTGACGCTTCCTTTCAATTTCAATCGAAGGCTGTTGCAGGGCTTTGAGCGTAGGTTCCAGATCATCCACTTTGACTTTAACCTGAATCTCAAAGGATTCTTCTTCCATTGCCCCGCCGATGGCGATTAACTTGGAAAGGACCGATTGCTCGCGCTTCATCAGGAACACATCGATGCGTCTGGCGTATTCCTGTCCCGCCTTAAGAAGATCCTCTTCCTGTAATGTCAACAAATTCCGGTCCCGCATCAACCAGCGCCCATTGACCATTACATCGGTGACATCGGTTGATTTGGAGGCATAGACCAATTGCGAGTACACCCCATTCGGATCGCGGGAGAAGCGGGGAGAATTGTGCAATGGGGAAAGATCTACCAGGATTAAATCGGCGCGTTTTCCCGGCTCAAGCGATCCAATCCATTCCCCCATGTGCATAGCCTGCGCGCCCAATCGAGTTGCCATTAATAACGCGGTTTGCGCGGGTAAAGCGGTCGGATCGCTGGTGGAAACTTTGGCTAAAAATGCAGCCAGACGGATTTCCTCGAACATGTCCAGATCGTTATTCGAAGCCGGTCCGTCTGTACCAATACCGACGTTTAAGCCCACTTCCAGCATTTTTTGAACAGGAGCCACTCCCGAAGCCAGTTTAAGGTTCGAGGAAGGATTGTGGGCAACCCCGGCTCGGGCATGGTACAACGTACGCATTTCCCCTTCGTCAATGTGTACGCAGTGTGCGGCAAGGACTTTGGCTTCAAACAATCCCTGTTTTTTGACATACGGAATGACCGGCATACCCTCTTCCCGACGCATGTTTTCCACTTCCTGAGCGGTTTCGCTCAAGTGGGTATGCAGGGGAACATCAAACTCTGCTGCCAGTTGGGCGCAAGCCCGAAGAATTTCATCCGTACAGGTGTAGGGAGCATGGGGAGCCACTGCTGGAACGATCAGCGGATGCCCTTTCCAGCGCTCAATAAAATCCCGCGCGAGGGCTAAGGATTCTTCATAAGAGCCGGCATCGGGGCTGGGAAATTTCAATACCGTCTGTCCACAAAGCGCACGCATGCCGGCTTCAGCAGTTGCTCTGGCAACATCTTCCTCGAAGTAATACATATCGGCAAAAGTGGTCACCCCACTCCGAATCATTTCTGCACAGGCAATCTTGGTGCCCAATTGAACAAAATCCGGCGAAACGAACTCGCGTTCCACCGGCATCATGTACCCCAGGAGCCACACATCCAGACGCAAATCGTCAGCCAGTCCACGTAATAAAGTCATCGGTACATGGGTATGGGCATTAACCAGACCGGGCATGAGCACTTTTCCTTTACAATCATGAATCTGCTCTGCTTGATATTTCTGCTCCAGTTCACTCCTCTCCCCCACTGCCACGATATGATCCCCTTTTACTGCCACCGCACCATCAGGAATTTGACGCAGTTCCTGATCCATCGTCAGAACATAAGCGTTGGTTAAGAGCAAATCCACATGTTCCATTTCTTTATCCTCTCTAAGAAAGAAATCTGCGCAGAAAATCCAGAGCAGTATTTCCTGCCCACGTCTTTACCAGTGCAGGCGCGCCGCCGAATTGACGCTTTTCAACACGATGACCGTCCGAAGACATAATCTCCAGGTGAAGAGAAAATGCACCCCCATGAGGGATAAGTGAAACCCTTAAGGAAACACCACGATATTCCGTTTTCCCGTTGGAGGGAATGGTAGTACCTTCTTCGGCTCCTTCCACCTGACAGGTGCAGAAAGGAGCCAGAGGAGATTGTTTGAGACGGTTACACAACTCTCCATCCAAACCCGATTCCACCACATGGAGTTTCCATTCCAATTGTTTGAGGCGTTCAGCGATGACTTCTTCCAGCGTCTCCCCGTCTGCGCCAAATATTGCCTCACCACAACGCTGGCGAACCAAGGTTTCCATCTCCGCTACCATACGGGCGGCTTCCTCAGGGGTTTCGGCTTTCGCAGTGATCCGAATATCACACTGACCGGGATGTGCCAGCAAACCCACTGTGGGATTGTTCCAGGTCTCCAGATCGCCAATCCAGTCATCCAGTTGAGACTCTCCCACACCAGCCGTATGAAGCACCCTCACCAAAATGACGCCATGGAGTTGATACCGTTCTTTGAGGTAAGGCACAACTGCATGCTGGAACAGAAATTCCATCTCACGGGGAACTCCCGGAAGACAAATCACAGAACGATCCTGCACCTCACAAATAAAGGCTGGTGCCGTGCCCACCGGATTGGAAATGGCAATGGCTCCTCGGGGCACATAAGCCTGCCGTTTGTTGTTTTCAGAAGGCTGACGACCATATTTTTGAAAGCGATCTTCAATCTGTTGCCACAATTCAGAGCGAAACTCCAGTTCTACCCCTAAAGCACGGGCAACCGCCTGCCGGGTTGGGTCGTCAACTGTAGGACCTAACCCACCAGTGGTGATAATCACCTGTGCCCGACTCAATGCTTCCTGAAGAATGTTCGCAATCCGTTCCTCGTTATCTCCTACGGTCGTTGTGCGGTATAAATCAACCCCCAAATTCCGCAACTCGCGCGCCAGAAAACGGGTATTCGTATCTAGAATTTCCCCAAGGAGAAGTTCCGTTCCAATGGTGATAATTTCTGCTACGGGCATAGAGCCTCTTTGTTTTTCTTATTGTAGTGTATGGATCATCGCTTCGCAAGTTTAACTTCGGGAAGTCTTTCCACTCCTCTTGCTTCTATGATATACTCATTCAGTGAGTATGAGACATCAGAAAGCAAGCGATAGTTCCCCTGAATATCCCTTGTTAGGTTTTTTGTATTTTCAGCCTCTTCATGGCTACGATCTTCACAAGAGGCTAAACAGCACATTGCGAGAAGTCTGGACCCTTCCGCAAAATCAGGTTTACAACATTTTGAAACGTCTGGAACAGCAAGGGTATATCCAGCAGGTTGCGGAAGTAGAAGGGAACCATACACCCAACAAACAGGTTTTTGCCCTCACTCCAAAGGGAAAAGTACGTTTTGAGAACTGGTTAATGACACCCACACCGGGAAGTGCCAAAGCCCTGCGGATGGAATTCATCTCCCGGCTGTTCTTTGCCACCCAAATCTCAGAGGATTTATCCTCCCGCCTGATTCAAGACCAGTATCAGGAAATTTATCAATCGGTGGAACGTTTGAAGAAGCGATTAGAAGAATGTCCCGCAGAGCAAGTATTTAATCGAATGGGGATTGAACTGCGCCTTCGCCAATTAAAGGCTACCCTGGAATGGCTTGAAACATTCCATCAGGTTTGTGAGGAGCAATGGACATGACCTCCCTTCCAGCAACCAAAGCCCTTTCTCCAACTCAGTCCGAGAGGATACCTCTACTGTGGACACAGTGGTTTCAGCATCTCTGGAAAGTGTCAGCCCTGCCGCTCTTGCTGTTTCTTCTGTTGCCCATTGGAAGCATTTTCTTCCGGCTGACTCCCACCGACATCTGGAGAACCCTGCAAGCCTCTCAAGCCCTCCAGGCACTTTCTTTGAGTCTTGTAACAGCCACGATCACAACAGCGGTAACACTGATTGCCGGTACACCCGTGGCTTATCTGATCTACCGCAGACGATCATCCTTCACCCGAATCATTGAAACCCTAATCGAACTTCCCTCGGTGCTTCCGCCTTCTGTCGCCGGTGTTGCTCTGCTGCTCACCTTTGGGCGGAATGGGTGGTTGGGACAATCCCTTTGGGTGCTGGGAATTCAAATTCCTTTCACCCCCATTGCGGTTATTCTGGCACAACTGTTCATCGCCTCCCCCCTTTACGTAAAATCCGCGGCGCTGGGATTTGCCAGTATTGATTGCGAAATTCGCAAAGCCGCCGCTCTGGATGGCGCCAACCGCTGGCAGATTTTACGTTATATTGTGTTCCCCCTGTCATGGCAAGCCATCCTCAGCGGGCTGGTGCTGACATGGGCTCGAGCCATTGGTGAATTCGGCGCCACGATTTTGTTTGCGGGGAACCTGCCCGGGCGTACTCAAACCATGCCAATCGCCATTTACATTGGATTTGAAACCAGCCTGGAAACGGCTTTAACCCTGTCTGCCATTCTCGTTCTGATTTCCTTTGGAATTTTGATTTTGCTCAAAGGCATTCTCCACGCCTCAAACTCAGACTAAAACCCAAAAGGATGCTTCATGGATGCTTTATTCGCCCTCATCATTGCCATCCCCATTGGACTGTTAGGCGGACTGATTGGACTTGGCGGAGCAGAGTTTCGCCTGCCCGTTCTGGTGGGTATTTTCAAACGTTCCGCGAGACAGGCTGTGCCGATGAATCTGGCAATCAGCCTGATGACCCTGATCTCATCGCTCATCATCCGCTTAAAAGTTCTTCCCGAATTCCCTTACGCCTCTCTGTGGGTTCCCATTGGCGCGCTTATTCTGGGTGGTGTGGTCTTTGCCTTTTTAGGTGCCGGATGGCTCAGCCAAATTCCCGTTCACCGCTTGGAAGCGCTCATTCGTTACTTTTTGATATTGATCGGAATACTGCTTCTGATGGAAGGTATTTTTTCATTTCCCGTAGGGCATCTTCTTCAGAACTCGCTATGGATACAGGGAATCATCGGAATCCTCTGCGGGGCGGTCATCGGAATCGTCAGCAGCACGCTGGGGGTTGCGGGGGGCGAATTGATCATCCCTACGCTGATTTTTATCTTTGGAATCGATGTCAAACTCGCAGGTACCGCCAGTTTAATGATCAGTTTACCTACCGTGGTTACCGGAATTGTTCGGTATGCGCGTAGAGGGATGTACCAGGAACTCAAGGACTGGTACACCCTGATCCTACCCATGGGGATTGGCTCAATTGGCGGGGCAATCCTCGGGGGAATTCTGGTGGGAGTGGTTTCCGGGCAATGGCTTAAAGTGATCCTGGGATTGGTGCTGATTGCATCGGCTGTGCGGATGTTTATGCATCATCACCAATCCCAGAATTCAACAGAAAACGCCTTTAAAGGGTAGTGCTTTAGAACAGCCCTCCAAAGATTACCCATGCCACACCCAGCGCCAGTAGGGTGTTGAAAACGGTAATGATGAGAAACGCAAGGATAGGACGTATTCCCATGGCGTTGAGTTCTTTCAGGGAGAAGTCCATGCCCATCCCAACAAAGGCAAAGGTAAAGAACCAGTTTTTCAAGGCATCAATTGCCGTGCCTTTGCCGCCATCAATCCAACCCAGAGAATACAACACCGAAGCCACAACAAATCCTAAAACAAATTTGGGGAAACGATCCCAAATCAGGCGCGGGCTGGGCTGAACCCCTTCACCTGCCTGCTTGCGGGCAAAATACACGGCAAGGAGAAATGCCACCAGACCAATCAAAGTGTTCTGGGTGGACTTGACAATCGAGGCAATTTTCTGGGCTTCTTCTCCAAAGATTGTTCCCGCGCCAACTACCGCTGCCGTGGTATCAATGTTTCCGCCAAACCATGCTCCTGCTACGGCTTGAGGCAGGTGCAGGGACTGGGCGATGAATGGGGAAATCACCATCATCGGCAATGCCACCAGAATTACCAGAGTAGCCACATACGTTACCTGTTCCTTTTTGGCTTGCACAGAGCCTGCTGCGGCAATGGCTGCAGAGACACCACAAATTGAAACGGCAGAAGACAACACCGCACGCAATTTCTCATCCAGCCCAAATTTTCCTGTGATCCACCAGGAAAACATGAAGACGGAAGTGATCATGATCAGCGTTTGAACAATTGCTCCTGCGGCAGCATGGAGGATGATATTGAGATCAATTCCCGCGCCTAGAAGAATCAAGCCCACCTTCAAAAACAATTCTGTCCGAATGCCTAGCTTGATCTCCTCGTACTTGCCGATTTTCCTGAGCACGAAGCCACCAAGGAGCCCAACCAGCGCTGCCCACATCGGGTATTCCAGCGCTTTTCCCGGGATTTGAAAGGGAAGGGTCATGGGGTAAATCCAGCGGGTAATATGCCAGGCAATCCAGCCCAGCAACACCGTCACAAACAGACCCGAGAAAACATAGAAAGGGACTGGCTTTCTATCCATAAAATCTAACTCCTTAGAAAACAATGGGCAATCCCTGTTTGCCAATCCAGCCTAACACTGAAAGAAGAATCAACCCAAAGGCAAGAATAACCGCCAGCCAATCCTCGTTTTGGAGGAAGGAAAATCTCCGAGAATTCATATCCTGCTCCTCTTTTGAATGTTTCAAGAATTATATTCTTTGACCTCGTGGCATATAGAATTGCCAATCCCAGTGTAAGGGAATTGAAAACAAACCGCGGTTTGTCCAATAAAAATTGACGCAGGGGCATGCTTTCATGTTTTTTTCTCAGAAATGCCCGTCTTCGACAGTTCCTACGAGGTCTGGGAATTTATCTGGACTCACAGGGGGACTTTTCTCACCCAAAGACTGGATGAATATCATCATGCCAGATCTTGAAATGGATTTTTCCAAAGGCTATAATAATATTCGTGTTATCGAATATTATTATCTCTTGTCTGGGAACCCATTGTCGAACCAGAAAGAGAACCTGATTCTCGAGACTCATTTAACCGAAACAAAAATCAAAGGGAGATCGTATGTTAAACGTCAAAATACTGGGATCTGGTTGCGCAAACTGCAAACGTCTGGAAGCATTAGCCCGGAAAGTGGCTCAGGATTTGGGTATTGAAGCCGAGTTCGAAAAAGTGACGGATTTTAATGAGATTATGAAATGGCCCATCCTGGCTACTCCCGGACTGGTTGTAAATGAGCAACTGGTTTCTTATGGAAGAATTCCCAGTGAGGCTGAGATTGCCAACTGGTTAAAGTCGGCTTAATAAGGTTAAAAAGGTTAAAGGGCAGATATCTCTGCCCATTTTTAACGGCGAGAAACATTCAAAACAACGAATAATTATAGAGGATGTTATGGAGTCTCTTCTGAATTATCTTTCTCATCTCCTCTGGTCTGGATGGACAAGTTTACTGGACTATCTCGCAGCCCATGTGCTTCTCTGTCTGGTACCCGCCTTTATCATTGCCGGGTTCATGAGTTCAATGATTCCCAAAGAAGCCATCACCCGTTTTCTTGGTCCCAAAGCGTCCAAATGGATCAGTTACCCGGTTTCCGCCATTGGAGGATTTATCCTCGCCGTATGCTCCTGCACAATTTTGCCCCTGTTTGCAGGGATCTGGAAACGGGGAGCCGGGCTTGGACCAGCCATTACTTTTCTCTTTGTGGGTCCAGCCATCAATATTCTCGCGATTTCTTATACTGGAGCCGCTATCGGGTTTGATATCGCCATATCCCGATTAATTCTTTCCATAGGATTTGGGATTGTCATCGGGTTAATCATGGCTTGGGTTTTCCGCAAGGAAGAAAGCAACCGGGTGACTGAAAAGGCTAATCACGGGATTTTTGAGCAAAACGTAAAGGTCAAACCAGCCATTTGGGTCATGTTTGGGTTGCTCGTGGCTATCCTGATTGTTGGTACATTGCAGGTGGATGGATTAACCCAGGTCTATGCCAGAATTCAATTACCCTTTGAATGGTCAGAGGGCATTGGTGAATGGTTATCCAATCTCAATTTGACTCTTCAGGGCGGTCTGTTAATATTGATGCTGATCATCATCGGATTAACTTCATGGAAAGGCTTTGAGAATATCTTTGGAGGCTTCTCTCCCTGGACTTATGCTGCGCTGGCTTTGATTGGACTCACCATCTTAATCGCCGCGCCTAGGGAAGAAGTAGGCTCCATCGTGATTGGCATCAATGGGCGTTTTATCGGAGAGATTCTCCTGATCCTCGCCGTTATCGTCGTTGCCAGGCGATCCTTTACCAACGATGAGTTAAGCAACTGGATCTGGGAAACCTGGAAATTCGTCAAACAAATCTTCCCCCTTCTGATCGTTGGAGTGTTCATTGCAGGGATGGCGAAAGTGATGATTCCGGAAGCGTGGGTCAGAGCCGTTGCCGGTCAAAACACCATTCTGGCAAATGTCGTGGGAGTATTGTTTGGTGTTTTTATGTACTTCCCAACCCTGGTTGAAGTACCGGTGGCGAAGATGTTCCTTGACCTTGGTATGGCACGCGGGCCGCTTCTGGCATACCTGCTTGCCGATCCGGAGTTGTCTTTACAATCCATTCTGGTACTGAATGGAGTCATGGGCAAGAAGAAGACGGCGGTGTATGTATCGCTGGTTGCCGTGCTGAGCACACTTGCCGGATATTTATTTGGCATGTTCATCTCTCGATTGTAGGAGGTCAGTCCTTCTTTAGAGACATTCAGGCAATCATTCCAATTGAATGGTCATCCCTTTAGTGTTGCGTTGCGACACCAAAGGGAATCGGTTTTGCTGAAGGAGTCCTTCCATGGCTTACGATTGCGTCATTTGTGGCGGAGAGTTATCGCGGGTAGATACAACAGCAAAATGTTCATTTTGCCAGCAGGAAAAGCCAGCCCGCTATTTATGCCCGGAGGGGCATTTTATTTGTGATGATTGCCAGTTAGCCGATTGGCCCGAGGTCGTCCAGCGGGTGTGTGAAGGATCGCAAGAGAAAGACCCGGCAAAAATTGCGAATTTAATCATGAAGCATCCCATGTCCATCATGCACAGCCCTCAGCATCATGTCCTTATCGCCGCGGTCGTACTTTCGGCGTTGAGAAATGCAGGAATTCGCCCCTTGAATCCTGGAAGACTGGAATCGGCTATAGAACGTACAAAAGGCATCCCATCAGGGGCTTGTGGAACACGAGGAGAATGTGGCGCTGCCATCGGCGCTGGAACGATTGTTTCCATATTGACCGGGGCAACTTTCACAAAAGATCGGGAGCGTTCTTTAGCCTTGCGCGCCTCTGCAAAGGCTTTAATGGCAATCGCTGAGGCGGGAGGACCCCGTTGTTGCAAACAAAGTGTTTATCTTACCCTGGAAGTGGTGTCAGACTTTTTACAAAGGGAATTGAACATTTCCCTCCCTACCGAACCCCAATGTGAATTTTTCCAGCGGAATCCAGAATGTAAAAAGGAACGGTGTAAATATTATGCTCCCTGAATGGCGGTTACTTCAGGATGACATTCATGAAGCCAGGCACCACTTCGCCGTCGAAGAAGCGATTGCCCGTCTGCTCGATGAAGGGAAGAGCCCTCCAACCTTACGTCTAAGACGGGTGTACCCGGCTGTATTTGTGGGCGTTCATCAAAATACATGGGCAGAAGTGGATGTGGAATACTGCCGTACTCATGGCATTCAAATTGTGCGCCGGATGAACGGTGGAGGCGCGGTTTACCATGAGATGGGAAGTTTTTGTTATTCGGCTTTTTTCCCAAGAGAACACTTTCCACAAAGCGATAACGAGTTATACCGATTGTTTGCCATTCCCGTCATTCGTACCTGCGAGGATTATGGGATAACTGCTTATTTTGGCGGAAGAAATGACGTGCTGGTTGGGGAGCGTAAAATTTACGGCTCAGCACAATTCTCCTGTTATCGCGCCTTTGTTCAAAGCGGCACGTTTCTGGTTCAGATGAATTTTGATGCCATGGAGCGCGCCTTAACACCGCCAAAAATCAAATTCGCAGGGAAAACGGCTCAATCGATCCGCGAACGGGTGACCTCTCTGGAACAGGAGACTGGAAGAAGCATTGACGTCTTGGAGGTGATGCACCGTTTTACAAGCCATTTTTCTGAGACATTTGGAATAAAACTCACACCGGGAACCTTAACTTTAGAAGAGGAAAGACTTGCCCGTGACCTGTTTGACGTGAAGTACAATACGGATGAATGGAATTTTGGTTCACTTCTTCAATATCAAATTACCGTCGCTGAACGTACAGAAGAAGGGGTGGTTGTGGTTTCTGCAGATATTGAAGGGGAGAAATTACAAAAAATTACCATTTCAGGGGATTTTCTGCTCAGTCATCGGGAGCCACTGAAAGAATTGGAACGTTCTCTAACAGACAGGTCTATCTCAGAAGCACAATCCCTCATTCATCATTCTTCCCTACCCTCTGGAATGCAAATTGCCTTGATCAATCTGATGAGCAAAATCAAGCGGGAGATGAGAGAAATATCTTCTACCCGATCACAGGAGGAGACACATGGACAAGAGCATAAAAATTGAAGTACTCATTGCAACTCCGCCTACGAGTAAATGCGAACAAACCCTTGAGGTCCTCAAAGAGATTGTCCGGCGCTATCCAGAAGAAACCCGTCTGGTCGTTTTTCGCCGTGGGATTGATTTTGTCCCCGAAGAATTACAAATGAGAGAGTACGTTTCCGAAGAGGATTGTCAGCCCAAAGAAGCCAGTCTGCAAATGCGCACACTGATCACCAAAGGAAGAGCCGTCCCAACCGTGGTCATCGATGGTGAATTGTTTTGCACATTTGAAGTTCCCAACCTTGAGGATGTTGAAAAAAAGGTGCGGGAAATTCTGGAAAAGGCTGGGGGGTGAGAAGTTTCTGCAAATTTCTACCCGTAGGGCAACTCCATCATCCCAAAGCGCGGATTTGATTGACGGAACCTCCTTTCATTGCTAAAATCCTGTAACTTGCTATCATCACAGAACCACATTAAGGAATATTGAATGAAGATTTTGTCCAGATTAAAGCGTTATCCTCGGCTCGGGATCGTCTTACTTGCTTTTATTGCTTTTATCGCCTTAGGTTTACCGGACGGATTGCTGGGGGTCGGCTGGCCCTCCATTCGCAATAGTTTTTCCATTCCACTGGATTCCATTGGAATGCTTCTCACAGCCTCCGTTGCGGGGTACATGGCATCCAGTTTCATGAGCGGGTTCATGCTTTCCCGGTTGGGGGTTGGGAAAGTCCTCGCCCTCAGTTGTTTGCTAACCGGTCTGGCATTAATCGGCTACACGATGGTTCCCGAATGGTGGATGATGGTCTCGCTTGGCGTGATCGCCGGTCTGGGTGCGGGAGCAATTGATGCCGGTCTGAACACCTATGTTGCCGCCCATTTTGGCGAGGGGTTAATGCAGTGGTTACATGCCAGTTGGGGGGTAGGCATCACCATTGGGCCCATCATCATGACCCTGGGGTTGAGATCGCTTGAGACATGGCGGTTTGGCTACTGGATTGTCGGCGGGTTTCAGATTGCACTGGCAATCGGGTTTACCCTTACTCTGCGAATGTGGAATCTCAGTGACAGCGCTCAAAGCAGTCACGAATCCATTCAACCGGAAAAGAAACTTACCGACTACCAGACCTCACTTTCTGAAACTCTGCGTAAATCTTCCGTATGGTTGAGCGTGTTATTGTTTTTCCTCTACGTAGGGGCGGAAAATTCATTGGGTACCTGGACTTATACCCTGTTGACCGAATCGCGTGGGGTGGATAAAACGCTTGCAGGCTTCTTTGCCGGCAGTTACTGGTTTACATTCACCATCGGGCGTATTCTGGCAGGTGTGGTTGCCCATCGAGTGGGAATCAACAAACTGGTGCTGGGGGGACTGGGCGGGGCTTTACTGGGAGCCGGTTTACTCATCTGGAATCCTGTGGAAGCCGCCAATGTCATCGCTGTTGCCCTGATCGGGATCTCCATTGCCCCAATTTTCCCTGCCATGATGTCCGGCACAAGAATCCGCGTCGGCGATCAACATGCCGCTAATACCATTGGACTGCAAATGGCAGCCACCGGGTTTGGCACGGCTGTCATTCCATCGACAATGGGTGTGCTGGCAAGGCATATCTCCCTGGAAGTGATCCCGGTATATCTACTCGTGGTATATCTGGCATTGCTTGGGGTGTATCTTCTGGCAATGAAACCCGGAAAAGTCCTTTCTCCAGCATCAGCCGTTTCCGCCAGTCCAATCGAATCAGGAAAATAAAATCCTTCAGTGCCATGTTTCATCAAGACCGGTGTTAACCGGGATGAATTGTTTAGCCGAATCGCCCGTCTGGTAATGTGTTTGCCTATGGTACTCCTTGCCCGATCGATTTTTTGGGTCAGTATGCATTGAAATCTTGCCCTGTTTCTGCTTCCTCCCCTGCATCAAATTTAACTTTGACCTCACATGTAAATCCATTATTCCGATTCCTATCCGATGAAAAAGGTCAAGCGGTATAATCGGGGATGGACTGAGAAAAACAGATTATGGAACAGATATATCCTGAGAACGCACTGGGGAGTTTCCTTACCATCCTTATCCCTGCTTTCAATGAAGCGCTCGGAATCGGGAATGTTCTAAAGGAATTGCTCGAACAACCCGAGCTTCACGGTGCAGAAATTATTGTGATCAACGACGGGTCAAGTGATGAAACGGCTCAAATTGTAAGGCAATTTAATTCGGTGCGATTGCTCGAACACCCTACCAACCGCGGATACGGAACCGCTATCCGCAGCGGAGCACGAGCATCACAAAGAGAATATATCATCTGGTATGATGCTGATGGACAACATCATCCGAAAGATTTGATCAGACTTGCAGAGGTTCTTGTTCGGAAGAACCTGGATTATTGTATTGGCGTTAGAACCGCAGATTCGTACCAGGATCCCGAACGGAAATTTGGAAAATGGCTTTTACGTCTGGCGGTCACTTTCGCAGTGGGGAAAGCCGTTCCTGATTACAATTCTGGCTTGCGCGGTTTCAAGAGAGAAGTTCTACTTCACTATCTCCCCCTACTTCCCAAAAGGTTTGGGGCTTCAACGTTGACCACATTGCTCATGATTGAAAATGAACACTTAGGAGAAACTGTTCCCATAGTAACCCGTCCACGTATTGGAAAAAGTACCGTCCGGCAATTACGAGATGGACTTCAAACCCTTCAAATTATTTACATATCATGATCCTCTTTAAACCGCTTCAATTTTTTGGCTGGATCGGTTCGGTCTTGATTATCACGGGATTAATCTATGGTTTTTACAAGGCATTAACGGTTCGACTTGGCTTTCCTGTACTCGGCACCCTGGTGATCCTTACAGGCATTCAATCTTTCTTTTTCGGGTTGTTATGCGACCAAATCAGCGCTCTGCGTAGGGAACGTTGGGGATGAAGGAAAGTTCACCCCCTCTTAATCTTTCTCGCATAAACATAAGGAACATTACGTTTTTTTTGATTGGTTTGTTCCTGATTGTATTTCTCCTTCGTCAAATCAATCTTAGAGAACTTCAAAACCAGATTCTGGGAATACGATGGGAATATCTCCTTGCAGGAGGAGGGTTGTATTTTCTCAAAGCCTGTTTGCGCGCATTTCGGCTCAATCGCATCAGCGCTGATCTGGTTATCCCTTATTGGCGTGCATTACGTCTCTCGCTGGCAACTTCTCTTGCCACGCAAATCCTCCCTTTGAAACTGGGAGAATTCAGTTATGTTTACCTGCTCAAGCGAGAAAAAGAGACTCCCATTCCCCAAGGGATTTCTGCTCTGATTGTTGTTCGACTCATGGATTTAATGGCTGTTGGTCTCATCTATCTTGCACTTGCGCTATCCATACACTCTCAAAACTCGACCGTACAGGTTGCACAGGCTATCTTTTTCCTGGTGGCATTAAGCGGCGGTTTTGGAATTTTGATGCTTATCTCATATATTGCGCCGAAATTTTCCATTACAACTGATCAAACAGAATCTTCTATTCGTCAAAATGCTTTTAGACATCTGTTCATCTGGTTACAAAAGTTCTTAAGTTATTTTCGAGCATATCATCCGGCACAAATTGCTCAATGGCTTCTTCTATCTCTCCTGGAATGGCTGTGCAATTACTCCATGTTTCACATGCTATTATCGGGTATGAATATTCCCATGACCTTCTTCCAAACATCAACAGCAGTCACCTTTGCTGCCATAGCCAGTGCTTTGCCGGTTAATGCCATTGGCAGTTTTGGCTCCCAAGAGGCTGGATGGACAGCGGCTTTAATCATGCTCCAAATTGATCGGCAGATGGCTATCAGTACGGCTTTCTCTACTCACATTCTTTCATTAGGTTATATTATCTTCTTTGGAGGATTGGCTTGGGTCAGTTACCTGATCCCTTTAAAATCTCTCCACCGATGACCTGCTTCCAGAACGGTTCACAAACATACCGGAACAACAGATCATCTGATACTCCCTCATGATTCACGTAAAGATGAGCCTCCCGGAAATAATCCCCTCCGTTTAAGGCAAGTTCGATCTCTCCATCCCCTTCCGGCTCAATTTCCAAAATCGTGCCGTTAGAAGTTGAGATATGACTCGGGATGTCCAGCACAAAGAAATCCATGACAGGGAGACCGGCAACAGGAATCCTATCTCTGTACAATACCCGACCATCGGCATCTTTCAAGGCATAATTTAGAAAGAAATCGGGTTGATAGGTGTGATTGCGAACATACACCCTGAACTGATCGATACGACCACAGCGATTTGGAAATTCCTGGCTGACGAGGGTTGAAGAAGAAAGGGGTAAACCCGGTGTTTCTGACCATTCAATGTTTTTGTACTCCGGCTGTATACACCCCCGGAAGGTATAAATCGTACTCCCACAATAAGTGTAGTAAGTGGCATACATGCCAAAGAGATATAGCAGCAAACCCGCGCCAGATGTAACAAATAAGAATAGGTAAAGCCTTTTTGAGTTCAATTTGGGGAGAGACACCAGCCCAACCAAAGCCAACCATAATAGGGGGGCTGTAGGAATGTAGTAACGTCCCTGATGTCCAAATCCCGATAAACTCCCCGGAACATAATTATTCACCGTGTATAAAAACGCGAAGAAACCAGAAGAGATTAAGAAACCAGCAATCAGAATCAAGCGCTGTCGGGGGGTAAATCGGTCAGAAGCACCTTCTGCAACAATAGCCAAAACCAGTGCACCGGTAAAAAGTACATACACCGGTGCAGGCACAGAACCTACCCAATGACCATAAACCGCCACCCATTCGGTAAAATAATTTCCTATGGAGCGCAAATTCCCCCAAAACAGGGTGTAGATAAAATCTCCCGGTTGATCAAGAATGCGCTGAATTTGCTGATCCAGGCTTCCCTCGTCTGAACCAGCAAAGTGTGAATATTGAACGGCAAGTGAATTGTATTGGATCGAAAAGACAACGGCAACCAGTACAGCAATCACTACCGCCAGAATCCATCTCCGAGACGGAAAACGTCTGAATGGCAGTAGGAATAACAGGAAAAATAGCACGATGAACCCCGGTTTTGCAGTTCCCACCAATAAGATGGAAAGGATCAGCAGAACTATTTTCCTTGATGGAATTACCTTTTGATCACCCAATGCCAGGTGAAGTACAACAGCGGTAAATACAAAACTTACCCCGTTTGTAAAGCCATCAGCGTTCAGGGTGGCTGCCTGAAATAATGCAGAAGGGGCTAAAGCCAGCACCACCATGACCCATTTCCCTGCAGGCAATAAGCGAATCGCAAAATAAGTTAGCCCCAGATAGGTAAGAAAACCCGCAATTCGACACAAAATAGCCACCGGCACGACAGGAAAATGGTATTTTCGCCAAAAGAGACGTGCCACTACCGCCTGAGGTAAAAAGTTGAAAGGGGAGTAAATAGACCTTGTAACCTTAACCAGCAACTCCGCCGGATTGAGAGGACTATACATTCCTTGCTCTGAAAACAAGTCAAAGGCAGGTGTTTGAAAGAAACGCCGCTGATATGAATACCTGAGAAAGTCTATCGGAACAAAAAGTTTTCCACTTTGCGGATCAGGTTGATTGGGTAAAAAATTTCCTGCCGCAATATCATAAATACGAATAACATGTTCCTCTTCATCGAATCCTGCTCCGTAGGGAATAAACACAGCAAACAGAACGCCAAAAGTTAGCGCTACCAACAAAAAAACCAGATCAGGTCTGGAATAGAAACTGCGGCGATCGATAGACATAACAGGTGCATCTTAAGATTATTTTGATTACGGAACAAATTGTATCAGGGAATTTTCATCAGGGACAGCAGGATCATCGGAACCGAAGCCGACGAAACGGATCGGGAACGAAGGATTGCGTTCGAGGAACGGTTCTTTTCCTGTTCAAGCGTAAGCCTATCATCCTGCAGGAAGAACCCGGGGCAGGCGAAAACTTCGATCAGCGGGAAAGAATAAGTCATCAGCAAGGAGGCGGAAAAAACTGACTCCAAATCCCATTATGGGGTTGACTCATACCTCGTAAAGGTACTATTTCACCGGACATGGAAACATGTAAATGCCCACTTACTTCCTCCCTTATGTCATATTAAGACATGACATTTAGCTACTTGACAGGGATGGAAACAGGGATAGAATAACATTCATAATTTTGAATATAAAGAATTGGCAATCCATGAACCAGTAGTCATGGTTGGTTATCGCGGCTCGAGCAAAATGGAGCAGGTTTTAGAAAATGCCGTCAAGGCAAGATCTTCGTAAAGAAATTTGCATTAAGCGAGAGATTAAAAATGTCCTTAACCATCTATCTCATCAGCGCATTACTCGTTTTTATCTTCTCAGGACTGTTAGCCATGGCTGGACTGGGTGCAGCCTTCCTATTCGTGCCTCTATTTTATTACCTTGGGGTACCCCTGGCAGAGGCTACACCAACAGCCTTGTTGCTCAATGTCGTCAGTCTACTGTTCGCCGCCATCAATTACTGGCGCGGAAAACTGATCCACTGGCGTGTAGGCTTGCCTGTGTTAATCACTGCGGTGGTTTTCTCACCCATTGGGGCGCGTCTGACTGCTTCGGTGAATAAAACGCACCTTCTGGCAATGTTTGCTGCTTTCCTGATCTTTGCTGGATTCATGATGCTCTTTTATAAAGCCCAAAAGCGCGAACAGGCTCTCACTCGCCCAATTGAATTTGGTGCGGGGGTAGGGGTTGGAAGTCTGGCTGGATTCCTGGGTGGATTACTCGGCATAGGCGGTGGCAACTTCATCTTGCCCGTTTTGAACTGGATTGGACTCGATGCAAAAATTGCCGCAGGAACGACCTCTCTCGTTGTCGTCTTCTCCTCCCTGTCTGGATTTCTCGGGCATGCCAGTATGGGAGGGCTAGACCCACTTTTTATTGGCATCACGGCTGTAATGGCTGCCGCCGGTTCGATTGTTGGATCACAAATGATGAAAACCAAAATATCGAACGCGCAACTTAAGAAAATCATCGGGGTGCTGCTCTGGGGCATCGCCCTGAGAATGATTTTAGATCTGATCAAGTAAAAATTCATTTCTAAAAGGAGAAAAAATATGAACCCACAATATATCCCCCCGAATGGGCTTTCGAGTTTCACGGACACGAATGCCCTTTCATGCCCATTGGCTACCTCATGGGTAAACTTGCCCTCGCTTACCTGGGTGTGGAGAGAGAGCCAGATCACGGCTTCTTCATCTTCCCAGAACTCGGTGAGGGGCACCCGCAAACCTGTATGATCGATGGAATGCAAATCGCCACCGGCGCCACCTATGGTAAGGTCATGATCGCCAAAACCTTCTACGGAAAACTGGCTGCCACCTTCTACCATCCACAGAAGGGCGCAGTTCGCTACTCGCTCCAGCCCGATTTCATCGACGCCATGGGTAAGTTTGAGTTCTTTGCGTACCGCAAAAAAGGGATTGAACCTTCTCAAATCCCGCTAGAAGTGCGCCGTGAGGTAATTCAATGGGTTTATGACCAGCCGGACGAGGTAATTTTCAAGGTAGAACCCAAACCCGATTTCACCTATACGCCGGTCAAAGGTTCCTTCAACAAAACCAAGTGCAGTGTATGCGGTGAGTATGTCTTCGACCGATACATACGGCTCAAGGATGGTCAGCCGGTGTGCATTCCCTGCTCTGGGTATGAAAAAACCGTCAAGGTAGAACGATAGAAAAAAAATTCGGAAGCCAACCATAACACTTGCAACCGTATGGGGCTACCTGGATTTTCTTTCCAGACAGCCCTAGATTGATGAATAGGCTTTTCATTTTGCAAAGATATTACCGGCCATTTCAGGAAATGAGCGCAATATTGGATCGAAGTTCAGATTGGTATTTTACAGGCATGAAAGTGATTTTTTTCCGCTGGATCTGACAATGGCTTTTTCCTCAAACACCCTGATTTTAGGAATTGAAACCGCTCACAACTTGCGGGATTAGAAAGTTACACCTCGACTTTGACCGATATGGTAACTTCAGTATATTCTCGTACCGGGAAACAATGATCGTAAATACAAAATCCGCCTTTACAGGCGGACTTCTGAAAGTCGCGGGGAGTGGATTCGAACCACTGACCTCCGGGTTATGAGCCCGACGAGCTACCACTGCTCTACCCCGCAAAGCACTGTTATTATACCATGCCGAATTTTATCGTCAAGACAAAATATGACGTTTTTCCCTGATTTCTCATCTTGATTTAACCTTGTATCCATTCTTTAATCTGGCTATAATCTTATATATCCTGTCAAATTAGGAGGTGATGAGAGATTACACAAACCAATTAACGCTTTTTACCCTATTCGTTCACTTTTTTGAAATTTCGTTTGAGGAGAATGCATCTATGAGTAAAAAGACCATCAAGCTCCTTCTCGTCGCTGGATTGGTTTTAGGAGCCCTGCTTGCGCTGACGGCGTGTCAGGCGGCAACGCCCACCCCGCCACCCACGCAGGCGCCCGTTCCTACCTGTCCAGCACCCGAGCCCTGCCCTGTTCAGCCTCCTGCAATGGAGGCGCCGTTCGAGGCAGAATGGAAGGCATCGCCGCACAATGATGCCGAAGCGGAAGCCTTTGTCCACTGGAACGAAACCGAAGACAAGAAAGTTCCTGTAGCCTGCGCCACCTGCCACAGCACGCCAGGATATCTGGACTTCCTCGGCGCCGATGGTTCTGAAGCGGGTAAAGTGGATCAGCCAGTCGATATCGGCACCACAGTAACCTGCAATGCCTGTCACAACGACGCCACGGCAACGCTCACCAGTGTGAAGTTCCCTTCGGGTGTCGAAGTCACCGGACTGGGGGCTGAAGCCCGTTGTATGATCTGCCATCAAGGGCGCGCCAGCAAGGTTCAGGTGGATGCTCAAATCGAGAAGTTCCAGGCTACCGATCCCGATGCGGTTGTCCAGCCCATCAAACAGGGCGACACCGAGGTTCGCTTTGGCTTCATCAATATCCACTACTTTGCCGCAGCGGCAACCTTATATGGCGATGAAGTCAAGGGCGGGTATGAGTACGACGGTAAAGCCTATGACTTTAAGAACGACCACGTTGAAGGCTTCAACACCTGCGTGGGTTGCCACAATCCACACACCACCGAAGTCAAGGTGGAGCAGTGCGCCCTCTGCCACGAAGGTGTTAAGACGGCTGAGGATCTGAAGAGCATCCGCATGGTTTCTTCTGCTCCCGATTATGACGGTGATGGTGACGTCAAAGAAGGCATGGCGGGAGAAATCGAAGGGTTGCAGGCGGCGCTGTACACCGCCATTCAAGCCTACGCGAAAGAAGTTGCCGGGCTGGCAATCGCGTACGATTCCGCCGCATATCCGTACTTCTTTGCTGATGCCGACGGCGATGGCAAAGGCGACACGAGCGATAAAGGACCAGTGGCATACTCCAACTGGACTCCACGCCTGCTCAAAGCCGCCTACAACTATCAGTTATCCGTCAAAGACCCCGGAGCCTTTGCCCACGGCAACAAGTACATCGTCCAGTTGCTCTACGATTCGATTGAGGATCTCAATACCAAACTGTCCACCCCGGTGGACATGAGCAAGATGCACCGCGACGACGCTGGACACTTTGCGGGCAATACTGAAGCATTCCGTCACTGGGATGCCGAAGAAGGTAATGTTCCGGGCACATGCGCGAAATGTCATACCGCGACCGGCTTGCCGCAATTCATCAAGGAAGGGACGAATATCACCAATCACGCCTCGAATGGCTTCCAGTGCTCCACCTGCCATGATGAAGCCAACTGGCCTGCCCGTTATGAGGTCAATACCGTCACCTTCCCCAGCGGCGCCAAACTCACCTTTGGTGAAAAAGTGGATGCGAATCTGTGCTTGCTCTGCCACCAGGGACGCGAATCTACGGTCAGCGTGAGCAACGCTCTGAAGGGCCTGGAAGAGGATACTCCCAGCGACAAGATTCGCTTCCGCAACATCCACTACTTTGCTGCGGGCGCAACCCTGTTTGGGAAAGACGCGCGAGGTATCTTTGAGTATGAAGGCAAAGAATACGCCGGTCAGTTCATGCACGAAGGCAACCTGAACAAATGCACCGACTGCCATGACTCCCATACGCTGGAGGTCAAAGTGGCGGCATGCACAGGATGCCACGGCGTGGACGATCCCGAAAAGATCCGCCTGTCGCTCAAAGAGGATTACGACGGTGACGGCGATGCCACCGAAGGGTTGGCTGGTGAGGTGGAAACCTACAAAGAAAAACTCTACGCCGCCATCCAGGCATACGCCAAAGATGTGGCGGGCGTGGGTATTGTCTATAACCCGGTTGCCTATCCTTACTTCTTCGCCGATGCCGATGGCGACGGGAAAGCCGATACCTCCGACAAGGGTCCTGTGGCTTACGCTTCCTGGACTCCGCGCTTGCTCAAAGCCGCATACAACTATCAATACGCCGTCAAAGACCCAGGGGCTTATGCCCATAATGCCCGCTATGTCCTGCAGGCGATGTACGACTCCATCCTGGATCTGAAGTCCAAAGTGCCGTCCATCGACACGACCGGACTGGTTCGTCCATAAGTCTTCTGAGATAATTAAAGAAAAACACCCCGAAGAAAATTCGGGGTGTTTTTTTATGTCTTTAATTGTCAGATTAAAGTAAAATGAGTATTGCAATCGGATTACACACGAAAGCAAGAGGAGAATGCTCATGTCAAAACTGAAACAAGCGCTGAACCGTTTTTTCTTTCCACCTGCCACCGCATCCTTATGGATACGCATTGTTCCATTTATCGTGGTTGCCTTTCTCGTAATGGCACTGGTGGGATTTGCCAGTTTTGCATGGGAGGAAAGTAATTCCCCCTCCTTTTGCGGACTGACCTGCCATACCATGCCCCCCGAGTACATCACCTATCAGGCATCTCCACATACCAATGTAACCTGCGAAGACTGCCACATGGGAAGAGACCGTCTTCCGGTGATGATTGGGAGGAAAATTTCCTATTCCTGGCAAACCGGCACCGCCATGCTCACTGGAAGTTACGAATACCCCATTGTGGCAAAAAACATGCGTCCTGCGAGAGACGCCTGTGAGAATTGTCATAAACCCGAGAAATTCTCCACAGACACACTCGTAGAGATCAAACGTTATGCCGAAGATGATGCCAATACCCCCTCCTCCATTTTTCTGATTGTCAAAACAGGAGGCGGTACGCAACGGGAAGGACTGGGATATGGAATCCACTGGCATATCGAAAACCCGGTATATTTTTACGCAACCGATCGGGAACGGCAGAATATCCCTTATGTAGTAGTTCAAAATCCCGATGGAAGTAAAACCGAATATATTGACGTCGAATCCGGCTTCGATCCCGCTTCCATCCAGCCGGAGCAATTACAGAAGATGGACTGCATCACCTGCCATAACCGGACTGCCCATGCGATTCCCGCCCCCTCCAAAGCCGTCGATCAGTTACTCGCTCGAGGGCTCATTTCCACCGAAATCCCCGCTATCAAGAAAAACGCCACTGCTGTATTAAGCGCCAGTTACACCAGCCAGGAAGAGGCATATCAAGCCATTGATGGGCTTAAAGCCCTGTATCAATCTCAATATGCCGATTTCATGGCAAAGAACGCGAATCTCCTTGATCAGGCAATCGAAAAATTAAAAGAAACCTATCGGCAAACGAATTTCCCCGATCAAAAAGTTAACTGGCAAACCCACCCCGACAACGCCGGGCATGTTAATTCTCCGGGGTGTTTCCGCTGTCACGACGGCAAGCATCTGACAGTCCAGCAGGAAGCCATCCGGTTGGAATGCAATCTGTGCCACTCTATTCCTGTGGTTTCTTCCCCCAATCAGATCACGGCAAACCTGCAACTGAACAAGGGATTTGAACCTGAATCACATAAAAATCCAAACTGGATCACCCTCCACCGCAACGTCTTTGACCAGACCTGCGCTGGATGTCATACCGTAGAGGATGCTGGAGATACAAGCAACACCTCGTTCTGTTCCAACAGCGCCTGTCATGGATCCTCATGGACATATGCCGGTTTTGATGCCCCTAAATTGCGCGCCATACTGGAAGAACAGGCAAAATTATTTGCCACTCCAACCCCCAAACCGGAAGAAGAGCCTGCCAGTTACCCCAGCGGTTTAGAGTCAACCATTACCCCCACTCCCGGAACAGAGACTGGAGAAACACAAGATACTTACCAGACATTACAGGACCTCTTTAAAACCAAATGCGGTGCCTGTCACGGGAGCAATGCCATGAAAGGGCTCAACGTGCTGGACTTCAACAGCCTGATGAAGGGAAGCACGAGCGGTGCAGTCATTGTACCGGGTGATCCCGAGAATAGTCTCCTGGTAAAAGTACAAAAGGGTCAGCACCCGGGTAAATTCACGGCGGATGAACTGAAACGGATTCAAAACTGGATTTTAAACGGCGCACCAGAAAAATAACGTCGTGTTTTTCGGCACTCCCTTGGAAATGATGTTAACCTGCGTTAACATTCATTATGTTATACTGTTAAACGTTGTCAAAACTGAAAGGGAGGCAAGCCCTTATGAAAACCTTACTCATCATGCGGCACGGTAAATCTTCCTGGAAAGATCCTGATCTGTCCGATCGTGAAAGACCGCTTGCCAAAAAAGGAATCAAAGCCTCACGCAGAATGGGACTTCTTATACAGGAAAAGGAACTCATCCCTCAACGCATTCTCTGTTCCTCAGCCAAACGGGCAGTTCAAACTGCACAAATGTTTTGTGAAACCTGCGGATGCCCGGATACTGTCGATGTTCTGGATGAACTGTACATGGCAGAAGCAGAAACCTACATTCGCGTTTTGCAAAGCCTGCCCGATGAACTGGAACGGGTGATGATTATTGGACACAATCCCGGACTGGAATTTCTGCTGCAAATGCTTAGCGGTGAACTGGTCTCCTTGCCTACATCAGTGATTGCGCACCTGACATTACCCATCCAGCACTGGACTGAACTGAATGAACATACCGAAGGGACCCTGATTGAGATCTGGAGGCCCAAAGAATTACCAGAAGATATCATCGAACAGGAAAAAGAACTTCGCAAAGAAGCCAAAGCCGCGGAAAAGAAAGCAAAGAAAGATAAAAAAGAGAAGAAAGAAAAAGACTGAAACTTTCCTCAACATCATCCGGAATTTCGCCGGGTGATGTTTTTTCTCAAGAGAGGGCTCTATGACTAAATTCAACCAACCATTTGGGTTGTGGGAAAGTCCAATCACCCCACAATTGCTCAGCCGACGGATTCGTTTTGAGGATGTGCAATGGGTCGCTGATGGAAACGCTCTGGTGTGGATCGAATCGCGATCCGGGCAGTCCGTTCCAGTACTGTGTACCCGTGCCGGTGTTCGCCGTGATTTAAATACCATTCATTCCCTGCGTGGCGGGGTAGGGTACGGCGGCGGTGAATTCGGCTTGGCGGATCATACGCTTGTTTTTGTCGAAAAAGATGGACGCATTTACTCCCAACCTTTTCAACATGGAACACCCCGCCCCATCACCCCGCCTTTTGGAGCCTGCACCTCTCCCGTTGTGTCTCCCGATGGAAAATGGGTAGTCTTCGTCTGGAGCGATGGCAAAGACGACGTTCTGGCAATCGTTGACAGTCAGGGAGAGCAATGGCCCCAAAAACTGATTCGAGGGGCAGATTTTTACATGCAACCCGCATGGCATCCCCTTGGACAATACCTTGCCTGGGTGGAATGGGATCATCCCAATATGCCATGGGATGGCTCTCGCCTCATGATGGCAGAACTGAACGGAACACCCCCCACAATCCGAAAAATCCAATCCATTGGTGGGGATGAACACACCCCCACTTTCCAGCCCGCCTTCTCTCCCGATGGACAATGGCTTTGCTTTGTTGAAGGGTACGAGGAGTGGGAACGGCTGATCCTCTTCCATCTCTCCAGCGGAGAGAGAAGGGTACTCTATACCCCACAACAGGCTCACCTGATGATTCCGGCATGGGTACAGGGACTGCGCACACTGGCATGGACACCCGATAGTCAGTCCATTTACGCCTTGCAAAATGCAGCGGGAGAGACCCACCTGTTTCGAATTTCTCTGGATGGAAAGGTAGAGAGAGTCCCCACTTCCCCCTACACCTGGCTGAGCCAGATCAGCATATCCCCCACAGATGGAACGCTGGCATTCATAGCCTCCGCCCCACAAATCCCTTCTCAAATCATCCTGCTGGATGGAAATGGAACCCACGTGCTGGCATACAGCGAGACCGAGATGATCTCGCCGGACTTTTATTCTATTCCCCAACCCATCCAATGGGAAACCATGGATGGAACCATAGCTTATGGGTTGTATTACCCACCCACTCACCCCAACCGGCAGAGCGAAGGATACCCTCCTGCCATTCTCAATATTCATGGAGGTCCAACCAGTCAGGCAACACTGGCGTACAACCCCGAAGCGGCTTACTTTACCAGCCGCGGATATGCCTATGTAGAAGTCAATTACCGCGGCAGTACAGGCTACGGACGCCGCTATCGGGATGCCCTGCGAGGGAACTGGGGAAAGGCGGATGTCGAGGATGCGGTGACCTGTGCTGTGTCACTTGGTGAACGCCGCTTAGCCGATCCCGGGCGTCTTATTATCAAAGGTGGAAGCGCCGGCGGATATACCGTGCTCAACGCGCTGGCGCACCATCCCGGCACCTTCAAGGCGGGGGTATGTCTGTATGGGGTCAGCAATCTCTTCACGCTGGATATGGACACCCACAAATTCGAGGCGCGCTACACGGCTTCGCTGGTGGGAGAGTTGCCTGAGGCGGCACAAAAATACCACGACTGGTCTCCCGTTTTCCATGCCCGCAATATTCGCGATCCATTGATCATCTTTCAGGGGAGCGAAGACAGGGTGGTACCCCCGAGCCAATCTGAATCCATTGTGAAAGCCTTACAGCAAACCGGAACACCTCATCGGTATATTCTCTATGAAGGCGAAGGGCATGGTTTTCGAAAGTCGGAGAACTTGCTGAATTACTATCAGGAACTGGAGCGGTTTCTGGTGCAATATGTGCTGTTCGCCCCATAACCGCAACCATTAAGGCTGTGCCATTAAGGATTGATTCAAAAAGCGAATCAAGGTTTCCTCGTAGGCTTGAGGAGATCCCTCGCTGTACTCCCCATGGTCCGCACCGGGAACAATCCACAACATTTTAGGATCTCCGGCAGCACGGAACTGATCCAGTGCGCGGGTCTCCCGAGCCTCTTTTTCCCCAAAGATCAGCAAAACAGGACGGGGAGCAATTTTCTCCAAATCCTCAATGGGGCGAACACGGCTTATTGGCATCCCAAGATAAACCTCAAGCAGAATGGCAACTCCCCGCTGAATCTGCCAGCGCAATGAGAAGGGCTTAGCGGCGGGGGTCTCCAAAACCTCTTCTTGCAAAGAGGGGTAGTTTCCTGCTGTGATGACCGCGGCGATTTGAGGATTTCTGATCGCAAGCCTCAGCCCTGCTACACCGCCTGCAGAAAAGCCAAAGACGGCAACTTGCCTCACCGCTGGCTGGTCCTGCAACCAATCTAACGCCACCTGGGCATCCTCGCTTTCCCGGACGCCCAGTGTGGCTGGCATCCCCCAGCACACACGACTGTCGATCAAAAGCGCGCCAAAACCATGGCGGGCAAAGACCTCGGCTTCCCACATCAGGCTATCTCGACTGGAACCATGCCCACCCAATAAAAGAACCGCTACCCCATTTTGGGGAGGATACCACCATGCCCGCATCCTTTTTCCGGAAGGCATGGGAATGGATTGATCCAGAAAACCAGCGGGTGGAGTCGTGAGTTGATCGATACAGGGTGGGTGAAGCAAGCGCTGAACGTAGCGCTGGCAGAGAAACAAAATCCCTCCCGACCACACCAGCAAAAGGGTGAGAGAGAGGGATACCATCCACCGTAAAGCGCGGCGTAAAGGACTCAATCGTAGTCTTCGGGTTCTACATGAACATAAGCGCGATCAACTTCCGGAAGCGCCTGAAGCCGCTCAATCACTTCATCCGCAATCTGATGCGCCTCGTTCAGGGTCATCTGTCCGTTCACGTTGACGTGTAAATCCACCACCAGTTGTGGACCGGTATATTCGCTCATCAAGTGATGCACCCGCAACACACCGGGAACGCTCTCAGCAACCTCGACCAGTTTATGGCGCAGTTCTTCATCCGCACCAGCGCCGGTCAGAAAACCCAGATTTTCCTTAGCCGCGCGGAAGACGGCGCGGAAAATCCACAAAGCAACCGCCATACCGGCAATAGGGTCGGCAAGGGGATGAATGAGCGTAGAAAACAAAACGCCAACAAACGCTGCCACCGAAGTCAAAACATCGCTCAGATGATCCACCGCCGTCGTCGCAAGGGTGGGGCTGGCTAATTGTTTTGCCAGATTGCGAATCATGAAGAACATCCACACCTTCACCCCGGCGCTAAACAATAATATCAGAGTGGGCAAATCGGGACTGACAGCCAGACCGCCTGCCATGAAACGCACCACAGACGCTCTTGCCGCCTCAAACCCGGCATATGCCATCGAAGCAGTTACGAAGAGTCCGACCAATGGTTCAAAACGGCTATGTCCCTGAGGATGAGACAAATCTGGGGGACGCTGGGCAAACCACAACCCGAATACCATCATCAAAGAATAAACCACATCGGAGATGGAATTGGCAGCATCAGAATAGATGGCAACGCTTCCGGTTAAGTACGCTACGAGGGCTTTAGTGCTCGCCAGCAAGATATTCCCCGCCAGCGTAATGACCAAAGCCCGGCGATAAAGCCGCTGATGTTCAGGTTGTGGTTGATAATCTCGAATCCAGCGCATAAACCTCTAATTCCTCAAGCACATAGTTTACCATAAGGAAATCGCCTCAGAACATCCATTTTCCGCGCAGGAACCGTTATTTTACCCGTCATCTCCCGCCGGTTCAGGATGTACCGTCACATCGGCTCCGGGCAAACGCTCTTGAATGACGGCTTCAATCTGGTCAGCCAGTTCATGAGTACGTTGTAATGACCATGTTCCATCGATCATCACATGGCAATCCACAAAAATCTCGGCTCCCGAAGTGCGCACCCGAATCTGGTGGCAATTTACCACCCCCGGCAATTGTTCCACGGCGTCCCTGATTTCATTCACTACTCCCTGAGGCGCGGCATCCATCAAGGCTTTTACCGTACGTCCACCCAGTTCCAGGCTGATGAAGATGACAATCACCGCAACCCCCAGCGCCGCTACCGCATCAGCATGCCGGAGAAATTCCAACTGCGAGAATTTCTCGCTCAACCAAACCCCGACTAAGCCGAAAATCACCACACTGGAAGACCAGATGTCTGTGGAAAAATGGAGGGCGTCGGCTTCCAATGCCTGACTGTTGTGCTTTCGCGCCGCGGCATACAGCATCCGCGAACGATTAATGTCCACAACAATCGAGACAAACATGACTACAAAAGCCCAGATGGAAACCTCAACCTCAACCGAGCGAAAGAACAAACGTTGAATGGCTTCATACACGATCCAGATACAGGTTGCCAGCAAGAGCAGCGTTTCAAACAAGGCAGAGAGGTTTTCGATCTTTCCATGTCCATAATGATGCTCATCATCTGCAGGCTTCCCGGAAATTCGCACAGCCAGAAATGTGACCAGTGCGGCGACCAGATCCAGTGCCGAATGGGCGGCTTCGGCTAAAATTCCCAGACTACCAGTAAAAATGCCCACAACAATTTTGAAACTGGTCAGTCCAACCGCCGCAACGACCGAAGACAAAGCGGCTTTTTTCTTTTCCTGATGATGTGAAATACTAAATTCGCCCATACCCAATGTTTCCATGAGGTCAAGATAGTATAAACCCTCATTTTATGCCAGAAACTCTCCACAACAACTCAAGGAAATCATCAATGTGGGATTACATTCTTCTTTGAAGCCAGGCAAGCCATTCTCCTGTCAGTCTTTTCACTGCCCGACGAACGGGGGGAGAAAGTGGAGCAGTAAAATCCAGTTGCTGTGGCTGAATACCCAGCATCCAAACTTCACAACCCAGTTCCTTTAACAAGAATTGTGACAGTACCGATGGAGGCTGGATATGGGTGGAGGCGCTGAACCCGGTCGTATCATGCCAGCGTAAACCACAAATGGTACCGGGCTTTCGATTCATCCAGGCGGCATCAACCAGAATGATCGTCTGTGGAGAAAGGCGTCTGAGCAAACCGGTAAAATTTTCAGGGGACTGATTTGCCGCAACGAGAATCAGCCTTCCGTGGAAAAAAGAGGAGGCATCTCCGCTGATACCCTCCTCTTCAAACCCTGCCTGCCTGAGCGCCTGAATGAATGTTCCAACAAACTCCGGTCCAACAGCATCATCCCCGTTCAGCGGATTCCCGATGCCGAGGACGACCAGACTACCCCCTTCACTCCTCGCAGGATGCATTTTCTCCAGCGTTGTCGCGAGCCATTTTTTCCAGTAAAAAGGCGATATCCTCTTCTTTTCCATAGTACACCGTGAAAGGCTCTTTTCCCGTAGATGCCAGTTCCCATTCTTCGTCAGAAAGGTCCAGACACTTGAATCGGCAACTGACCACGCACTGCGCACAGTAAATACACCGGTCGGCGTGATAGCGCATGACAAAGCGTTTATTAACCTTATCCAGCACAATAAGTTCAATGGCATTTGCGGGACAATCTTTCACGCAAAGCATACAACCGGCACATTTTTCCGGTTCCCAGATGAGTTTCCCGCGAAACGCAACGGGTGCCGGCTTGCGCTCAAAGGGATATAACTGCGTGGCGGGTTTTTTGAAAACCGAGTGTAAAACATCGCTTACCATTGTTCCGAGGCGTTTCCGCATGGCAGCCTCCTTAGACCAGTCTCGTGATAAATAAGATCAATAACTGTGCAATCGCCAGTAAGGCTCCAATCCGCCACCACAACCCAACGGTTTGATCGATGCGGAGACGGGCAAAAAGGGTTTGCAGGACGGCAAGAAATACCAGCAGTCCAAGGGTTTTAATCAGAAATTCTACAGGGTTTGCCAGCCCGCCCAGATAAAAAGCGGCTACCAATGTGAGCGCAATCACCAGTTCTACATTCTTGCCCAACCGAAACAGCGCATAACCCCGCCCACTATATTCCGTCAATGCACCGGCAACGATCTCGGTTTCGGCTTCCGGCGCATCAAAGGGAGGGAGTTCCAGTTTTCCCATCAAACCCACCAGCGCCACCAGGAAACCAATCGGCTGAGTCACGATCAACCAGAGCGGTTGTTGCTGGGAGTAAAAGTTAATCTCAGAAATTCTCCACGAACCGGCAACAACGGCAGGACCCAACAAAGCCAGCAAAAACGGCGCTTCGTAGGAGAACAACTGCGTGAGCGTTCGGGTTGCTCCGATGAGAGAGAAACGATTGGGCGTATTGGCTCCTGCAACCCCCAATCCAATCGTCAGCATGGAGAGCAGGTACAGGGCAACGATTAAATCTCCGCGGAAACTATATGCCGGCATGAACCCTGCCATGGGAAGATAGAGGGCTGAGGTCATAGCACAGGCAAGGGCAAGAACCGGCAAGAGGTAAAACAGAATCGGATCGCTCCCCTCAGGAACAATTTCTTCTTTGGCAAGCAGTTTCACCAGATCAGCCAGCGGCTGATACCAGCGGGGACCTACCCGATTCTGCAATCGAGCCACCAGTTTCCGGTCCACCCATTCGTAGAACAACCCCCAGAGGAATAGGAACAACCCACCCGGGAACAGGAACAAGGCAATCAAGGGAGGTACAGACCAGTTATTCATAGCACCTTTTTATAGTACTCAATTCCATATTGGCGTAACTCTTCCCAACTCATCCACTGCTGGGAATCTTTTCTTTTGAGTTGAACCATGCGGTCGTTGCAGGAAAAGCATGGATCGATGCCCGCCAGAATCATGGGCATATCTGCCAGTTTGTGTCCTACAGCCACCTGCATGACCGAACCCCAGTTACACAGACTGGGTGTGCGCACTTTCACCCGTTCAGGTTTTTCACCGCCATTGCTCTTGATGAAGTAAAACAGTTCCCCACGCGGCGCTTCTACCCGGCTGATGGTCTCTCCCGCAGGAATACGGCGCGGCATGCGCACAGTCAACTCACCCTCAGGGAGATGATTCAAAATTTCTCGGATAAGACGAATGGCTTCAAAGAGTTCATTGATGCGAACAACAAACCGCGCCAGCAAATCCCCCCGCTCATCGGTGATTAACTGAACAGGTACAGTGGAATAAAAGGCATAAGGCGCATCTACACGCACATCTCTGGGAACACCCGAAGCCCTAGCAGTGGGACCCACTGCTCCAAACAAATCGGCTTGCTCTCGCGTCATTCTACCTACGCCTTCTGTGCGCGCCAGGAAGGTACGATCGGTAGTCACCACATTGAGATAATGCCTGATGCGTTCTTCCAGGAGATCCATGCCGCGTAGAATTTGATCTCGCAGAGCGTCGTTCACATCACACTTTACACCACCCAGCACGTTGACCGAATAATTCACCCGGTTACCGGTAAAGGCTTCCAGCAAATCCATGACGATTTCCCGATCACGCCATGAGTACATGAAAAGGGTGTCGAACCCCCCTTCATGCGCCGCCACCCCAAGCCAAAGCATGTGGCTGTGAATGCGCTCCATCTCGGCAACCAGCGAGCGGATTGCCTGAGCGCGTGGCGGCGCCTCAACCCTCGCAAGTCGCTCGACCCCCAGAGCAAATGCCGTGGCGTGAACATGGGAACAAATGCCGCAGATGCGCTCAAAAAGATACAGATCCTGGATATAGGAGCGCTCTTCCGCCCCTTTCTCAATCCCGCGGTGCACATACCCAAGGCGCACGGATGCATCGGTAACAATCTCGCCATCCACAGTAAATGCAAAATGCCCGGGTTCTTTCAAAGCCGGATGCTGGGGACCAATGGGCACGATGAATTTCCGTTCCGAGGTCATAACGTCTCCTCCTGCGCTTTTCCAGTCTGGAAAGATTTTCGCAACGGGTACACCCCCTGAGGCCAGTCATCGGATAACAGAAGGCGGTCGGTACTGGGGGTTCCTTTGAGGATGAAGCCAAACATTTCCATCAATTCCCGTTCATAAAGCGAAGCCGCCGGATACACCTGACAAACGCTTTCCAATTCAGGATGAGAGTACGGTACCTTCACCCGAACGGTCAGTACGGCTCCATCCATCACCAGATGGTAAAGGGCTTCCAACTGCCCTTCCTGCTCTTCCGAAGGGGGATGATCCAGCCCGGTAATGGCAGAGAGGTACCCCCAGTGGGCATCTTTGAGGGCTTGCAGGACAGGGATCAAATTCTGCGGTGAGACGATGACATCCAACCGTGAAGGCTCCGGCGAGCGCATCTCAACGGCATAAGGTTCGACGATCTTTTGTGCCTGCATAAGCATTTCTTCCGCGGTCATTGTCTCTCCTCCTTTGCCGTCTGCTGGAGCATCTTCTTGACTTCGGGCGAAGGTTCGCGCCCTCTGAGTCCTTCGAGCAACTGCACCAGCCCATAGATGATGGCTTCAGGACGCGGCGGGCACCCGGGAATGAACACATCCACCGGTAAGACTTCATCAATGCCTCCCGCAATGTTATACAACCCGTGAAACACCCCTCCCGAAAGCCCGCAAGATCCCACCGCAACGACAAACTTTGGCTCTGGCATTTGATGATAAATGCGCAACAAGCGGTCTCTGGATTGGCGTGTCACCGGACCGGTGCAGATCAATACATCGGCATGGCGGGGACTGCCTTCCAGTTTGACCCCAAACCGCTCCAGGTCATAACGCGGTGTGAGGGTAGCCACGATTTCAATATCACAGCCATTGCAAGAACCGCTATTGTAGTGGATTGCCCATGGAGAATTGACCCGCGCCCATACCCGAACTTTTTCAAGGACTTCCTGCCACGGCGAACGCAAGGATTGTTCCATAAATTCGTGCCTCCCTATCCCTCATCCAAGTAACAGCACCAGCAAGGCTATCGCCAGACCGATTCCATAAATCAGAGACGCTACGGAGAACTCGGTCAAACCCAGCACCAGCATCCCTAAATGCAACAGGGCAAAGAACAGAGCAACCAGAAAAAAAGGACGATAGCCGGGGGCTGCCAGGTAACTCGGCGCTTCTTCACCCGAAGCATACAACTGGCTTTTTAATGGATCCCGGTGGTAAATTCCCGCCAACTGACGTCCAAACCACACAATCAGCAGCACCACGCCAATATAAATCAAAAGGGCAACAGGTGGAGTTAAGATCATACCTCAATACCTCCTACCGAAATCCAAATGCCATCAACAGGCTGGAAGCCGCTGAGGCGTTTAAGGGCATCATCCAACCCGGGAAAAATCCAATTGCCACGATGGCAAGGGTAAGGATGAGCAATGGCAGGGAGATTAAAACCGCAATGGGCTGCCCTGCCTGGACAACTTCAGACGGCTGATTGCGGTACATGCGATTAATCAGCGGAGCGTAATATCCCAGAGAGAGCACGCTGTTCAATCCCGCAAAAATGATCAGCCACAGCAGTGGCGTACTGCGCACCTCGGCGCCCGCCACGAAAATTTGCCATTTGGAGACAAAGCCCGCCAGCGGCGGCAGACCTCCCAGCGCCAGCAGGGCAATGCTGAGGGCAAAAGCCGTCAGCGGATACTTCTTGCTGGCGCCATCCAGATCCGATACCATGAGCGGCGCATGACTGCCTTTCGTAATGTAAAGCGCATACAGGAAAGCCCCAACGGCTAAGAAGGCGAGCCCTTTCATGAGGGCATGGTTGAAGAGGTGATAAAAGCCGCCTTCTGCTCCATCGGCAATCCCGTAAGCCATGGCTACGCCAAACCCCACCAGCATGTATCCTACCTGCGCCACGCTGGAATACGCCAGCATGCGTTTGACCTCTTCCTGCCGAAGCGCCATGAGGTTTCCGATCAACATATTGATCGCACCAAAGCCCAGAAGCAGTGCTCCCCACGCTGAAGATGTCTGAGAAAGACCCCCCAAAGCGCGCAATAACGCAACCAGACCGCTTTCAATCACCACACCCGAGAGCATTGCGCTGATTCCGCTGGGAGCGCGGGAGTGGGCATCGGGCAACCAGGTATGTAAAGGCGCCAGAGCGATTTTGACGCCGAACCCCACCACAAACAGTGCTCCTGCCGCCAGACCAAACAAACCAGAATCTGCCATCAGGGGTGGAATCTCCTGTAAGTCGAGGGTCATGGTTCTGGCGAATACCAGAGAAATGCCGTGAAGAATCATGATCGAACCGACCGCCGACTGAACCAGATACTTGACGGTTGCTTCCAAAGCCCCTTTCTGGTGGTGGTAAAAAGCAACCAGCAAGTACGAGGTGATCGCCATGGCTTCAAACCAGACCCACAAATTGAAGAGGTCGCGGGTGCACCCCAGCCCGATCATTGTGGCGGACAGGGCAGGTAAAAGCGCGTAGTACTTTTCCTCGTCTTCTTCTCCACGAATGTAAGGAAAGGAGAAAATGGTCACCAGAGTCGAAAGAAGCCAAACGGTAACCGCAAGGAACAACCCAAGCCCGTCCATTTGAAGGACGATTCTGCCGATTTTCAAATCAACTGTGCCCAGTTCCAGAACGTATCTGCCCAGGGTGTAAAGGGGTAAACCCATTCCCAGGTACACAATCAGGGTGAACCAGCGAGCAAACCACAGTCCTGTCCTCTGCCTCAAGGCGCTCAATCTCCCAGTCAAGTAAATGACAGGAGAAGCCGCAAAAGGAATGAGAAGGAGCAACAAAAGAGCCCGTCCAGCATCCATGATTTACGCTCCCAACGCAAGAATGACCACCACAACCAGCAACGTCAAAGCAATTGCCAGCACATTCCAGTTCAACACACCCGTCTGCAGGTTTCTCAAATCTTCGGCTACCTGCACAGTCGTGCGCACAACAGCCTGATTCAGCCACTCAAAGCCAAAAGACTGGCGAGCCGTCTGTCCAATTCCTGCAAACACTTCCTGCCACAATCGCAGAGAGTCGCGGAAAATCCAGGCAAGAACACCCAATGCCACGACACCCAGAGCAATCCAGGTAGCAGGCGCAAGAATGACCTCCTCAAGAATTTCAACCAGAGACAGAGCATGGATTTCGTGATAAGGCAATGTCTCTTCCAGAAGATGAGCGAAATTTCCCGCCAGAAGCCATGATAAAAGCGTACCGATTGCCAGCGGCGCCAGAGCCGTCTTCATGGCAGTGCCGGCATCATGCACATGAGAAGGATGGTGAGGTTCGCCCCAGAAGACCATATAAACACACCGGAAGGTGTAAAGTGCTGTCAGCCCGGCTGTAAAGAGCATGACGCCGAACATCCATGTGGCGCCGCCTTGCAAGCCCGCCTCAAGGATCAGTTCTTTGCTCCAGAAACCGTTGAGCACCGGGATTCCCGCCAACGCCAGAGCGCCAATGACAAATACCGTGCGCACAAAGGGCATTTGCCTTCCCAGCCCTCCCATTTCGCGCATGTCTCGCGTTCCTGCCGAATGGATGACTGCCCCAGCCCCCAGGAACAGCAAGGCTTTGAAAATCGCGTGGGAAAAGAGGTGAAACTGACTGGCAAACACCCCTCCGGCACCCACCGCATAGACCATATAGCCTAACTGGCTGACGGTGGAATATGCCAGCACCCGTTTGAGGTCTGTAGCCACCAGCGCCATCAATCCTGCCAGGAATGCAGAAAGCATACCCACCGCCATGACCGCCTCCCGCCAGCCGGGCACCCCGGCAAAGGCAGGGTAAAAGCGTGCCAGCAGGTACACCCCCGCATTGACCATCGTGGCAGCATGAATGAGGGCACTGACCGGCGTAGGCGCTTCCATCGCATCGGGCAACCAGGTCTGGAAGGGAAATTGTGCCGATTTCGCCGCCGCAGCAATCAGAAATCCAAAAGCCAAAATGCCCAGCACATTGGATGGCAACAGTTCCGCCTTATCTAAAAGGGCACTGATTTCCACCGTCCCCAGATAACTGTACGAAAGGATCGCCCCAATCAACAACCCGATACCGCCCAATTGAGTCATGATCAGGGCTTTCATACCACCCGCCACGGCTTTGGGATCATCGTTATAAAAAGAAATCAAGGCGTAGGAGCAAAGCGCGGTCATCTCCCAGAAAGCAAACATCAGGAAGAGATTGTCCGTCAAAACCAGCCCCGACATGCTCCCGATGAAGAAAAGCACCAGCGCGTAATACCGTCCCAACTGGACATCATGACGCATGTAATCCACTGAGAAAATGACCGCCAGCGAACCAATGACCGTGGCAATGGCTGTCAGGAATACTCCCAAACCGTCAGGACGGAAGGAAAAGTCTCCAAAGGCTCCACCGATCGAAAGGACGATGATCTTATCTGGAGACGACAGTCCCAACAGAGCCAGTCCCGCCACTCCGCCAGCCACCGAAAATCCCACGGCGAGGCTGTGTTGAAGGCGCGGATGATCATTGCCCGCCAGCCAGACAAATAGGGCGCCTGCCCAGGGCAGGAAAATGGTGAGGAGAAGAATGCCTGCAATCAACGCTCACCTCCGCAACGACATGAGTGCGTGAACGTCCAGCGTCCCAAATTTGCGGCGAATCTGCACTGCCAGAGCAAGCGCCACCACCGCCACAATGGTATCGGCAACGATTACCGTGAGGGCAATGCTTTGTCCCACATCAATTTGACTGGCAAGTTTTCCTGCCAGCACCAGCGCCAGAAAAGCCCCTTTGACGGCAATCTGCAGACCCACCACAATCTTGATGAGATTCCGACTGATCAGGATGCAGTAAATCCCAATCCCCAGCAATGCAAGAACCACCACCAGAACGATATTGGGAAGGTAAAACATTATTCACGCTCCTCCCGAGACTTGTTGGGTTCGCCAATTAATCCCAGCACTGCCAGCGCGCCGGCAAAAAAGAGCACCACCTGCATCAAGGTATCCACCCGACGATCATCCCACAAGATAGAACGGAATAACCCTGCCAGCACCCCGGTTTGCTCTAATACGGCTCGCATGCGTTCACTTTGCAAGGCAGGCATGATCATCCATACCAGCAAGCCCATAGAAAACACCACGGCAAACCACGCCAGAGGACGAGGAACCAGAGATTGTCGGGTGAGCGACTCATCTCCAGCGATGTTGATGGCAAAGACAAAGAACACCGTGACCAAACCGGCGCCAACGCTGAGTTCCACCACGGCAACCTCCGCCGCCCCTACACGATACATCATCCAGGAGACCAGAGCACTGGTCAATGCCAGCCAGAGGGCAGAAACCAGCAGGCGATTTTCCTGCATCGCCTTAAAGGCACAGAACAGGATTCCCGCACCAATCAACAAATCTACCATGAGGCATGCCTCCGGGGAAAATTTACGCTTCTTCGCTTATACAGCAAACTGACGGCAATTGTCACGTGATAGGTTTCCACAAACAAAAGGTAATTCATCACCAATAATATATACATATCCACAATTAGAAAAAGGGCAGTTCAATGTGAACCGCCCCCTTAATCCTCTTCTTATAGTAGAGCCTTATATGCGTTCAAAGCCTCTGCGCACATGGAAGTGAAGTCGTTCCGGGACACTCCCCATATCGCAAAACAAGGCTTCACAAGCCTCGGTTTTCTTTTCTTCCACGGCTTTTTTATAGGCTTTTTCGCTTCGCCAAAGGGTCACGA
>FWWL01001459.1_pt1 | contig 56109 bp, 40 predicted proteins | sample 2228331 | NCBI WGS metagenome assembly FWWL01 (sample SAMEA103939775, study PRJEB20133) | metagenome | reverse complement strand
GCTTAACGACAAGGCATCAGATATCCACATTGAACCAGAAGAAAACAACCTGACCATCCGTGTCCGGATTGACGGACTGCTTCAGGAACGGGGCAGGTTCCCCACCAACCTCCACCCCCTGGTCACTTCAAGAATAAAACTCCTCGCCGGTATGGATATCTCCGAGAAGAGAAAGCCACAGGATGGGCAGTTTGAGTTCAAATCAGCCAATCGCCGGGTTGATATCCGGGTATCGTCCTTTCCCACTATCTATGGAGAAAATGTCGTCCTGCGGCTCCTGGACAAAGCCCTCGGACCAATGACAGTGGAAATGTTGGGGCTGGATGAAAAACTTACCCCGGTTTTTCGCAATCTGATTCATCAACCCCACGGCATTATCCTGATTACCGGACCGACCGGCTCGGGTAAAAGTACCACCCTTTACGCTATACTTAACGAACTCAACACCCCGGAGAAAAACATCATCACCCTGGAGGACCCGGTGGAATATCACCTCCCGGGAATCAGACAGTGCCAGGTTAACCCGCGGGCAGGCTTAACCTTCGCCACTGGACTCCGTGCCATACTCCGGCAGGACCCGGACATAATTATGGTGGGTGAAATCCGTGACCAGGAAACCGCTGAGATTGCCTTTCAGGCAGCGCTTACCGGCCATCTGGTGCTCGCCACCCTGCACACCAATGACGCACCCAGCGCCTTAACCAGGATGATTGATATGAAGGTGGAGCCATTCCTCATCGCCTCCAGTGTCATCGCCATCCTCGCCCAGCGTCTGGTCCGCCGGGTGTGCGAACACTGTGGTGAAAGTTATACCCCGCCACTGGAAATCCTTGAGCGCCTTCAGATTGAACCTGGCCCGGCCTTCCGCCGCGGCAGAGGCTGTCCGGCGTGCGGCAATAGAGGGCTACGCGGCAGGATGGGGATATTCGAACTGCTGGTGGTCACCCCGGAAATCCGGCGGCTGGTAATGCAAAACTCCTCCAGCGAGGAAATTCGAGATCACGCCCTGAACAACGGGATGCGAACATTGCGTCAGGACGGTATCGAAAAAGCGCTTGCCGGACTCACCACGCCCGAAGAGGTGCTCCGGGCTACCGCTGACGCCTGAACCACCGGAACCAAACAGCGGTGGGGAAACCTCCCGCCTCTGCTGTCCTAATCGCTCCTGATTCTGCTTTATTTAACCCAGGGCAGATACGCTGATAACCTCAGCACGAGCCCGAGCACAACAATTGACACCATTGACTGCAACTTTAAAAGGATGTTGAGCGAAGGACCAGCTGCATCCTTCAACGGGTCACCCACCGTATCCCCAACAACCGCCGCCTTGTGCGCATCCGAACCCTTACCACCATAATTCCCCTTCTCAATAAACTTTTTAGCATTGTCCCAGGCACCACCGGTATTCGCCATAAAAACCGCCAGACAGAAACCGCTCGCCAGCCCACCCACCAAAAAACCAGCCACCCCCTCTGGTCCAAGCAGCACCCCGGTAATCACTGGTGCGATTATTGCGGTCAAAGCCGGCGGCAGCATCTCTTTCTGTGCCGCCCGGGTGCAGATTGTTACCGCCCGGGCGTAGTCCGGTCTTGCCTTGCCCTCCATCAAACCAGCAATCTCCCGGAACTGCCGGCGCACCTCCTCGGCAATGCGGGAGGCGGTTCTACCGACACCCTTCAAAATCATCGAAGCAACCCCCATCGGAATCACCGCGCCAAGAAACAAACCGGCAATCAGTCTCGGGTTAAGAAGCGACAAGTCCAGCATCCGGGTATACCCCAAAAACCTTTCGCTTACTATCCGCACCTCATCCCGGTAGGCTGCGACCAGCGCCAGTGCGGTAAGTGCCGCGGAACCGATGGCAAACCCCTTGCCGGTTGCTGCGGTAGTGTTACCCAGCGCATCCAGGGCATCGGTTCTTTCCCGGACAATCGGTTCCTGATTGGTCATCTGGGCATTACCACCAGCATTGTCCGCCACCGGACCATAGGCATCGGTTGCCAGGGTTATCCCCAAAGTAGAAAGCATACCGACCGCTGAAATGCCGATGCCGTAAAGCCCCAGTCCGGGATTACCGCCCCCGACAACATAGTAACTGGTGATAATTGCCACCGCCACCACCAGAACAATTGGCAGGGTTGAACGCATCCCCACCGAAAGTCCTTCAATCACCACCGTCGCCGCTGATGTCTTCGCCTCACCGGCAATCATCCGTGTTGGCGCATAGGAGTCCGAAGTGAAAAACTCAGTGAAGAACCCAATCATTATACCGGCAATCAAACCAGAAAGAATCGCCCAGTACACCGACCAGACCTGCGGCAATAGCCATTTAGTAACAAAGAAACCTAAAATTGCTACCAGAATCGCTGAGCCATAAATCCCCCGCCTCAGTGCTGCCAGCAGGACACTCTGCTCCGCCTTTTCACCAGCGCGGACAAAAAAGCTCCCGATTATTGAAGCAACAATCCCCACTCCGGCAAGAACCATCGGCAACAACACGCCATTTACCTCTAAACCACTGCCGGCGAAAGCCACCACCGACAGTGCCATAGAAGCGATAATAGAATCAACATAAGACTCATACAGGTCAGCACCCATTCCGGCAGTATCACCGACATTATCACCGACATTATCCGCAATCACCGCCGGGTTGCGCGGGTCGTCCTCCGGAATCCCCGCCTCAATCTTGCCAACCAGGTCCGCACCGACATCCGCCGCCTTGGTAAAAATACCACCGCCGACCCGCGCAAAGAGCGCCTGGGAACTGGCACCGATACCGAACGCCAGCATCGTGGAGGTAATCAACTCCAGTTTGTGCGCCAGCGGCTCATTCGCATACACCGCATTCAGAATCGCATACCAGATAGAAATATCAATCAAACCCAGTCCCACCACCACCAGCCCCATCACCATTCCCGAGGAAAACGCCACCCGCAATCCAGCATTCAAACTATCCTTAGCCGCCCAGGTGGTCCGGGCAGTACAACGAACCCCAACCGACATCCCGATAAAACCAGCCAGCCCGGAGAAAAACCCGCCGGTCAGAAAGGCAAACGGCACAAAGGGCGACTGCAATTTCAAAAACGCCAGAATCCCCAGGAGCACAAACACTACCGCAAAGAAAATCCCCACGCCCTTGTACTGCTGTTTGAGATAGGCGGTTGCACCCTCCTGCACCGCCCTTGCCACCTCTTTCATCGCCTCAGTCCCTTCGCTCTTTCGCATATTGTTCAGGGCAAGATAGAGGGCAAAGGCAAGCGCCAGCAACGCGCTTCCGGGTGCCACCCAGAATATTGAACTCATAACATTACTCCTTTCTTTGAATTAACCATTTAGTTATCCGCTGAACTTTGAAAGGTGATTTTAATTCTCCAGAATTTTTCTGTCAAGGAAAACCTCTGGATGCGCCAGGATATCGTTACCAGGTATTGGCGCGGGTAATGAACTACCCAGCGCAGTGCCGATAGGCATTACCGCACCGGCTGATAACCAGATAACCCGCTATCCAGCATCACCCGGAAGCCACACCGCCGCTAAACAAAGAATCGGAAAAACATCCGTAAGGATGACGTCAGAAACTGACGCTGACGCTAATTCCACGGCTGCAACCCGCGCTGCCACCGGAACTGCCCCGGGGCTAGCCCCCCGGAAAAATTGGAAATCCAACCAACTATCGCAATATCAGATAATTATAAAAAACAACTCACATTAGAACCTGTTGCCTTTTAACCTAAGCCATTACCAGCCTGAGCCACCCCGGTTATCGCTCAGTGCCCAAACTACCCCTGCTGGCTGGTCATTATCTATTAGCCACATCTTTTTGTAAATATTGACAACCCCTGTTAATTCTTTTAAGTTTATATACGATGCCGAACCGGATTAACTCTATCTTTGCCTTTGAAAACAGCCTCCTCGCCTACGCCGCTGGCGATACCGGACTGCTCCTTGTCACCCGGGACGGCGGAGCAACGTGGCAAAGAATCAAATCTCCCGCCACCCACAACCTGTATAGTATCTGTTTTCCTGAACAGAACGACATCGGCTATGCCTGCGGCGACCGGGGAACGATAATCAAAACCACCGACGGTGGAGCAACCTGGCAAATCCTTGACCCCGGCACCGATGTTGACCTGCGGGCGATAAAGTTTCCGGTAACCGCTCAGGTCGGCTTTGCCGCTGGTGACCGGGGCGTGGTCCTCCGCACCGCGGATGCTGGAAAAACCTGGGAAAAACTTACCACCGCCACCGAAGAAAAAATTATGGACGTCAACTTCCCCGCTGATGAACTGACCGGTTATGCGGTCGGATTAAACGGCACGGTTTTAAAAACCACCACCGGTGGTGCGGTATGGTTCTCTCAGACCGCAAATGTCCAGGGTCTGGTTGCCAGCACCCATTTTACCGCGGTGCACTTCCCGGCTGATGACCTGGTTGGATTTATGACCACAACCTCGGGCAAGGTATTTTTCACCCCGGATGGTGGCGAGGTGTGGCGCCCCCTGCCAATTGAATTCCTCCTGCCCGCCCTCTATTCCCTGGATATGCGCCACGACACCATGGCTGGATTCTGTGTCGGCGCGCAGGGCACGGTCATCCACACCGAAGATGGCGGTGAAACCTGGGAAAGAATAAATGCCGGCACCACCCGTGACCTCTACAGCGTCCGTTTCTTCCCGGATGGCATTGTTGGCATCATCGGTGGTGACGAACTCACCCTGCTTCACTCCCGGGACGGTGGGTATAACTGGGCGCCCGCGGTTATTCAGTAATTTATTATAGAAATCACCTGGCGCATCAGGACATTACTGTTGACATAACGGTTAATGCTCTTTATTATCTCCTGATGGATTATCGGATTTACTCCCTGCTCACCCTCCTTCTCTGGGGAATATGGGGATTTCTGACCAAAATTCTTACCCGGGACACACCCGCTGAGACAATCGCCCTCTGGTCCACGCTCGCCAGCATCCTGCCGATAATCACCTATACCATCTTTGCCGGTACAATGCGCTGGGTAAAGACATCGCCCCTGGCACTGGTGTCAGGATTTGCGGCTGGACTGGCAACGGTATTTTTCTACCTGGCAATGAAAGGTGGACCGGCATCGGTGGTCATTCCCCTTACCGGTATGTATATCATCATCCCGGTCATCCTTGGTTATATTCTGCTCCGGGAACCGGTGTCCATCAACCACATCCTTGGCCTGGTTTGCGCCGTCCTGGCAATCATCCTGCTCGGTCGCTGACCCTCCATCCGCGAAATCACCTAACTGGTTTCCGGAGCAACAAGATAAAGCAGGGTGCCGGCAAATGCCAGACCAGCGGCGGTAAACATAATTGTCCGATACCCAAAGGCACCGGTAATCCCTTCAAGCAAAGCACCCAGAACCGCTGCCAGACTTAGCACCGATTGCAACATCCCGGCAACAGTTGACCTTTCCGGATTTTTGCGTAACAACTGCTTCAGCGAACCAAGATAAAGGCAGGACCAGGAAAGCGCCAGGACAATTTGCACCGGTATCACCTGACGATAGTCGTTTGCCAGCCCGAACGCCACAAACACCAGAATCGACAGAAAGAGCCCGGACTTAATCAATTTATCCTCAGCACTGTTTTCCAGTAAATTCATAAACACAAACTGCCCTACGGGGTTAAGCGCATAGACAAACCCGACCCAGAACCGGCTGGCACCGAGATGGGCAAGGTAAACTGGAAATATCGTCCAGATGCTGAATGCGCCCAGATGCCGGAGCAGAAAGGCGACATAAACCCGCCAGTTTCGCCGGAATACCCCGATATCAAAAAATTTCTCTCCCAACCGCACCCGCTGACTGCGTAACCCGAACACCGCCACCACCGCGGTAACCCCTAATATCAGGGCGGCGAGCAAAAAAGCCTTGTCCTTGACAGTGACACCAACCAGCACCGCGCCTGCACCCCAGCCCAGCGAACCAAACCCGCTGAATCTCCCCAGCCGTTTATTCTCTTCATAAAAATACGCGACAAGCGCGGCGGGAAACACCCCGGCACAAAACCCAACCAGCATCCGCACCGCTAAAAGTTGTCCGAGATTACCCGCCCGGATATGCAGGACAAACGCCAGCGCAGAAGCGGTTAACCCGGCAACGACAAAACGCTTGCGGTCACCGAAATCTGCCCAGCGCCCGAACACAAGATTGGACAACAACATCATTCCCTGATAACCGCCAACAATCAAACCGATCTGGGACGGATTTGCACCCAGCTGTTTTGCCACAAGCGGTATATAAACCACCCCGACCGTCAAACCGGTATTGGCAAGAACCTGAATAAGATACGGAGTCATTCAGCGGACAGAAATGTGCGTCCAAACCAATCTGCCACCGCCTGCGCCTCCGCTATTCGACCCTGACGCTGAAGTAATTCTATCCGGCGCCGGGCAAATAGCCGGTAGCGGTCCAGGTTAAAACGGCTGCGCTCATCCAGCCGGCGCCGGGGCACGCGCACATTTAAACGCTGGTAGTCAAACCCCGGCACCAGGCTATCCACCCGTACCTGCATAACTATCCCCATCGGCACCAGAGTAAAACCCGCCAGCAACTCCTGCGCATCCCGGTCGCCTTCCCGGACAAATGTTACATAAGCCGGTCGCTCCGGATTGTTCAAAAAGAAACTCCGCAACAGCGTGATGTAACCTGCCTGAATCGCCTGCGGGTCATAGGGACGGCTGTGCTCAAACCTGTCTAGCTGGGCTAAAAACTGTTCGGCTTCACATTGCGAACGCGCCATCAACCAGGGATATGCCTTATTAAGATATTTAAAATACCAGGACCGGCGCAAAAGTTCCTTATCAATAATACAAACATCCCGTCTGACCCCCTCCACCCATTGCAGATAAAAAATCGGGGCATAGCAGTCCCACCAGTCAGTGATGACTATCCCGTTACTATCACAGGAGTTCAGCGTATTCATCGCCTGGTCATAGGCAATCCAGTCATCACGATGGTTCTGCGCCGGGTAGTTGAAAAAAAACACGCCCAGGACCAGCAACCAGGAAATATGCCTTAATTTACCCAGCCGGGAAATCAGCCCATCCAAGCCCGCGAGGGCAAAAAGCGCCAGAACCACCATCACCGGAATGTAATACGCCTCAATATCCGGAATACTGTAATTCACCGCATAGAGAAACGCGAGTAACGCACTCACCGTCAAGCCCACGGTCAATACCCGCTGCTGCTTTATCATCCGCCACCAGCCGTAAATTACAAAAGGGGCAAGGATGTAGCCCAAAGACCCCAGAATTAACAAACCTCCCCGCCGGGCATTATTCAGCACCGCCTCCCAGGAGGAAGAAAACATCCACACCTGATACTGCCTGCCGGTAATGTGCCACCAGAAACGCTCCAGATTAACCGGATTGCCCCAGACGAGAAGCGGTTCGCACCGCGCCCGCAGCGGCAGGAAAATGTAGGGCGATAGCCCCAGAAAAAATAGAAATAGTAAAACCGGCATTAGTGCCGATGCCGGCACCTGCAACCTTGTGTCGCGGCACCGCACCAGCCGGTCCTTCTGGCTAATAAATAGCACCACGCCCGCGCCCAGCACCGCACTCATACCGGACATATGATTGGTCAAAACCAATCCTGCCAGATAAACTGAAAATAATATGCCGTTCGTGGTATCAACCCGGCTGACACTCCACCACAAGAGCACAATCAGGAAAAATGTCAGACTGTAAACCTCAACATCGGTGCTTACCGACCAGACCGGCAGAGAAAGACCCAGCACCCCGGCAACGACTCCGGCAAGCGCCAGGTCAAATCTTAATCGTCTCCCCAGTAATATAAAAAACGCCACCCCCGCGGTAGAAAAGATTGCGCTCAAAACTGTCAACCGGTTGACCACCGTTCCGGCTGGAATCACCGTTGCCAGCCTGCCGATAAGCGTGTACAGTGGATATCCAGTGGGATGCAGGATATTGAGCAAATAACAACCTGCAGCCAGTTCGCCGGAGTCAATCAGCCCGACCGCTGGTGTCCGGGTAAATGTGTAAACCAGAAATACACCCGGAACAACCAGCCAGGGTAGATAATCTGCCCAACCCCCTCTCACCGGATAGTTCATAAATTGCCACTACCACATTTTTAAACGGTCATTCGCCCAGGTAAGCCGCCTTGACCTTCGGGTTGTCCCGCAACTCCTCTGCCCGACCGGCAAGAACAATCTCGCCTGTTTCCAGCACATAAGCCCGATGCGCAACCTGAAGCGCCATAAACGCATTCTGCTCCACCAGAAGTATCGCGGTGCCCTGCTGGTTGATCTCTTTAATAATAGAAAATATCTCCTCAACCATAATCGGAGAAAGCCCCATCGATGGCTCGTCCAGCATCAAAATTTTTGGCTTTGCCATTAAACCCCGACCCATCGCCAGCATCTGTAACTCACCACCCGAAAGTGTCCCTGCCCGCTGTTTCAACCGCTCCCGCAATCGGGGAAACGACTTGAACACCCGCTCCATTGCATCGGCTATTTCCGCAGGATTACGGGTAAAGGCACCGAGACGCAGATTTTCCTCTACCGTCAGATCAACAAACGGCTTTCTCCCCTCGGGCACATGGATAATTCCCATCTGCACCACTCGATGTCCGGGTAAACCATCGATTCTCTTCCCCTGAAAAATCATCTCACCGGCAGCCAGCTTCACCAGCCCGGAAATGGTTTTCAGGGTGGTTGTCTTACCCGCACCATTGGCACCGATCAGGGTAACAATTTCACCCTCGTTAACTGAAAAAGATATGCCCTTGAGCGCCCGCACCGCACCGTAATCCACGGTCAAACCCTTCACCTCAAGCAACACCGGCACCTCCTGCCCTGCCCAGATACGCCTCAATCACCCGGGGATTGTTCTGAATCTCCGCTGGTCTTCCCTCGGCAATCAACTCACCAAAATCCATTACCGCAACCCGGCGGCAGATACCCATCACCACCTTCATCTGATGCTCAATCAAAAGGATTGTCAGTTTGAACCGCTCCTGAATAAAAAGAATCAAATCCATTAACCTGCCCGCCTCGGCCGGATTCATTCCCGCGGCTGGCTCATCCAGTAAAAGCAGTTTGGGTTCTGCCATCAGTGCCCGGGCGATTTCCAGCCGGCGCTGTTCCCCGTAAGGCAGGTTCTTTGCCAGTTCCCTTTCCCGCAACTCCAGCCCCAGGAGACTGAGTAACTCCCGTGCCTTTTCGGTTACCTCCTTTTCGGTGCGCCGGAACCGCGGCGTGCGCATCAGGACATCAAACAAACCCACGCCACTTCTATAGTGATCGGCAACCCGGACATTGTCCAGAACCGAAAGCTCCCCGAACAGCCGGATGTTCTGAAATGTCCTGCTAATTCCCAGACGGTATATCTCAAACGGCTTCAAGCCAACAATGTCTCGCCCCTGAAATAAAACCGCACCAGATGTCGGCACAATCATCCCGGTGATCATATTGAACACCGTGGTCTTACCCGCGCCGTTAGGACCAATCAGGCCGGTAAGCGCCCCGGGCTCCAGTTGCAGGGAAAAGTCCTTCACCGCCACCAGTCCACCAAACGCCTTGGTCAAACCCCTGATTTCCAGAAGTCCGTTCATCGCTCCCGGTACTCCGCGGGTTTGAGAAAATTAAACTCATTCCTCCCCATTATTCCGCCCGACCGCACCAGCATAATCACAATCAAAACCAGTGGATAAACCACCATCCGCCACTCCTGCACCGCTGAGGGCAGAACTATCCGCAGACCCTCCAGAAGTAATGCCCAGCCCACTCCGGCGATCAGCGTGCCTGAAAGACTGCCCAGCCCACCGATTACCACAATCAACAGGATATCAATCGATTTGAGAAAATCAAAGTTGTCCGGGTTCAAATAGGTATAGAGATGGGCATAAAGTCCGCCCGCAATCCCCGCCAGCATACAGCCGATGACAAACCCCAGCGTCTTGTACCGGGTGGAATTAATTCCCACCGCCTCAGCCGCCAGTTCATCCTCACGAATGGAAACCAGCGCCCTGCCCACCCCGGAAAAGACAAGATTTCTAAGGAGCACTACCGCCAGCAGGGCAATTATCGCCACCCAGGGAAATGTGGTCAACCTCGGTATCCCCCGCATTCCCGCAGCACCGCCCATCACCTTGATTACCTTGTCCGAATTCTTAAACAGGACATTCATTATCATTCCGAACCCGAGGGTTGCAATCCCGAGATAGTCCGATTTCAACCGCAGGATTGGCAGTCCAATCAGGAAGGCAACCACACCCGCCACCAGCGCACCGGCAAGCAAGCCCAGTGGCAGCACCCAGAATCCTGGTGTGGGGAACAAGCGGGTGACCAATGCGGCAGTGTAGGCGCCAATACCATAAAAAGCCGCATGACCCAGCGAAAATTGCCCGGTATAGCCATAAATCAAATTCAACCCCAGCGCCGAAATCACCACCACCCCGGCATAACAGAGGATTGTCTGAATATAAGGATTAATCACCCCGGTAACAATCAAACCCTGGAGTAAAAGCAAAACCACGAGCACCACCGCCAGCGCCCACCAGCCCGGGCCAAACCATCTACCTCGTCTCACCCCGCCTCCTGTCTAAACCTTTTCCCCTTGCTTTTTACCCAGTAGCCCGCTCGGCCGCACCAGAAGGACGATAATGAGAATCGCAAATGCACCGGCATCGCGCAGGGTAGAAGATATATAAACTTCGGTAAGTTTCTCCACCACGCCCATAATCACCGCACCCAGCATCGCGCCCGGGATAATCCCGATCCCGCCCAGGACCGCAGCAACAAACGCCTTCAGCCCGGGCATAATCCCCATAAACGGATGAATCTGAGGATAAGCGATACCATAAAGCACCCCACCAGCACCCGCCAGCGCCGCGCCAATCCCGAAGGTGATGGAAATCACATTGTCAACATTAATTCCCATCAGGGCAGCGGTCTGGTGGTCAAAAGAAACCGCCCGCATCGCCAGTCCGGTCCTGGTCCGGTTGACAAACAAAGTCAACGCCACCATCAAAACCAGCGCCACGCCAAACACAATAATCTGAATGTTGGAAATGTTCACCCCGCCAAGGTCGTAGGTCCGGACCGTAAACGGCCGGGGATAAGCCCGAAAATAAGGACCGAACACAAACTTCAAACTGGTAAAATACTCCAGGAAAAGCGAGACGCCGATGGCGGTAATCAATGAAGAGATGCGCGGTGCCCGGCGCAACGGCTTGTATGCCAGCCGCTCAATCAAAACCCCGAGCAGGGCACAACCAACCATCGCCACCACAATCGCAACCGGAAACGGCAACCGCCAGCTGGCAATGGAGAAAAAACCGAGATAGGCACCGACCATAAACACATCGCCGTGGGCAAAGTTGATCAACCGGACAATGCCATACACCATCGTATAACCCAGGGCAATCAGGGCGTAAACAAAGCCGAGCTGCAGACCGTTAATCAGTTGCTGTAGAAAGTAGGTCAATAGTTCAATAGATAAATAAAATTCGGCACAATGTCAAGGATAACTTTTAATTATCCCAGAAATTGTTGACCACCATCCCGGCGAAAATAAAATAGAAATAAAAAAGGAGGCTAAATGAAAAAGAGTTTATATGTTGTCCTCGCCCTTGCCCTTTCTGCCCCGGCTCTCAGCCATAACATCAGAATTAACAGTCACGAAATCCCGCTCGTCATTGACACATATGGTCGCTACCGCCAGAACAGCAGCCCGTTCTACTGGACGCCGTTTGACTCCACCGTCCAGGTGTGGGATGTCACCCGCTATCCCGGTCAGTGGCGTGCCCGGGTTGGCCTGCGTGACTATACCGAAGGACGGTATCCCGCACCCGACACAATGGAAAATGACCCGCCGGACCCGGATGTGTGCGAATTTGACACCCTGGGCAACAACTCGGAAAGTGAAATCTATCTCTATCTCGATGATTACGGACTCCACGCCGATGGCATGGACTTCTCGCAGGGTGGTTTTCGCTTTCTGGGTAATTACCGACCCGACGGTGTTATCTATAGCCTGCCGATGTACTACGGTGCGGGCTGGATAAGCGCCTGGTCCTGGCAGTACGAAATAATCCCGGGTATCCCTTACACCGCCACCGAACAGCACCAGAAGCGGATTGTCGCCAAAGGCAAGGTGCGGGTGCCGATGTCCGGTGAATACTTCTGGCCCTGCCTGGTCATCCAGGATTATATGGTTTACAGCGACAACATGGGCACAAATGACCGGCGCTGGATTTATGAATGGGTCGTACCGGGCATCTTCTGCGGTGGTAATGGTGTGTGCGCCGCCCTCAGTGAAAACGGTGCCTCTCCGGACTTCGTCACCGTTAACACCTTTGTGCAACTGGAATCACTTTACATTCCAGACTGGGATGTCTCTCCCCCCCGGTTCGGCGCCACCCGGATATTAACCGACACCACCTATCCCGGACCGTTTGTCGTCTGGTCAACGATTATTGACAACGATGCGGTAGGCGCTGAATCACTCTGCTACCGGATAAATCAGGGGAACTGGGCCGCGGTGCCGGCAGACTCCCAGCGCGGCAACATCTATTACTTTACCATCCCGGAGGTCACGGCCCCGGCACGGATTGACTACTACATCTGGGCGATGGATGAGTTCTGCGTTGACAACGAGATTGAACTGTGGACCACCTTCCCGGTCTGTTCGCCGGAAAGCACCATGATTACCTTCAATGTTACCGCCACCGGCGCGGAAGAACATCCCCCCCTGCAACCCGGTGAGGCAAGACTCACGGTCAACCCCAACCCGGCAAAAACATTCACCCACTTCCTGCTCCAGCACCCCTATGCTCGCACCGCCCGGGTTGATATCTATCGCGCGGACGGGCAACTGCTGGTAACGCTACCCTTTTCCCCTGCCAGTAATGGGCTGATCGCCCGCTGGCAGACCGAAAATGTCCCGGCTGGCACCTACTTCTACCGCTGCAGTGCACCGGGATTTACCCACACCGGCAAAATCCTCATCTCCAGATAGGAGGTGTTGATGGAACTGAAAACCATCCCGCTCACCAAACCCGACGATGTGAATGTCATCCTGGGGCAGACCCACTTCATTAAAACGGTTGAAGACATCCACGAACTCCTGGTCACCTCGGTGCCGGGGATAAAGTTCGGACTTGCCTTCTGCGAGGCGTCCGGTCCCCGTCTGGTCCGCCACTCCGGCACCGACCCGGAACTGGAAACGCTTGCCATCGAAAACGCTCTGCAGATTGGCGCCGGTCACTCGTTTATCATCCTTTTGCGCAACGCCTACCCAATAAACATCCTCAACGGACTGAAACAGATTCCGGAGGTGTGCTCAATCTACTGCGCCACCGCCAACCCGGTGCGGGTGGTGATTGCGGAAGAGGAAAACGGCCGGGGCATTCTGGGCGTGATTGATGGCGAGAAACCAAAAGGCGTGGAGGGCGAAAAGGAGATTGCTGAACGCAAGGCGTTTTTAAGAAAAATCGGGTACAAGGCATAACCGCGGCCACAGCGCCCATTTTATATTAGAGCCCAGAAAGGGCGGAAATTAACGCGGAAAATGGGGATGTTGTTATAACCATCAACAAAACCGGATGTTACAGAAATAACCACCAGGAAAGGGGCAGGTTACCCCCTTAATCCGGGGGTAAGGTGGTGGTCAAAACCTGACCCGATTCGCCAATATCGTCTCTTATTGAGCCGGATGTTTGACCTGTAACTCCCTTGACTTCTTAAATTCCTCTTTTATCCTTTTTTCTGATGCGCGCCCGGACAGCCATCTTAATCGTTACTTTAATCACCGCTGTCTCCGCCACCAGACTCTGGACCGAAAAGGAGTTAAAAGAGCAGTCCCGGGCCTTCAGTTCCTCCTCTTTACCCCCGCCCGAATTGGTGCCCTCTGGTCCGAGAAGGTTTAACTACCTTAAACGGGTTAAATGGCTCTGCGACTTCCTGGTCCGTTATCAGGTTGCTGACTCCGCATCACCGGAGTTTGGCGGAATTATTGAGGCAGAGCACCTGCCCAGCATCATTGAGACCGATAACACCCAGGAGGCGATCTGGGTCTGGACCCGCTGGCACCAGTTGACCGGCAACAACGACTATCAGGAAAACCTGCGCCGTGCCTGGATATATGTCCGGCGCCATCCCGCATATCAGGAACACGAGGGCAATCCCGCCAACATCTGGTATGCGGTGTGGAACTGCGGTCTGGGGATGTGGGCAGAACTGCTTTATCGCCAGGTGTATCACGACTCCAGCCATCAGCCCTATGCCGACTCCTGCCGTGACTTTTACCTTGCCCAACCGCTAAACCCGGCAAACTATCTTGATAACTTTGTCATTGCCCAGGCATCAGGTATGGCTTATGACTATGCCCGCCAGACAAATGACCGCGAACTGCTTGATACCGCCCTCGCCCGCGGCATCCGGGTGCGCAATTGGATTGAAGCGGCGCCGCGCAACCGCCTGAGCTATCAAACCTGGGCGATGAGCGGTGGCACCGCCTTCTGGGGTGTTGCCCGAACCTTCGGTCAGGCGGACACCATCCTGGGCAGAGCCTGGGTCGCAACCTATGCAGAATCACTGCCCGGATTCTATCCCTCCGGCACCTGGAACTGCTCCCATAACATCTGGCTCGCCTATGCCTATCGCGCCGCCGCCGAAATTACCGGCAACCACGTCTATCAAGAAATCCACCACTACCTCACCGACACCCTGCTGATGAAGGACACCGACCTGGATGGCGGTATCCCTGCCACCTGGACCGACCCGCCCACCCAGGACCAGACCTGGGTTTCCACCTATCTCTATTTTATGGGAATGGACGGCTTGATTGATGCCGTTTATGAACAGGATGTTGCAGTCTATGAGTTCCTTGCGCCGGCACCGGGACAACTGTATATTGCGCCCGCAACCATCTCACCGGTTGTCCGGCTGGAAAATGTTGGCAGGACGCCCATCTCCGGAACCATCCACTGCCAGCTCGACTCATTCGCCCAGACGCAACCAGTTACCAACCTGCCGGTCTGGCAGGAAGAGACCCTGGAGTTTAACTTTCCCCAGCCGCTCAACCGCGGTGTCCATAACTTAATGGCATTTTTCTCGGAAGACGAAAACCCAAAAAACGACTCGGTCTTTATGACAATCAAGGTATACGGCCGGGTAAACCTCGCCGGACAGCTGATTGACTCGGTCAACCTGAACCCGATTTCTGCCCGGATTAAAGCCAGGCTTTATGGCCAGAACACCGTCTGGGACTCCTGCATAACCGACACCACCGGTCACTTCTCGCTCCATCTGATTGATTCGATATTTAACATCACGATTGAGCCCCAGCCCCCTTATTACCGGCGCACCTGGTCCTTTGCCTTAACCGGTGATACCAATATCATCCTGCGCACCAGCCCGGCACAGGTGATGATTGTCAACAACGACACCCTGGAAAACTACGCCGACTATTATACCAGCACCCTGGACACCCTGGGAATAAACCACTGCCTCTGGTCAAGACGCCGCCAGGGTCCAATCCCGTTAGCCATCCCCGAGCAACTGGAAAAACGAACTCTCATCTGGTTCTCGGGCAACTCCCGAACCCAGACAGTTCCCGCGGTTGACCAGGAAACCCTCACCCTGTTTGTCTCCCGCGGTGGCAATCTTCTCCTCACCGGTCAGAACATCGCCGAAGAACTTCAGGGCACGCCGTTTCTGGAGACACTCGCGGGCTGCCGGTTTGACTCCTCAGGTTATAGCGGATTTCTTGTGTTTGGTAACCGCACCGACCCGCTGGGTAGAGACATTCCGGGCACCGCCACCGCTGGTGGCAACGGCGCCAACAACCAGACCTCCCGGGACATAATCAGCCCGGTTAATGGCGCAGCCCGCTTCCTGGTCTATGACACGGTAACGAATCGTGGTGCCGGGGTAAGAAATCAGACCGCGAGTGGTGGCAGAATCATCACCCTCGGCTTTGGTTTTGAAGCGGTTAACCGCCCTGCCTCCCGACCGGACTACTTTACCCGGGTCCAGTTAATGAATACAATGCTCCACTGGCTATTTTACGGCACCGGCATCGCTGAACCCGAATCACGCCCACCCGGCGTTATGGGACTTACCGCTCTGCCCAGCATCTTTCTTAACCGGATAACCGTCAAAACCCCGGCTCCTGCTGCGCTCACCATCCTTGATGCGCTCGGTCGCCGGGTGCTCACCACCCGAATCGACTCCGGTGAAACAACGCTCAACCTCTCCTATCTGCCCGAAGGTGTCTATTTCATTAAGGCAGAAGACGCCCCTCCCCGGCAGATAGTAAAAATCAAATAAACCGAACCCCTGCCCGATGTTAAATGGTCTAATAATGTAGAAAAATGTGCTGGACAGGAAATAAAGTTTGAGTTTATCTTGACTTTAAGGCAAATAGTAAATAAACTATAAAGGTAGATTATGCAAGAAAGATTTACCGAAAGGGTCCGCAAGGTGATGTCCTATGCCCGTCAGGAGGCAATCAGGCTCCATCACGACTACATCGGCACCGAACACATCCTCCTCGGCATCGTTAAAGAGGGCGAGGGTGTCGCGGCGGTCGTCCTGACCAATCTCGGCATCAACCTTGATGACCTGCGGCGGGCAGTAGAAAATGCGGTGCCCGCAGGTTATGAAACCCTGGTGCTCGGCGAGGTGCCCCTGAACCAGGAGGCAAAGTCCGCACTCAACTTTGCAGTTGATGAGGCACGCAAGATGAACCACACCTATGTGGGCACCGAACACCTCCTGCTTGGCTTGTTGCGCGAAGAGCGGGGCGTTGCCTGTCAGGTTCTGCAATCGTTAGGCGTTGACATTGACCTGGTACGCCAAGAAACTATCCGCCTCCTGAGTGGCGATAAAGGCACCGGACCGGCAAAGGGCAAATCCAAGACCCCGGCACTGGACTACTTCTCCCGCGACCTGACGCAACTTGCCCGTGAGGAAAAACTCGACCCGATTATCGGTCGGGAAAAAGAGATTGAACGCATCATCCAGATTCTTGCCCGGCGCAAGAAGAACAACCCGGTGCTGATCGGTGAGGCGGGCGTGGGCAAGACCGCCATTGTTGAAGGACTTGCCCAGCGTATCGTCTCCGGCCGGGTCCCGAATGTCCTTAAAAATAAACGGGTCCTGGCGCTGGATATGGCGGCAATCGTCGCCGGCACCAAATACCGCGGCCAATTTGAAGAGCGGCTGAAATCAATTCTCAATGAGATTCAGCACCACGGTGACTGCATCATCTTTATTGACGAGATCCATACCATTGTCGGTGCCGGTGCTGCCGAGGGCGCCATTGACGCCTCCAGCATCCTGAAACCCGCGCTTGCCCGCGGTGAGATTCAGGTAATCGGCGCCACCACTCCAGAAGAGTACCGGCGTTACATAGAAAAACACTCGGCACTGGAAAGGCGCTTCCAGAAGATTATGGTGGAACCACCCACCGTCGCCGAAACGGTGCAAATCCTCCAGGGCTTGAAGGAAAAATACGAGCTCCACCACAATGTCACCTATCAGGATGCAGCGCTCTACGCTGCCGCCTATCTTGCTGATCGTTACATCACTGACCGCTACCTGCCCGACAAGGCGATTGATGTCATCGATGAAGCGGGCTCAAGGGTAAAACTCCTGCGACCGGTGATTAACCCGGAACTGGATGAACTGGAACGCCGGATAGAAAAGATTACCCGTGCCAAGGAAGAGGCGGTCCGGCGTCAGGAGTTTGAACGCGCGGCTGAACTCCGGGATGAACAGAAGAAACTTACCGAATACCTGAAACGCAAGCGCAAGGAATGGGAAAAGAAAGGCAGCTTCCCGGTGGTCACCGAAGAAGATATCGCCTATGTTGTCTCCTCCTGGACATCGGTGCCGCTTGCCAAATTGGAGGAAAAAGAGTCCGCCCGGCTCCTGCGGATGGAAGAGGAACTGAAACAGTGGATTGTCGGTCAGGACGAGGCGATTACCGCGGTGGCAAAGGCGATTCGCCGCTCCCGTGCCGGGGTGAAAGACCCGCGGCGCCCCATTGGTTCATTCATCTTTCTCGGTCCAACCGGAGTGGGTAAAACCGAACTTGCCCGGGTCCTTGCCCGTTTCCTCTTCGGTGATGAGAATGCGCTCCTGCGTTTTGATATGTCGGAGTATATGGAGAAGTTCAATGTCTCCCGCCTGGTTGGTGCCCCACCCGGTTATGTTGGCTATGAAGAAGGTGGCCAGTTAACCGAGAAGGTCAGAAGGAAGCAGTATTCGGTTGTCCTTTTTGATGAAATCGAAAAGGCCCATCCCGATGTGTTTAACATCCTCTTGCAGATTCTTGATGAAGGACACATCACCGATTCCCTCGGTCGCAAGGTCGATTTCAAAAATACCGTCATAATTATGACATCAAACATCGCCTCAACCGAAATCCGCGGTCTCTCCGGCATCGGTTTCACACCTGCAACACCCGAAGTCAGCTACGAGAACATCCGGGGCAAGGTAATGACCGAGGTAAAACGGGTGTTCCGTCCGGAATTCCTCAATCGGGTTGACGAGGTAATCGTCTTCCGTCCCCTGGATCGACCGCAGATGGAGGCAATTGTCGACATCCAGTTACGGGAACTTGCTAAAAGACTGGAGGAAAAGAAAATCACCATTCAGCTTACACCTCAGGCGAAAGAACTTCTGGTTCAGGAAGGGTTTGATCCGCAGTACGGCGCCCGCCCAATAAAACGTGCCCTGCGCCGGCTGCTGGAAGACCCGCTTGCCGAGGAACTGCTCAAAGGCGGATTTGGCGAAAATGCCCGAATTATCGTTGACCGGGATGGCGACCGGCTGATCTTCAAAGAGGCACAGACTGAAGCGGGTGCGCCAGTTCAGGAATGACATCCCTTATCCTGGCGCTCCTCTTCTTAACGCAACCTCTACCGGATACAACAAAACTTGTCCTCCTTGATGTCTCTGCCCAGACGGGCACCGCCTCACCGCAACTTGTCCTGCGTGCCGCCGGTTTAACTCCGAAATCCATCTACTCGCCCTCCGGTTTTCGCACCGCAGTCGCTGAGGCAATAAGAAAAATCTACGACCTGGGACTGTTCTCTCAGGTCCGAGCAGAAACAACCCGGGTCGCCGACGGTGTGTATCTAAAATTCGTTGTTGACGAGTATCCGCTCTTGAAAAATGTCGCATTTGAAGGCTATCGCCGGGTCAAAAAAAAGGATCTGGAGGGAAAGGTAAAATACCGCGCGGGCGAGGTCTTAACCGACAAAAAGATATTTGACTGGCAGCAGGAAATCCTCAACCTGTACAAGCAAAAGGGTTTCCTCCTGGTGAAGGTAACGCCAGATAAATCCCCACCGGACTCCTCCGGTCAGGTGGTTCTCACCTTTAAGATTGACGAGGGTGACCCGGTGCGTATCCGTAAGATTGAAATCTATGGCAATGAAAACTTTACCGACCGCCAGATAAAAAGGAAACTGGCCAACAAGGAAAAGGCCTGGTATCGTAAGGGTCACCTCAAGGAAGACGAGTTCCTCAAAGACCTGGACCGCATCGTTGACTTCTATAAAGAACGGGGATTTATTCAGGCGCAGGTCCTGGACTACGAGATGAAGTATGACCGGGGCTGGGTTGACATCACCATCTATGTATCAGAAGGAACAAGGTTTTACTTTGGCAACTACGCCTTTGCCGGCGACTCGGCGATTGCTACCGACCGGCTGAAGAAACTCGTTCGCTATCGCACCGGTGCGGTCTATAATATCAAACTTGCCCAGAATACGCTCAGCGACATCTACTCCCTCTATGCGGAAGAAGGCTACATCTACGCCCAGGTCAGCCCGATTGAGGAGATTAAAGACGACACCGTCCACATTACCTATCAGATTGTTGAAGGCACACCGGCGCTCGTCCGGCTCGTCCACATTGAAGGCAACCAGCAGACCTGGGATAAGGTCATCCGCCGGGAAATCAGTTCCCTGCCCGGTTATGTGTTCAAGCGCTCCGAGGTGATGCGCAGTCAGCGTGACATCTTCAACCTTGGCTACTTTGACGATGTAAAGGTTGACTTCCGCCGCGTTGATACCCTCGGCGCCATTGACCTGATTTACAAAGTTAAAGAGAAAAGTTTCTTTGGCACCATCGGGGCCGGCGTCTCCTATTCCGCTCAGGACAAATTCACCGGCTATGTCGAACTGCAACAGCCCAATCTCCTTGGTCGCGGCTGGCGCACCGGACTGAAACTGGAAAAGGGCGGTAAAAAGACCAACTTTGAATTAAGTTTCACCGAACCCTGGCTATTTGACACCCCCACATCTGCGGGCTTTAATCTCGCCTACCTTACCCGCAATTACGACTATTACGACAAACAGGAAATCGGTGGCGGTTTCTCATTCTCGCGACCCCTGGCACTTGACTACACCCGCGCCTACCTCTCCCTGCGGATAACCGACGCCTACATCCCGCCGACATCGGTGCGTACCGGTTATCAACCATCAAAACTATTCAATGTCTACCGGGACACCGTGCATAAAACCTCATTTGTTCCATCAATCACCCTTACCCGTGACTCCCGGGATTACATCTATAACCCGCTTACCGGCTCAGCCAGCACCTATACCATCGACATCTCTGTTGGCGACATCCGCTTCCATCGCCATGTCATTGACCTCACCCAGCATCTCCCTTTGTTCTGGAAGTTCGGACTCAAAGGCAGAATGCGCCTGGGTTATATCACCGGCTTTACCTCTGCTGACACGGTTCCGCTCTACGAAAGATTCTATCCCGGCGGCACCGGACCGGATGGTGTGCGTGGCTATGGCGAACAGAGTATCGGGCCTTATGATGCCGGTTATCCAGTGGGCGGTCGGATGTTAAGCATCTTTTCTTTTGAATACCGGCTCCGTCTCAACCCGCAACTTACCTTCCTTGGCTTCTTTGACGCCGGCAACACCTGGGACAAACCCGAGCAGTTAAATCTCTCTGACCTCAAACGGGGCGCGGGTGTCGGTGTCCGGCTGGAAATCCCGATGCTTGGTTTAATTGGCTTTGACTTGGGCTACGGCTTTGACCGAGCCCGTCCGGGCTGGGAACCGCACTTCCAGTTCGGCACCACCTTCTAAAAACTTTCTCACTTTACCACCAGAACCCGTTGCCAGATAGACCCGCTTTCCGGGCGCAAATAGTAAACACCGGCAGGGATTTTTCTTATATCATTATCACCCTGATACAGGCGCAAACGCACCCTGCCCGTTAAGTCAGCCAGTTCTGCTGAATTAACCCCGTGCCAGCGGATATTCCCGCGCACAACCATCGGCGACAAACAACCGGCTCTGCTACTCCGTTCGTTGGAGAATTCATCCAGCGCCTGCGGATAGGTTTCGATTGGACCGAGCGGGTCAAGGTTTCTGCCCGCCAGACCTGGATAATCCGGCGGATACCGGCGCACCTTAAACACATCGTTTAATCCCGCAGGAATAACACCACCCTGTTGCTGTGGTCCATAACGGGTAACCGGATTAACATACTTCCACACCAGCCGTCCATCCGCCGTCACCTCGAGAAACACCCCTGTTAACCCCGCACAGATAAGCGTATTACCATTGGCGAGCCGCTGACAGCCGGAGATGAGGCTGGAGTACATACTTTCGGGCGGTGATGCAATATACTGCCACACCGGTGCCGGTGGCCCATAAGCCGAATCAGTCCCCAGATAATAGAAACCGGCAGAGTCTTGTGGAGCGATAAACTCATCAACCGTAGAAAAGGTTGGCGTCCGGCCATAGCCGTTGTTAAATAAGATGATGTGACCCGCACCGGGCAGACCATCTCCAATCCACTGCGCATCATGCTGTCCGTAAAGCGTCTGCCCGACTGTCTCCTGTCGGCGATAGGTGCGCGGGTTGCCCCACCGGTAGAGCAAATCACCGCCCCTGCCATACCTGCCGCCACTATGTCCCCTTGCCTCCGCAGTGGTGGTGGAATGGTCAATGACCCACACCTCAGAAAACTGCCGGCTGCTGATAATCACCTGGTCCAGTTCTGGATTGAAGGCAACGCTATTACAATGGTTCCAATCCGGCACCGCTATTCCGGCAACATAGTTAAGGTCAATCAACTCAGGATGCTCTCTCGGGTCTCCATAATTGGGTTTAGTAGAATCATAGTCCTGAATAATATGGTCCCACACATGCCACTCCCAGACAACCTCATTATTGTTCGGATTAACCTCAATCAGGTGGTCGGGCCAGAGCGCATCATAAACAAGTAGATTGGGATTCCTCCCCGCCGCAATCGCCTCGGAGCGGCTCTTATACTCCCAAGCAATCATCAACACATTACCACCCGGCAGCATAATCGCATCATGATGCTGGCAAACCGTCGCACTGGAATAATTGTAACTCCAGACCACATTGCCTTCCCAGTCAACCAGTTCCACCCTGCCCCCGGAGCCGCCCCCCATCGAAAACACCGAATTGTTCATATAGCAGGTGCGCAGCAAAAGCCCATTTTCACATAGACTAACCGCCAGCCCGGGACGATAAAAACCCTCCCAGGAATGAACCATCATACCATCATTATCAATAAGATAGGTAACGGTATATGACATCGGCGCAAACAATGTATAACCGGGTGCGGTTGCCGAACTGTCCCGAAAAATCAAACCCAGTGTCCGATTGTTACTGGCAAAAATAACCTGAGGAAAAACAAGCAGTGCCAGAACCGCCCAGAACAAAAACTGGCGCACACTAAACCTGGTCACCAGCGCCTCCTGTTAAATTGTTACCCGCAGAATAAAAGAAAAACTCATCAACCACAATAAATAATAACCCCATTATACCGCGGGTCAAATACAACCCCTGGCTGCCATACAACATCATTATCAGGTCCGGAGGCGGCTGGTGTTATAGCACCGGCTGCCGAAATCCCCTGTGTCATTTGAACATCCCTCGCGTTACCACCGAATACAACTGAACCGGTTGCCAGATAAATAATCCGCTATCCCGCATCACCATTAAACCGCAATACCGCTGAACAACCAATCGGGAATTAAATCGCCTGTGCTTACCCTAATACTGACACCCGTTCTGCCACCGGAACTGCCCCGGGGCTAGCCCCCTGAAAAACTGAAAGTCTTATTAACTATCGCAAATCAAATAATTATAAAAAATAACCCGCGCTCGAATATGTTTACCTTTATGTAAACTAAGCGACCGTTCCCTCAGGACTTTGCCCTGCCATCCCTTTTTCCAGAGGTAAAGTTAAACCTTAACGACCAGTTTATAAAAATTACTAAAAAGCCTCTGCCCGTTTACCCCGGACCGTTCCGGATGAAACTGCACCCCGTATATCGGCAAATCCGGATGGCGAATTGCCTCCACCGGACAGGAAGAGGAAAATGCGCCAATCTCCCAGCCAATCTTTTTGACCGAATCGGGCGTAACAAACTCCCGATGGCTCTCCACCATTACCGTCTCCGGAGCCAGCCCGGCAAAAATATCCCAGGGTGCGACTATTTTAATCTGCTCTTCCCTTTCAATCGTTTCCCCACCCCTTTTAACTTCCGCACCGAACGCCCGGGCAAGCAACTGATGCCCGAAACAGATACCCAGGGTGGGAAGTCGCAACTGCCGAACAAAATCAATCAATTCTCCGGGCGGCTCCTTCTCGGAAAGCATCCACTGCGAACCAGAAAAAATTACCGCATCAACGCCATCAAGGGGAAAGGCAGGGTTCAATTCGGAAATTTTCGCCTCAACAATTTCAGAATAACGCGCGCACATCTCCCGGTAATAAGGTAGCCTCTTTTCCGGCTCTTTCAAATAACAATCAACCAGCAGGGTCTTCACTACTCACCACCTGCTGATACAGGCGTAAGCCTCGTGGTGATGAATGGACTCGAAACTCTCCACCTCCACCTCATAACCGGTAATCAAAGGATGCTCCTCCAGTCGCTTCGCCACCCGCCGGACAACATCCTCAACAAACACCGGGTTCTCATACGCCCGGGTGGTGATATGCTTTTCATCCGCCCTCTCCAGTAAGGAATAAATCTCGCTGGAGCCGCAGTCTTCAAGGATATCAATTAAATCCTCAATCCAGAGAAAACCCTTGAACTCAACCACCGCCCGGATTTCTGCCCGCTGATTGTGCCCGCCAGTTTCTACCATCTCCTTGGAACACGGACAGAGGGTGGTAACCGGCACCGCCACACCCAGTCTTAACCGGAACTTCTCCTGCAAACTGGCGCTGAGCCAGCAACGGTAGTCCATCTGCGCCCGGGCACCCGACACCGGCGCGCGCTTCTCAATGAAATAGGGAAACTCCATCTCCAGATGTGCGGAATTGGCACATAAACGCTCTCGCATCTCCTTTAAAATCCTGCCCAGTTTGTGGACATCAATCTCCCGGTGATAACGATTGAGAATCTCAACAAACCTGCCCATATATGTTCCCCGCTGGTCCCGGGGCAGGTCAACAAACATACTGATGGTCGCGATGGTGTGCTGCCGCCGGTGCGCCTTATCTAAAAGGACTATCGGATAGCGTAATCCCTTGACACCGACCTTATCAATCGGCACCGCACCCGCTACTCGCTGCTGCCGGATATCACCCATCACGCATTTTCCGGTGGCCAGCCCAGTTTCCCTTCCCGGTGCCTTTTACCCAGCACCTCCAGCATATCCTTGACCATCGCCTTCAGGTCGTAATCCGGCTTCCAGCCCCACTCCTCCCGCGCCGCCGAGTCGTCAATTGACTCCGGCCAGGAGTCGGCAATCTGCTGCCGGAAATCGGGCTCATAGGTAACCTCAAAATCCGGGATATGGCGTTTTATCTCTGCCGCCAGTTCCTCCGCCGAAAAACTCATCGCCGTCACATTGAAATCGCAATGGTGCTTGAGATTCTCCACCGGTGCCTCGGCAAGCATAATCGTTGACTTGATACAATCAGGCATATACATCATCGGCAACCGGGTATCGGCACGCAGAAAGCACTTATAGCGCTTGAACTTAATCGCCGCATAGAATATCTCAACCGCATAATCGGTCGTTCCACCACCCGGCAGCGTCACATTGGAGATAATTCCGGGATAACGCAGACCCCGAACATCCAGCCCAAAGCGCCGGAAATAATAATCTCCCAGAAGTTCACCTGCCACCTTGGTAATCCCGTACATCGTCCGAGGTTTCAGGATTGTCTCGTTGGGTGTATTCTGCCGCGGTGTCTCCGGACCAAAAACTGCAATTGAACTGGGCACAATCACCCGCGCCATATTGTGTTCCCGCGCCACCTCTAAAACATTATACAGCCCGTTAATATTAACATTCCAGGCAAGTTGCGGGTTCTTCTCGCCGGCAGCCGAAAGGATTGCCGCCAGGTGAAATATGGTGTCAATGTTATGCTTCTTAACAACCTCTTCTATCGTCTCCCGTCGGGAGACATCAATAAAATAAAACGGACCTGATTCCAAAAGTTCTTTACTCGGCTGGGTCTTCCTCCCGGTGGCGATAACATTTTCCGCGCCGTAACGCTGGCGTAATGCCAGGGTCAACTCCGAACCGATCTGCCCGACGGCGCCGGTAACAAGTATCTTCTTCATCTCTCTTGTTTTTGTCATTATCTTCTCCTTTCTGGTTTATATCAAAAAATATACCTGCAACCACCCAAAATGCAAGAATAGACAACCCGCTTGATTTTGCTATACTTCCAGAAAGAAAACAGGATGGCGATGGTGAGTGTAGCTCAACCTGGTTAGAGCACCTGACTGTGGATCAGGATGTTGGGGGTTCGAATCCCCTCACTCACCCTGGTGATTAGTTTTGCGTCCGTAGCTCAACTGGATAGAGCGCCGGGCTTCGAACCCGTAGGCTGCGCGTTCGAGTCGCGCCGGACGCAGGGCCAGAGTAACTCTGGCGAAGATGTGCCCCGCTAGCTCAATTGGCAGAGCGGCGGATTCTTAATCCGCGGGTTGCCCGTTCGAGTCGGGCGCGGGGTATTTTAAAATTTTGGATATGTTACCTGTCATCTATCTCTTGCTGCTGGGGAATATTGACTTTGTCCGTGTCCCCCAGAAGAGCGCGCCGCCGGTATTAAATACCAATAAGGTCTGGGTATTTTTCACTGACAAAGGCGTCTTCAACCAATCCCAGTACCTGCGTGCGCTCGACGCCCTCACAAAAAGCGAGAAAACGACCCCGCACCAGCAAACCGATTTTAACGACCTGCCGGTGCGCCAATCCTACATTCGCCAGATTGAGGCGCTGGGCGCACGCCTGCGGACAACCTCGCGCTGGCTCAACGCCGCCAGTTTTGATATGGCGCCGGAACTAATCCCGGAGGTGTATCGCCTGCCCTTCGTCTACGACATCAGACCGGTCACCCATTCCTCTGACCCTTACCGGGAAACAACCGTCCCGATCACCCAGCCATCTACTCCGGCTCGCACCCCGGACACCGCGGAAGCCCACCGATTTTATGGCGCATCCTGGGACCAGGTGCAGATGCTGGGGGTACCGGAAGCGTTCTTTCGGGGTTATTACGGCTCGGGGGTAAAACTGGCAATCTTTGACACCGGACTAAAACTGAAGAACCGCGCGGTCAGCCGGATAAAACTCGGTCCCCAGTATGACTTTATTTCCGGAGACAACTTCTACTACGCCCGTGGTAATATTTATAATCCGCTGCCCATCTCTTCCCTGCGCTATCTGGGGCTGGTAAAAGACCCGGCATTAATCGCAACATCCGACAAGATTATTCTCACCTTTGTGGCGGATAGTTTTAATTACACTTACGGACTGCCCGTGCGCGCGATATATGTTTCCCATTCCACTGACCTTGGTGAAACCTGGACTCCAGCGCAACCCCTGCTCATATCCCGCCCCTACAACTACACCTATGAAAACCTCAACCTCATCTCCCGTGATTCAGTCACCTACCTCGCCTTTAATGAGGTCAACCTGCTGCCATCAGGACAGCCTACCTGCTATCTGGGTTATTTTGTTCACACCACCTGGTACAATCACCAGTCAATCGGCAGTGGACGCTCCCCGGCGCTGGCAATCGCTGCCGATACCCTTTACCTTGCCTACATCACCGCCGACTCAACCATCGCATTCCGCAAGGCAAACATCTCCCAGCCCGCACCCAGCTGGATTTTATACAACCAGATACCTGCTCAAGCACCACTCACCGACCTCCAGATAGCGGCTGGACCAGATGGCACGGTTAACATCTTTGCCCTTGACATAAAGTCAGGCAAAATTATCCATTTTCACTCTGACGATGGCGGGGTTACATTCAACCCGTCTGAACCCATCGCCCGCGGTGACGCCCGAATGTTAAAACTATTTAATCACCCGTTTAACAACCCGGAAAAGGTTCTGGTCTATCTCGATGAAAGTAACCTGCCATTTACCCGCCTGCTCGTTAAATTTTCTAACGATTACGGGACAACCTGGACTCCCGCCGCGGCGGCGGAAAGCGCACTCGCCATCGGCGGTTACACCCTGTGCTTCTCTGATGAGATAAAACTTGTCTACGAATCCGCGGGCACACTCCATCTCATTACCAGCACCGACCAGGGCGCAACCTGGCGAACCCACCCGCCAATTGATACAATTGGCTTCTCGGTCGCCCCGCATCTCATCCCGGTCAACAACGCCATCCTCCTGGTCTGGTTCCGCCGGGGTGATGACAATGCACTCTGGGAAGATTCCGACACCCTGAAGTTTCCTCGCGAACAGCCCTATCACGGCACCAGGATGGCATCAATTATTGCCGGCTATCAGCCTTATTCAATGATGGGCATCGCGCCAGGTGTTACCCTGCTTGTTGCCCGCACCGAATTCCACCGCACCGCGGGCAACCGCTATTACGAATACAATATGGAAGAGGACACCTATATCCAAGCGCTGGAATGGGCGGCAAAATGCGGTGCCGATGTCGTCTCCACCTCCCTGGGCTACCGGGACTTTTATCGTGACGACCAGTTCGATGGCAAAACCGCGCCAGTCTCCATCGCCGCAGACATCGCAGCAAAAAAGGGACTGCTCATCGTTACCGCAATGGGCAACCGCGACACCACCGCCTATCCCTGGCCCAGGCCTTACATTGTGGCGCCCGGTGATGCCGAAGGCGTCATCACCTGTGGTGGCGTGGAAAAAAACCTCACCCCTTGGCGGGGCACCGGCACCGGTCCGACCGCTGATGGCAGAATCAAACCCGACCTTGTTGCCCTGGCTGACACCGTTGCGGTCGCTGCCCCGGATTCAGAAAACTACCTTGAAGGCAGTGTTGGCACCTCCTGTGCCACCGCACTCATCGCGGGCTGCTGCGCCCTCTTGAAAGAAATTTATCCTCACTGGACTGCCGACTCCATAAAACAGGCGCTCTTCTCCACCGCCACCCTTGCGGTAAAAAGTTGCACCTTTGGCTTTGGGCTCCCGCGCATCGACTCAATACTCAAAATCTACCCGCCCCGGGTCCCGCCCCTGCCCAAAGACGAAATCGGCGCCATCTTCCCCAACCCGTTCATTTTCACTATCAATCACCGGGTTTATTTCCCGATTAATTTAACCCGGGTCACACCCGAGGCAACAATCTCCATATTCACGGTCAGCGGCACACTGGTCAAAACAATCAACCTGAACACCAGTCAGATGCCCGCTCCGGGCAGGTATTCTCAACCTGCGGAACTGGAGCGCATCGGCGCATTCTGGGATGGCAGAGACGAAAACGACAGACCGGTGGCAAGCGGACTCTACCTGGCGGTATTGCGCACCACCTTTGGCAGGGATGTGAGAAAATTTGCCCTGGTCCGCCAACCTTGATTTTAACAATCTGTTGCATATTATTTAAATAAATTCCAGCGTAGCTCAATGGGTAGAGCATCCGGCTGTTAACCGGAGGGTCGCAGGTTCGAGCCCTGCCGCTGGAGTTTTACCTTTAAAATAAAAGGGGCTGCCGGAAAGGCAGCCCCTCTGGTTTAAGGAGGTGTGTTACTGCAGAAGAATCGCCTTGGCAGAAACTGACCTGCCGTCCACAGTCAGCCGGTAGAAGTAGGTCCCGCTGGTAACCCGCCTGCCGGCAGCATCCCGGCGGTCCCAGGTTACGCTCTTGTTACCAGGTTCAGACACACCGTTAACCAGTGTTCTAACCAGCGCACCCGAGGCGTCATAAATGCTCAGATTCACATGAGCACTGGCAGGCACATTGTAATTGATCCGGCAGAAGTCACGCACCAGCGTCGGGGTAAGTTCGGGTGCATTCTCCCAGTTGATGCTGGGTTTACCCTCTTCAATACCGGTAAGGGCGATGATACCCTTCTGCACATTGGGCAGAATGACCGTATTATAACCACCGGCGACCCAGATGTAGTTACCGCTTATCGCAGCACCGTGAGAACGAGTTGTAGTCAAAAGCGACCGGTCAGCGGTCCAGGTGTGATTGTTCACATCATAACGCCAGCACGCACCAACAATCGACCCGACACGGTAACCACCCATCACATAGATGTAGGTTCCACCCGAATACTCATAGGTAACCGCTCTTCCCCAGCCCAATCTATCCGGCATTGTGTCGGTTGCCACGGTCCAGGTATTGCCAAGGACCGAATACTTCCAGACCGTCCCGCGAGTTGAGTTGTAGTTGTTCTCTGACATTCCGCCAATCACATAGATGGTATCGCCCACCCGTGCCACCATCGGGTTACGCCGAACATCAGGCATATTCGCCATCTGCGTCCAGGCGTTGGCAACCGGGTCGTAACGGTAACAGGTGTTCAACGGACCACCTGTCCCGTTCGGAGAACCACCAAAGCAGTAGACCCATCCCGAATCAGCATACTCACCAAATGAGTAGTAAAGCAGGTTGGATTGAGGCATCGCCGTTGCCACGGTCCAGGTGCCGGCAGCCAGGTCAAGTTTGGTCAGGTTGTTGTAGACCACAGCCTGCCCGGAAGTACCACCACCACACCAGATGATATCGCCAATCCGCACCGCATCGTGGTTATGCACACCCAGACCACCACCCGCCGGATGCTGTAACCCCTGTGACCAGGTGTTGGTTACGGTATCATAAACCTGGTCATAAGGGTGCGATGTATGGTTGAAGCAGTTACCACAAATAACATGGAGATTACCCTGGGCATCGGTCACGCAGGCAACCCGGCTCACCCGGTCCGGTCTGATGGTATCACTCTGATACCAGTCAATCGTCTGCTGCATCACCTGACTCGTGCCCCGCAGGGTGTCATTGGCACGCTGCTCATCACCACTGAGGTCGGTAAACATCGTCACATTGTAGGTTCCGCCCACCGCCAGCCACTGGGGTGAGAAATCCACATCCGCGGTCGCACCGGGGGCGAGCGGTCCGGCATAAGTCGCCATCTGCTCATACACCCTGGTCCCGGCTGAATCAATCCAGCAGTAAACCGGAATGTCAGTCTGGGCATTCGTGCCAAAGTTCCTTATCTTTGCCCGTGGAGTAACATTGCCCGGTGTAATCAAACCCGCCGGCGCCACAATCTGAATCACACCCACATCATTCGCATTGCCCGTTACCAGCTGCTCATACTGACAGGTGTCAGTCGGCGCAAACCCACCAGTTGAACCACCATAAACCACCGCCTTGCCATCCGCATTGCCAACACCACAACCACGATACACCTTCAAAAGCACCCCCGGCGTCACCGTCCAGCTCCTTGTGCCAAAGTCAAAGTACTGGGTCGTATCCATCAACAGCATTGCCCCGCTAACACCGGAAAACACAAACATCGTCTGCCCAACATTACCACTCGCACCCGCCCAGGTTGCAACTGGCATCTGCGGGAAAACCGAGTTGTCAACGGTCCAGGTGTTGGATGCCGGGTCGTAAAACTCGGTATGGCTCAGCGCCACACCATCAGCAATACCACCCGCAACCCAGATGGTGTCATTATAAACACAACCATGGGCAAAAACCCTGCCCTGATTCATATCCGCCACCTGCGCCCAGCCAGAACCAGGCGTATAACACCACACCTGCCGTGTCGGCGCCGTCGCACCCGGCTGATTACAACCGCTGATGTAATAAAGTTTACCACCACACGCCAAAACCAGCGGCTGCCAGTTGTAGGTCGTGCCGGTAAACGGACCGGGTCCACCTGTCCAGGTGTTGGTGCTGATACAATATTTGAACATAGTGTCCACCGTACTGTTCAACCGATAGGAATAGCCCGCACAGTAATACAGCGTATCACCAATAATCGCTGCACCACCATTGGAAATAGGCATCGGACAGGGCGCCAGTGTATCCCAGGTAGTTGAGCCAATCGCATGCCGACAGAGCATCTTGGCCGTGTCTAAACCGGAACCCGCGTACCCCAACAGGACATAGACATAATTGCCATCGGTCGCACAGGCATTGTCCATCATCCTTCCTGGCATTTCGCTGTGATACATCCAGGCATCAGCCGGCACAGAACCACTCACCGTGCCCCACACATAGTCGTTCGAGCCATAAGTACCGTAGTACAGTTTCACCTTCTGGGGCGCACCCTGGCTCAGGTCGCTTGTGGTAACACCAGAACCGGTGGCAAACACCAGTCCGACGAAAACCACCAGCGCCAGGACTGTTACACTCTTTTTCATCCTTTTTCTCCTCGTTTTATTGTTACTTACCTTACTTACTCTGAGAGTGTGTCCGGTTCAGCCCGCCGCGCTGAACCCGCTCTCCTTTGCTTTAATACTACAATCAAAACCCCGCCTGTCAAACATTATTTTCTCCGCACCGGCATTAACAACCCGGCTCTATACTTAACCCCTCCATTTACCGCGCCAGTTAGACTAAAAACCATTCAGCAACCAGCCAGCCGGGGCTAGCCCGGGGCCAGCCCCCCAGCAGCTCCGGGGCTTACCCCGAACTTTACCCCGGACTAAAAATCACCGCCTTCTCCCCTTGCTAACACCGGTCTTGCCCCGGTCTTCACATCTATCATAACCGGGAAGGTAACCACCTCGCTAACATCCGATTAGCCACCGGTGTTTATCGAGCGATGCACGGTCCGATTACCCCGGATAATTACCCTCACGGCAACAACCCGGATTGAACCCTGTACTCCACCCCGGTCACCCGCACTTTCTGACACTGAACCCCGGCATCAATGAACTAACACCGCTATTCCGGAATGATGAAAATACCGGAACCGTTAGCGCCGGCTCAAAACAACCATCCTCGTCTCGGTCTTATCCGCCACCAGGCGACAGAAATAAACTCCCGCCGGGACCGTTCTCTCCCGCTCATCCGTGCCATTCCAGGACAACTGATACTCACCGGCGGGCATATTTCCCCGTGCCAGGGTCTTTACCATCCTGCCCAGTGCATCAAACACCGCAAGTTCTACCGGACCGGCACCGGCAAGGGTATAGCGAATCGACACACTCGCCCTTGACGGATTGGAACCGGAAATTGTCAGTGTGGTCTTTTGAGACCGCGCCGGCTCACCGGCAATACCGGTGGCGGTAACAACGATATCCTCCAGCGGTCCCTTATCACCCCAGCCCCGGGCGCTATTATAGCCGCGCACCCGATAAAAGTATCTACCCGGCTGGCTCACTGTAACCTCATAAATGGTGTCGGTAATGTCATCCGCAACGGTGCGCCGGGAGGCAAAGTAAGGCACCGGCCAGACATCGTCAATATACACCCCGCTCCCCTGCGTGCCATCATCGGTCATATAACGAAAACGGATAAACACCGACTTTCCTGCCCAGGGCTCCAGCGAATAGGCCTTGTAAATCCAGCCGTTGGAATTACCGGTATAACGGTCATGGAGCTGAAGCCACTCCTTGCCTTCCAGCGAAACCTCGGTCACCACCACATCGTAATTGTTCTCGGTGTTATACCATATCCAGTAACGCAGACTATCACCAACCTGCACCGGATACGGGTCTGCGGTTACTATATAATTGGAGATGTTATTACCCGTGCCCAGATAAACGCTATAACTGCCCGAATGCCGCTGGGTCGTGGAAAGCGCAGCACCCTGAAATACCCAGCGGGAACTGCCCGACTCAAAATCGTCCTCAATCACATCCAGCCCGGTTAACTCCTCCAGTTCCCACTTCTCCGGCTGATTGAACTCGGGACGAATCGGCGTCCAGTGGACGTTGAATGTCCCGCTCGCACTTGAATCCATCGGTGCCAGTATTGGTCTGGGCACCGCACCACGCACCACGCTCCTGATGGAGTCTGCCCGGGTAAAGAGATACCATATTCCCTTAAACACCTCGCGCTGAATCGCATCCAGTTGACCCACATTCTGGTAAAAAGTGGTGCCGATTTCAAACACATAGGAGAGGCAGGGGAAGCCGCCCACATAATGCGCCCAGCCATACATCCAGTCAATTGAACCACCGCTGGTGGGATAAAGGGCATTGGACTGCTCGGGTGTGTATGTTCCACCGGAAAGTTTTTGCATCTGCTGTGCCATCCTCTGCCCTAAACTGACAAATATCTCATTATCCGGAGTAACCGCGCCATAACCATAGGGCCAGAGCACCAGTTCCGAATAGGAATGCAGCGAGATGTCCGCAACAAATGTGCGTGTCTTAAAGAACTCAACCAGTGCCGCAACCTCCTTACCCCAGGCACCGTAACCACCCATAAAGGTCTCGCTTGACGGTAAATGTGATGACTGGGAACCTCTGGTCAGCGCACCCCAGTCGCCCATCCGGTCGCCGTTACAACAGCCGTTATAGTTACGATTCGGGTCGCAACCGATGGAACTAGCAAACGGCTGGCGGTTCTTACGCCAGGACCGTTGACTGGGATAGTCATACACATAACCATCAACATTAATAATCGGGAATACCCACAATTCGTGATTGTCGACAAAATTGCGAAATGCTGTGTTGGCGCTGTAATTGCGCAGGATGGTGTCGGCAAAATACCTGGCCGCCTGCGGTGTCGCCCACTCCCGGGCATGATGCATCGCCTCCAGAAGCACTTCGGGCTCATCCTCATCAACATCCGGATTGTCAGAAATCTTCACACCGTAGATCCAGCGTCCCCCGTGGGTCTGACCAATTGACTCCAGCCGGCAGATACCGGGATAAGTCGCTGCCCAGTTGCGCATAATACTCACCAGCGAATCATAAGAACAGTAGAAACCGAACCCGGCAGCGGTCAACTTCTCCTGTTCCAGGTCCTCAACCACCACCTCGCTTTTCAAACCGGAAGCGACAACCCGCCCCAGGTCCTCCTCATCTAACAGCAGGTCGTAATACTCACCCGGTCGCGCCCCGGCAATCTCAATTGATGTGCCCTTGAACTGAATATGCTGATAAAGGGTTTGATAATCCGGCACCTGCACCCGGACTATCATCTGCCGTGCCTGGGCAACGCCCGCGCACAACACCGCGCCCAGAAAAACAGTCACCAGGCGCTTAAACACATAACTGCTACCCATTTTATCTCCTTTTTGTTTGGGGTTAACGCTCTGCTCACCAGTCCGATAAAAACTATCCATAACTATTTAGACTACTAATAATACCAAACCGGCGCCGGAAATCAAAAAGACGCCTACTCCTGTGGTGTCCGGCGTAACTCCTTCTTCTCGCCGACCAGTTTCTTTAAACGCAGCATCTTCTCCTTTGCCCGTCTGGAACGCTTGCGCTTCTGACGCCGCATCCGGGCAATCTCCTTTTCCCGTTCGGTCTGCTCCCGCAGCACCTGTGCCGCAATCTTCTCCACCAGAATCCTTCTTGCCCGGAAGCGGTTTAACGCCTGAGAACGCTCTTTTGTTACCTTAACCTCTATGCCGCTGGGAATGTGCTTGAGATAGACACCGGTCGCCACCTTATTAACATTCTGCCCGCCCGGACCGCCCGACCGGATAAACCGCTCCTCAATATCCTCCTCCCGGATACCCAGCCTTGCCATCCGCTCCAACAGTTGCGTCTCTTTTTTCAGGCTGACACCGAACCGCAACGGACTTCGCCTTACCTGTTACAACGGCTCCACAATCATCAATGGCTGACCGTACTCAACTGAATCGCCATCCTTCACCAGAATATCAACAATACGGCACTTCTTCTCCGCCTGAATCTCATTCATCAACTTCATCGCCTCAACAATGCAGAGGGTCTGCCCCGGCTCCACCACATCACCTTTCTCCACAAACGGCGCTGCCTCCGGTCTTGCCCGGGAATAGAAGGTCCCGACCATCGGTGAAGTTATTTCCTCGGTCTTTGCCGGTTTGGTCGGCTCGGGCGCTGGTGGCGTCTGGGGCTTCGGTTCTGCCACCGGCGCCGGCTCTGCTGCTTTCGGCGCCGCGGTTACCGGCTCGGCAACCGGTGCGCTAACCACCGGCTGTTCTCCCGGCACCGCCGGCACTGCGGTCATCGCGCCCCCTCGCTTTATCCGCACCTTCTCACCGCCCGACTCCCAGTCCAGCTCGGTAACCCCGTGCACACTTGCCAGTTCCAGCAGACTGCGCAACCTCCTAATTCCCGGCTCCTCGGGCGGTTTTGGCGGTGGCGCCGCGGCTGGCTTTGCTTGTGCTACCGCCGGTTTCTCTTCCGGTGGCGCCGGCGGTGTCGGATTCTTCCGCCACTGGAAAAACTTCAGCGCCACCTCGGGAAATATCGCATAGGAGATATAATCCTCTTCCTTCTCCACCAGCTCCTTTGCCAGTTCCTTCCGTGCCCTGGGCATACCTGGCTCCAGCCGGTCCGCCGGTCTACCTTTAACCGGCTTCTCATCCCCAAGAATCTTCTTCAAGACCGCCTCACGGATTGGCGCGGGTGGGCGCCCGTAAAGTCCGCGCACATAGTCCTTCACCTCTTTCGGCACCACCTTATAACGCTCGCCACTCAGCACATTCATCACCGCCTGCACGCCAACAATCTGACTGGTTGGTGTTACCAAGGGCGGATAGCCCAGATCCTCCCTGACCCTGGGCACCTCTTCCAGCACCTCGCTCAACCGGTGCTCTGCCTTCTGCTCCCTTAACTGGGCAAGGAGATTGGACGCCATCCCGCCGGGTATCTGATGGGTAATCACCATCGCGTCCACCGCCTTCGTGCCCGGGATGCAGCGGTTCGCCGATATCTTCTCAAAATGCTGTCCGATGACCTCCAGCGCCTCCATATTCAATTCCGCCTCCCAGGGCGTTCCCTTAAAACACGCGAGCATCGTCTCCACCGCCGGCTGCGAGGTGGAAAATGCCAGCGGTGCCGAGGCGGTATCAATTATATCTGCCCCGGCCTCCACCGCCTTTAAATACGCCGCCACCGCCATCCCGCTCGAGGCATGACAGTGCACCTGCACCGGCAAACCAATCTCCGCCTTTAATGCGCTCACCAGTTCAAACGCCACCGCCGGCGAAAGTATCCCGGCCATATCCTTAATCGCAATCGAATCAATCCCCATCTCCTTCTGCTCTTTTGCCCGGGCAAGATAGTACTCCACCGTATGCACCGGACTGATGGCATAACACAAAGTCCCCTGCGCATGTTTTCCGGTTTTCTTGACAAATTCTACCGCCTTCTCCAGATTCCGGGGGTCATTCAGGGCGTCAAATATCCGGAAGATATCAATCCCTCGCTCTGCCGCCTTGTTAACAAACGCCTCCAGCACATCGTCCGGATAGTTACGGTAACCAACCACATTCTGCCCGCGCAACAGCATCTGCAACCGGGTATTCTTCACCCGCCGGCGAATCTCGCTCAATCGCTCCCATGGGTCCTCATTCAAAAACCGCAGACACACATCAAAGGTCGCGCCACCCCACATCTCCAGCGACCAGTAACCCACCCGGTCAATCTCCTCCAGCACCGGCAACATATCGGCAAGGCTCATCCTTGTTGCCCAGAGGGACTGATGAGCGTCACGCAGGGTTGTATCGGTAAATCTAATCGTTTTTTTCTCCATAATACTGCACAATCCTTTCCGTTATTTTCTCCAGAGCCAGCGCCCTGGAACCCTTGACAAGTATTGTATCACCGGGCTGGAAAATGTCAAACAAGTCATCACCAACGCTATCAGCATCCGGATAATGTCGGATGCGATTTACCGCCATCCCGCCGGTCCGGGCACCATCGGCAATCAACCGTGCCTTATCCCCAATTACCACCAGCCGGTCAACGCATCCTGCTGCCTCCAAACCTAACTGGCGGTGGAGGGTGTCTGCAGCCGCGCCCAGCTCCAGCATATCACCTAAAATCGCCACCCGCCTCTGCCGCGGGGCGGTCGCGGTTAACACCGCCAGCGCCGCCCGCATTGACTGGGGATTGGCGTTAAAGCAGTCGTCAATCAAAACCACTCCGTTCAACCTCCTCACGCTCAACCGCCGCGGTGCCGCACAACACCTTGCCGCCCTCCCGGCAATCTCGGCAAAACTCAACCCGAGCATATGGGCAGCCGCACCTGCGGCAAGAAAGTTAAGGACATTATGCCGACCGGGCAGAGGCAGATGAACCGGAAAACTGTCCATAAACACAAACCTGGTTCCGTTAATCCCTTCATCAACCACCTCACGGGCAAATATGGCGGCGCCCGCACCCAAGCCGAAACGCACCACCCGCGCCCGGGTTGCCCGCACCAGCCCCATTACCAGCGGATCATCAAAATTGACCACCGCCACACCGCCCTCGGGCAAAGCCTCCAGGAGTTCCGCCTTCTCCTTTGCCACACCATTCCGGTCACCCATAAACTCCAGATGGGTATCACCGATATTGGTCACCACCCCGACCTGCGGCTGACACACCTCTGCCAGCCGCCTTGTCCCGCCCAGTTCATTCATCTCAATCTCAAATATCCCCACCTCAGTAGTTCTATCCATCGCCAGCACCGTAAGCGGCACACCGATATCGTTATTAAAACTCGCCGGCGCCTTTACTACCTTAAAACGCTCTGCCAGCAGTGTCGCAAGCATCTCCTTGGTCGTCGTCTTACCATTGGAACCGGTTATCGCCACCACCCGAGTGGCTAACTGTGTCCGATACCAGCGGGCAAGCGCCAGAAGTGCCGCCCGTGTATCCGGCACCCGGATCACTACACCGGCTTCCTCTCCACCTGTCCCTTCCTCAATCAGCACCCCAACCGCACCCTTCCTGCGCGCCTCAACCACAAACTGATGCCCATCAAACCTTTTGCCCCGAATGGCGATATAGAGTTCACCCGGTTTTATTGTCCGGGAATCAATGCTGACCCCTTGCACCCCCGTGCCTGCCGCTCCGGACAGCAGCACACCACCGATGGCATTGACAATCTCAGCAACCGTTACTCTTTCCATCGCTAAACAATCAGCATCGCATCGCCGAAACTGTAAAACCGGTACCGTTCGGCAATCGCATGCTCATACGCCTTCATTATTAAATCCCGTCCGGCAAAGGCACACACCAGCAACAATAGCGTTGACTTCGGCAGATGGAAGTTGGTAATCAGGGCGCCGGTTACCTTCCACTCATAACCCGGATAGATATAAAGGTCGGTTTCACCCCGGCCCGGTTCCACCTGAACACCAGCCCCGGTGCGCTCTGCCTGCGCCTCCAGCGCCCGCACCGTGGTGGTGCCCACACACACCACCCGTCTCTTTTCTGCCAGCGCCTGGTTAATCCGCGCCGCGGTCAACTCCGTTATCTCAAACTCCTCAGGATACATCCGGTGCTCCTCCACCTTCTCCACCTTTACCGGCCGAAATGTCCCGAGACCGGCATGCAGGGTAATCGTCGCAACCTCTATCCCTTGCGCGCACAACCTCTGCAACAACTCCGGCGTAAAATGCAATCCCGCGGTTGGTGCCGCCACCGCACCGGGCATTCGGGCAAACACCGTCTGATAACGCTCGGGCTTTTCACTCCGCTCCCGGATATAGGGCGGCAGGGCATATTCTCCCTTTTTCTCCAGCAACGGAGTGATGTCCCCGGGTGTCCAGCGCACCACCCTTACCCCCTCAGGTTTGCGCTCCAGCACCTCTGCCTGATAACCATCAAAATCCACCACCGTGCCGGGCCGTGCCTTTCTCGCCGGACGGGTAAGTACCTCCCAGGTGCCGGCATCATCTATCCGGCGCAAAAGCAAAAACTCCATCTTGCCACCAGAACTCAACTTCCCAAAGACCCTTGCCGGCAGGACCCGCGTATCGTTCAACACCAGCAGGTCACCGGGCACCAGCCAATTGCCAATCTCGTAAAACCGGGCATCATAAATTGCCCCGGTCTTTCTATCCAGAACCAGCAAGCGGGCAGCATCGCGCGGCTCAACCGCCCGCTGGGCGATCAACTCCCGGGGCAGATGATAGTCAAACTCGCTAATCTCCATCAACTCAAATCTCTCCCGGTCAGCAGTCGCAGCGCCTCCCGATAACGGGCACTGGTACCGGCAATTATTTCCACAGGTAAATGAGGCGCTGGGGGCTGTTTATTCCAGCCGGTTGCCTCCAGATAGTCGCGCACAAACTGCTTATCAAAACTGGGCGGCGAAATCCCCACCCGATACTCCTTCTCCGCCCAGAAACGGGAGGAGTCCGGGGTCAGCACCTCATCAATCAGAATCAGCCCGCCATCCAGTATCCCAAACTCAAACTTGGTATCGGCAATAATAATTCCCCGCTGCCGGGCGTAATCACTTGCCTGCACGTAAATCTCTAAGGAAATCCGGCGCACCTTCCGGGTAATCTCCTCGCCCACCAGCCGGACCATCTCCGCTTCACTGATATTCTCATCGTGCCCGGTCTTTGCCTTGGTTGCGGGCGTAAAAATGGGCTCGGGCAGTTTCTCTGCCTGCCGCAACCCTGGGGGCAGTTTTATCCCGCACACACTACCGCTCTGCTGATACTCCTTCCAGGCGCTACCCGCCAGATAACCCCGCACCACACACTCCACCGGCAAAGGCGCGGCACGGTGCACCAGCATCGCCCGCTCCCGCAGAATCTCCTGATACGGTGCTAATTCTGAAGGAAATTCCTTCACCTCGGCGGTAATCAGATGATTCGGCACCAGATTCTTAAACCGCTCAAACCAGAACACCGAAAGCAGAGTCAACACCCTGCCCTTGTCCGGTATCCCATCGGGCAAAACCACATCAAACGCGCTCAACCGGTCAGTGGCAACAATCAAAAGGTGCTCACCTACCTGATAGATGTCCCGCACCTTTCCCTGTCCGACTACCTTCAGACCCTTTAAGTCGGTTTTTGTTACAACCATTTAATCCACCCCCATTCATTTGTTTAATATTACTTCCGCCGGTGCCCGAATGGCATAATGTACAAAGGCGCCAGTTTCACACCCAGCACGCGCTGGACCGCACTATCAACAAACGCGCCAATCATCACCGTGCCCAGCCCCAGCGTCTCACACTGCAGATGCACATTCTGCCCGATATGCCCTGCCTCAATATGCACATACCTCTCCCCGCGCTCACCATACCTGCCGGTCGTCCGCTTGTACTCGGCACACAACACCAGGACCGCCGGCGCCCGCTGAATGCAGGTCTGCCCCAGCGCTGCACCGGCAAGTTTTGTCCGCTGATCACCCCGGGCAACCGGGATTAAGGAATGGTTCTCCACCTCGTATTGATAAATTCCCGGTGCCAGACCGGTGACATCGCCGACAACCAGAAAAACCTCCATCGGATAGGTGGCGCCTGCCGAAGGTGCGGTCCGGCCGTATTCCTTGCCGGTCTTTCCCTGTGCTGCCCAGAGCACCTGCCCGACCTCGGCCAGCGTCAAAGGTCTATCCGCATAACTGCGCACTGAACGCCGGTGCAAAAGTGCCTGTTCCACCGTCACCTTACCAATGGTATCCGGTGCCGGCAACCGGATAATTGAGTCTCCGGCCTGCATCGCACCTCCCAGGAGAAAAAACAAAGACAGTCCCACCATAAAACTCTCCTTATTTAATTACTCCTGACTTTGCCTTTATCTCCTCAGCCTGCCTTTTCCGGAACTCCCGCAGCTTCTCTGCCAGTGTTTCATCGCTCAGTGCCAGAATCGCCACCGCCAGCAAACCGGCGTTCACCGCACCGGACCTGCCCACCGCCATCGTCGCTACCGGCACACCCGCGGGCATCTGCACTGTTGACAGCAGCGCATCCAGCCCGAACATCCCGGCATCCAGCGGCACACCGACCACTGGCAGGGTGGTCAAACTGGCGATCACACCGGCAAGATGTGCCGCCTTCCCCGCACCGGCGATGATAACCCTGATCCCGCGCCCGCTGGCATTCAAGGCAAACTCCCGGCACAAATCCGGACTCCGATGCGCCGAAATCACCATCATCTCGCTGGGCACACCGAAATCATCCAGTACCCGCTTTGCCTCTGCCATCACCTCATAATCCTTTTCACTCCCCATTACAATTGCAACTACTGGATTTAACTCTTTACTCATAAAAAGATAATACCGATTGTTAAAGACTTGTCCACCCCTTCCTCTCGATTATAATTAATTTTATGGAATTAACCCTGACCCGGGGTGGAAAAAGAGAAACCGTGTTCATACCCGAGGAAAACCTCCTCGGCATTCTCAACCCACCCCCGGCACCGGAAAAAGAGATCGACCTTACCCCACTAATTGACGCTACCGCCGAATTCTTAAAAAACCACTCCCGCATCCTCGTCCTCCTCAACGACTACACCCGTCCAACACCCAACCAGACCATCCTCCGGGCACTCCTGCCCCTCTTCCAGAGCCGGGACACAAAATTCCTCATCTGCCTCGGCACCCATCGCCCGGCAACCACCGCCGAACTGAAAACCATCCTCGGCGAAGAGACCTTCCGCCAGACAGAAAACCGCATCGTGCAGCACGACGCCCGTGACCCGGGACAACTCTTCTTCCTCGGCAAAACCGATTTCGGTACCGAAGTCTGGCTCAACCGCGCCCTCCTCTGGGCATCAGCGGTTATTACCATCAACTCTATTGAGCCTCACTACTTTGCCGGCTACACTGGCGGCAGAAAGGCTTTTATCCCGGGCATCGCCCGCTACGAAACCATCATCCAGAACCACAACCTTTTGCTTCACCCCGCCTCCCGCCCCCTTTCCTTACAAGGCAATCCGGTGCATGAAGATATGACCCAGGCGGTCAGGATGCTCAATAAACCAATCTTCTCCATCCAGATTGTCCAGGACCAGAAACACAACCTCATCTCCCTCCACTACGGCGACATCTTCCGGTCATTTCAACAAGCCTGCGCCCGGGCATACCCCATCTTTGCCACCCCGATAAAACAAAAGGCGGACATCGTCATAAGCATCCTTTTACCACCTTATGACATTAACTTCTACCAGTCCCAGCGCGCGGTAGAATTTGCCCTGCCCGCATTAAAACCCGGTGGCATCCAGATAACCGTCTCCGCCTGTCGCCAGGGCATTGGCAACGACGAATTCATCCAGGTCCTCCAGTCGGTATCCCATCCCGACCAACTACTTGATGGAAAGATGGCAAACCACCCCGGCTGGCACAAGGCTGCCCGACTCGCCCGGGCGATGCAACAGGCAAAACTCTACACCGTAATGGGTGTTGACGACCACCTCATCAAAAGTGTGTTTATGCAGCCATTCCACTCAATTGCCGATGCGATTGACCACGCCCTCACGGTCCTCGGCAAAACGGCAAAAATCTACTTAATACCGGATGCTGGTGCGGTTGTTCCTGTGCCAGCTGACGAAAAAATCAACACCTGACTTCACCCCGAACTCAACATTAGACCCGCCCTTATACCAACATCCACCCTTAACGCCTAACCTCCCGTGATTTCAAAACCACCATTACAACCCGCACCAGAAACCCACGCTACCCCCGGATTAACCCCCACACCTGCCCCAATCTCAATAATGTAAAATGCCATTTATTCATATAACAAACTACTTCACCGCAACTTAACCATCCCAGCCCGCAAAACACATCAACCCTTCGCGTTAAATTTTCACTAATTCTGGGTCTAATTGAATGGGGGTGTTTTAACCGCAGGAAAAGCTGATTAACAATGCAAATCCTACCACACAGTGTTGATGTTAAGAGTAAGATCCTGTAGACTTCTGTCCCGAGTAATTAGGGGAAGGCCCAAATAAATAGCGGTGCCAACGATTAGCCTGTCCCATGGGTCGGGAACCCTAGCGCGCAAAACTGCAACGCTCTTTTCAATCACCGGGATACAAATCGGTTCCACCTTATAGTTAACCGCCCGCTTAAGCATCACCAAAATCTGGTTGATATCAACCGTCACCCTTTTCTTTTCAATCAGATAGGCAAGTTCAAATAGCACCACGCAGGGAATATGCACAGTTTCTCTACCCTGGTCAGCGGATTGAAAAATAGCTCGTGCTCTATCAGACAACTTCGGGTCTTCAGTTAAATACCAGACAAAGGCATGGGTATCGCTAACAAAAGGCATTTACCAATTCCGTTCAATGTTTCTGAGCAACTCATCGCGGCACTTTTTAATCTCCTCTTCACTGAACTTAACCCCGGACAGCAACCCACCAACCGGAACAACCCTGAACGCCTCTTTAAACTCTTTCAAAGGCTCCTTAATGCTTATCCCCCTAATAGTGAAATCCTTGTCATAATAAAGCCGTAATGGACCAATCCTTTTAACCCGCCGACCGCCCGTGGTGCGACAGGAACCAGCGTTCAATTCGTCCCGGGACGGAATATACTCAATCGATTTCATTCTGATGCAAGCGAAAGAAGGAGGAAAAAGGCAACAATGCCCCCCAACACCATGAGCGCACGCTCCTTCTCCTCCTTGCTGGCTTTGAGTGACCGCACATAGCCCGCAGCCCGTTCCAGCGCCTCTTGGGGTTGTGCTGGGTCGTATTCAATGTACTCCCTGCCTTGCAGAGCAGCAAGTTCATCAGTCGAAGTCCCTTTCTCAACGATGGGAATGACCAGTTTCCCTTTACCGATGGCGATTCCCACCTCCTGCTGAACCCACTTGGAGCGCTGTCCGTTGCGAGTCAAAAGAACCACCAGACTATCAGCCTGGGCTATTTGATTTTTTATCTTTTCTGACAGCGACTTGCCCGCCTGGATGTGCCATTGTGCCACCGAAACATCAATCCCATATCGTTGAAGGAGTTTAGCCAATGCCATCACCAATCTCTGGTCCTGGGTGCTATGACTGATAAAAATCCGGTATGGCATATCGTTATAAAATACGGAATTACCATCCCTTCCTGCCCGCTTGACTTAAACCTCTGTCAATTTACAATTAAGCCAATGGATGTAACTGTTGAACGAATTGGCGAGTTTGTTGGTAAAGAGGTTGATTTAACCGGCTGGGTGTATAATAAGCGCTCCTCGGGTAAGATTCGGTTTCTCCTTTTGCGCGACGGGACCGGCATTATCCAGTGTGTGTTTCTGCAGAACCAGGTGCCGGCTGATGAGTTTGAGCTGGCTGACACCGTCCCGCAGGAGTCAGCGGTGGCAATCAGGGGAGTTGTCCGGGCAGAGCCGCGCGCACCCGGTGGCTACGAACTGACCGCCTCCCGGCTGGTGTTAATCTCCGCATCCGAACCTTACCCCATCACACCGAAGGAACACGGGATTGAGTTTCTAATGGCGCATCGCCACCTCTGGCTGCGCTCCCGGCGCCAGCACGCCATCCTGCGCATCCGGAACGAGATTATCAAAGCCCTGCGCGACTACCTGGATGACCAGGGTTTTCTCTGCTGTGACACCCCGATTCTCACCCCGGCATCGGTGGAAGGCACCACCACCCTCTTTCCGGTTGACTACTATGGCGAACAGGTTTACCTTACCCAGTCCGGTCAACTTTACAATGAGGCGCTCTGTGCCGCGGTGCGCAAGACCTACTGCTTCGGTCCGACCTTCCGGGCAGAGAAGTCCAAAACCCGGCGCCACCTTACCGAGTTCTGGATGCTGGAACCGGAGATTGCCTTTCTGGACCTTGATGGCACGATGGACCTGATGGAAGACATGATTTGCTATCTGGTAAGCCGCATCCTGAATAAACGGCAGGAGGAGTTAAAGACCCTGGAACGGGACATAACAAAACTGGAAAAGGTGCAGAAGCCATTTCCCCGCATCACCTATACTGAGGCGCTGGCGGTGCTCAAAAAGGCAGGTATGGAGGTGAAATTCGGCGACGACTTCGGTGGTGATGAAGAGACGGTTATCAGTGAGGCGTTTGACCGCCCGGTGATGATTCACCGCTTTCCGGCAAGAATCAAGGCGTTTTATATGAAGCGGGCGCCGGAAGATCAGGAACTTGCCCTGGGGGTGGATATGCTGGCACCCGAGGGCTATGGCGAGATTATTGGCGGTGGACAGCGCGAGGACGACTTGAAGGAACTGGAAAAGAGGATTGAGGAGTACAAACTCCCGCGCGCCGCCTATGACTGGTATCTTGACCTGCGCCGGTATGGCTCCTTTCCCCATTCCGGTTTTGGACTGGGGCTGGAGCGCACCGTTGCCTGGATATGCGGGCTGAAGCATGTGCGGGAAACAATTCCGTTCCCGCGGCTTCTGGAAAAGATTTACCCGTAAAAAGGAGGTGTAAAATGCCCGAAACAAAAGTCGGGGTCATCACCCACTACTTCGGCAAAATCGGGGTCGCGGTTGTTAAGGCAACTGACGGACCGATTGCGGTCGGTGATAAAATCCACATCAAAGGTCACACCACCGACCATACCCAGACTGTCGAGTCACTCCAGATTGAGCATCAACCGGTCCAGAAGATTGAGGTCGGTCAGGAAGCCGGGATGAAGGTGTCTGCCCGGGTCCATGAACATGATGAGGTCTTCCGGGTTACCGAGTAATAACTTAGTGGCATCCGGAAAGGAGGACTATGGCAAGGAGCAAAAGTAAGATAAAGCGGATGCGCCACCGCTGGGCGTTAAAGAAGAAAAGAAGGGTTGAAGCAAAACGCCAGCAGTTGAAAGTTGCTCAGAGTTAAAAGAAAGTTATTAATCGCGCCATTCGATTGTCCGGACGGCACGGATATCCTTTTCCGCACCGCCCTGCACACCGGTGTTGAACCGAAAGACATCCTTTACCTCACCCCGAGCCCGCGCAAGATGCGACAGGCACAGATACTGTTTGCCCATCTTTATAACAAAAGGGCATTTGTCCCGCCCGGGTTCTTTACCCTCGGACTCTTTGCCCGGCACCTGCATGAAAATATCGGCACCAGCCCGCGCCTTGCGGGTGAACTCAAAACCCTCCTGGTCCAACGCCTCCTGGCTGCAACCCGGTTTCGCACCTCCACCATTGGCTATGCCCGGGTAATCGCCAGTTTCATTGCTGATATCAAAAGACACATCCCCCGGGATGAGTGGCAAAGCCTGCCCGAACGGTTCTCCCAACTCCTCGCCGGTTTCGAGAAACCGCTCCAGCGCCTGCTCAACGCCTATGAGATAATGGTGCGCTATAACGCCGAACTGGCAAAGAACGACTGGGCAGACGATGAGGACATTGTTGCCTGGACATCCGCATATATCCGGCAGGAGGGGCTGCCGATTAAGGTTTTACTCCTGGACAGTTTTGTCGCGCCCAACCATCTGGAAAAGGAACTCCTTACCACCCTCATCAATCAGGCAGAAATCACCATCGCCCTCGGTTTCGGCAGTCCTGATGACCACCCTGCTTATAAACTTGCCCATATCTTTAACGACTTCATCACCGCCCAGGGTAACTTCACCACCGAACTCCTGCCCGCCCGTGCCCAGAACCACCAGCCCGACATCTGGCGCTTTGCCACAATCGAGGACGAAATTGCCGGCATCTGCCGGCACATCCGCGCGCACTGGCAGCAAATCCAGCCAGCAGCCACCTATGTTATCTTCTGCGACCTGCCCAAATATGCACCCCTGGTCCAGCGAATATTCACCCGCTACGAGATTCCTTTTACCATCTACCCGGAGACCAGACTCACCGCTTCACCGGTGGTCAACACCGTCATCGAGTTACTCCGGGCGCTGAATAGTGAATATGAAAGAATCGCCACCACCGCCGCCTTCTCCTCACCCTTCCTGCCCGGACTGCTGCGTCTGTCCAACGACCCTGATGAAACCGCCCGCAACCGAGCAGCACTCCTCCTTAATAACTACTCCCGCCGCGCCGGTATTATCAAGGGAAAAGAAAACTGGTGGCACATCGCCGACAGCATCATCCGGGACGAACAACTGGAGCCCGATGACCCGGAAACCTCCTTACTGCGCGACCTCCAGCAGCGGGTCCGGCAGGCGATTGGCATCAGTGAAAAGATCCTGGAGCCGGCTGACACCATCGGCAATCAGGCGCGCCGGCTCAAGCAGTTTCTGGAGACGGTTAATTTCGCCCGGACGCTTAACCCTGATGACCCGGTTGACCAAGAACTGCTCCAGGACCGCAAAGCCCTCTACGACATCCTGGACCTGCTGGTGGATTTTGAAGCGGAATTTGGCGCCTGCGAAGAAAGCCGTAATGAGTTCATCAAAACGCTTACCTTCATCCTTGACCAGCAGATTAAGACACCCGAATCCGAACAACCTGGCGTGCAGGTGCTTAATATGGAAGAAACCCTGGGCATCACCACTACCAACATCTACTTCGCCGGCCTCACCGAAGAAGACCTGCCCGGGCGTTACCGTTCTGACCCGCTGTTACCGGATGCGGTGCGGAAAAAACTGGGAATGCCCGATATTGAGTGGCACCGTGACTGGCAGCGCTTCCATTTTCACCGCACCCTGCAATCCAGCATAAACTGCCCCTGGCTCAGTTACCACCAGACCCGGGACGGTAACCCGGTTCTACCCTCACCATTTCTCGAAGACCTCGTCGTGGCGCCTGAACCGGCACCGGGCGAAAACTCCGTCCCGGCTGGCATTTACTCAGAAATGGAATATCAACTCTATCTCGGCAGAAAGAAACAGACCAAATTGGACGAACTGGCAGTCGCGGTTGACTTTTCCGGTATGCCTGAAATCATCAAAGAAATCAACCGCCGGTTCGGTCCGGACCGGGAGGTCTCGGTCACCGCATTAGAACTCTATCGCCGCTGCCCATTTCAATTCTACCTGAAACATGTCCTGAATCTAGAAGCACCTCCGGAACCGGCATTTGAGATTGCTGCCCGGGAATGGGGCTTGATTGTCCACGAAGTCATGGGAATGATTTATAAAAATGGACCGGTGCCGGTGGACCAGCTGGAGACGGTAGCAAAAGAGGCGCTATCCGCAGTGCTCGAAAAGAAACCGCTGCCGCCCTTCTGGCGCGAGGTAACCCGGAGGGTTTTTGAGAATATCATCCCCTACTTTGTCAAAAGTGAAATGGCACTGCGAGCCGAAGGCTTTCAGCCGGTAAAAACTGAACTGGCGCTGCGGGGCGCAGTCGCGGATGATATCAAGGTCAAGGGACGCATTGACCGTCTTGACAGCGCCGGCAACCGGCTCCGGATCATTGATTACAAAACCGGCACCGCCACGATTAACGCCCAGGCGATTACCGAAAAACGCACTCACATCCAGTTACCGATTTACGCCTGCCTCATCAAAAACCAGCCGGATTTTGCCTCAAAACAGGTGGAAAACATCGGCAGCTACGACCTTACAGAAGTCAAATGGCTCGCCGGCGAAAAGGTGCCACTGACAGTTTTGATCGAAGAAGCATTGAAGACAACCCGTATGGTAATTGACCGTATCCGTGCCGGTAAGTTCCCGCCCGAACCGGGAGAAAAGGAACACTGTGAGGATTGCGAACTGAACTTTACCTGCGGCTATCGCCAGCTAAATAAGAACCGCATCAACGACGAACCCCGACCGGAGGAGGTATAAAATGACACCAACGGTTAAAAGCGAGGTGGTATTTGCGCCAGCGGGTTCGGGAAAGACCGAACTCCTCAGTAAGCGCTATCTGAAACTGGTCGCCCGGGGGGTAAAACCGGAGCGGATTCTCACCATCACCTTTACTGACAAGGCAGCCGCCGAAATGAAGAAAAGGATACTCGACCGGGCGCGGGAAAGCAACCCGGAACTTTACCGCATCTTACAGGATAACATCCTCCGTCTGCGTATATCCACTATCCACTCTTTCTGTTTCTCCCTGGTGCGTCGCTTTGCCGATCTGCTGGGGCTTGACCCCAATCTTGATGTGCTCAACGACCCGGAAAGCCTCTGGCTTCAGACAAAATACGACACCCTGATGAAAATCGCCGAGACCGAAAGGGGCACAACCGAATATCAATTCTTAATCGACCTCATTACCTCGGATACCCGTCAAGGGTGGAGTAAGTTTTCTGATAATCTACAATATCTCTATAATAACCGCAACGCCATCCTCCGGGGAAGGGTGCCGGAGATGAACCTCAGCCGGTTAAACAATCTTATTTCAGAATTAAAGAACCACCCCACTGGCACAGCCTTAATCCCGGATTACCAGGGCATCTTCCCGACCGATTTTGATGAAAACACCATCAATAAAGCCCTGAAACTTGTAGAAAAGCACCGAGAAAAATTCCTTACCAGACAAGGAGACCCGCGCAAAAGGGGATTGAAGGAAGACGAAAGACCCTGGGCAGAAAAAATGGCGGATTATTACTATGAGCTCCACAACATCTACGCCTATTATAAAGTTAAGAAAGAGTTTCATCTCTTTAAAGAAAGATTTCTTGCCACTTATGAACAGGCAAAACGGGAACTGGGACAGGTTGACTTTAACGACATGGAACTCCTGACTCTGGAACTGATCAGGGATAACCCCGACTGGTTAAACATCCTCTATGCCTTTGACGAGAATACCGACCATCTGTTAGTGGATGAATTTCAGGACACATCATTTTTGCAGTGGGAAATTATTGACAAACTGACTGAAGAGTGGCGCGCGGGTGAAGGAGCAAAGTCAGCCGCGGGCATCACCCCGAGTATCTTTATTGTTGGTGATGACAAACAATCAATCTATATGTTCCGCGGTGCCAATGTTGAAGTATTCAGCCGGGCGGCGACCAAACTGGAAGAATGGTTAAAAGAAAAAATCAAGCGCACCCAACTGAAGAACAATTACCGCTCGCTGCCGGCGATAATTAACTTCACCAACACCCTGTTCGCTAAATTAATGAACGCCCAGCCCGGTGACCCACCCTGGAAAACCCGTTACGCGGCTTTCCGCTGCCAGCGGAAAGCCGCCAGCCGGGGGCGCGTGGAAATCATTTTAGAACCGGCATTAATTAAAGGTAGAGTTGATGATTACCGAAAAATGGACGCTCAGATTGTCGCCCGGCGGATTAACTCTCTTATCCAGTCAGGGTATGAAGTATTCCAGGGCCAGCCTGATAATACCGAGAAGCCCCGGCCCTGCGAATACTCCGACATTGCCATCCTTATCCGCTCCTCTCGGCAACTACCAGCGATTGAAATGGCACTGCGGGAAGCAGAAATTCCCTTTCTGGTGGTCGGTGGTTCCGGTTTTTATCAGGAAGATGAAGTCCGCTACCTTACCAGCCTGACCGGTTTTCTTATCGACCCGGGCGACGACATTTGCCTTTATATCACCCTGCGCAGTCCCCTCTTTGCCGTGCCGGAGGGCGAGCTGTTTCTTGCGAGTCCGGCGATGGATTCAGGTAACCATCCTCCCCTGATACTCTGGGAACGGGTTAAGCGGTTTGCCCGACCCGGCACAAAACTGGCTGAAGCGGTTGCTATCCTTGAGCCGGCAGTAGCACGGGTTTATCACCAGCCCCTGTCTTTACTCCTTGACCGCCTCCTGAGCCAGACACACGCCTACGAGAAATTCTGGGAGCCGCAACGGGAAGCGAATATCCGCAAGTTCCTCCGGATAGTCCAGGATATGGAAACAAACGGCACCCACCCCCTGCGGATAAAAAACTTTCTTGAGTCGCCACCCTCAGAAGAAGCAAAGGCAGATGTTACCACCACCGGAATGAATGTGGTTCAGATTATGACTGTGCATAACGCGAAGGGTCTGCAGTTTCCGATTGTCTTTCATCCCGGGTTACACGAAAAAATTCTCCTGGTAAACAAGCGACCCGAGATGTTAATCGAAGAACGCGATATCAACGAGGTGCTCATATTCCCCCTGTCTAGGGCAAAAAAGGGAGAGCGATTTTCCATATATGACACCTACAAAGAAAAAGCCGTTGAAGAAGAAAAGCGCATCTTCTATGTTGCCTGCACCCGTGCCCGAGATGCACTGTTTCTCACCGGTGTCTGGGAACCCAATCTGCTCGAATCTGACACCCGGCTCTCCTGGCTGGTCACGCACCTCGGGCTGCACCAGACCGAAACTGGATTCTGCCTTGACCCGGAAATCCCGGATGTCCATTGTCTCGCATCCACCGAAATTACTACCCGGGAGAGAGAGCCATTGACGGGGGCAGCTGCTGGCACAGCTCTGCACCAAGAAGAGAAGCCGCCCGTAGTAAACAAAGACCCGCTGCCACCCCACCTTTTGCCCAGGGTCGCGTCGGTTACGCGTTACACCCGGCAGGACCTGCACCGCGATGACCAGGGAGAAAATATCCCGCTCGGTGATGCGCTCCACGAACTCCTGCAACTTATCTCTAACGGCAGGTTGACCCTCGAACATCCTAACCTTTCAAAGGAAATCACCCGCCTGCTCCGGCGCGCCAGTTTACCCCCGGACCGTCAGCAGAAATTAACCCACCGCATAGAAGAGCAACTCCAACGCCTTGCCCGCTCACCAGTATGGGAAATAATCAAACCCCAACCCAATGCCTATGCGGAACTGCCGATAATCTATAACGATGGCAAAACAATCTGGACCGGAAGAATTGACCGCTTGATTGTTGCCTCCGACGAGGTGCGTATCTATGACTACAAGACCTTCCCGGTAAAAAAGACCGAAATAGTCAAGTTAAAAGAGGAGTATCACCGGGCGCAGCTCGTCCACTACGCCCGGGCGGTTCAAGAACTTTATCCGGATAAAAAGGTCAAAACCTTTCTTGTCTTTACCAGTCTGCCCGAGGTTGTTCCTGCTGATTAACTGGAAAAAGGCTGGAAAAAAAGAAAAGCGCTCGGATTTAGCCCCGGGGGGTAAGAAACGCAAGGGGAACAAGCATCTCCTCCAGGGAGATACCGCCATGTTGAAATGTCCATTTGTAAGCCTTCTCGTACTCCCGGGGTTTGGTCGGATAAATAAAATAGAAGTCCGATTTGGCGAGGGCAAACTTAACACTCGGGTTCTCTACCGGCAAAAAATATTCCGCCGGACGATCTAACAGTAACGCATCCCTTTCATCCACCCTTAGCGCCGCACCGTGTTTGTAGCGCAGATTAGCGGAAATCTCCCGCGAACCATAAATCAATGTCGGACGATTCACCCGGATAAAACCGTGGTCACTGGTCACCACTACCTGACAGCGGCGCCGCGCCAGTTCCCGCAGGAAGTCAAATATCGGCGAAGAAGCAAACCAGACCCGGGTTGTTCCCACCAGTGCGGCATCATCCGGGATAATTTCGTCCAGTAGCCGGGTGGACTTTACCGAGTGAATTAAAAGGTCAAGGAAGTTAACCACCACCACCGCCAGCCTGAGGTTACTGTCAAATAATGCATTCCGGGCAGAGTTCAATTCTTCGCCCCGGGCAACCTTAATAAATACCCAGCGCGCCTTGAAACCCAGCCGGCGCAGTAATTCCGCAAAAAGCTCCTGCTCATAACGATTCTGCCCGCTCTCCGCAAAAACCCACCACTTCGGGAAGCGCCGGTAAATCTCCAGCGGCAACAGACCGCTGAAGATGGCGTTACGGGAATAAGGAGTGGCGGTAGGCAAAATTGAATAGTAAAAACCTGTCTGGATATCAAAGAAGTCGCGCAACAACGGAACAATCGCCTCCCACTGGTCCTGGCGCATCGAGTCCAGCAAAAGAAAGTAGGTCTGCTTCTCCTCCCAGAGTGGTTTGACCTTTTCCTCAATCAGGCGATGACTCATCAACAACCTGTTACTCTGTAACCAGTGGGGATAATTATCCTCCACAAACTGGCTGAACTCGTTATTCGCCCGGCGGCGCTGGTCGTGCTGTAAATCCAGTAGTGAACGATCACCAAACCGGGCGAGAATCCCGTCCCAGTACAAAAGCACCCGGTAGTAATCTGCCCAGTCCTGGGGGCTGGTCAGTTCCCGGGGTTGATTCATCGCCCCGAGAAACTCCTGAGCAACCTGGGCACCGACCAGTTGCCGTTTTTCTAACAACCGCTTGAGCACCGCCAGGAGTTGCGCTGGCGTAAACGGCTTGATTATGAAATCATCCACCAGTTTCCCCAGCGCCTCATTGATTAACGCCTCATCCTCTGACTTGGTCACCATCGCCACCTGGACATTCGCATCAATCTCCTTTATCCGCCGGAGCACCTCCAGTCCCTGCATCCCGGTCATCATCTGGTCCAGTAGAATCAGGTCAAACCCCTGCGTCTTCAACAGCTCCAGTCCATCCGGACCATTGGTAGCGGTTACCACCTGATAACCCTTTTTCTCCAGCGCATAAATAAACGGGCGCAAAAGGTCAATCTCGTCGTCAATCCATAAAATCCGCATCACTAAATCCTTTCTACCGGCAAATAGATGGCAAAAACGGTCCTGCCCGGTCGGGACTCTTTCAAAATCAGCCGCCCGCGATGATACCCCTCAACAATCCGCCTTGCCAGTGTCAACCCAACTCCCCAGCCGTAACTTTTGGTCGTGACTCCGGGCTCAAACAGTTTGTCAACCTTAACCCCCTCGCCGGTATCAATCACCTCAATCTCCACCAGTCGCCTGTCGCCGGTCAACCCCAGATTAACCACCACCTTCCCTTCCCGGCTGCCGATGGCGTCAACGCTATTCTTAAGCAAGTTTTCCAGTGTCCAGGAAAACAGTACCTTATCAACCAGCACCACCGGGTCATCTTTAATGTCCACCAGAAACCCCACAGTCCGTGGTGCCCGTCGCCGGACAAACTCCACCGCATGGTTAACAATCTCACCCAGACGCCGCGCCTCCAGGTCCGGTGGCAAACCAATCCGGCTGAACCGGGAAAGCACCTCGCGCATCCTCGCCAGGTCCTCTTCCATCTGAGCGACAACCCCCTGCTGTCCATTCTCTTTCAGCACCTCCAGCCAGGCAGAAAAAGATGATATTGGTGTTGCCAGTTGATGCGCTGTCTCCTTCGCCAGCGCGGTCCAGATATGCTCCTGTTCCTGCCGCTTATAGGTCAATACCCCCCAGAACCCCACACCCATAAAACCCGCAAAGAGCAGTAACTGCGCCAGTGAAAATAACCGCAGGTCCCGGACCGAACCACTCAGGCTGTGAGTAAGCCTTCTTAAAGTAACGGTTGACGGTGCCACACCATAGTGAATAACACTTAAACAGCGCAGGGAATCACCCTCCCGCACCATCACCGGAATCGGCTCGTGCTCCTTATCCAGTTCCCGGGCGGTCGCAATTAACCCCTGCTGAGTGGTGTCATAACCTCCCAGGTTGCGATAGGCAAGCGGTGTCCCATCCGGGTCAGTAATTATCACCGGAAAGTCTATCTTCTGAATCACCTCGTCAAATATGATGTCCAGTTCCGGTGACCCCATCTCATCCGGCTCGTTAACCTGCCCCATAAACCGGGCATAAATCCTTGTCCTTAACTCGGTCTCCTCTTCCAGCTGGGTGGAAAGGGTTTCGGCGTAATTTCGCCACAATCTGGAAAGCCGGATTAAAAGATACTGGGAATAGAAAACCCAGACGCCCGCCAGTCCGATCAGGCCGATGATAAAGTAGACCTGGAGCGCCCTTGGTCCTAAACCGAATTTAGTGTTATTCAAAAACCTTAAACTTCTCAAGTAAATATAAAATCTTTTTCTTAAAAGTCAAGCACACCGGTGAAGTTGACAGAAGAAAACCCGGCATTATCCTTGTTAACAGATACCAATGCAACTTTTACTGCTCCTTATCGCAATCGCACCACCGGAATCGTTAACTGTCCGGGACAATCCCAACGACGCCGGTGGCGCAATCTCTCTCGTCTGGAATTACGCTACCCCCGAATCGGTTACCGGCTACCGCATCTTCCGGGCAACCGCTCCGGACGGTCCTTTCCGGACAGTTACCGAAGACTTAATCACCCGCACCGACCACATTGATACCGACTCTATCTGTGACGGTGTGCCTTATTACTATTTTGTCCGTGTCTATTCTGAATCCGACTCCGCCACCTCACCAGTTGTTGGACCGGTCAGCGCGCACGCCCAGTGGTTTAACACCAATCGCATCAATGTCCTGATTCTTACCGTCAGCATCGCTGTTCTTTTCCTCTATTACATCATCCGGGCGCGCCAGGGCGTCGGGATGTTCATCCGGAAGATCAGCGGTCTGGATGCGATTGACGATGCCCTGGGCCGGGCAACCGAACTGGGTAAACCGATTCTTTTCAGTTTTGGTCTGGGCTATATCACCGATATGGTCGTCATCGCCGCCCTGCCCCTGCTCCGGCGCATCGCCCGAAAATCGGCGGAATATGCGGTGCGCTTGATTGTCCCCAACTCTGACCCGATTGTGATGACCGCTGCCCAGGAAACGGTGAAAGAGGCGTACACCGAGGCGGGTCGTCCTGACCTCTATAACCCGGACAACATCACCTTTCTCACCTCAGACCAGTTTGGCTATGCCGCGGGTGTGGATGGCATCATCCTCCGGGAACGTCCGGGCGCAATCTTCTGGCTTGGCTATTTCTACGCCGAATCGCTCATCCTGGCAGAGACCGGTCATACCGTCGGCGCGATCCAGCTTGCCGGCACCACCGAAACCACCCAGTTACCATTTTTTGTTGCCGCCTGTGACTACACAATGATTGGCGAGGAAATCTACGCCGCCTCCTGCTATCTCAAACCCGAACCGGTGATGCTCGGCACCATCAAGGGTGAAGATTTTATCAAAATGCTATTGATTATCGGTATCTCGCTCACGGTTCTGTTCGGCACCGCTGCCACCATCCTCCAGAATCAAATCCCCGTGCTCCACCAGGCATTTGAGACGCTCGTCAACTGGTTCTCTCCACCCTCATAACCTATGCTCCAGCGTAACATCCCGCTGTTCATTGTCCTGTTTACCGCGCTCTTATTAATTGTCGCCTTTTTTATCCCCCACAAGCCCTTCGGCGACCTGGAATCCCGTTTCCTCA
>FWWL01001456.1_pt1 | contig 56139 bp, 59 predicted proteins | sample 2228331 | NCBI WGS metagenome assembly FWWL01 (sample SAMEA103939775, study PRJEB20133) | metagenome | reverse complement strand
GGAGATAAAAATAGAAAAGATACTGAAGGGCCTTAATAGGAGGGGTATCAGGTATCTACTCATCGGAAGGCAGGCTGTAATGCTGTACGGTGCACCTGTCTTTTCCTATGACTACGATTTATGGGTTCATCCTGAAGACAGGGAGAGGTTGTATGAATTTCTTGAAGATGAACTTGGGTTTGAGGCAAGCTATGACCGCAGTGTCAAAAGACCTCTTGTCTTTTTCTTTCAGAATACGGGTGAAAAGATAGATGTGTTCTTCTTCAGGAAAACAACAAACCTTGAAGGAGAAAAGATTAACATAGATGATGTTTTGAAAAATGCCAGAAGACTAAAAGAACCGGGGTCTAACTTTTTTATTGTAATTCCGAGTATTGATGATTTAATAAAACTTAAAAAAATTAAGAAAAGACCCAGGGATATGGAGGACATTGAGTATTTGATGGGAATTAAGAAGCTCAAAGATTTAGAAAAATCTTAACCTGTTCAAAGACCTCTTATAAAATCTAAAGTTTTTTGATTTTAAAAATGGGGAAACACCTCTACCCTTCCATTGCACTCCATTCCCTAATCTTATGATATAATGTAAAGATGCCTTCCATATCCCTCATGGACAATTCAAAGGTTCTGATAATTGGTGGTGGTCCTGCGGGATGCTTCTTTGCGCTCCATGTTTTAGAGTTGTGTAAAAGAAAGGGAATTGCACTCAATCTCAAGATTCTTGAGCAGCGTGATTTTGCAACGGCTGGTCCAAAGGGATGCAACATGTGCGCGGGAATTATTGGCGGAAGGATAGTGGATGAGATTGCAAAAGTGGGAATTGCAATTGACAAACGCGTCATTAGAGAGGATGTAGAGGGATTTAAGGTCCTTATAGATGGCTTGAAGGCAGAAGTGCGGAAGAGGCCAGGGGACAGGGTTTATACTGTCTTCAGAAATCAGGGACCAATGGGGGTGAGTAAGGAGGAAGACATAGTGGGCTTTGACTCCTTTATCCTTGATAACACAATAAGAAAGGGGGTCAATTTTGAGAAAGCCACTGTTCTTCAGGTAATTCCTGGTAAGATGGGAGAGGAGAACACGGTGCTTTTTAGAAAACCCGATGGAACCGAGGTATATGAAAAGGCAGACCTTGTTGTAGTTGCCTGCGGGGTCAATACAGCCCTTACGAGAATGTTTGATTACGGCTATGTTCCGCCAAAATACTGGCATACCTGCCAGGCAGAGATTGAACTTGAAAGACCTGATGAGATTCAAAAATTTATTTATATTTTTTCACGAAAGAAATCGCCATTCCTCTTCACAGCCATTACCCCGAAGGGAAGATATATGACCGTCACTGGAATTGGGAAATGGGTGAGATTTAATGACCTCCTCTATGAAATGGAAATGCTCGGAGTAAAGAAATTGTTTCCCGGCGAATTAAAGGTTACCTGTCACTGCCATCCGAGGATTCCTGTGAGCACTGCAAAGAGCCCTTACCATGACCGTCTTGTCATGGTTGGCGATGCCTGTGTGTCAAGATATTTGAAAAATGGGATTGAGTCCGCTTTTTTCACATCCCTCTGGGCTGCTGAGACAGCAATAGAGCATGGTATTGATAGAGATTCCTTTGAGAGATTTTATAGAGAGAAATACCATAATTTCTTCACTGTTGATAACCGTTACGGGAAGGTGATGTTCTTCATTCACCGTTTTGTTTCCTCCCATGGCTTGATTTCACGAAGTGCCATCAGAATCCTTCAGAAGGAATCCTCCAGGAAAGCAACAAAGTACTGGCTTTCTGATATTCTCTGGCACATGTTTGCAGGAGACAAACCATACAGGAGAATCTTCAGAAAGACCTTTATAGTTAGAAAATGGTTACTCCTTTTGAGGAATATGTTCAGCAGTTAGATGGAGAGTGATAATTTTAAAATTGTTAATGGCTCGAGAATAGCAATCATCGGCGGCGGTCCAGCAGGTACCTCCTGTGCTATCCGCCTGCTGAATGAGGCAAAGAAAAGGAATCTTAAAGTTAGAGTCATAATCTTTGAACCAAAGGATTTCAATATTCACTACAATCAGTGCGTGGGTGTTCTCTCTCCTCCCATTGAAGAAATTTTTGAAGAGATGCTGGGGATTAAATTTCCCGCAGAACTGATAAAGAGGGAGATCAAGGGATATAGAATTTATACTGATAAAGGAGAGCCCTTTGAGATTAGAAGGGGGGAGGGAACCTATGCCACGAGGAGGATTCTCTTTGATAGATTTATGCTTGAGAAGGCAGAGGAGGCAGGTGCTGAGATTATAAATTCAAGGGTCACGGGCATTGAGTTTTATAATGGAGATGAGGTGAGGATTTACAGCGAAGGAAATTTCATCCGCGTTGATGCTGTTGTGGGCGCCTTTGGTCTTGATGAGGGCACTGCAGGGGTGATTGAAAAAGCCAGTGAGAAGACATTTCGCTACAGAATGCCTGGTAAGGCACTGGATACAATAATAACAAAGAAGCATATAGATAAATCTATAATTGAAGGTCATCTAAACAGCGAGATTCATGCCTTCTTATTAAAGGATTTGAAGAGGATTGAATTTGGAGCCATAACTCCCAAGGGAGACCACATTATTATGAACATTGCCGGGAGAAATGTCACCTCAATGGATATGGATTTGTTTTTATCCAATCCGGAGGTAAAAAAGTTTCTGGGCGAGATTGATCTCTCGGGGCTGGATTATTTCAAGGGAAGGTATCCCATCAAGCCAGCAGATGGAATCATTGGTGATAGATTCGTTGCTGTAGGTGATGCAACGGGCTGGATAAGGCCCTATAAGGGCAAGGGCATAAATGTGGCGCTTATGACCGGAGCAAAGGCAGCAGAGGTTATGGTGAACTCTGGAATATCAAGGTATGATTTGGTTACTTATGTCAGAACGTTTGAGGACCTTCGGAGGGACTACATTTATGGTAAGATTTTCAGGGCTTTACTTCTTTTCTCTATGCGAACAGGTTTTATCAGAAGGATCCTCTCAATGAAAAACATGCCCCCGCAACTTGAGGAGGCAATATATATGGCTGTTTCAGGAGAGGGGAGTTATTATGAGATATTAAAAAGAATTTTTTCAACCCGCTCTATGGGTGCACTTATTGTAAATTTTTTCAATCACCTTTTTCCTCCGCATGGTGCTTGATAACTCTTCCTTCAACCATGAAGATAACATCCTCGCAGATGTTGGTTGAAAGGTCAGCGATCCTTTCAAGGTTCTGGGATATTCTGATGAGATGAAAGGAGCGTTCAATGGTAGAGGGGTCTGAGGTCATGAATGTAATTAATTCCCTTAAAATCTGGTCTCTCAGCCCATCTATTATGTCATCCCTTTCACATATCCTTTTTGCAAGGAGCGGGTCTTCATTTATAAATGCATCTATAGCACTTTTTACCATTTTTATAGTTTCCTCTGCCATCTTTGGTATATCTATAAGTGGTTTTACCTGTGGCCTTTCTATCAGAAAGAGCGCGCTCTCAGCAATGTTGACGGCGTGGTCTCCCATTCGTTCAAAGTCATTGTTCATCTTCAATGCCATCAATATAGTTCTTAAAGCCATTCCCCTCGGGGAGAATTTTGCAATAGTTGATATAGAGAATTCATCAAAATCAATCTCAAGGTGATTTGACTTTGCCTCGTCAACCTCAATTACGCTTTTAAGTAGTTCCCTGTCTTTTTTGAGCAATCCCTGGATGGATTTATCTATCATGGTCTCAATCAGTGTTGCGTATTCTACAAGTTTTTTCTTGAGTTCCTTCATCCTTTCTTCAAGCATGTTTTCCTCCTCCTATCCAAATTTTCCTTTAAGATATTCCTCTGTCCGCCTGTCTTTAGGGACAGTGAAGAGTTTATCTGTTGGCCCAAACTCAATTAACTCACCAAGATAGAGAAATGCAGTATAATCAGAGACCCTTGCTGCCTGGGCGATATTGTGTGTCACGAGGACAATTGTAACATTTTTTTTGAGTTCCTCAATTAACTCTTCAATGTGGGCTGTGGCAATGGGGTCAAGGGCTGAGGTGGGCTCATCAAGAAGGAGAACCTCTGGCTTCATTGCGAGGGCTCTGGCTATACAGAGTCGCTGTTGCTGACCTCCTGAAAGGAAGGTCCCTCTGCGATGGAGGCTGTCCTTGACCTCATTCCACAGACCTGCCTTCATGAGTGAGTCAATGACAATTTTGTCCTGCTCAAGTTTACTCAATTTTATTCCATTTAATTTGTAGCCGGAAATGACATTGTCGTATATGCTCATTGTCGGGAATGGATTTGGTTTCTGAAAGACCATCCCAATTTTTCTCCTTACAATTACTGGATTCATCTTGAGTACATCTTCGTCATAAAGCAGAATCCTGCCAGAAACCCTTGCAGATGGAAAGAGTTCGTGCATGCGGTTGAAGCATCTTATAAGCGTTGTTTTGCCACAGCCAGATGGACCCATAATGGCTGTAACTTTATTCTTAGGGACGGAGAGATTGATGTCCTTTAACACAACTGTCTCGCCAAAATAGGCGGAGAGGTTTTCTGCTTTTAAAACTGTACCTTCCATCTCTTTGTCACACTCCTTGCAATCAGGTTTAGTAAAAGAACAATAATTATGAGGACTAATGATGCGCTCCAGGCAAGGCGGTGCCATTCTTCGTATGGGCTCTTTGCGTAATTAAAAATCACCAGAGGTAAAGCATTGACCGGCTTTCTTATGTCAAGGTTCATAAAGGGTGTTCCGAAGGCGGTAAAGAGAAGCGGAGCTGTTTCCCCTGCAATTCGTGCCACTCCAACGAGGATTCCTGTGACAATACCACTCAGCCCTGCGGGGAGGATAACCCTCATTATGGTTCTTGAATGTGGGACACCTAATGCAAGGGATGCCTCTTTGAGGGAATCAGGAATGCATTTAAGGGTTTCTTCTGTTGACTTTATAATAACTGGAAGCATCATAATTCCAAGGGCAACGGCGCCCGAAAGGGCTGAAAAATGTCCGAGAGGAACCACAAGCCAGAGATAGGCAATAATTCCAATAACTATTGAGGGAATACCCTGAAGGACATCAACACAGAGTGATACGAGATATGAGAACCTGCCCTTTTTCTTTTCTGAAAGATAAATGCCACAGGCAATTCCTACTGGAATTGCTATTAATGATGAAAGGATAATCAGAATTAATGTCCCTATTATTGCATTGGAAATCCCGCCTCCTTCCTCGCCAACAGGTTTTGGCAGGTTTACGATGAAGTGCCAGTTAAGGGAGGATATTCCATTATTGAATATATGGAAGAAGATGAGCAGTAATGGGACTGTGGAAAGAAATGCAAAGAGAATCACTATGAACTTGAAGATTTTATCCTTTATTATTCTTGAGGTTATACCACTGGCTTCCTTATTTTTCATATCCGACTCCTATCCGTCTCATTATTAATCTACCTATAAAGTTTATACTTGCTGTCACAATAAAAAGCAGGAGCCCTATTTCAATTAGAGCGGATAAATATACCTCGCCGGTCGCTTCAGTAAACTCGTTGGCAATAAGACTTGCCATGGTGTTAGCCGGGTCAAAGATGCTCTTTGGCAAAAAGTTAGAATTACCTATTACCATGGTAACAGCCATTGTCTCGCCAAGAGCCCTTCCAAGGGAGAGAATCAGTCCTGCAAGTATTCCTGAACTTGCATAGGGTAATATTATTCTTCTTATGACTTCATAGCGAGTTGCACCCATTGAGTATCCCGCCTCCTTTATTTCGGATGGTACCATCTCTATTACCTCCCTGCCAATGGACGCAGAATAGGGGATTATCATTATAGCAAGGATAAGTGAGGCAGTGAATAACCCCACACCGTAAGGGGGAAGGTTCATTTTTGTCTCCAGAGCCCTTACAAGCGGGACCAGGACAAAGAGTCCCCAGAAGCCATAGATTATTGATGGAATCCCAGCGAGAAGTTCAACCATATTTTTAAGAACTGAGTGGATAATGCCCTCTCTGAAGTATTCTCCAAGAAATATGGAGATGGCAAGGGAGAAGGGGAACGATATGATTACTGCCAGGAGGGAGGTGATAAGCGTTCCTGCAAGAAATGGCAATGCGCCAAATTCTACCGAGACCGGGTCCCATGTTCTGCCATAGATGAATCTGAGACCGAAGGCTCTAATGGAGGGCATTGAAGACACAAGGAGTGTTAAAAAGATAGCGATAAGGAGAAGCAGAATAGATATTGCAGAGATTGAGATTGTTCTTTTGAATATCAAGTCCTGCTTCTCCCTGATTACGAACATAAAGTTACTTCTCCCAGACCTGCTTGCCATCGTAGGTTATTGACTTGATGATTGCCTCTGCCTTCTTAACTGCCTCAGGAGGAAGGGGAGCATAGTGCAGTTCCTCGGTATATTTCTGGCCATTGTGGGTCATCCACCATAAAAGGTCCACAAGCGCCCTTGCTTTCTCCTTTGTCCTTCCATTATACTTCTGTTCTTTATATACAAGCAACCAGGTGAACCCACTTATTGGATACCCCTGAGGAGACTCTGTGTCTGTAATTGAGACCCTTGTATCATCAGGAAGGGGAACATTTCCAGCAAGAGATATTGATTTCAAGTCCGGTTTAATGAAATTTCCCTTCCTGTTCTTAACTATCCCCAATGGCATCCTGTTCTGGATAGCATAGACAAGCTCCACATAGCCAATGCTTCCGGGGATCTGTTTCACAAGTCCGCTTACTCCTTCATTTCCTTTACCGCCCAATCCAAGGGGCCAGTTGACAGAGGTATCCCTGCCTACTTTTTCCTTCCATTCGTTGCTTACTTTTGATAGATAATCAGTGAAGATAAATGTCGTTCCGCTCCCATCTGATCGATGGACGACAATTATGTCAGTCTCGGGCAATTTGACATCAGGGTTTACCGCCTTAATTTTCGGGTCATTCCATTTTGTTATCTTTCCAAGATAAATATCAGCAATAATCTCCGGCGTGAATCTTAGATCATTGATCTGGGGAAGGTTGTAAGTGATCACAACCGCTCCGAGGCATGTAGGAATATGGAGGATCTCCTCTTTAATCTTGCTTAATTGCTCGTCTGTCATAAAGCCATCGGATGCGCCGAAGTCCACGGTCTTGTTTATGAGCTGCCTCTGTCCTCCGCCGGAGCCAATTGACTGATAGTTTACCTTGATGCCATATTCCCTGTAGTATACATCAAACATCTTTGAATAGAGCGGATATGGAAATGTTGCACCCGCACCCAAGATTTCATCTGCTACACCTGTTGTGCTCAGAGAGAGGAGCAATGCAGTTATGCTTAACATACTTTTAATTTTACTAAGTTTCATATTCCACCTCCTCAAAATATTATCTGAAACTGGAGACGAACCCGGTTGTCCATAAGCGTGGGTTCATCCCCCGGCTGTTCTTCTATAAGACGAGCATAGTCCGCCTGTAGTTTGAGATTATGCTTCTGTATAAAGTAATTTATTCCACCAGCAATCTCCTGCTCAGTGTCATCATCTGCATCCACATCCGGGTCAACCACGGCAAATCTTAAAGCCACCTCAAGGTGTTTCGGGATAAGGAAGGCACCTGCCTGAATGTTAAAACCATTGCTCTTTATCTTTTCACCGTCACGGACATCAGTGGTCGCCATAAAATAGTCCCCGGCAAGGGATAGGCCACGCCATTTTATTATACCATCGGCAGTCAATTCAGTAACATCCTTGATGAATGTCTCATCATCCTCCTTGAATGAAACCTTCGCATTATATAGTCCGGCAACCCCTATGCCTGCCTTTGGTGATGGACTGAAATCCGTATCCGATTCTGAGTACATCTTAAACTTACCCATAGGGTAGAAGGCAAGCCTTCCTGCAATCATGTGTCCATTGTTTTCATTGCTTGATTTGTTTCTGCCATTCCCATTAAAGATTCCGAGGGCATATTCCATGTAGTCACTCAGAACAAATGAATGAACCATCACCCCCTGATCCCTGCCGAGAGCAAATGCCTCATTTGTGATTGCCCTATCAACAAATTGCTGGCTTCCTGATGAGGTAAGTTCCTGTCTGTTAAAGGGGACCTTATACTGGCCTCCCTGAAGGCTGAGCCATTCAAGGATCCTGTAATCAACATAGAAATCCTCAAGTGTCACGGAACTTCCTGCAGCATTTACCTGAATCTTGAAGGTGAGATCCTTCGCGAAAGCGTTCCCATGGATGAAGAGTTTTCCTCGCTTTACCTGAAAGGAACTTGTATCTTCTTTTTCTGATTCCCTGTCAAAATCCTCAAAGGTGTATCTCAGTTGCAGTCTGCCGCCGAGGGCAAGGGAGTATTTGCCGTCATCCGTTGCAAGTTGAAAGCCGTGCTTACCATAGGATGTCATAACCTGCGATTCATTTGCAAATCCGTTGACTCCTCCATACACCAGTAGTAGCGCCATGATTAAGATTGTCTTGCCTTTTTTCACTACTTTCATATTTCACCTCCTGATTTTTTGCTATAAATTTATCCCTTAATTGTTAAGTTCAAATAAAGATTTTGTTAATTTTTGGTTAATTTTTATCTTCCGGCAGGAGTTTGAGGAAGGGTTATTGTAAATCTTGTCCCCTTCCCTGGTGTGCTTTTCACATCTATTGAGCCATTGTGCAGAAGAACAATATGCTTAACAATTGAAAGTCCCAGTCCTGTTCCGCCTGAACCTCTTGAGCGCGATTTATCAACAACATAGAACCTCTCAAATATTCTCGGCAGGTGTTCCTCCGGAATACCTATGCCAGTATCCTCAATCTCAATTTTAACATTTCCATCCTCTTTTCTGATACCTATACTTATTCCACCCTTCTCTGTGTATTTGATCCCGTTGTCAATGAGATTGACGAAGAGTTGTTCAAGTTTAAAGGGGTCAGCAATCAATGTTTTCGCATCGTCTTCAATATCAATTTTTAAATAGAGTGATTTTTCCCTTAATTGTTTTTCAAATAATTTTGCGATCCTTTCAAGAAGTTCTTTAAGATCCGTCCTTTCCATCAGCGGCTTAATTTCCGGCTCCTCAACTTCGGACAGGACGAGAAGATCCTTTACTATATTGATGAGGCGATCGGTGTTTCTCTTTATAATCTCTATATAGGCTCTGTGTTTTTCATGAGGTGTTTCCTCAATTGTCTCCACAAAACCCTTTATCGCTGTGAGGGGTGTGCGGAGTTCATGAGAAATATTTGAAACAAAATCCCTCTTGATTTTTTCCAATCTTTTGATTTCAGAGATGTCATGCATAATTACAACAGTGAGGTCATCATTTACCGAAGTAAAATTGCAGGCATAAAAATTATCATTGTATTTGATTTCACGAGTTGAGGGCTTTTTGTCCATTTGGAACTGCCTTAATGCTTCATTGAATTCAGCGGACCTGAAGACCTCAACCAGTTTCTTTCCCTCTGTTTTGTTTACTCCGGAGATTTTTTTAAAACTCTTATTACTCAAAAGTATGTTTCCTTCTCTGTCAATGACTATTAATCCCTCACTCATTGAATTTACAATGGCGTCAAGTTCAGCCCTCTGTCTCTTGAGTTCTTCAAAACTGCTTTTTATCTGACCCGCCATGAAGTTAAAGCTTTCAGCAAGGTCTTTCAGTTCATCCTTTCTTTTAAGGAAGACCTTGGTGTCGTAGTCGCCGAAAGCCAGGCGATGCGCTGCTTCTGATAGATGTGTGATTGATTTTGTAAATCTTCTTGATAGAAAGAACACAACAAAAAATGATATGAGAGAAAAAATTACGGAAGATATGACTATTTTCCCTCTTAAATTTCTATAGAATGCCTCAAAATTATTGAGAAAGAGGCTCATTCTGATGACACCTTTTATCTCTCCGTCGTCTTTAAGAGGCATTGCCACATAGAGCATATCAGAAGAGACAGTTGAACTATATCTTATTGATTCACCATACCCGGTCTTGAGTGCAGATATTACCTCCGGTCTATGGCTGTAGTTCTCCATCAATTGCGGATCCTCTTCGGAATCAGCAAGGACTGAACCATCAGGGGCAATTACTGTAATTCCCGTTTGCGTTTCCTTGCCCAATTTCTTTATCAATTCATCCATTTTCCTGTATTTCCTCTCATTCATCAGGGTGATGACCTGGGGCTTGAATAAGATAATAGAATTTTTAAGATTTGTGGACAGTTGATTTATGTAAAAATGTCTTATTAAATCATCCAGAAATATTATAATGGAGGAAGACAGGAAGAATATTATAACGAAATAGCCAATTATGATTTTGAGGAAAACAGAGGTTCTCATCGTTCAATTTTGTACCCAACCCCCCGGAGATTCTTTATCAAAGAACCGGCTTGACCGAGTTTCTCTCTTAAATGTCGGATGTGCACATCAATTGTTCTGTCAACAACAGTTTTCTCAGCCCCCCATAAATTATCAAGCAATTCGTCCCGTGTGAAAACCCTGCCTTCATTTTCTGATAAAATTTTAAGAATCTTAAACTCTGTTGGTGTTAAATCCACTTTCTTTCCCTTCACAGTTACCTCATGTTTCTCCAGATTAATTTTTACGCTCCCAATTTCTATAATCTGTTTTATATCTTTTTTCTCTTTTCTCCTCAGAACAGCCCTGACCCTTGCCACTAACTCCTTTGGCGAGAAGGGCTTTATGATATAATCATCCGCTCCAAGTTCAAGTCCCAGGACCCTATCTGTCTCGTCGCCCCTGGCTGTGAGCATTATGATGGGGATATCAGTAAATTTCTTATCTACTCTGAGATTTCTGCATATTTCAAGGCCGTCTATGTCTGGCAACATTAAGTCAAGAATTATAAGTTGTGGTATATGGGTGTTTAAAAACTGGAAAAGTGTTTTGCCTTCAGTAAATGTTTTTACCTCAAAACCGGCATTCTGGAGATGAACTGAGAGGAGTTCCAGGATATCCGGCTCGTCATCCACAACAGCTATCAGTTGCTTCACAGAATTAAGTATAATATAATTTAATTATAAATCACAGAAAAATTTATTTGGTTTTGGTGAAAAATAATGGAAGGGAGCGAAGGATTATTTTTTCTTGACAACCTGTAAAGTTATATGATAATATTTCAACGCATATTTTATAATAAACGGAGAGTCAGGAGGTACATTAAAATCTCTGGGAAGGCAGAGATAAATTTAAATTAAAAAGGAGGTGCGAGGATGAAAATATTGAAAGTATGTATGAGTCTTTTACTCCTTGGAATTTTCTTGATTGGATGTGCCCATGTTGCCTCTCCAGTGTTCGGTACTCTTTATGTAGGTGTGACAGGTCCCGTTGATGTAGAGGGCTCCGGAGATGCACCGAAGGTAGGCAAAGCCTGCGCAACGAGCATCCTGGGGATTATTGCAACAGGGGATGCAGGGATTGAGGCAGCAAAGAAAGCGGGTGGTATTAAGGAGGTGGTAGTGGTTGATTTCACTGCCACAAGCATCCTCGGGATATATGCAGAGTTCTGTACAATAGTAAGGGGAAGATAGGGAGCGAAAGATTAAGGGCGGTGCATCTTTGCTCAAGGAACAATTTATGCTCAATTAACTTATATGAGACCAAGAGAGTGCAGATTAAGCTCCTGACCGAGCCTTGAGGGCTCAGGGAACATGATAATTCGCCCTCTTGGTCTCTATTTTTTATAATTTAATCCAGCAGGAGGATAGAGATGAAAGGGAGGATTTATTACAGATATTTGATGATCCTGGGATTTATTTTCTTCTCCGGGATTACTTATGCGGAGGAAGAGGCATCTTTTTCTGTATACGAAAAGTATTCATCCATAGGTTTATATATAGGCAGTGTATCAGGTATAGGGCTTTCATATAGATATCATTTTCCGAACCCATGGTTATTTCAGATAACAGGTGGCCTCATTTATATAGAGGAAGATTATGCTTATTCGCTGGGTCTTGAAGGACAATACGAACTCACTAAATCAAATATAGCCAGGTTTTATGTCATGGGCGCGGGAGGAATTTATGGTTCTCAAACACAGAGCGATGGGGATACTGAATCCACTACCACCCTCCACTTCGGCTTTGGTATAGGGGGAGAAATTGCCTTTGGTCCCACCATCGTCAATCATCTAACTCTTGGAATAAATTTCTTCCCTATAGCATTACATGTTAAGGAAAACGACTCAAGTATATTTCCAGGGGCTTCAATTTATCTTTATTACAACTGGTAGGTGTCTTGCGGAAATTATCTCTGACTCCTTAAATCACAGTGAGGGTTGTGCTCAAAGGTGAGGGACAGGCCCTCTTTCTTTATGAGAAGCCTCCCTATTGCTTAAGAATAATATAAACCGGGGATACATCCGGATTTATCATTATCATGTCCTCATTTAGATTAGCCTGGAGTTCTTCACCATAGAGATTCAGGATGTGAAATTCTTTTCCCTCATGTTTTATCTCCACCATATTATCCTCTGCCTCTACCTCCCATATCACAATTATCCTATTTTTAGTGCTGTCTTCCAGAAGTTCAACCCGGTAAATTTGATTGTCCTCTGTAATAGATGTATTCTGAATAACACGATAATTCCTGGCAATTTCATACAGGTTTTTCAGTGCATAATATGCCCTTTTTGTGCTGTGGTGAAGGGTTATCATCTGGATTGAAGTATTGTATCAAGCCGAAATAATTCTCTGCCTCCGGGAAGAGCGTGCCATCCTCATCCCAGGTGGTGTACCAGCAGTATTTTTGGACGCCCCTTGCTAAAGAAAGCAGAAGAGAGCGAATTAAATATGCTGACTGCAGGTCTTCAGAAAGGGATTTGATTGTGGGCCAGCCGAGTTCAGTAATCCACAATGGCTTATCACCTGCTCCAAGAAGGGAGAGATTTTCCTTTACGGAATCAATGACCCTGATGATTGAACCCTGAGAGGGGGGCGAGTCCTGTTCAGGTGGAAGGGATGGAGGATAGGGATACATGTATGGATGAAATGAAAATACATCAAAGTAATCCCGGGCATCAGGAAGAGCGCTGAAGACCAGATTCAGGAACTCAATCCCTGATGGCTCAATCGCATAGTGAGGAATCAGAACCCCGCCGAAGGATATAATTGCCTCAGGATGAGCGGTCTTTGCTGACTCATAGCCCGCCTTTAAAATTTCGCTATATCTTTCAGGGTCTGAGAAGGGCTTGAAAAAACTTATGCCTAGATTCGGTTCATTCCATATCTCCCAGAGATGAACATTATCCTTGAAATGTGAGACCGTCTGGAATACAAAATTTGCAAAGTCCTCAGGATTGTCGGGAGGGTAATTTGTGCAACCGCTCATGCCCTTTGTTATGCATTCTCTGCTACTCTCAGATGCCCATGTATTCCCGTATGCCAGCAAGCCAATGAATTCCATTCCGTAACTTTTTGCCTCTTCAACAATTCTCTTATACCCGAAGAAATCAAATCTGCCTTTCTCGGGTTCAATCTCATGCCAGAGAAAATCCCTTCTGAGATATTTTACTCCTGCCTCGCTGAGCAGTCGTAACTCTTCTCTCCTGATTTTTTCCGATGAAATATCATCCCCGGTTTTCAGGTGCGATGAGATGCACAGCGCATCACCAACAGGAATATCCGATTGCCTTTGCCCCCTCGATTTTCCACAATGGATGAGGGTGGTGAGTATAAGTAGTGGGATGAGTTTTTTCATTAATATTCATTATAACATAGATTTATTAAACACATTTATTATTTGACCGATAGCATTGGCTCTGTTAAAATATATGAGCATGTTTGAGGCATTCAGTCATTTTCATCCGCTGCTGCAGGGGTTTCTTGGTTCCTGTTTTACCTGGCTCGTGACCTCTCTTGGTGCAGGGGTTGTGCTTTTCTTTCAGCACACCAACCGCAAAGCCCTTGATGCAATGCTTGGCTTTGCAGCTGGAATAATGATTGCAGCAAGTTTCTGGTCACTTCTTGCACCGTCAATTGAACTTTCCAGAGGGAAAGGAGTCCCGGTCTGGATTCCGCCTTCTATCGGGTTTATTCTGGGAGGACTTTTCATCTGGACGATTGATAAAATTCTCCCCCATCTTCATCTTGACCTTCCGGAAAATGAAGCAGAAGGATTGAAATCCCATTTTAGAAGAAATACACTCCTTATCCTCGCTGTTACAATCCATAACATCCCTGAGGGCTTTGCTGTGGGCGTTGGCTTTGGTTCTGCTTCTATTGCTGAATCACCAACGACGCTTCAGTCAGCCCTTGCGCTCACTTTAGGTATAGGACTGCAGGATTTTCCTGAGGGACTTGCAATCTCCCTTCCGCTTTACAGCGGAGGCATGTCAAAACTGAGGAGTTTTTTCTACGGGCAGTTATCTGGATTCATTGAGGTTATTGCTGCAATTATCGGCGTGATAGCAGTAATTTCAATCCAGAATATTTTGCCCTATACACTTGCCTTTGCAGCAGGTGCGATGATTTATGTCGTGGTGGAGGAACTGATTCCTGAATCCCAGCATGCAGGAAATACTGACCTGGCGACCCTCAGCACGCTGGGTGGCTTTTTGTTCATGATGATGCTTGATGTTGGATTGAGTTAATGGCTATATGAAGTACATGTGTACAATATGTGGTTATGTTTACGATCCTGCAATAGGAGACCCTGAGAATGGAATTAACCCCGGAACACCATTTGAAGAGATTCCCGATGATTGGGTCTGTCCCCTCTGCGGTGCAGAAAAGTCTGCCTTTATTCCCGCGAACTGATAATTATGCATCAAATTTTGGCAGGTTTATTTTAAAAAAGGGAACCTCTTCCTCTATAAGTTCTCTCTCCTCTGCCTCAGTTGCAGTCCCCCTGATATTTCTCTTCTTCGCCTCTCCCCAGTGTATTTTTAATGCCTCTTCAGCAAATTTCGGTCCCACATCCTCAAAATTTTTATCTAAATAATCCTTTATTGCTTTATAAAAATAATAAGGGTTATTTCCCATCCTGTTCTCTTGAGGTTCCTCCCTCTTTGTAAGAATACCTACAGCAGATGGTTTTATATTTATTTTATTTGATTCACACACAGGGCATGTTATGAGCCCATTTTTTAACTGCTGGTTCATGAACTCAGAGTTTTTAAACCAGCCTTCAAAAACATGGTCCTTGTCGCATATGAGATCATATATTATCATAATATATAATATATTATCTTTTGGTGATTTTGTCAAATTTTTGCTATTTTTCTTGACATCAATATGATTTGAATGTATATTCAAATTCTGAATAATAATTCAGAATAAATATGAGACTTACAAGAAAAAAGAGGGAATTTTTGAGACAGAGGGATGAAATTCTTTCATCTGCGGAAAGGGTCTTTTCAAGACAGGGATTTTTTACTACAACAATTCAGGATATTGCAGAATCAGCAGAATATGGCATCGGAACCATTTACAAACATTTTAAGAGTAAAGAAATTATATTCTTTACCATTATCAAAAATAAGTTCACCGAGCTCCTGTCCTTTGCCTCCGATAATATACAGAGACATAATTCACCGGATAAAAAACTCAGGGCATTGATTTATTCACACCTTGAGTTTTTTGACAGAAATAAGGATATATTCCGCCTCCTTGGCGCGGAGCATATTTCCTTTGAAAAGGATTTAAGGCATAAATTTATAAAAGAAATGAGAAAAAATTTTGTCTCCTATTTTAATATTTTCCATTCTATCTACAGGGAAGGAATGAGAAAGGGTATTTTTAAAAAGGAAGGAAAAAATGACATCATGAACCTCTGTCTTGCCCTTATTGGTATATTGAATTTTACATCATTTTATAAACTTAATAACATGCCCGAGGAGAAACTTGTTAATAACGCCAATCTTATTGTTAACCTCTTTTTAAAAGGAGTGAGAAGATAATGAAAGATAGAATTTGTTATAATCTCATAATTTTATTATTTACTTTTATTTCCTGTGGAGGGTCACAGGAGAAGTTCCTTAAATTAAGCGGAACTGTTGAGATCACCGAGGTAAACATTGCATCGGAGATTCCTGGAAGAATTGAAAAAATTAATGTAGATGAAGGGGAAAGGGTCAGGAAAGGCGATGTCCTCATAATAATTGAAAAGGACAAATACAAACTCCAGTTAGCACAGGCAGAGGGGCAGATGCAGTCCCTTGAGAAAAATCTTGAAGCATTGCAGTTAAATTACTCCAACATTAATAAAAATTATGAGCGCGTAAAAAAATTAAAAGAGGATTCAGCAATTGATGAAGCGCAGTTTGATCTGGTTAAGACACAGCGTGATGCTCTGCTGAAACAGATAGAGGCAACCCGGTCACAACTCTCAAGCCTTCGGGCAGCATACGAACTTGCAAGAAATCAACTTGAAGATACGGAGATTTCTTCGCCCATTGATGGTGTGGTTCTCCATAAACTTGTTGAGATGGGAGAGGTGGTTGGGGCAGGAGTCCCCTTATTGACAGTAGGTGATATTGCAAGGCCCTGGGTAAGGACATATATACCAGAGAAATACATTGGAAGAGTCAAACTGGGAAGCTCCGCATCAATTTATTCTGATAGTTTTCCGGGGAAGGAATTCCATGGGAGGATAATTTATATCTCTCAAAAAGAGGAATTTACTCCAAAAAATCTTGTGACAGAGGAAGAGAGGACAAAGATGGTCTATGGAATAAAAATTTCCATAGAGAATCAGGGCGAGGAATTAAAGCCAGGTCAATATGTGGATGTGAGGATTGGATTAAATGAATGACCATATAATATACACAAAAGACCTGACGAGGAAGTTCGGCGAGACCATCGCTGTCAACAGGTTAAATCTTGAGATAGAGAGGGGGGAAATTTTTGGTTTTCTCGGACCTAATGGCGCAGGAAAGAGCACAACAATCAGAATGTTATGTGGCATCCTTCTCCCCACATCGGGAAATGCCTGGGTGAATGGCTATAGTGTTGTGGAACAACCGGAGGATATAAAAAAGGTGATTGGCTACATGTCCCAGCAGTTCGGGCTTTACAATGACCTGACAGTGGAAGAGAACATTGAGTTCTTTGCAAGAATATACATGGATTCCTATAGTGATGCAATAAAAGCGAGAGATAGAATTATAGAACTCCTTGAACTCAAAGGATACAGAAAGGCGCTTACTTCTACTCTCTCTGGTGGGTGGAAACAACGCCTTGCCCTTGCCTGTGCCGTCGTTCATAATCCGAAAATAATTTTTCTTGATGAGCCCACTGCTGGGATTGATCCGGTTGCGAGGAGAAAACTCTGGGATATACTGTATAGATTTTCTGAGGAGAAGGTGACCCTTTTTGTCACCACCCATTACATGGAGGAGGCAGAGAGGTGCCATAAAATCGGCTTTATCTGGAACGGTAACCTTGTTGCCTGCGACTCACCACAAAAAGTTAAGACACAACTTAAAGATGAGAAAATTTTATCAATAAAGGGCAGTCCAGTAATGAAAATAATAGAAGTAGCCAGAACTTTCCCGAATGTAATAGATGCTAACATCTATGGCGATGAAGTGCATGCTGTGTTAAAAGTTGAAGAGCAGGAGGAAAATTTTATTGCTGAATTAAAAAACTCAGGAGTTAAGATTGAAAATTTCCAGAGGATAACGCCATCAATAGAGGATGTGTTTGTTGCACTCTCAAGAGAATGAAGAACCGGTTTGCACATATTCTTGCACTTGCAGAAAAGGAATATCTTCAGATTAAGAGGGATCCTGTTTCTCTTCTTTTATCCATATGGATGCCCTTCGTTCTCCTTCTGTTGTTCGGCACTGCAATAACGCTTGACATTAAAGATATACCGATTGTGATACTTGACGATGATATGAGTCAACTATCAAGGGAGATTAAGGAGCGTTTGACTTCAAGTAAATATTTTATTTTAAAAAAATACATCGGTCATCCATCAGAGATTGATTCTGCCCTTGATTCGGGCAGTGCAAAAATTGCAATATGGTTTCCAGAAGGATTCAGTGATAATTTTAATAGCGGAAGGCATGGTTCATTTCTTGTCACAATGGACGGCGCTGATAACAATACAGCGAGGGTCGCTTCAGGTTATTTTCAGACGCTCCTTACAGACCTATCGGAGGAGATCACCGAATTTAAGTTTCCTGTGAGGGTAAATGAGAGGGTGTGGTTTAATCCGGACCTTAAGAGCACTAATTTTCTGATACCCGGTCTTATGGGGATTATATTGATAATAACATGTACAGTTTTGACGGCCCTTTCAATTGTAAGAGAGAAGGAACGCGGTACCATGGAGAAATTAAAAGTCACGCCACTCAAGCCGGTTGACATCATTCTGGGAAAGATGCTTCCCTATTCAGTTATTGCTTTTATTTCTTTCGTGATTATATTTCTCGCTGGAATTTTTATCTTTAAAATACCCTTCCGTGGCAATCTTTTGCTTCTTTTTTTCTCTGTAGCGCTTTCTATCTTCACTGGTCTTTCATACGGACTTTTTATTTCATCATTGACAAACAGTCAACAGGTGGCATGGATGATTTCAATGATAAGCACCCTCCTTCCATCCATGATTCTCTCGGGTTTTATCTTCTTAATTCCCGGCATGCCCTCAATTCTTCAGGCAATAACATATCTTGTCCCTGCCAGATACATTATTTCAGCAATGCGCGGAATCATACTTAAAGGGAATAGTTTTCTTGACTTATTAGATGAATTTATCCCGTTGTTTATCATTTCATCTGGATTAATTTATACTTCTGGAAGAATTATGAAGAGAAGATTTTGAGATGCTAAAACAGATTCTGAATATGACTGAAAAAGAATTCAACCAGATTCGGCGTGACAGTAGAATGTTCCCCATTCTCTTCATTGCTCCTTTTCTGCAGCTGGTGCTCTTCGGGTATGCAGCCACCTTTGACATAAAGAATATTCCCGTTGCCATCTTTTCAATGGATGAGGGTTCTCCTTCCAGGCGATTTATGGATATGCTCACTGCAACAGGAGATTTTACTATAGGCAGATATTGTGACAGATATTCTGATGTTGATGAGTCAATTCTTGAGGGAGAGGCAAAATTAGGCATTGTAATTCCTCCTGACTTCTCCAGGAAAATAATTAAAGGAGAGCAGGTAGATATACAATTGATTGTAGATGGTTCAGATTCAAATACTGCAATTATTCTTGTTAATTATTTGAAAATGCTTGTCCAGCGATTGAATGAAGAACTGATTGAGACGACGGAGACATGGCGCGGTAAGGCAATGGCAATCTTCTCCTTGAGAAGGTTGCCCGACATAAGGTTCAGAATGCTTTATAATCCAGAACTTAAAAGCGCAAACTTTATGGTTCCCGGTGTAATTGTAATGGTTCTTGTTGTGACCACAACGCTTCTGACAGCCATGAGCATTGTGAAAGAAAAGGAACTGGGCACAATGGAACAATTGATTGTCTCCCCGCTCAAGCCGGCAGAGATTATACTTGGCAAATTATTGCTCTTTGTCCTTATTGGTTTTATTGAACTCTCAATAGTTCTGGGCGCCGGCTCCATTATTTTTAATGTGCCTGTGAAAGGCTCTCTTCTTCTCCTCCTCGCCTTTTCTGGAATCTTTTTGTTGAGCACACTTGGACTTGGTATGCTGATTTCAAGCATCACGAATACCCAGCAGCAGGCAATGACTGTTACTTTTTTCATTATACTGCCCATGATGTTACTCTCTGGTTTTATTTATCCAGTTGAGAATATGCCGGAGGTAATTCAGTATATTACTTATCTGATTCCCTTACGATATTTTCTTGTGATCATAAGGGGGATAATTCTAAAAGGCATTGGAATCGTCCATCTCTGGGATGAGGCACTTTTACTTTTAGTAATTGGATTATTTTTTATAACGACGGGCATAATGAATGTAAGAAAACGGCTGGCATGAAAAATGAGTTTAAATACAGGAGGCAAAGATGAGAATATTTTTTATCCTTATAATACCGTTTCTTGTTGACCTGAATCTTTTCTCAATGGATTTGACCCTTGAAGAGGCAATTCAACTCGCTCTGCAAAAGAACAATTCAATTCGCGCCCAGCAGGCAGAGGTGGAATCAGCAAAGGGGACCGTGCTCAGTGGATTCTCCGGTTTTCTGCCGAAGCTTGAGGGAAGAATGTCATATTATCTCGGAGAAAAGGGATACTACATTTACAGTACAATTCCTGCGGGTTCCATGGGACTCTTTCCATCCTCTGATATTACCTTTGCCCTTAACAGTGAGATATTCACCTACGATTACAATCTTAACATAAACCTCACACAGCCCATTTTTGCAGGGGGTAAGATCTGGCACGGCTACAGGATGAGTATGCTTGGTAAAAAAATTCAGGATGAGAGATTGCGACAGACAAAAAACGAGATTGCATTTCAGGTGACCGAGGCCTTTTACAGAGTGATACTCGCCAGAGGTTTTCTTGATGTGGCCAGGGAAGCAAAAGTGCTGTCGGATGAGCACCTTCGTGTTGCAAGGGCAAGATATAAGGCAGGAGAGGCAACAGAGTATGAGGTTCTCAGGGCAGAGGTTGAATCAGCAAATCTTGACTCACAGTTGATAAGGGCTGAAAATGCAGTCCGATTAGCAAAAATTGCCCTGAAGAATATTATTGGATTAAAGGAGGATGAGGAGATTAATGTCCTGGGAGAACTATCTCCAGAGGAATTTAATATGACGCTGGATGAATGTTTGCGTCGTGCGAGATTAAACAGGCCAGAAGTAATTCAGATGGAGTATCAGAAAGAACTTGCCAGCCATAATTATAAACTCGCCATCGGCAATTACCTCCCGAATCTCGCCCTTCTGTGGAATTTTCAGTCCATCAATAATAAAGAGAATTCTGCCCGTCTCTTTGATAAACCGGAGGATAAGTGGATGGAGTCATATTCTGTGATGCTTGTCCTCTCCCTTCCCATTTTTGATGGACTATATAATTATGGAAAAATTAAAGAGGCAAAATGGGGGATAAGAAAAATTAATGAGATTAACTTACAGTTATATAGAGGAATTGAACTTGAGATTCAGCAGGCATACCTCTCCTTGATGGAGGCGAAAAAGGTGATGTCTGCCGGAGAGAAAAATGTGAATACAGCGAAACGCGCCTTAGAGATTGCACAGGTTCAATACAAGAACGGCCTCATCACAGGCCTTGAACTACTTTCAGCGGAGGTCAGTCTTACACAGGCAAAGACAAATTACCTTCAGGCAAAATATGATTATCTTACTTCTCTTGCCCGACTCAAGAAGGCAATTGGCGAGGGAATATGATGAGTTAAATTAAAATAATTTAATGCAGGAGGATAAGATGAAAAGATTTATGCTCAGGATATTGATGATTCTGATTATTACAAATCTTCAGTGTTCTAAAAAGTCAGCGGTAAACAGCGTGTCCGATACAAAAGTTCCTGTAATGGTTGAGCCAGTCAGAACCGGGAAAATCCGTGAGGTCCTTCATTTTACGGGAGATATAAAAGGAATTGAGGAGATAGACGTTTATCCAAAGGTTCAGGGGAAATTGATAGAAAATAAGGTTAAAGAGGGAGACCATGTAGATAAGGGAACAGTTCTTGCTCTGGTAGACAGGGATATCTCAGGGATGAAGTATGAGCCATTTGAAGTCCTTTCTCCTATTTCTGGTATTGTTGCCATGGTCTTCCTTGATAAGGGCGCTGTTGTTGTCCCACCCACCATGAGTACAACAATGGGGACGCCAGTAGCAAGGGTTGTGAATATGAATAAGGCGAAGGTTATTGTGAATGTTGGGGATAAGGAATATCCAAAGATAAAAATCGGTCAGATAGCAGAGATTGTTACGGATGCATATCCTTCAAGGGTTTTCACCGGCACTGTCAGTGCTATTGCTCCTGTCATTAACCCCTATACCAGGACAGCACCTGTTGAGATTATTATTCCAAATAAGGAATTGCTTCTGCGTTCAGGGATGTTTGTTGAGGTGAAACTTATCATTGAGGAGCGTGAGGGAATAGTAATAAAGGCGGATTACATATTAGGCAGTGAGGGGAGCCATTTTGTATATATTGACGACAATGGTATTGCCAGGAGGCGAGAGATAAAGACAGGCATTGTAGAGGAGAACAATGTTGAGGTCCTTGAGGGCTTGAGGGAAGGAGAGAGCATAGTTACTGTTGGTGCTGAGATGCTTGCCGATGGCTCCAAACTTGATATAAAAAGAGGAGAAGAAAAATGAAGTTACCTGAATTGTCCATAAGACGCCCTGTATTCATATCAACGATATTCGCGGGGATTTTAGTGCTGGGAGTGATGTCCTTGAAGATGCTTCCAGTGGATCTCCTGCCGGACATTACACTTCCGAGCATAGGTGTTGTTACCATTTACCCCGGTGCTACACCGAAAGATGTTGAGACGCTTGTGACAAAGCCAATTGAGGACTATGTAAGCACAGTTCCGAATTTAAAAGAGGTGACGTCAAGGTCCCTTGAGAACATCTCCGTGGTAAGTATGAGGTTTGCCTGGGGCACTGATATGGATGAAGCATCAAACGAGGTGCGGAGTCGCATTGATATGGCAAAACGCCTGCTTCCTGAAGATATTGAGACGCCTGTGATTTTTAAATTTGATATGTCCATGTGGCCCATTCTTTTTTATGGCATTCATGCAGAGCAGAGTTATCCTAAACTGAGAGAGATCATTGAGGATAAGGTGGCTAATCCATTAAAGAGAATTCCTGGAGTTGCAATAATTTCCCTATTTGGAGGGCTCTACCGTGAGATCAGGGTCAGCGTTGACCGTGCCCGGCTGGAGGGGTATGGAATCTCAATCCAGCAGGTGGTCCAGGCAATTCAAGCAGCAAATCTCTCTGTGCCTGCAGGTGGGATAAAGACAGGTAAGAAGGAGTTTACCGTAAGGATCCCTGCGGAGGTAAGGAGACCCGAGGAATTAAACAACATTGTTGTAGGGTATATGCAGGGGATTCCTCCCTATTTCAATACAGTGCCTGTTTATCTTAAAGATATAGCAAGGGTGGAGGATTCATTCAAGGAATTGGAATCAGTTGTGACAATTAATGGTAAGCCTGGTGTTCTGATGATGATTCAGAAGCAATCGGGAAGTAATACCCTTGATGTTGTGGAAAGGGTGAAAAAAGAACTTGCAGAACTTAAAAAGACACTTCCAGAAGATATTCAGTTTTATCTATCCCAGGATGCCTCTGATTTTATCAGACAGTCAATAAATAATTTAACTGAGACAGTAATAATTGGCGGGATTCTTGTTATTCTCGTCATATTTCTCTTTTTAAGGCAGATAGCGGGGAGCATAATCGTTGGGATTACAATTCCCTTCTCGCTTATTATCGCTTTTATATTTATGTATCTGATGGATTACACCATAAATATGATGACACTCACTGCCCTTGCAATTGCAGTGGGAATGGTGGTTGACGATGCAATTGTGATTTATGAAAATATCTTCAGACACAGGGAGAAGGGAATACCCGCCGTTGAGGCAGCGCTTTACGGCGCTTCAGAGGTGGGGCTTGCTGTCACTGCCTCCACACTTACAATTGTTGCTGTGTTTCTACCGATTATTTATGTCCATGGCATTGCAGGGATTATGTTTAAGCAACTGGGCTTTGTTATCTGCGTTGTGATTCTCGCATCTTTATTTGCCTCACTCACTCTTACACCAATGATGTCCTCCTTTATGCTCAAAAATATAAACAATAAAGGCAACGGGATTTTCTCAAATCTTTATGAATTATCGGAGAAGATTTTTGTTAAGATTGAGAATTTTTATGGAAATTTGCTTGGATGGGCGATTGCACATAAGAAAAAGACAATCCTTGCAGGAGGAGTAATTTTTGTAGCAAGTCTCATGCTTTTGCCCCTTGTGGGAACTGAATTTTTTCCGGAAGAGGATCAGGGACAGGTGAATGGAAGTGTGGAGTTACCCATCGGGACACGGGTTGAGGAGACAGAGAAGGTGATGAATAAACTCAATGAGATTGTGCTGAATGAGGTGCCTGAAGCAAAGGTCTTTTTCACACGTGCGGGCAGGACAGAGACGGGCTGGGCAGCCCTGATTGGAAGGCGGGAGGACAGCAATATTATAATGTTTGGTGCTACACTTGTGAAAAAGAAAGAGAGAAAGCGCTCCAACAAGGACATCGCCTATTTCCTCAGCAGAAAGATGCTGGAAGTTCCCGGCGTTAAACTCGCTGACTTTTATACAGCAGACCCCATGCAGGGTGCAGCACTGGGTGCGACAAAACCCCTTGCCTATGAGATTTATGGGGAGGACCTTGACAGGACCTACGAAGTTGCACTATCTGTCCAGAGGATTTTGAGAAATAATGAATTTGTCACAGATATTACAATTTCCCAGGAGGAGGGTAAGCCGGAACTGGCTGTATTGATTAACAGGAATAAGGCATCCTCTGCAGGAATTACGCCAGCGCAGGTTGTGGATACAATGAGGACATATTTTGCCGGAAAAACAGTTTCTAAGTACAGAGAAGGTGGTAAGGAATATGATATCGTTGTTAAACTTGATGAAAAGGACAGGAATAAACTCAGGGATATAGAGAATGCTCCTATCAGGTCGCCTGCAGGCAACGTGTATCTGAAGAATATTGCAGAGATTAAAAGAGAAACAGGAACAATTGAGATTAACAGAAAAAACCAGTCCAGGATGATAAAGGTGGAGGCGGGGGTATACGGAAAATCCCTCGGAGAGGTTGCGAAGGAAATTAAAAAGGAGCTCAAGAAGATTCCCTTGCCCGAGGGTGTATATATAACTGAAAGTGGTGCTCTCAAGGAACAGGAGGAATCATTCCGTGTGTTAGGAATTGCCTTTGTCTTGAGCGTGATTCTTGTATATCTTGTCATGGCAGCTGAATTTGAATCGCTCCGGCATCCCTTTATCATCATGTTTTCTGTGCCCTTTGCGATTACCGGGGTTATACTGGGATTGCTCCTTTCTGGCAGGCCCTTCAGTTTAATCACCTTTGTAGGTATAATATCGCTCGTAGGGATAGTGGTAAAAAATGCAATTGTTCTTGTGGATTATACAAACATATTGAGGGCAAGGGGTATTCCGCTTTATGAGGCAATAAAAACAGCAGGGTCAACCCGACTTCGTCCGGTTCTGATGACTGCCTTTACAACTGTATTTGGAATGCTTCCACTTGTGCTGAGCAGAGAAGAAGGTTCAGAGTTCTGGAACATGCTTGGCTTGACTGTTATTTCTGGATTGCTTGTATCAACATTTATCACGCTTGTATTTGTTCCTTGCATGTATGCAATTATTAATAGAGGTGAGAAGATATGAAACTCATAATGGTTGTTCATAATTCAGCATTAAAGGCAAGTGTGATGGAAATTTTTGAGCGGAATAATGTTAAAAAATATACACAGATTGACGAAGTGAAGGGCAGGGGAACCTCATCAGAACCACACCTCGGGACACACATCTGGCCCGGGATTAATTCCATAACCTTTTCTGTAGTTGATGCAGACGCTTCAAGAAGAATAATTCCTGAGTTAAAAAAACTGAAAGAAAAATTCAGACGCGAAGGTATTAAGGTCTTTGTGCTCCAGGTGGAAGAGGAGATTTAGAACATCTTCTTTAAACTGATTATATTCCGAGAATTGTGCTCCAGTTATAACAGGATATTCCCTTTGTGAGGGGAAGGTTTTCTTTTGAAAGCGAAATTATTGAGGCGGATGCAATGAGGTCTTTAAATTCACGGGATAGCCGTATGAGAGAGGTGGCATGTTTTGGAAGAATTGTGACAGATGCCTTTATTTCAAATAGATGTAATCTCTGCCCCAGTTCAATAACAAGGTCAACCTCCAGTCCATCCATGGTTCGCAAGTAATACATTGCAGGCATCTCTCCTGAGTGTATAAATCTCTTCAGGACATCGGTTACGATCAGCGTTTCAAAGAGGTTTCCGAAATTTGGACTGTTGAGGAGCGTCTCTCTGTCATGAATACCCAGCAGGTAGGAGGCAAGGGCAGTATCGGTAAAATAAATCTTCGGAGTTTTTATTAAACGCTTTCCAATATTCCTGTAATAGGGATAAAGGAGGTAAACCTGATAACCTGTCTCCAGTATTGATAGCCATCTTCTCGCCGTTGGAACACTGACACCTGTCTCCCGTGCTATTTCGGAAAGATTCAATATCTGTCCTGTTCTTATAGCACAGAGCCTCAAAAATTTCTCAAACTGACCCATGTCTCCTATATTTGCGAGATTTCTTACATCCCTTTCAAGATAGGTTGCGATATAAGAACTGCACCATAACTGTCTGTCAACTTTTCTTCGGGTAGATATTTCAGGATAATTACCTCTCAGAAGTATCTCTGCTATTGGAACGTTTTCCTTTATGGTTCTGTGTTGGGCGATTTTTTTAATCCAAAGGGATGGCTCAAGCGTTTTATCGCCATAATCTAATCGTTCAGCGATAGAAAAGGGAAGTAAGGATAGAACAGCAGCCCTGCCAGCAAGAGATTGAGATATTCCCTCCATGAGGATGAAGTTCTGAGAACCTGTCAGGATCCACTGTCCTGGTTTTCTCTTCTCGTCTATTTTTGTTTTAATGAAAGATAAAAGTTCTGGTATGTATTGAATCTCGTCAATTATCACTGGAGGGGGATATCGCTCAAATAAAACCAACGGGTCCTCCCTCACTCTCATCCGTATATCAGGGTCTTCAAGAGATACGAAATGATGTGTCTTTGAAAACATTGTTCTTAGGAGAGTAGTTTTTCCTGACTGTCTTGGTCCTGTCACAACAATAGCAGGAAATGTCCTGGTGGCCTTCAGGATAGTTTTCGCAAGCGCCCGGGGCTTAAACATAATATTATAATACCCTATATTTTTAATATGTCAAGTTAAAAATTAAGCATGTTATTGCAAAGTTAAAATGTATTTAAATGCAACTCCCGATTACTCCACTTCAAACTGTTTTGAACGTAATTGCTTTTTCTCTGCTTGAATTTTTTTCTCCATCAAGATTTTCTCCTTCGCCCTCTTTGAGCGCTTTCGCTTCTGCCTTCTGATTTTTTCAATCCGTCTTTTTTCCTCACTCTTTTTACCAAGGATAAGTTGCTCAATTTTATTGACAAGGATTCTTCTTGCGAGGAATCTGTTTAGCCCCTGGCTTCTCGTCTCCATGCATTTTACCTCAATGCCAGTGGGAATATGTTTCAAGTACACACATGTGGCTCGCCTGTTTACATTCTGCCCGCCCCTGCCACTTGAGCGGATGAATGATTCCTGAATATCGCTCTCCCTTATGCCCAGTTTTGACATTTTCGCATAAAGGGCTGATATCTTACCTTGATTGACCGGAAAATCAGACATAAATACATTTTAGCCCGTGTTTTACGGAATTACAAATTATTCAATTTAAAAAGCACAGGAAGATTAAAGCAAAGTATACAATAGCATTGACACATCCATATAATTTGCCCATCGGGTTTATTCGTGATAAAATATAAACAGATAGCGTGCAATAATTGAGGCATTACATTCTGATCAGACAAAAACTTCTTGCAATTTTATTGGTTATGGATTAAGGTAGTTATCACTGAGGAGGTGAATATGAAGAAAGGAATTTTTTTACTCCTGTTGCTTACAGGTCATACACTTTATGGAGAGCAAACAATTAATGGCGGTTCAGGGCTTTTTTATGCAAGAAAGGCAGAGGTCGTTGATTCAGGGAAATTTGATATAGGGGCCTTTTATAATTTTACGGATTTTCGTGTGGAGGAAGGATACAAGCAAAGGAGTTCAGATAATCTTGTGCAGGTCAATGGGGGCTATGGATTTTCAGGGCTTGGTGAGGTTGGTGTTGCAATCCCTGTCTATTTTAACAGTGGATTTGAAAATGAATCCAGCATTGGAAACATTGCATTGCTTGGAAAGATTGCTCTTCCTGAGGAGCCCATAGGTGGTCTATTGAAAATCGGCGCAACACTTCTGGTTGGGTTTCCAACAGCAGATAAGGACAAACTCCTTGGCAGTGGTAAGGTAAATGTCTTAGGTGAAGCAAACCTGGGGCTTTATTTTCATAGATGGTCAGTGCATCTCAATTTTGGATTTGAGGAGAGGGACTATTACTATGAGGTGGAGCCAGAAAAGGGATTGCTTCTGAAACCCACCCTTGAGGGCAGTTTTGCATTCCTTTATAATCCCGTTGAATCTCTTGACCTTGTTGCAGAGTTAAACGGAAAGAGCGTGAAGGGCTTTGAGCGCGGAGATGAAGACCTCTTTGCCCTTATTGGTGCCAGGGCGAAACTCTTTAATTTACTTTACCTTCAGGCAGGTGCAGGAGTTGGCTTGCCCACCATAATCAGAAAGACGAATACGGATTTTGTTGTGAATGCTGGTGCTGGAATAATTTTATAAAAAATTCTAAAATATGTTTTAGGGATGAAGGACACTAAAGGCAGAGAGGAGGATCGGTTGATGATGGATTCAGGAAAATAGTTTTAAAAACAGGAAAGGTTATTTATGAAGGGGGTAGTTAAACCAGAGGAAATTTTTATGAAAATAAAATCAACTTATGCAGGAGCAATAGAAATTGAAGAACTCAAGAAAAAATCAAAGAGGTATTACTCATGACTACAATAGCCCTTGATGCAATGGGTGGCGATTATGCACCCGATGATATTGTCAAGGGTGCAGCATGGATATCCCTTGATACTGATATTAATGTCATTCTTGTGGGAGACGAGAGAAGGATTACAAGGCGATTGAGCGAATTAAAGCACAATCCTGAGCAGATATCAGTTGTTCATACACCTGAATTTATTGCAATGGACGAGAAACCGAAGGAGGCAATTGAGAAAAAAGAGAAAGCGTCCATCCTTGTTGCTGCCCGGCTGGTTGAAGATGGAAAGGCGGATGCCCTTGTAAGTGCAGGGAATACAGGAGCCTGCATCCTTGCCTGTTCAAAGACATTTACAAAAATCCCGGGGATTTCAAAAGCCGCCTTTGCTGCTGTTTATCCTACGGAAATCAGAAGGGGTGAAAAGGATGACCCATTTTCCCTGATTCTTGATGTAGGTGCGACAATAAGTGTAACAGCACAGGATCTTGTATCCTTTGCTGTTATGGGGAGCGCATATGCTCAGAGGATCAGCAAAAACCCTAAGCCCAGGGTTGCACTTCTATCAAATGGTACAGAGGAAATGAAGGGAACAGATGAGATTATTGAAGCGTACAGGAAACTGAGGGATTATCCTAAAATCCAGTTCATCGGAAATATTGAGGGTGTTGACATTCCCAAAGGAACTGCTGATGTTGTGGTCTGCAGTGGATTTTCCGGTAACATTGTAATAAAAATGCTTGAAGGCGTTTCAGAGACCGTTATGCGCCTTGCAAAGTATGCATACAAAAAGAAATTTCTATGGAAACTTGGATTGCTCATGCTTCAGGGAGCAATAAAACAGGTGAAGGATATTACCGACTGGGAACAATATGGTGGTGCTCCACTTCTCGGGTTTAACAAACTATTCATAAAGGCGCACGGCAGGTCCAGAGCAAAAGCAACATCAAATGCTATTAAGGTTGCTGCAAAGGCAGTAAGGGGCGGATTGATTCAGGAAATATCTTCTTCAATAAAGGATTTTTCCTTTTAATAAATGCCGGGGACAATTTATAGGTTTGATCTTGACAAGACATATCTTAAGACGGACTTTGAGACCCTTAAGGGGCTTTTAAAGACAGCCCTTGAGAAGCCAGAGGAAAAGGAAACTTTTCCAGGCGCTGATTCATTGATAAGGGAGATTCAGAAGATACCGGGGAATCAGGTCTACTTTATTTCCGGGAGTCCGGAACAGATGCGCAGGATCCTTGAGCGGAAATTAAACATGGATGGGGTAAGATGGGAGCAACTTATATTAAAGCCCAATCTTAAAAATCTGCTGCTGGGAAGATTCCATGCCTTAAAGGAACAGATAAGTTACAAATTGCCTGTCCTTCTTGAAAGCAGAGCGAAATTGAAACTGCCGATGAAAGAGGTTCTTTTTGGTGACGATGCAGAGTCCGATGCCTTTGTATATTCACTCTATGGAGATGCTGTGGCGGGAAGGGTGAACATTGAAACAATAGAGGAGATTTTGCGCCTTGCTGGGGCCCATAAAGAGGCATATGAAGTTGTAAGGAGCGCCTTTAAAAAACTTAAAAAATCCGATGACATTTTTAGAATTCTCATTCACCTTGACAAAAAGTCACCGCCCAAAAGGTTTGAAAAATATAAAAGCAGGGTCCTGCCATTTTACAACTATTTCCAGGCAGCCATAATTCTTTACAGGGACAATCTCATCGGCATAGGTTCTGTACTTATTGTGATGAATGATATGATAACGCGCAAGGGCTATAATTTCGGGCTTATTGCAAATTCCTTTCAGGACCTCATCAGGAGGAAGATTATAGCCATTGATGAAGGGATCAAGATTTTAAGGGAGATATCTGAACATTCAGAGAGGGTCAATCTGCTTGTAGATAAGAAATTTTACTCAAATATGGAGGAATTGATAGAAGCAATAGGAGACAGGGAGATTTCAGAAGTAAATGGACGCTCGCAAGAATATACACCTGACTATGTTAAACTTTATGTTGAGGAGCACAAAAAGGAGCGCATCAGGAGGAAGGGCATCCTGGAGTCGCTTCTTGAATAGAAGATGATTCAGGGTTGAACCACTTTGTCAATCCTTCTTATCTTTTTATTATCGCGGTAATGGTATAAAAATTTTTTATTTTCATTTGTTTCTGAGTATTGTAATATATCATTATTGGAAGAAAGTTCAACAAGAAAAAGTTAAAACTTAAGGACTGATGCATTTGATGGATGATGGATGAAGATTGCAAGGGTAGGAATTCTTACAAGCGGCGGGGATGCGCCGGGCATGAATGCAGGCATAAGGGCTGTTGTGAGAACCTGCATCCATTCCGGGCTTGAGGTAATGGGAATACGGTATGGCTATGAGGGATTGATGAATGCTGCCCTGGTGAAGATGGATGCCCGTTCTGTTGCAAATATTCTCCAGAGAGGAGGCTCAATCCTTGGAACATCCAGGAGTCCTGAATTTAAGACTCAGGAGGGAAGGAGAAGGGCATACGAGGTTTTAAGACAGCACAGGATTGATGCCCTTGTTGTTATTGGCGGAGAGGGATCCTTCAGAGGTGCCTACGAGTTTATGAAGGAGACAAATTTTAAGATTATTGGAATCCCGGCAAGCATTGATAATGACATTTACGGGACTGATTATTCGATTGGCTTTGATACCGCAGTGAACACAGCAGTTGAGGCAGTGGATAAAATCAGGGATACCGCCATGTCCCTCGAGCGCGTATTTTTTATTGAGGTCATGGGAAGGAACGCCGGATTTATTGCCCTTGAGGTGGGCCTTGCCTGCGGGGCTGAAAGCATCCTTGTTCCGGAGGTTACCGTTGATTCAGATAGGGTTGTAAACGTGATTCGTGAATCAGAGAGGAAGGGGAAAAAATGCAGTATTATTGTTGTTGCGGAGGGCGATGAGAGCGGTGGAGCAAGAAGGATTGCTGAGAAGGTTAAGAAGGAACTGAATATTGACCCCCGCGTTACAATTCTGGGGCATATCCAGCGCGGCGGCTCTCCAACTGCCAGGGACAGGACCCTTGCCTCGCGGTTAGGTTATGAGGCAGTAAATGCACTGTTAAGAAATAAATCAGGTGGAATTGTGGGTGAGATTAATAATAAGATTGTATTTACTCCATTTCTTGAGGTTGTGACCAAACACAAACCCTTTGACAGGAGCCTTCTTGGAATAGCGAGCATTCTGGCAGAGTGAGGGGTGCCACCCACACCGAGATTGTGAGGGCAGGCCCATGTGCCTGCCCAATCTGTGTGTCATTGCCTGCCCGACTAACAGGCGGGCGAGGAGGCCCGTCATCCGACGGGGTAAACTCCGCGACGAAGCAATCTCCTGCCTCCAGACCCCCTTTTATTCCCCCCTTATTAAGGGGGGCGGGGGGATTGCTTCGCCCACCCCCGCCATAGGCGGACAGGTACCAAAGAACTTGTTCAGCGGACAGGCAATGACCCCTGGGGGATTGTATTTTTGTAAACTAATAGTCGCTTGTGGGTCTTGCTGAACTATCCCAAGATTTATGAGCCCTTCTAGGGAAATTGTAGTAGAATAGTAGTAGAATAAAGGTATGAATATTGATAATCTAATTTATAATGCTATCTTCAGTAAAGAAAAGGCAAAATTCAGGGGGATTCTGAAAAGGGAGGCGAGAAAGAGGGGGATAATTCCAGCATCCATTTATCCCCTTTATCAGAGAATTGCGAGGGGAGAGCTCTCTGGTTTTACAGTTCCTGCCTTTAATTTAAGGATGCTTACATACGATTTCGCAAGGGCAATCTTTCGTTCAGCAAAAAGGGCATCAGCGGGATTATTTATCTTTGAACTTGCAAGACAGGAAAGAGAATACACTGCCCAGAGTTTTGATGAATATGTTACCTGTATCATTTCTGCAGCGCTTAAAGAAGAGTTTTTTTATCCGGTATTTATTCAGGCAGACCATATTCAACTCTCAAAAGAAAAATTCCTGAGTTCACCGCAGGTTGAATTGAGAACGATAAAGAATCTACTGAGGGAAGCGATCCATGCCGGTGTGTATAACATTGATATAGATGCCTCCACACTTGTGGATTTGAATGAACCTTCAGAGAAAGAGCAACAGAGAAATAACTTTAAAATTACTTCTCAACTGATTAAATTTATCAGAGAAATTCAACCAAAAAACGTTGTAGTTAATATTGGCGGTGAAATCGGAGAGATAGGGGGGAGGAACAGTACACCCCATGACTTATCTGCCTTCATGGATGGCTTGAAGGAGGAATTAAAAGGAGAGTGGACAGGTATAACCAAGATCAGCATCCAGACAGGAACCACGCACGGTGGGGTCCTTCTGCCCGATGGAAGGATTGCGGATGTTGAGATTGACTTTGAGACAATAAGAAAACTCTCAGAGATCGGGAGAAAGGACTACGGACTTGCCGGTGTTGTTCAGCACGGTGCCTCAACCCTTCCGATGGAGTTATTCAGTAAGTTTCCTGAGAACAAGTGTATTGAGATTCATCTCGCCACGGGCATTCAGAATATCTTCTTTGAGTCAAAGGCACTGCCTCCTGAATTCAGGGAGGAACTTTACAGTTCTATTAAACAAAAATATGCAAAGGAAAGAGATAAATTTGCAACGGAGGAGCAGTTCATTTACAGGATGCGGAAGTTTGCACTGGGTAAATTTAAGAGAAGAATCTGGGAACTTCCACAGGATGTAAAGAACAGAATCAGTGAGGAGATTGAGGGCTGGACATTTAAAATTTTTAACCTGCTCAAGGTAAATGATACGCTAAAATTAATAATTAATAAATAAAGGCAACTAAAAGTAAAAATTTTAAATTTTTTACTTGACAAAATAATTTTTTTTGTTAATAATTTTACCTATGATTATTTTTAATAAAACGGGGGTTATTGAGATGAAGATATTTAATCTGATTATACTTTCAATATTATTTTTCTCTTTGAATTACGCCTATGCCCAGGATTGTTCGGTTAAGTCAGTGAAGGGAAGTGCCTTCCTCACGAGAAAGGGAGTTGAGACGCCTCTTAGTGCTGGCACACCTGTAGTCAATGAGGATGTAATCAGGGTTACATCCGGAAGCGTCACCATTAATTGTCCGGACAGAAGCATTGTAGTATTGAAGGATAATACCCAGGTAAAACTCAGATACAGAAAAGATACTCCGGAGACGGTCTTTAATTTTATTTCACCCACATATCCCAGCAGATACTGGGACATTTCAAAGGGCAATGTGGTGGCAAGGGTTTATTCGCCCATTGATACAAAAATCAATAATTTTTTCTTAACTACCGATGCTGTTATCACAGCAAAGGGAACTGACCTGAGCATAAGAATTGAGAATGGAACAAGGGTGAGTGCCATTAAGGGAACTGTTGCCGGTGCCGATGCAGGAAGGACCTTGACATTTTCATTACCTCAGGGAACTCAGGGGCTTTTCAGATCAGCAGAGCGAGGGCAATTCCTTGTAAGGTCCCTTCAGGGGGAATTCAGCGTAACATCAAGGGAGAGCATCTTTTCCTTTGAGACAGGTGATTCAGCATATTTGACTGTTGACCGCGTGACAGGAAGGACATTCTGCAGGGTTCCAAAGGACTCCCGAAGCGGGGTTGTTCTCACATCAGGTGATGCGAAACTTGTTGTAAATCCTGGACAGGAACTGGAAATTGACCTTACAGAGAAGAATACACTTGAAGTGTCAGCAGGCATGGAGATTGAAGGAGATATTGCCGGGAAGGTTCCTTTCTGTGGCACCCGGGTGTTGCTACGGGGCGGTGCCAGGGTGATGGTAGCATCAAATCCCTCAGCAAGGACAGTCATAATCATATCCCACTCCGGAAAGGTGAAGATTGAGGCATCAGATGGCAGGGTAGTGGAACTTGAGGGAAGTCAGTCCTTTCAGGACAGTTGCGGGATTCCGGTTGCAGAGGTGGTTCCGCCGGTTGAACAGCCCGCAAGTCCAATAAAACCTTAGAGGATAAATACAATGAAAAAGTGGTGTATTTTTTTCGTGATTTTATTCTGTGGTATTTTTGATACGGTCTATGGAATTGGCTACATACATTACGGGCGACTTGAGGTCCATCCCAGCTTTGGAACCACCGGGTTATACACGAGTAATCTAAACCAGACAGCAGAGAATGAGCAGGCGGGCTTTCTAACGGAAAACAAACTTGGTCTTGGCATCTTCTGGCCCGGAGATGTTCATCTCCTGAGCATTGACTATGGGTTGAACCTTTATACCTTTCCAAAGGTGGAAAATATTGATAAAACATTCTATCCAAAAAATTCTGCAGACCTTTTGCTTGAATTGAACTTTCCTGGTGGAATCTATACGAAATTGAATGAATTTTTCCTTGAGACCATCTCTCCTGCAAGCGGGGAAGAGGCAGGAGTGGTTGAGAGAACACAGAATACAGCAGGCCTCAATCTCGGTTATAAATCGGGAGATAGATACAATATCGGTCTTGGCTATACGAATATTATTCATGACTACAAGCTTGATGTGTATAATGACCTTGACAGGATGGAACAGGCAGTGGGACCGGTTGTATATTTAAAGGTATTCAACAAGACATCCCTTCTGATTGACTATAAGTATGGAATTATCAATTATAGAACCGAACGGAATGGGGTGAGCATTGATTCAAATGAGCATAATATAATGGCTGGAGTTACCGGGAAGATTACCTCAAAGTTGACCTATGAAGTGAAGGGAGGAATGGCATCAAGGAAATATAAGGAGCCATCCCTTGAGGGATTCTCCACGCCAATAGCAGGAATATCATTGATAGCCCATCCCTCGGCACTCTGGAGTATTGACTTAAAGTTTATGAGAAGGGCTTATGAATCAAACTGGGTGCAGAACTATTATTTCTACCAGAATAAGACAGACCTGGGAGTTAACTGGTATCCAACATCAAAGATTACAGCGAAGATTGGCGCTGGCTACGAACTCAATCAATACAATAACGAGGCGCTTAACGAGGATACAGGTGAGATGACAAAGAGGGCTGATGGCGTCCTCTCTTTCGGATTGAATCTATTCTATGATGTGCAGAGATGGCTCAAGATGGGGGCTGGCTATTCATTGAGGTCAAGAAATTCCAATTTCAATATATGGGATTACAGCGAGAACAGAATTTCATTCGGACTTTTCCTCATTCTGTGATATTATATTGTAAGAAGCATCCTGAATTTCGTGATGAAGTTAAAATTACGCTTATTTTAGAGGCAGGGTGATGTAGTATTACGGAAATATGAATCATCCCTTAATTCTGGATGCTCACTATATTGCATGGAAACTTGCTAAAAATGAGGGGTGGGAGTAAAATAATATGGTGCATGTCATTATTACAATTTCTCGTTGCCTGCGGTCTTATCTCTTACGAGGAAAGGGTGGAGTTTTTTCGGGGCTCGCCAGTGAGGTCTGTCCTTGTCCTCCCCTTTGTAAATTACTCAGGGGTTCAAAATGCTGACACAGAGGTCAATAGTGTTTTTGTTGCAGAATTTAAGAGATTCAGTTCCGGAAGGATCCTCGGGAAAAGAGAGGTGGACGATTACCTCAGGAAGAGGGGATTTAAAAAGCGACCCATATTTGACAGGAAGACCGCACTCATACTCGGGAGGTCCTTTAAGGTGGATACAGTGATTTATGGAACAATACTCTCCTATATGAAAGCAGGCACGCAGAGTGGAATGGATGACTATACCTCCCTTGCCATGAATGTCCGTGTGATTGACATAAAGAGCGGTAGAATTGTAAAGGCCTACGCAATCTCAAAGGATATAAGGCCATCATTGTTTACAAATACAAGGTCAAAATTTCAAAAAACCCTTAATAAATCAGTTTCTGACATGGTCTCTGACCTGTTGGGAGGAGGTGTGACTTGGGAGTAAGGATTAGAATCTTTGCAATTCTTGGATTATTTTATCTTATCAGCAGTTGTGCCCGCAGTATCAGGGAATCAAGGGTTGAGTCACCGGAACTGTTAGAGAGGACAAATTGTATTGCAGTGCTCCCGCTTGAGAACAGAACGGGCAGAGGAATGGCGGGCTATCAGGTAGCAGAACTTATATCCTCGGAGATTATTTCATCCCGTGCCTTTGGTGTGATGGAACCTGTTGAGGCGTTGCGGACAATGCAGAGCAATAAGATTCCAGTTCCCCAGAAATACGATACAGGTAAGGCAGTTGAGATTGGCAGGTCCTTCGGTGTAAATGGGGTGGTTGTTGGTACGCTCCGAGAATTTTCATTCAGGGGACCCTTTGCTGAACTCAATGAAGGAAGCCCGAGGCTCTCTTTTGAATTGCGTTTAATCAATACCCAGAATGGCGCTGTTGTGTGGTCTGCGGATATGAAGAGTACCGGACCGGATGTTATGGATGTATCAAAGGACTATCTTATAAATTTTGCGCGCTCATCTATCAAGGAGGCACTTGAGCCACTCCTCAGTGAACTTGGTCCGAGGAACATTGCCATGCCCTGCTGGAAGCCAAGGGCGCCAGCAGTGGCTCAAAAGCCCGCACAACAGGAAGTGCCGGCAGCACCGCCGGCAACTGCTCCAGCCACACCCCCTGCTCCAGTCCCTGCACCTCCTGCCCCTCAGCCGGCAGGGAAGGGAAAGGCGATACCACCCTCACCACCTCCCCCGGCAAAGGCTGGACCTGCAAGGATAGAATTGGTTAATGCCTCCGGAAACGCAAAGGTTGTGGATAATGTGGGAATGATACTTCTGATGAACAACCATGATTTAAGAAAGATGTCCGACCAGAAAACACCATCAAATACAACTATTATTTACTACAGGCCTGGATACGAAGCAGAGGCAGGAAAAATAATGGTTGAAATAAAGAAGGGAAGGACACAGAGCAAACCAGACCTTCCAGGTGATATTGATATACAGATTATAGTCGGGAAGGATTTGCTGTAGGAATGGCGAGAAATTAAGTGAGTAATTTGGTGAAACATAAATTAGAGACATATCTTAATCCTTCATTGCGAGGTGCTTTAGAGCGGATGAAGCCCCCTTTTAGGAGGGTATCCTGGATTGGCATGTTGCTGATAATTCTTGTTTTCTCCCTCTTCTCATACGCCCAGGATTACACCATTCGCGAAAGGGATGTCTTGAAGATTACGGTATACGAGCATCCTGACCTTTCCATGAATGTCCGTGTGGCCAGTGATGGAACAATAACATTTCCGTTGATTGGAAGTGTAAAAGTATCAGGACTTACAGAGAAGGAGGTGCAGGAGAAGATACGGGCGCTCCTTGCTGATGGATTTATTGTCAATCCCCAGGTGACTGTAGTAGTGGAAGAATATAAGGATTTCTTTTATGTAACTGGTGAGGTAAAGAAACCAGGTGCTTATAAATATGAAGAGGGAATGAATGTATTAAAAGCAATTACCATTGCAGGAGGTTTTACTGAAAAGGCGTCAAAGAGGAGGATAAAAATTATCAGAAAGGAGCAAAAGATGAATGGGACTGCTCCAGGGGATTCAGAGTCAGATTTATCCAGGAGTGAAAATTACAATAATACAGTTGAGATTAAGGTTAAACTTGAGGATCCCGTTGAACCGAATGACATTATAATTGTGCCCGAGAGTTTCTTTTAATGAAGGCATGGTGAATGGAGTGAAGATACAATGAATGAAATGGAATACCAGAAAGGGATTGAACTTGAGGAGGAACTCCATCTCAGGGATTACTGGAAGATAATAGTTAAATACAGATGGTTTGTGCTCTCTTTCTTTGTGATTGTAGTAACAGGCGGGACTGTCTGGACCTTCATGCAGAGGCCCCTTTATCGCGCCACCTCCACAATCTGGATTGAGAAAGAATCGCCAAAAATTGTATCCTTCCAGGAGGTTCTGTCTGTTGACACCTCAACGACGGATTATTATCAGACGCAATACCAGATTCTCCAGAGCCAGACCATTGCGAGAAAGGTTATATTTAAATTAAAACTCTTTCAGCATCCTGAATTTGTCTCCCTTGATGGAATTCCCCGTGAGATGCCAAAGAGTTACAATGATATAGATATCGGAATTGTTAACTCCTTTCTGTCTAAACTGAAGGTAGAGCCTGTGAGAAACAGCAGGATTGTTAAGATAAATTATGATACATACACGCCCGAGTTATCCGCTCTGATTGCCAACACAATAGCAGATGTATATATTGAGCAGAATCTGGAAACAAAGACAGGGGTATCTCAGGAGGCTGTTGCCTGGCTCCAGAAAAAAATAGAGGAACTGCGACAGAAGGTTGAGGCATCAGAGATGAAGGTGCAGAAATATAAAGAAGAAAATCAAATTATTTCCATTGAGGAAAGGGAGACAATAACAGCCCAGCGTTTGAATGAGTTGAATCAACAATTAATGGACGCACAGGTAAAAAGGGTGGAGGCAGAGACCCGCTATATGAGCATTAAGAAATTAAGCAAAGAGCCGGAGATGATTCAATCAACGCCGGAGGTGATTGGAAATTCATTCATTCAATCGTTAAAAGCCCAGGAGGTTGCCCTTGAAAAAGAGTATGCTGAGATGTCGGAGAAATATGGTCCCAGGCATCCTCAACTGGTAAGATTGCGTTCACAACTGGATGAAATCAAACGCAGGATTAACCTTGAGGTTAAGAAAATCATAAATTCAATCAAGACAGAATACGAGGTTGCAAAGGCAAGGGAGGAGACAATCAAAAAAGCCTTTGAAGAGATGAAAAAGGAGGCGCAGGAGTTCAATAAAAAATCTGTTGAGTTCGGTGTCCTCAAACGCCAGGCAGAGAGCGACAGGCAGATGTATGAAATACTCCTAAAGAGGTTAAATGAGGCAAGTGTCGGTGAGGACATCCAGGCAGTGAATGTCCGTATTGTTGACAGGGCTGTGGTCCCTCGTCACCCTGTTAAGCCAAGGAAGTTGTTGAACATAGCCCTCTCCATACTGATTGGACTCAGTCTTGGCCTGGGGCTAGCGTTCTTCTTTGAATACCTGGACAACACCTTCCGGACACCTGAGGATGTTGAGGATATCCTCGCTATTCCCTTCCTTGGGATTGTGCCTGACATTAAGTTAAAAGAGGGAGAAACGGAGGATGTCCGGGACCTGATTGTGGAGAGGAAGACGCGTTCAACCTCAGCGGAGGCATTTCGTTCAATCAGAACAAATCTCCTTCTATCATCTGCTGAACACAGGCCCGGTGTGATTCTTGTTACAAGCCCGGGTCCGTTTGAGGGGAAGAGTTTAATATCAATAAATCTTGCGCTTATTCTTGCCCAGACAGGAGAGAGGGTGCTTCTTATTGATGGAGACATGCGAAAGCCGAGAATTCATAAGGTATTCGGACTGGGTGATTTAAAGGGATTAAGCACATTACTGACGGGACATTCAGATATTAAGGAGGTTATCTTTGAATCAGGTATTCAGAATCTTTATCTTCTGCCTTCGGGTCCAAAGCCGCCAAATCCTGCAGAACTGCTTGCCTCAGGCAGAATGGCAGAAATTATAACTGAACTCAGAAAAAGATTTGAATATATGGTAATTGATTCACCGCCGCTTATCGCAGTCACTGATTCTGCTCTTCTGTCAAAAATAGTGGATGGCGTTGTGATGGTTCTGAAGGCAGGGCAGACCACAAAGGAGATTGCAAAACGCGCGAGCAAAAATCTCAGGGAGATCAACGCAAAAATCATCGGCGCAATTCTCAACGATGTGGACTTTGAGAGAGATAGATATTACTACTATTATCCATATTACTATAAGTATTATAAACACTATGCAGGTGAAAAAGAGGAAAAGGCAGAGGCGTGATGTATGGCAGAATGCAAATTGCGAAGTGCAAATTTATGTGGGTGTGGCGGTTCGCAAGGGGGGAGAATGGTTCAGCAAGACCCTTCAGCGACTATTATCTCCTGCGCAGCAATCCCCCAAGTGAAGGAGGATCTGGAAATGGATGGTGGTGAATTGGTGTCAGGTGGAGAGATGGGAAGTTATTAATGGATGATAAATAGTAAATTAACCCTCTTAATAGAAGCAGGAATAATTCTGATTGTGATTTTATTGACCCTTGTGTGGGCAGGGAATACGGATTTTATGCTCATGCTCGGCAGGGTGCTGATCTATAGTTTGTTTGCAATTGTTCTGCTTTTTACAAAAAATTTAAAGGACCACACAGATTCAGTGTTAAAAAACCCTGCAACACGATTCTTCCTTTCAATAATAATAATTGCCCTCTTTCAGAGCGCTGAATGGACCCATTTGAGTGTTTATCCCGCCTTCTCTTTCAGTTCCTTCATGACATTGTTGAGTTGTTTTCTTTTATATATCCTTGCATGTCTAATTTTTAAAGGGAGGGCATCGGCAGTTAGATTTTTTATTATCATTATGATTTTCGGCTTTCTTGAATCAGCAATCGGATTATCACAGGCTTTCTCTGGCAGGAATACGCTCTTCGGGGTATTTACCCTGCCGAGGGGGTGGAGGGCTTATGGCACATTTTACAATCCAGACCATCTTGCTGGCTTTCTTGAATTATGCTTCTTCGCAACCCTGGGGCTGGTTGTATCCATTCTGCCATCCAGGGAGAGATTTTTAAGATGGAGGGACAGGATTTACAGTTTATCCAGCAGAGAGAGAAATATGCTTTTTTTAATACTCTTTTGTGCGGGCATAATACTTTTAGGTATTATTTACACAAAGTCAAGGATGGGAATCTTCGCCACCTTTGTTGGCTTCGTTTTCTTTGTCCTCTCCTTTACCCAGAGCAGAAGAAGGAGTGTGGCTGTGAGGCGTGTGACCTATCTTGTTGCGGTGATGCTTGTGGTTTCCTTTTATCTTGGACTTGAGACCATTATTGAGCGATATAAAATGGCTGGAGTTGACCTTGACCCTGAGTACGGCTCAAGAGGTTCACTCTGGAGGACAAGTTTAAGTGCCATAATGGATAGACCCCTTACAGGTAGTGGCATCGGCACATACAGATTCGTGTACCTGAAATATCAGCCGCCCCATCTTCAGGGTTATTATACTCATGCCCATAATGATTATGTGGAAGCAGGAGTGGAATTTGGAATGGTCGGTCTTATAATAATCATTGCTGGCGCAGTTGTTTACTTCAGGAGATTCATGCGGCGGTGGAGGGAAAGGCACAATCCCTGGGCAAGGGGCATTTCTCTCGGTGCAATATCGAGTATCCTCGCTGTCTCAGTCCACAGCGCAGGCGATTTCATTCTCAGAACATACGCGAATGGAGTTATGTTCAGCATAATGCTGGCAATTGCGTACAATGCAGTGGAGATGGAGAGCCGTGGAAATTGATGTTTACATAAAGTTTATTGTACTTTTAGTTTTGGGATTTCTGATATATTCATCTGTTATTAATTACAGATACAATCTACTATCTGAAAGGGGGCTGAAGACAATCCAGAGAATCCACAAAAAGGATATAAGCCCTGAGGATTACAGTGCTGGTTTCATATCATCAGAAGGAGATTTTAAGAGGGCACGAGCCCTGCTTCCTTCCAGGGATGAGGCATACTATTACCTTGCCACGCTTTATATTGATTATATTAATTCTGAATTTACAAAGAAACTGAGAGTGACGGAGGATTCAGGATTGACAGAGGACATTGCTGAGAGGGAGGCAATTGCAAATTTAGAAAGGGCAACTCAGATTAATCCCTACAATGTGGATGCGCTCCTCTCACTTGCCTGGCTCTACGAATATGCAGGAAATAAGGACTCAGCTGACAGGTTGGTGGCTTATGCGGAAACACTATCTCCGGGAAAAATTCGCATAATGAGTAAGATCCTTGAGTGGGCTGTTCTCAGAAAGGATATGGCGAAGGTGAAAAAACTTCTGGAGGATATCTTTACGATAAATCCGGGCATGCTTTCAACATCTCTGAATATTATCTGGCGCGTTGAGCAGGACTATGAAGAATTGAGGGAACTTGTTCCTGCAAAAAGAAGGGCGCGGGAGATTTTTGCGAGATTTTTAAAAAGCAAGAAGATGGACGAATCTGCAAAGGCAGAGGAGGAATATGCGAGGGACCTGGCAGAATGATAATGTAGAAGTGGCTTCGCGATTCGCCGGTTATTCTGTTTTAGCCAACGAATCTAATGGAAAGGCAATAATTTTACGAGCGATAGCAAAGCAATCCTCCACAGTTCCACCCCTGGTAAGGGGGAAATTAACATTTTATTAAATGCCTTTTATTATGTTGAACTGAGGACACTATGATACTCATTACCGGCTGTGCTGGATTTATAGGAGCAAGAGTCACAGAGATCCTCCTGAAAGAAGGAAGGGATGTTCTTGGCATTGATGACATGAATAATTATTATGATGTTCGGCTGAAAAGGTGGCGGCTCAAGAATCTTGGGGCGTATAAGAATTTTAAGTTTATAAAGGCAGATATTACAGATCTTCCCGCAATGAGGAGAATATTCATGAGAAATAAAATTCGGGTCATCTACAATCTTGCTGCCAGAGCAGGGGTGAGGGCAAGCATTGAGAATCCAGGGATTTATTTCAGGGTGAATGTGGATGGGCTCCTGAATATTCTGGAGTTAGCGAGGAGGTATGGGGTGGCGAAGATTATCCATTCCTCCTCATCCAGCGTCTATGCAGGCGCAGACATGCCCTTCAGGGAGGATGCCCCCATAGAGAGGCCCCTTTCGCCCTATGCTGCATCAAAGCGGGCATCGGAACTTCTCTGCTACACATACCATCATCTTTACGGATTAAGCATAAGTGTCCTGAGATACTTTACTGTCTATGGACCAGCAGGCAGACCAGACATGAGCCCCTTTAAGTTTATCAAACTTATAGATGAGGGGAGGTATCTTACAATTTACGGTGATGGCTCACAGGAGCGTGACTTTACCTACATTGATGATATTGCGGAGGGAACTATAAGTGCTGAGTCCCTTAATGGCTTCTCCATTATAAACTTAGGGAACAGCACACCTCACAGATTAATTGAGCTTGTTGGAATTATTGAGAGGGCCCTTAATAAAAAGGCAAGGATTAAGTATCTGCCTCCTCAAAGGGCTGATATGAAGGCAACATGGGCGGATATTTCAAAGGCAAAGGAGTTGCTTGACTGGGAGCCCAGAACATCCCTTGGCGATGGGATTGAAAGGACTGTTATGTGGTACAGGAAAAACAGGGAATGGATAAGAAAGTTAAAAATTTAGTATATTGTGGTAATTTTTCTACATTGATTTTTTAAAAGATTCTGGTATAATGGATTGACTTATGGGATGGTTTATTATTTATACCAAGGTGCATAATGAGGATAAGGTAGCGAAAAACCTCTCTGATGCTGGTATTGTTACACTCAATCCAAAAATACTGGTGCGCAGGTACATAGCGGGGAAAATATTCACAAAGCCTGAGGCGCTTTTCCCATCCTATATCTTTGCTAATTTTGATCCGGAGAAATTCTTACATATGGTTAAATACACGCGGGGCGTCCGCTATGTGCTTTTTAAAGACAGACCTGTTGAGGTTCATCCAGTCATCGTAAACTCAATAATCAAGCGTATGGGCCCTGATGGCTTTGTGCGAATTGAGCCACGGGCTATATCTCCTGGAGAGCGCGTTGTCATCAAGCACGGTCCCTTCAAGGACTTCTACGCTGTCTTTGAGGGACGGTTGAATAAAAGGGAACGCGTAATCTTACTCCTTGAGGCGCTCAACGCTAGGATAGAGATTGACGCCTGTATGCTTGAAAGGGCATAGGGCTTTTAGATAAACTTGAAGGACAACTACAATCTGCTCGCAATAAATGCCTGTCTTAGACGGGGCGGCGGTAGCCTGTCATAAAAAGGATAAGAGGGTGAAAATTATTTCAAAACCGGTTAGCAAAAATACAGTCCTGAAGAGATACAACCATTTTTTCAAAACAGTAATAAAAGCAGTGGTGGATATTGAAAAAGAGATAATGGCAGTTGATGCTGAATTGCATGCTGACCTTGAGACATATTTGATAAAAAAAGGAAGCGATCAGAAAAATCTGTGGGGGATAAACCTTTATTTGAATAAAGAGAAGGATAACTGGATTGAGTATACTGCTCTTATCAATATTCGCCCTGCGCTGGGGAATGGGGGAATGGAAATAGAATCAATAAAAATCAGAGAGAGGATACGAGAGATAGTGAATAAACTGATAATTTAAATCCATGTATAAACTAAAGTTACACAGGAATCTGGTCCCTGAAAGGTGGGGTAAATTCTCCCGCTCCCAGCAGATTCTGATGGTTGCGAACGAAATAAATAGAGCAAAAAACTGGCTTAAAAAGGGCGATAAAAAAGAGGCAGTGAATGCATACGAAAGGGCACTGGAACTTGTTGACCTAACAATAAGTGTGACAAAAAAATATAATTTATTGAGGGAATTATTGCGATTCAGGGAGATATTAGCACTCCAGTACATAGATCCGAAAATGGATAGCGAGTTCAGTGAGAAACTCCTTCGCACTCTCATATCTCTGGATAGCACTGCATTCCGGACAATCTATAAGGATTAATTTTTTATGAAAGGGAAGGGATTGCTTGCAATGACAGGTTTAGATTGTAATACAGATAAGAAGAGGAGGTCCTTATGAAAAAGGCACTTGTCTGTGGAGCGGGTGGATTTATTGGAGGGCATTTAGTTAAGTTCCTGAAGAGCAAGGGATACTGGGTGAGGGGCGTTGACATTAAGAGGCATGAGTTCATGAAATTGCCAGCAGATGAATTCCTTCTTCTGGATCTGCGCAGGCCCGAGCACTGCAGAAAGGCTCTTACGCTTCCATCAAAACTGAGGGGGAAGGGAAAATCAGGGGCAACCTTTGATGAGGTCTATCAACTTGCAGCAGACATGGGCGGAATGGGGTTCATCCATAATGCAGAGTGCGAGGTCATGCATAACAATGTATTGATAAATGTCAATATGATTCATGCAAGCGCTGAAGCAAAGGTTCCGAAATACTTCTATTCATCCTCGGTCTGCGTTTACCGTGACATGAAGCCCGGAGAACCGCCTCTGAAGGAGGAGGACGCATACCCGGCGCTTCCGGACAACGAATACGGCTGGGAGAAACTCTACTCCGAGCGCGTTGCCATGGCTTATGCGCGCAGGTACGGTATGCAGGTGCGCATTGCGCGCTTCCAGAACTGCTATGGACCCTACGGCACATGGCGCGGCGGAAGGGAGAAGGCGCCTGCAGCGCTTTCACGAAAGGTGGCAGAAGCAAAGGATGGTGGCACCATTGAGGTCTGGGGAGATGGCACAGCAATACGGAATTTCATCTATGTGGACGACCTTGTTGAGGCGGTCTATATGTTAATGCACTCATCTCTTGAGGGTCCAACCAATATCGGGACAGAGGAATATGTCACGGTGAAACAACTGGTTGATATAATCCAGGAGGTGGCAGGGAAGAAGGTTAACATAAAGTGGGTAGAGGGACCTGTAGGCGTGCTGGCAAGAAACTTCAGCCACGAGAAGATTCGTTCCATCGGCTGGTGGCCTAAATATTCGTTAAGGGAGGGCATTGCAAAAACATACCCATGGATTGAGGAACAGGTGAAGAAAAGCAAAGCCAGAAAAGGATAGACCCAATGAACTCAACGAACCCGGCATGCTGAACAATCCACCAATGAGTATGTTATAAAATATAAAACGGGTTAAAAGGTGGCTTTTTACATAAAAAGTTTTGAGTTAAATAGAAAAATGGGTAAAAGTACAATACAGGAGCCAAGGAAGAGATTTGCTTTATAAGAGGACTTTCAGTATACTTTTATAAGTATGTTAAAAGAAACCAAAAACTGGATGGATTCATCTGACTATGATTACAAGACTGCTGAGTATATGTTACAGACAGGTCGATATATCTATGTAATTTATATGTGTCATATTTCTATAGAGAAGATTTTAAAAGCGCTGATTCATGAAACCTCCGGTAAACTTCCACCCAAAACTCATGACCTAATTTATCTTACTAAACTTGCAGAAGTTAAACTCTCAGAAGACCTTTTAAATTTTATTGGAAAAATCAACAACGCCAGTGTAGCAACCCGGTATCCAGAAGATTTATCAAGGTTAATATCATCTTATCCGGAAGGCGTAGCCAGAGAGTATCTTGATAAGACGAAGGAGGTATTGGAATGGATAAAACAGGACAAAAGGTTGAAAGGATAATAAAGAGGTATATAGAGGCCCTTAAGATGCTTGGAGTTAAGCCGGAAAGAGTAATATTATATGGCTCTTATGCACAGGGACGGGCAAGAGAGGATAGTGACATTGATTTAATTGTAGTTTCAAAGGATTTTGAAGGAAAGAACCTGCGGGAGCGGCTTGAAATACTTGGTATAGCCGCGGTGCAGATAATGCAGCCAGTCCAGGCACAGGGTTATACACCGGAGGAAATAGATTCAGATGATAAAAGTTCTTTTATTAAAGAAGTTCTCAAATACGGGAAGATTGCCGCTTAAAAATTTATATCCTGAGTTTTTTCTTTAACCCATGATGACTCTTCCGCATAATTCTCCCTCCATATACTCTATTACATCTTCTAAGAGGGTCAGCAGAGAAGAAGTAATAGATGCAATTGCTGTGTGATTTAAATCTTTGATTCAAAATATACTCTGAACCCAACAAACTCAACAAACGCAATGAACTGCGAGGGCTCAGCAACCGTGAGAGGCGCTTGCTTCTTGGATTCCAGTTATATGCACACCGAATACGGGCTCAATGTAAGGGATAGTATGTAAATTATTTTCGGTAAAATGGGTTAAAAAGTGGCTTTTTACATAAAAATTGGTAAACCGTGTATTGTCGGGACAAGAATAAAAGTGCAGGATGTAATTGAACTGATACAGGATGGAATCTCTTTGATGATATTTTATATGATCTAACGCGCTCTTCCCGAAAACATTGAACATTGAACACAGAACCTTGAACACTATTATTGTTCAGCTCGGTGCCCGCATGCACTATGCAGTGCCCAGGATATTACATCAAGCAGGGATGCTTGAGAGGTTTTATACGGATATTTATCTTGGTAACAAGCCTGTGCTCTTAAGAGTCCTTGAGAGATTGCCACTAGGGTTTAAGAATTTGAATAAATTAACAGGGAGAGCAGATGGCTCAATACCCCCGGAGAAGGTAATTTCTTTTGACCTCTTGGGAATAATATACTGGTGGAAGCAGAAAAGGGCGAAGAACATACAGGAACTCCATCATGTCTTTGCAGAGGGTGGTAGAAGATTTTGTGAAAGAATTATAAAATCAGGAACAGGCAGGCCAGATATAATTTACGGTTTTCAGAGTGCCTCACTTGAATTATTCAAATATGCTAAAGAGAGGGGAATAAAATGCATATTAGAGCAGACCATTGCCCCACAGAGGATTCAACGGAAATTATTGAAGGAGGAGGTGGAGCGATGGCCTGGCTGGCAGGATGACCTTGATTATCCGTCAGAGAATGACCCGCTTGCTCAAAGGGAGGAGGCAGAATGGGAACTTGCTGATCTGATACTTGCGGGGTCAGAATTTGTGGTGGATGGGTTAAAAATATGCGGTGTGGTTGAAGAGAAATGCAGGGTAGTTCCTTATGGTGTATCATTAGAAAAATTTCCACCTTTTGAGAAAGAGCCATTGCACAATAGACCTTTACGGATGCTTTTTGTTGGTGAGGTTGGATTGAGAAAGGGTGTGCCATATTTACTTGAGGCACTTCGTATGCTGAATACAAAGAATATAGAGGCGCGATTGATTGGTAAGATTTCAATAGCAGAGGAGATTGTAAAACGATATCAGAGGTATGCTACATTTTATGGCATAATTCCAAGGAATCAGATTAAGGAGCACTATGCCTGGGCAGATGTATTTGTCCTTCCATCAATCTGCGAGGGTTCAGCAACCGTAACCTATGAAGCGCTTGCTTCTGGCATTCCAGTTATATGCACACCGAATACGGGCTCAATGGTGAGGGATGGGGTTGATGGGCATATAATTCCAATAAGAAATGTAGAGGAAATTGCATTCGCACTTGAGAGATACCTTAAAAGTCCTGAAAAACTCACATTCCACCGGAAATCAGCTATTGATGGTAGGGACAGAGTTAGTTTAGATGCCTATGGAAAGCGTCTGCTATCAGCGATTAGAGAACCTTTGTCATACTTTGCGATAAAATAGACTTTAAAATGCGTAGTTTCCGTCACTGGACTCCTATCTATATATGGAATCGGCTCAATGAGATTGTGTATCATAAAATGAATCCAGAACACCCTTGGCTTACAAAAGAGGCTAGTTTTATTCTGGTGTCATTATTAAAAGAAACTGATATTGGATTAGAAGGGGGTTCGGGTAGAAGTACTTTGTGGTTTGCCCGAAGGGTTAAGAAACTTACATCTGTAGAACACAACAAAAATTGGTATAACAAAATTCTGAAAAAATTACAAGGACAAAAACTAGATGGAAAGGTAGATTATATATTCCTTCTAAAGAAAACAAAGTTCATGAAAGTGGTTTAAATGATCCTTATGTTAGAATAATTGACAAATTTGACAATGCTAGTCTAGACTTTGCTTTAATAGATGGGATATTCAGAAGTTCATGCGCACTTGCAGTTCTTGATAAGCTAAAATATGGAGGTATATTAATAATTGATAATGCAAATTGGTTTCTGCCGTCTACTTCAATATCTCCAAATTCTGTGCGTGGTAAGCCAATTTCTGAGGAATGGGAAAAATTTACGACTCTCGTGCAAAACTGGCGTGTTATCTGGACAAGTTCAGGTGTCGCTGATACAGCGATATGGATAAAACCATGCCAAAAATAACCTTTATCTTCGGTACGCGTCCTGAGGCAATAAAATTAGCACCTGTTATTATGAAGTGCAAAAAACATAAAGGATTTATTACGCGTGTTTGTGTAACAGCACAGCACCGGGAGATGCTTGACCAGGTGTTGGGAGTATTTGGCATAAAACCTGATGTTGACCTTAGCCTGATGGAAGAAAATCAAGGACTTGCTGATTTTGCCGCAAAGGCATTAGTTGCTCTTGACCGGTATTTGAAAAGAGAAAGACCTGATATGATTATCGTGCAGGGTGATACTACTACAACCTGGGTTGCCTCACTTGCAGGATTTTATAATAAAATTCGCATTGCACATATTGAAGCGGGCTTGAGGACATATAATAAGTATGCACCTTTTCCCGAAGAAATCAATCGTGTTTTAACAACCCATCTTGCTGATTTGCACTTTGCTCCAACAAAATGGTCCGCACGGAATTTGATGAAAGAAGGCATACCTAAGTCAAAGATATTTGTTACTGGCAACACTGTGATTGATGCACTCTTTATAGCACAAAAAATTCTCAAACAAAAGAAACCAAATAAACCAGAAAAACTAAAAAAACTGAAAAAACCCTTTGTCTTAATCACGGGTCACAGGCGTGAAAACTTTGGAGAAGGCCTTCGTAATATTTGCCATGCCATAAAAGCCCTTGCCAAAAAATTTCCTGACCATTATTTTGTATATCCAGTTCATTTGAATCCTAATGTCCGAAGGCCTGTGATGAAAATGCTTAATGGCAAAAGCAACATAATTTTGACAGACCCCGTAGATTATCTGACCTTTGTGTGGTTAATGGATAATTGTAGATTGATACTTACTGACTCAGGCGGCATTCAGGAGGAAGCACCAAGTTTAGGAAAGCCAGTTTTTATCATCCGAGACACAAGTGAAAGACCGGAGGGAATAGAATCAGGTGTAGCAAAACTTGTCGGCACAGATTATAAAATAATTTTTAAGGAAGTTTCATTACTGCTAAATGACCAAAAGAAATCAGATAAACCATATTACAATCCTTATGGCGATGGTAGAGCGTCTCAGCGTATTGTCAAAATTTGCTGGAAGTATCTAAAGAATGTTAAATAACAGGATTAACCTATTAGCATTCATTCACGATGTCTGTCCGCCTTTTTTGAGGAAGTATCTTGAGCGTATTGAAGCATCACCACTGGGTTATCGTCTTGCTCGCGGAGCATTCTGGTCTCTTACAGGAAACATTATAGGGCGTGGTCTTAATCTTATTGTCTCTGTTGTTGTTGCGCGAGTTCTCGGTAAAGTAGGATTTGGCGAACTCGGCATAATCCAGAGCACAGTCGGAATGTTTGGGGTATTTGCTGGATTTGGTTTAGGAATGACTGCAACAAAATATGTGGCAGAATACAGGGAAAAAGACCCTGAAAAGGCAGGTAGAATAATGATGTTATCTGAACTTGTCTCTATTATTTCAGGTTCGCTGATGGCATTAGTTCTCATAGCCATTGCTCCCTGGCTTGCAGAAAACACACTGTCTGCACCACATTTAACTGGTTTACTCCAGATTAGTGCTTTGCTTCTCTTTTTGAATGCAATAAATGGTGCGCAAACAGGCGCCCTTGCCGGCTTTGAGGCATTTAAGACTGTTGCTAATCTTAATTTTCTTGCTGGAGTCTTCTCTTTTCCTGTGATGGTTGCAGGTGTTTATCTGGCAGGGCTAAAAGGTGCAGTATGGGGTCTTGCTGGGAGCATGGCAATTAACTGGTTGCTGAATCATATTGCAATAAGAAAGGAGGCACACAGAGCAGGTGTTCCATATACGTTCAGAAACTGTACAAAGGAATGGAAGATTATCTGGGACTTTAGTTTTCCCGCATTTTTAGCCAGCGCAATGGTTGGACCTGTAAACTGGGTGTGTAATGCAATGCTTGTCAACCAACCCGGTGGCTATGCAGAGATGGGAATATTCAATGCAGCAAATCAGTGGTTATCTACAATTATGTTTATCCCTAAGAATGCCACTGTTATTCTTTTACCGTTTCTTTCAAATATTCTTAATTTAAATAACAGTGTAAAAGTTAAACGAATATTTAGTGGTAGTAATTTTCTCAGTATCCTAATTACCTTGATATTCGCTATTCCGGTTGTAATTTTATCTAAATATATTATGGCTGGTTACGGTAAAGAATTCAAAGATGGATATGTAGTTTTAGTTATATTATGTATAGTAGCGCCAATTATGATAACAGTAAGCAATAATGTCCAACTCCTAAACAGTTTTGGGAAAACATGGGTTACTTTTTTCATCAGTTTGTTTTGGGCGATAATTACTATTATTTTAATGTGGCATTTTAAAATATACGGCTCCATTGGAATGTCTTTGACAATTTTGGTTTCCCATATTGTTCATCTTTTTACCACTAGTGTAGCAGTTAAATATCAGCTCAATAAAGTCTAATAGAAAAATTATGATAAAACATTTGGTAGAAAAGACAATTCCAGGATTACATGACTTTTTAATAATCCATTTACCACCTCTGAATAAAGATATTCCTGTATTAGACATTGGATGTGGTTCAGGAGCATGGTTAAATCGTCTCTATCAGATGGGCTTCAGAAATCTCTATGGTATAGACAAAGATAATTGTTTTATATTTAATAATGCAAACTTTCGTCAGGTAGATATAGATAAAGAAGAAGTAGAATTTAAGAATATTAAATTTGGGCTAATAACAGCAATAGAGGTTATTGAACATCTTGAAAATATAGGCCATTTGATTTATTTGGTTTCAACACATCTTGACGATAATGGGTATTTTCTTTTAACTACTCCAAACATTCATTCAATTGAATCTAGATTAAGGTTTTTTATTACAGGGAATATATATCATTTTTCTCCTCCCTCAGATCCAACCCATATCTTCCCGATTTATTTAGCAGGGTTTGAAAGATTAATTGCAAGGTATAACTTAAAAATCTGTGAGAAGTGGGGATATCCACCCAAAGGGTATATAAACAAAATCAGCACGTTGGTGAAAATATTTTCCAATTTATTGAGGGGTTTTCTTATTGAACCTATATCAGGCGAAGTGATGTGTGTGCTTATTAAAAAAACTTTTAAATAAACATACATTTTCTTATGATTCCAATTTCTGTCGTAATTCCTCTATATAATAAGGAGTATTACATTAAAAGAGCTATAACCTCGGTTCTTAAACAAACTCTGCCCCCTAAAGAAATTATAGTAGTTAATGATGGTTCAACAGATAATGGTCCACAAGTGGTTGAAAATTTGAGATATCCGTCAATCAGATTGATCAACCAGGGTAATCAAGGTGTAAGTGCAGCTCGCAATAGAGGTGTTGAGGAAGCAAGGTGGGATTTTATAGCTTTTCTTGATGCCGATGATGAATGGAAACCACAATTTCTGGAAGTTATAAGTGTGCTTGTTAAGAAATTTCCATCAGCCGGTATTTTTGCCACAGGTTATGAAATTATACAACCTGACGGGAAATTAATAGAACCTGATTTTAAAGTTTTCGATAATGATATTGAGGAGGGTATAATTGAGAATTATTATAAAGTTGCTTTATCTTTCCCGGTATGGACCTCGGCAACGGTCATACCAAAAAGAATTTTATTAAGTATTGGTGGTTTTCGTAGATGTGAAGTTCAGGGGGAAGATGTTGAATTATGGCTGAGAATTGCTATGCATTATCCTATTGCCTTTTCTAAAAAACATTTGGCAATATATCATAAAGAAGCAAAAAATCGCGCTGTAGGTTTTCAGAGATGGTCAGATGAACCAGTAATATCAAAAACGGCAAGAGAGGCAATTGAATCTGGAGTAATTCCAGAATCACAAAGAAAATATTTAAAAGAGTATATAGCCCATTTTCAGATAAAAGCAGCACAGGACCTGTTAATTGTTGGAAGGAAACAGAAGGCTAAGGAATTGTTGAAATATGCAAAGGGAACCAGAAGATTCTTTTGGCAATGGGTAAAATTAAAAATACTTAGTCTTTTGCCTTCCAAGGTCATATTTCTTATTTGGAAGATTAAAAAGGTATACCTATGAAATTCGCTTCCTTTGTTATCCCCCACATTGGCGGAACTTATACAGTGGCAAAAAATTTACGGGAAGCCCTGAAGTTACATGGCATTGAAGTACGCTGGATTGGGATAGGCAAGAAAGGATGGGAGGCATTCAACAATCCTGATTTTGCACAGGAGCGAAATTCTGGAGAGGTCATTGCCGAAAATGAAGAAAATTTACAAGTTCAGGCACGACTGTTAATAAAACATATTATAGAAAATGATTATAGTGGAGTCTTTATAGATGTGCTTGGAGGAATTCTTCAGGCAAACATTGCAAGGTATCTTCCTGAAAATATCTTAAGAATAATGGTAGTCCACAGTATTACTCCTGGAACATATGCATTTGCCAGAGCCATTAGAGATTACGTACATGCTACTGTTGCGGTCTCGCCGAGGATTCAAAAAGACCTTGTAAAATTTAATGATTTTCCTGAAGAAAGGACTCTGTGCATTCCGCATGGATTAAAAATTGACAATTTTAATAACACCCCTATGCGAAGCACGAGAAATACTTTACGGCTTCTCTTTCTCGGCAGAATAGAAGACACAGCAAAAGGGGTTTTCTGGATACCGAAGATAATGAAACTTATTGAGAATCTTGACATAACAATAACCATTGCCGGCGATGGTCCAGATAGTAATGAGTTAAAAAGGCGTTTGGCTTTTCTTGGAGAAAAATTAAATTGGCTTGGTAAGGTTCATCCAGATAATGTTGCGGTTGTGTACTCAAATCACGATATATTGCTTATGCCCTCAAGATTTGAGGGTTTCCCGTTAAGCTTAGTAGAGGCAATGGCGTATGGATGCGTACCTGTAGTATCACATATTCATGGTGTAACAGATTATATTGTAAAAGAGGGCGAGACAGGATTTCTTTTCCCCATAGGTAAAACTCGTCAATGTGCAGAATATATAAAGAGAATATTCCACAATCGTAAGATGCTGGATAGGATGAGTAAGAATTGTCAGGAGAATGTGCAGAGGCGTTTTACATTAGAACGGACGGCATCTGCTTATGCAGAACTTATAAAAGCGTTAGCAGACAAGCATCCTGATATTTCTGCTCCTCTTTCAATAGAGAACAGGTATCTGCCATCAGGACTTAAGGCAGGTTTCCGTACTATCTTGCCAGCAAGGATAAAAAATTTTTTGAGGAAATGGAGAGAAAGGTTATATAGATGGTAATTGCCTGGATACTTTTATTCTGTCTTTCAGGAATTTCCATTGCGATGCTAATATGGGGATTTTCTAAGAAAGAGCGCATCTACCAATATCCTACAATTGCGGGTGGAGTATGGCTATTTTACATTATTCCACAAGCGATTGGCGCTTTGAGAAATCCATACAAATTCCCAAATAAAGTTATAGAAGACCACGGATATGAGATTGCACTTATAATGTGTATTTTCTGTGCTATCTCAGGCTGGTTAGGGTACAGGAGCAACAAATGGAAGAAATTAAGATTCTTCACACCAGTAATTTTAAAACAATCTTCTATTTTTAAAGCAGGACTCCTGCTATATATTATTTCTTTTTATTTTGTATACAAACTTGCTTCTCTATCAGGTGGATTTTTTGAACAATTTACTAAAGGTGGACATTATTCCTTAGAATGGCAGGGGCTTCCTGTCCGATATGCCTTTGTAGTTCAGATGATTTATCCTGCTTTTTTATTATGTATTCTAAGCACAATAAATAAACCATCCTTAATTAAAGTTCTGTTAATTTGTGTATTGGCATTATATCCGCTGGCTGTTATTATTTTCCTTGGGAGAAGAGGTATTGCAGCATTTCTCACATTAATTATTTTGATCTCCTTTTTCTTTAGTAAGAAATGGATACCTTCTCGTCTATTACTATTTCTTATATTTTTAGTAGGGATGATTTTTGTTATAATTGCACCAGAATACCGGACCATAACACAATTTGGTATAGATTTGGAAAGTTTAAGGGAAATTGAAGTTTCTTCAGCAATTAGTGATGTGCTTTCAGGTAGTACCTATCAGGAGTTTGATGCACTCGTAATAGGGTCTGCTGCTATAAATGATACAAGATCTTTTGGATTTGGCACTGGTTTCTACAATTCTACAATTGCGCAGCTTCTTCCAAAGGAGCTGGTTGGAGCAGAACTCAAAGAAAAATTGATGATAAATTTTGGGGTGGATGAAACCTATGCACTTTATCAGTGGACTATACCTTATGGGAGTAATCCCACAGGTCCTTTGAATGCTTTTAAAGAATTTTGGTTTTTCGGTGCATTGTTATACTTTGTCCTCGGAGTTGTATCAAGAAATATCTGGGAATATGCATATACATATAATAATATCCAAGCTCAAATATGGTATGTGATTTGGTGTTACATAATCCAAATTTCTATACTCGGGTCTTTAAATACAATTCCTGGCCGTATTTTTACATATTATTTATTTATAACACCATTGTTCTGGTTGATGAGAAGAAAAGTGCTATAGAAAACGTTTATCTGTAAAAATTAATCTTAAACCTATCAAAATATTGTGTAGAGAAATTCACTCCAACTTAGAAATATTAGCAGTGAATTTTACATATCCTTATGGTTAGCAAACCTGAAAAATAAGGG
>FWWL01001452.1_pt1 | contig 56247 bp, 51 predicted proteins | sample 2228331 | NCBI WGS metagenome assembly FWWL01 (sample SAMEA103939775, study PRJEB20133) | metagenome | reverse complement strand
AGGCCCTTCCGCGCGCATGTGACGCTCGCGCGGGGCGGTGCCGCCGGCTTCGACCCGGCGGCAATTGCTTCGCTAGCGCATCCAGCTTGGACTGTCGATAGCTGCACGCTGTTCCGAACCCATCTAGGCCGCCGGCCTAGCTACGAGCAAATCGGCGAATTCCCTTTCGACAGTTGATACAGCAGCATCGAATTCGGTTTTCTCATGAAAAAAGCTCCCTCGCGGGAGCTTTGCATTTGTCTACTAGCAGTCGAAGTAGAGGCCATATTCATAAGGATGAATTCGGATAGCAACTGCTTTCGATTCACCGCGTTTAACGCTAACGTAGTTCTCGATGAATTCTTTCGTGAACACGCCGCCTTCGGTCAAGAACTCGTTGTCCGCTTCCAAAGCGTCGAGCGCTTCGTCCAGGGTGCCTGGCACGCTGCGAATTTCTTTCTTCTGCTCGTCGGACAGCTCGTAGATGTTCGTGTCGAAAGGTCCGTAGCCAAGTGCGGATGGATCGATTTTGCGTTTGATACCGTCCAGACCCGCCATCAGCATTGCTGCGAAAGCAAGGTACGGGTTAGCCGTGGAATCCGGCGTACGGAACTCGATGCGGCAGCCTTTAGGCGTAACCGCCGCAACCGGAATACGAACTGCTGCGGAACGGTTGCCTTTGGAATAAACCAAGTTAACCGGCGCTTCGTAACCAGGAACAAGACGTTTGAAAGAGTTCGTGGACGGATTCGTAAGAGCGATCAATGCCGGAGCATGGTGCAGGATACCGCCGATGTAGTGCAGCGCCATTTGGCTCAGGTTAGCATATCCGCCTTTTTCGTAGAACAATGGCGTACCATCGTTGAAGATCGATTGGTGAACGTGCATTCCGCTTCCGTTATCTCCGAAAAGCGGCTTAGGCATGAACGTTGCCACTTTGCCGTATTGGCGCGCTACGTTGTGGACGATATATTTATATTTCATCAGGTTGTCAGCAGTAGTCGTAAGCGTATCGAAACGGAAGTTGATTTCCGCTTGTCCCGCAGTCGCCACCTCATGGTGATGACGCTCGACGCGAAGGCCGGCTTCTTGCATCAGGCGAACCATTTCACTGCGGATGTCTTGTTGGGAATCAACCGGAGCAACCGGTACATAACCGCCTTTGACGCCTACTTTGAATCCAAGGTTACCGCCTTCTTCTTTGCGGTTCGTGTTCCAAGCCGCTTCTTCGGAATCAACGAAGAAGGAAGATGAGTTCATTGTGGACTCATAACGAACGTCGTCGAAGATGAAGAATTCGGATTCAGGTGCGAAGAATGCAGTCGTACCTACGCCGGACTTCTGTAAGAATTCTTCGGCTTTATGAGCGATAGAGCGAGGGTCGCGCTCATAACGTTGGCCGTCAGGCGTATGGATGTTACAAATAACGATTAATGTCGAATGTGCTGTGAAAGGATCCACGTATACGGAATTCGTATCCGGCATCATAACCATATCGGATTCTTCGATACCACGGAAACCGTGGATGGAAGAACCGTCGAATGCTACCCCGTTCACGAACGTTTCCGCTTCGACTTCGGTAGCCGGTAATGTAATGTGATGAGCGCGACCTGCAAGGTCGATAAAACGGAAATCTACGAATTCAATGTTCTTTTCCTTGATCAAATCCAAAACTTGCTGTGCAGACATTTGAATTTTCCTCCCCATTTCCGAACATTAAGTGTGTGAAACCGATCTATTGTTCAAGTTTTCACCGAACTTATGAAATTATTATAAAACTACCGTATTAGAGCGTCAAGAGATATGTTAGGTATTTTTTATGGGTGTGTGAGCATTGCTTACACTCTTCATGAAAAATTCATAAATGTTTTTTACCCCTTATGCGGGATTGCAGCGGCGGTAATCTCCGATTCCAACTCCGCCTCGTAACGCTCCCGTATTTCCGGGGTCCAACCTAATTTTTCAGCCATGACGCTTATTACCGCACGCTTCCATTGACGCACCCCGCTAATGTCGAAAAATAGCATGCCCGTCCGCCGAATAAAAAAATCGGCAGGGGTTACCGTCATTTCCTTCTCCATGGCAAATAATAACTCCGCATAAAGTTCTAGAGGCACTTCGCTTATACTGGCTGCCTCTATGGAGCCTCTAACCTTCTCGTAAATTTGCGGTACGTTAGTTCCATATTTGCGCGCTAGCCGGACCGCTGCCGGCTCCGCTAATCCCGCACGCAGTCCTTCAGCCGCGTTGCGGTCTACAAACGCGGCGTATGATGCAGATCCGCCAACATCCCCGCCAGACAGAGGCAGATTGCGGGTCAGGCAAACCCCAAACCGCGGTCCTTCACTGCCTAAGACATCCGCAACGCGATCCACGACCGTTTCCGCCATTTTACGGTAGCCCGTCAGCTTTCCTCCCCCAATGGATATAAGCCCGGCTTCCGAATGGAATATTTCATCCTTTCGGGAAATCTCCGACGGGTTTTTCCCTTCCTCATGTATAAGCGGACGCAGCCCCGCCCAGCTGGATTGAACATCTTCTGCAGTCAGACGGGCATCGGGAAACATCGGATTGACCGCATCGAGCAGATACCGCCTATCTTCCTCCGTCATCCTAGGATTGGCTTTATCCTCGTCGTAATTCGTGTCCGTCGTTCCAACGTAAGTTTTCCCATCTCGCGGAATAGCGAATACCATTCGACCGTCGGGCGTATCGAAGTACACGGCCTGTCGCAGAGGGAACCGAGTACCGTCGAAGACCAGATGAACGCCTTTGGTCAAATGAAGGGTTTTCCCCTTTTTGGACCCGTCCATCTCACGCAGCGTATCGACCCAAGGACCGGCGGCGTTCACGACGACTTTCGCATGAATCCGATACGATTGACCGCTCATTTGATCCTCGACCGTGACTCCCGCTATTTGACCTTCTTTATAGATAAGGCCGGTAACTTTCGCGTAATTAACGGCAAGAGTTCCTTTCTCCGCTGCCTTCTTGATAACCTCAATCGTCAAACGCGCGTCGTCCGTGCGGTATTCCACATAATAGCCGCCGCCAAGAAGACCGTCTTTTCTTAGCAGCGGTTCCTTGCGGAGCGTATCCTCCCGGCTTAACATTTTACGGCGCTCATCCTTCTTGACACCTGCTAGAAAGTCGTAAACCGCCAGCCCGATCGAGCTGCTGAACTTGCCGAACGTCCCTCCCTTATAGATGGGGAGAAGCATGCGGACCGGTGTCGTCACATGGGGGGCGTTCTCGTAGACGATCGCCCTCTCTTTGCCGACTTCCGCGACGACCCCGATTTCGAGCTGCTTCAAATATCGTAATCCGCCATGCACCAATTTGGTCGAGCGGCTAGACGTTCCCGAAGCAAAATCCTGCATCTCCACAAGTGCCGTCTTCATCCCGCGCGTTTGGGCATCCAGAGCGATACCCGCTCCGGTAATACCCCCGCCGATCACGATCAAATCGAATGTTTGCTCCGCCATGCCCTGAAGCCTCACTGTTCTACTGCTTGCCGAGAATGGTATGCTCATCGTAAGCCCTCCTTCGAATCAAAAAAACCACGAACTAGCTCCTCGGCTTAATGCCGCAAGAGCAGTCGTGGTTGTCTCCCGTTCTCCAACCTTACTATTAACTTATAGGGATATTATACGGCATAAATGCGTTATTTGAAAGCAGCTGCGGCAATAACGGCTCTTTTCCAACCTTTAACCAATTCGCCGCAGCGCTCTTCGTCCATCGTCGGTTCGAAACGCTTTTCCACCTTTGCCTGTCTGCCGAGTTCCATCTTATCTTTCCAGTATCCAACGGCTAATCCCGCCAGATAAGCGGCTCCGAGAGCCGTCGTCTCCTCCAGCGTCGGACGTTCGACAGGTACTCCGAGCATATCGCTTTGGAACTGCATAAGGAAGTCATTCCTCACTGCTCCGCCGTCCACTCGCAGCTTAGTGAGCTTTATACCGGAATCCTCCTCCATGACCTCCGCTACATCCTTCGTCTGATAGGCAATCGACTCAAGCGTCGCACGAATAAGATGGGCTTTCCCTGTCCCCCGCGTCAACCCGAATACCGCTCCTCTTACATCGCTGTCCCAATAGGGGGTTCCCAATCCTACGAACGCAGGCACCACATAAACGCCGTCGGTCGAGTCGACCTGAGCAGCATACGCCTCGCTTTCGGCAGCCGTTTCGATAATCTCTAATCCGTCACGCAACCACTGAATCGCGGATCCTGCAACAAAGACGCTGCCCTCAAGCGCATATTCGATTTCCCCGTTCACGCCCCATGCGATGGTCGTAAGCAGTCCGTGTTTGGAGCGGACCGCTTCGCTGCCGGTATTCATGAGCATAAAACAACCGGTTCCGTAAGTGTTCTTGGCCATACCCGGCTCAAAGCAGTGCTGTCCGAACAATGCCGCCTGTTGATCACCCGCCGCACCTGAAATAGGCACAGCCAAGCCGCCGCTGCATGACGGGTCCGTATGGCCGTAAACCTCGGAAGACGAACGGACTTCGGGCAAGATTGCGGCAGGAACGTCCAGCATCCCTAGTAGAATGCTATCCCATTTTCGTTCGTATATGTTGTACATTAACGTCCGGGAAGCATTCGAGTAGTCCGTCACATGGACAAGTCCGCCCGTTAATTTCCAGATCAACCACGTATCGATCGTTCCGAAGAGCAATTCCCCTTTGTACGCTCGTTCTCTCGCCCCCGCCACATGATCCAATATCCAAGCGACCTTCGTTCCGGAAAAATAAGGATCAATCCGCAGTCCAGTCCGCTCGCGAAAAACATCCTCATACCCGGCATGCTTCAGCTTATCGCAAATGTCCGCCGTCTGCCGGGATTGCCACACGACCGCGTTGTGAATCGGTTGTCCAGTAAGTTCATCCCATATAACTGCCGTTTCTCTCTGGTTCGTAATTCCGATGGCTTCGATTTGAGTCGCTACTATGCCTGCGGACTTTAGAGCTCCGTCCATGACCTCGCGTACAGATTCCCAGATTTCCACGGGGTCATGCTCAACCCATCCCGGCTTCGGATAGATTTGCCCGATTGGCTTCTGCGCTATAGCAACCGAATGCCCTTCACGATCGAAGACAATTGCACGGGTGCTGGTCGTTCCTTGATCCAAAGATAAGATATAAGATTCTTTCATGGATTTCTCATTTCTCCTTGTCCGCGATATTCAAGGCGCATAGTGCTTCCACAATTCCGCTCTCGATGTGGTAACTGCCGTCGCTCCGGCTGCAACCGCATTCTCGACGTCTTCCACCGTACGAATCAAACCCCCGGCAAAAATCGGAATGCCGGTCCTTTCATGGACTTCCCGAATGATATGCGGCATAATGCCTGGCAGTACTTCAATGTAATCCGGCTTTGTGCGTTCGAGTAACGTATAGCTTTTCTCAAGGGCATTCGTATCTAGCAGAAACAACCTTTGAATTGCCAACAACCCGTTTTGTTTCGTCTTGATGATGACATTGGCTCTAGTCGAGATCAAACCCGCAGGCTTAATAACTTGGCATAGAAACTCAGCGGCATATTCGTCGTTCTTCAACCCTTCGATTAAATCCGCGTGAAGCAGCATTTGTTTGCCGTGCGTATTCGCAAGGTCGACAATGCTTTTCAATTGGCTGATATGGCTGTCCAATAGGACCAAATATTCATAAGACGAAGAGATGAGCTTCTCCAGATCCTTCATCTTGCGAACGGCCGGCAATATGGATTGACGTTGAAACGGCATCCCTCTCAAACCTCCATAAAAAAGAATCACACCATTGCCTGTCGGTATACCGATAGCAATCGATGTGATTCTCCTTGTTCTCCATCACGGATTATTAACTTGTTGTAATTGTAGCGCGGAATAAAAACGGTGTCAATGCGAATATCCCGACTATATCGACGAACCGGCGATGCTCGCCAATTATTTTACCCACGTTGCGAATGCTTCTGCCGGCGCTTTCTCCGTATCGAACTTCCTGCCGAGCAGCGGCGCTAGCTGCTCCAACTCTTTAAGCAGCTTGGCAAACTGATCGGGGAACAGCGATTGCACGCCGTCTCCCGTAGCCGAATTGTCCGGATCGGTATGCATCTCGATGATCAAGCCGTTAGCACCGGCCGCAAGAGACGCTTTAGTCATCGTCTCGACCAGTTCACGACGTCCTGTAGCATGGCTCGGATCCGCAATAACCGGGAGATGCGAAAGCTGCTGGATAACCGGAATAGCGGCCAGATCGAAGGTGTTCCGCGTGTACGTTTCGAAAGTACGGATACCGCGCTCGCATAACATCACGTTAGGATTGCCCCCTGCCAAAATATACTCGGCCGCATTGAGCCATTCATCGTAAGTGGAGCTGAACCCCCGTTTGAGGAGAACGGGATTCTTAATCGTTCCAAGCTTACGCAGCAAATCGAAGTTCTGCATGTTCCGGGTTCCGACTTGAATGATGTCCGCATACTCTGCGCATACGTCGACGAACTCCGGCGCCATAACTTCCGTGATGGTCAGCAAGCCGTATTTATCGCCCGCTTCCTTCATCCACTTGAGTCCTTCGACTCCGATACCCTGGAAGCTGTACGGACCGGTACGGGGCTTAAACGCGCCGCCACGCAATACCTGTCCGCCAGAGGCTTTGACTAGACGGGCAATCTCGTCGATTTGCTCCGGCGTCTCCACCGCACATGGTCCGCCCATGACGACCAGATTTTCCCCGCCGATCTTAACGCCCTTCACTTCGATAATCGTATTGTCCGGGTGGAAATCGCGGCTAGCCAGCTTGTAAGACTTCGAAATCTTAATTACGTTCTCTACGCCTTGCATGGAACGGATATGTTCCGCCAACGCCGGCTCCGCTTTGCCGATGATTCCAATGACGGTGCGGTCAGTACCGCGTGAAACGTGCGCTTGCACGCCGCTTAATTCGATATGGCGGACGATTTCCGTAATACGCTCTTCCGCAATGTGCGGGGAAGTAATAACGATCATGACATTCACGCTCCCGGTTGATTTAACGCGTATACGCTTAAACGCTTACACGCTTTTAAGCACTAAAGTAAATATAAATGAAAAAACCGTCATTGTCAAGAACCGCAACAAGACGATCTTTTCGTTTAATCGAGCAAAGTTCTTGCTTCTAATCGTGCCCGATTAAGTTTTCTTTTGTCCTTGCGTTTGGCTTTATAAGCATTAAGGCTGTATTTGATCGGGAAGTAACAAATCATTCCGAGAATAGCCCCATCAACCATCCCTCCGACAATAAGCTTCAAATTCGTGAGCAGTAGATGATTGAACCATTCCGGGACGACGGGTAGATGAAAACTTAAATGCTTCGGAAGAATCCAGCCGCCTACCTTGGAGTTGGGGTACATCATCGGAATGTATATGATTTTGCCAACGACGAATCCAATTAACGCGGCAGGCATATTTCCTCTTAACATATAACACAACGGAAAGATGAGCACGAAAGCAAAACCCAGAGTCGGCAAAGTGAACATCTCTATCGCGAGGCCGATTGCGAAGCCCATCGCAACAATGGAGGCACCGCCCTTAGCCCGGATTAGCATCATATATTTATATTTCAACCAACGGCGTAACGTTTGAAGTCGATGCATGTGTTGCTCCTTCCATTGGATGACGCAAGCTATCAGGAACCGGCTTCCACGGCTTTGATCTTAACGTTCGGCAGCATCTTGTTCGGGTTTACCGTACGCTTGATCGGCCAAGTGCCGGGTTGATTTGAATCGTATTGCTCCAAATAGGCGATGACTTCTTTGGTCAGCGCGGTTGGCGTCGAAGCTCCGGACGTTACGGCAACGCGCTCCAAGCCATGCAGCCATTCTTGCTTAATCTCGGAAACGTCCGCTACGCGGTAAGCCGGAACGCCCGCTATTTCTTGCGATACTTGCGCAAGCCGGTTCGAATTGTTGCTGCGCGGGTCCCCGACCACGATGCACAGCTGAGCTTCTCCTGCTTGCTCCGCAACCGCCTCTTGGCGAACCTGGGTCGCAAGACAAATCTCGTTGTGGATTTCAGCGGACGGAAATGCCGCTAGTAACAACGCCATTAGATGTTTAATGTCCCATTGAGACATCGTCGTCTGATTCGTGATGATAATACGTTCGGTCGTAAGCTCAAGTTTCGTAATATCGTCTTCCCGCTCAACCAGATGCACGTGCCCGGGCGCAATGCCTATTGCCCCCTCCGGTTCGGGATGGTTTTTCTTGCCGATATAAATCACTTCGTAGCCTTCTCCGACTTTCTCCCGGATTAGGTCATGCGTTTTGGTCACGTCCGGGCATGTGGCATCAACGAGGGTCAAGCCCTTCTCTTTTGCTCTTCTGCGAACTTCCGGCGAAACCCCATGAGCGGTAAAAATAACCGTGCCTTGTTCGATCTTCTCCAATATTTCCAAACGGTCATTGCCGTCTAACGTAATGATCCCCTCATCCTTAAAAGCCTCCGTTACATGGCTATTATGAACAATCATACCCAATATATAGATGGGGCGCGGGAGATCCAGGTTGCGCGCCGTCTGCAGCGCAAGCACCATCGCATCCACAACGCCGTAGCAATAACCCCTTGGAGATATTTTAACGACTTCCATCATTTTCGCCTGCTTTCCCGCCCGTCATTCGAATGATCTCCTCCAAGGAGACCCATGGGCACACCGATTGTCTCTATTATAACTTATTACAAGGTACGGGAAAAGGCTGCATAAATGCCGGAAGGCGACCGAGCCGCCTGCTTATGCAAGTCGTCCGATCGCCTTCAAATTAAGCTATAGTTACTGGATCCTGCCTCGTCGTGATCGGAAGCCACAACGTAAATGCCGTACCCTCTCCCAGCTGGGTTCTTACTTCGAACTTGCCGTGATGCATATCGGCAATCCATTTGGCAATGGAGAGCCCCAGCCCTGTTCCAGTAGTTTCACCGCGGGAAACATCAACACGATAAAATCTATCGAATATATGCGGAACTTCCTCGGGATTGAGACCGATGCCGGTATCCGCCACGGTCAAGCCGACAAGCTCTCCCGACTGCATTCCGTATAGACGAACGGTTCCGGAAGGCGTGTACTTGAATCCATTCTCTATCAGAATGAACAATAATTGCAGCAGGTAGTCGCGATTTCCCCGCACTCCGACACCGTCCAACGCTTCTAATGGACCGACGATCCACTCCGCGTTCCGGGGAAGGAACGCAGCGCGGCGCGCGGCTTCTTCCGTCAATGCTCGCAACGATAGGTTTTCCATCTCGATGGAGTACCCCGCATCCGCTCTTGCCAGCGACAGCAGATCGTTGACCAGACGGCTCATCCGCCGCGCTTCGTCGGCGATATCACGAATGGACTCCAGTGACATTTGTTGCTTATCGATTGCCGACAATGTGTTTTGCTCGTGCGGATCCTGTTCTTCGCCGGCATCATTTTCCGCCTTGTCGTTAAGCCATATTTTCTCCAGCAAATCCACGTTTCCGCGTATCGTCGTTAATGGCGTCCGCAATTCATGCGAAGCATCGGAGACAAACCGTCTCTGGGCGGTATTGGAATCCTCAAGATTCTTATAAGCCCGTTCCAAACCGGAGAGCATGCCGTTCAAGGTGTCCGTCAGCCTTCCGATCTCATCGTTGGGCTTCTCCCGTGGAATTCTAAGCCCAAATCCAGATCCGCTCTGTATACGTTCCGCCGCTTCCGTCACGCGGTTGATCGGCATCAACGCTTTGCGGGAGAGGAACATGCCGAGGAAGAATGCGGCGATTACACCAGCGATACCTGTGAACCATAAGATGGTACGCAGCTGGGATAGAAGCAATTCTTCCCGTCCTGTATACGCTCCTACTTGTAATAGGCCAACGATAGTGTTGTCATATTTTAATGATTTCTCGAGAATAAGAAAAGGAACCCCGTTTACTTCTCTAGATACGAACTGGTAATCACTATTTAATTCGTCTTGCCGGGGAAACGGAAAAGTAAGCTCGTCTCTCCTCTCGTTCGCTAACATATTTTCCGTTTTCTGATCCACCGTCCCCTTAACGGTTGGAGTATAATTTACCAATTGTATATAAATGCTGTTCCAATCGATTCCGCGAGGTACACTGCCGCGCAAATTGATGCTGGGAGTCAGCGATACATTTGTGCTCGCCGCGATCCGTTTCAAATTATCCCGCAACTCAGATGTCGTATTGTTCTGCACAACACCATAGATAATAACTCCAAAAGCGACTAGCGCCATTGCAAGCAAACCCGAATACCACAAAGTCAATCGCAACCGGATGGACATGCCTAGCTGTCTCCCTTCAGGACGTATCCGGCACCTCTAACGGTCTGGATCAACCGTTTCTCCCCATTGTCCTCCAGCTTCTGCCGGAGCATGGCGACGTAAACTTCGAGCACGTTCGATTCACCGCTGTAATCGTAGCCCCATATTCGTTCCATGATGAGATCGCGGGAAAGTACCCTCTTCGGATTCTGCATGAAAAGGTGCAATAAATCGAACTCCTTGGCCGTCAGGTCGATTCGCCTATCTCCCCTTAAAGTTTCGCGGCCATCCACGTCGAGCAACAAATCCTCATACCGGAAATGTCCTCCCTCGTCCGTTTTATCGGGACGCCTGCGCAATAGCGCCCGAACGCGAGCCATCAGTTCCTCAAGCGCAAAAGGCTTAACCAAATAGTCGTCCGCGCCCAAGTCGAGCCCTTTAACCCGATCCGTTACTTCGTCCTTAGCGGTAAGCAGAAGAATCGGTGAAGATATCCCGGCTTCACGAAGCCGCCTGCATACTTCCCAGCCGTCCATCTTCGGCATCATTACGTCCAAGATAACCAAATCCGCTTGCCGCTGGCTAAGAAGCTTTAATCCTTCCGCCCCGTCGGGAGCCGTCGATATTTCATAACCTTCGAACGCCAAGCTGCGCCTCAGCAGGGCCGTAATTTTCTCATCATCATCAATGACCGCGACATGGGGTCTCACAAGGACTCGCCCTCCTCTTACAACGAAGAGCGGGATAACCTCCCGGTTTCCCGCTCCATCTTGTCTCAAATTCATAGATACTTCAATTTGCTTTATTGGTTTTCAAATTCGTTGCGGTCACCGATTTCGACGGTCACTTCAATCTTCTTCTCGGCACGGAGAATATTCAAGGTAACTTTATCGCCAACCGCTTTCGTCTGGATCGCCGAGATTAAGTCTTCTTTGGTATTGTAATCTTTGCCGTCCATGCCGGTTATGACGTCATATTGTCGCAAATCCGCTTTGTAAGCCGGGGTGTTGAAAAGAACTTCTCTCACGAAAGCGCCTTTGATGCTCTCATCGATGCCAAGACGCTGCGCGATTTCTTCCGTCAAGTCCATCAAGGTCGCGCCGATGAACGGTACCGGCTTCTGCGGGATCTTCGTGTTGCTCTTCAGGTTCTCGAGAACTTCCGTAATCGTGCTCGTCGGGATTGCGAAGCCGATGCCTTGCGCTTGAGAACTTACGGCCGTATTGATCCCGATGACCTCGCCTTGAAGATTGAGCAGCGGCCCCCCGGAATTCCCCGGATTAATCGAAGCGTCCGTTTGCAGCAGATGCTGGTAATTACGCGTTCCGTTCGTGTCCGGAATGCTGATCTCACGCTCGTTGGAGCTCAGCACGCCGACCGTAATCGTATGATCGAATCCGTAAGGATTACCGATGGCTACGACCCAATCTCCCATGTTCAGACTGCTGGAATCGCCAAGCTTCAATGTCGGAAAATTGCTGCCCTCTATTTTCAATACGGCTAAATCCAACTCATAGCTCGAGCCGAGTAATTTCGCCGTCAGCGGTTTGTTGTACCCATCAACCGTTACTTTAATCTCGCTAGCGCCGCCAACAACGTGTTGGTTTGTCAGAATATACCCTGTCGAGTCGAAAATAAATCCAGAACCCATGCCGCTTGGCTGCAGATCTCCTTGACCGCTGCCGCCATTGCTCCCGTTATCGCCGTTTCCGCCGTATTCATCGCCGAAAAATTGACGAAAGAAATCATCGTCCAGAATGCCGCCGCCGTTATTTTGTTGTTGCTGCTGAGCGCTCGCATAAGTTTCGATCTTAACGACTGCGGGAGATGATTGCTCGAAGATCTTGGCGATATTGTTCGGACGAACGACATCGCTTGCGTTGTTGACCGCGCTGCTCGCAGGCTTGACCGAAGCATCCTGTACTTGCGAGCTTCCGCCTAACAATTCAGACGAGAACCAATTTTGCCGATCCGCGGTAAACATCAATCCGCCCACGGCTACAACCCCGACCAAAAAAGCGGCGAATATCGCCCGGAATGACGTGCGCCGAGGAGGTTTAGCACCCCAATCGCTTCGCGCAGCACCGCCTGATACCGTGAAAGGGCGATACTCACGCGTGGATGTAGGTGTGACATCCACAGTCCTTGACTGTTCCGAGCTAAGCTGATCACCCGCACCGTACGATTGACTTGGTCCGAACGGACCGAATGTATAAGGCTCGGATTCCCTGCGAACATCCGCGTAAGGATCGTCCCTCTTCTCCTGATCATATGTGAAACCTTGCTGGTCTTCCGGTTTTTTGTTTTGATCTTCCATGTCATTTGCCTCCTCGCGCCGCTGTAAGCTGACGCCGTTCTTTACTTCATATCTGTATATTAAACCCGTAACCTTAAAACTATCTTAAACGGAAATGAAGACGAAGTAAAAGCCGAACGAAAAATTCCCGCGGATACAATAAAGAAACGGCACTTGCGTGCCGCCCATTTCAAGCCGGAAATATAGATTCCACCGTATGCAGCTTCTGTTTGGCTCGATGTATCCAGCGCGACTCCAATTCATCGTCGGGATCGACCGGATCGGAAAACTGGTCCATCAGCGCTCCCAATCCTCGCGGATGGGCTTCTTTATCCAAGCCTTCATTATAAACATGCTTTAATACGAAAGGCTGACCGAATTGGATATGCGCACTGCTTTCATTCACTTCGCTGTCCAGATTGCCGACAGTCACATCAAAGGGCAGGCGCAGCCAAACTACGTTCGCTTCGTCCAATGCACAGTCGAAGTAGCCATGATCATAGTCCCAATTACCGCCTAACGAAAATCCATGTTCCGATAAAGCATTTTTCGCGACAACATATTCCTGCACCTGTGATGTTAACGAGGAGGGAATGGCATACACCCTGGGGAGGCCCCCTTTTTTATTACTAGAATATCCCTCGGCTTATAAATTATGCTTCTTTCGCCCATCCTTTTCGATGCGCGAAGATAGCGAGCTGCGTGCGATCTTCAAGATCGCATTTACTCAAAAGGTTGCTGACGTGCGTTTTTACCGTTTTGATGCTAATATGCAGCTCATCGCCAATCTCTTTGTTGGATTTGCCTTCCGCAATAAGCAATAGAACTTCGCGCTCGCGCTCGGTCAGCCCTTCGACCTCGTGGCTTGCGGAACGTTTGCGAAGCCCGCGGGTCAGAGCTTGGGAAACATCGCCGCTCATCACCGGCATGTTCTTGATAGCTCCCTGCATGGCATAGATCAGCTCTTCTGCCGATACCGTCTTCAGTACGTAGCTTACCGCTCCGGCTTCGATGGCTTCCACAACCTTCTCGTCTTCAAGGAAGCTCGTAAGAATGATAATTCTCAGCTCAGGAAATTGGCTTAGCAACGCTCGGGTCGTGTCGACGCCGTTCATCTCGGGCATCATTAAATCCATCAGAACGAGCTGCGGCATTTTCCCTTGATAACCTCCGCCTGCGAGCGACTCTACGGCATCTTTGCCGCTTGCGGCTTCCCCTATGACTTCAAATCTTGAATCCAACATTAAATAAGTGCGCAATCCCATCCGAACCATCTCATGATCGTCAACGATCAATACTTTCCATGGAGATCCTGACTGCTCCGTCATATCCATCCGCTCCTAAGCTTTAATATCATCGAATTTAGGAAACCATACCCGCACTCGAGTACCCGATCCGGGCTTCGTTACGATTTCCGCCTCACCGCCTAGCTTCTGAGCGCGTTCGCGCATCGTGGATAAGCCATATGCGCCGGCTCTCACTTGCTCGCCCCGGAATCCCGAACCGTTATCTTCAATTAGCAGAGAGATTTGGCGATCGGTTTCCCCAAGAAACAATCGGACGCTTTGAGCTTCGGCGTGCTTGACTACGTTAGCCATCGCCTCTTGGATAATAAGGAAAAGCTGATGCTCTTTCGCATCCGATAACTGGCCTCTAATTTGGATTTCCAGCGTCCCCTGCATTGCGTTCTGCCGGCAATAATCCGGAAACCAGCGCTCCAGCGCTTCCTCAAGTGTTCTTCCTTGCAGTTCCATCGGCCTTAGCTGCGCGATCAAACCGCGCATTTGACGCTGGGCCGAGGATGACATCGCGATCAACTGCTCCATAACCTTCTGCGCATGCTCGGCATCCTTCTCAAGCAGCTTAGGCAAAGAGGATGCCGACATATGCAACGCGAAAAGCTGCTGGCTGACCGTATCGTGCAAGTCCCGCGCCAGCCGTTTTCTTTCCTCCAGCACCGCGGCTTCCTGCGAGGACATTTCCTCTATGACTTCTCTTTCCCCAAGTTGTTGGAGAAGCTTAAGGCGGGCTTCCAGTTGTCCTAGCATCACGTTGAATTCATGGTACACTCCCGAGAATGCATCGCCTTCGACTTCCGGCAACCGAGAATCCCAGTTTCCCGCGGAAGCTTGTTTCATCGCTAGCTGCATCTGGTCGATCTTGCGCTGCGTTCGTTGGCCGGTTCGATAGGCGATCGCTATCTGAACGATCGTAAGCATGCTAGTCCATGTCATCCAGGTTTCCATGTTAGGAACGTTATCCGTAAAAACGACTACCCCGTAATATAGTAAAATCATTAAGATCAATGTCGATATACCCGAATAGACCGAAGCAGCCCATTTACTCGTGCGTACCCGTCTCACCATCGCCTTTAACCTACCTTCGTTACGCGTACGTCGCCGATAAAACTGCTGACAACAAGAACAACGCGTTTATCGGTATCGGAATAATTCGGCGTTTCCACTGACATTTGATTAAACAAACCTCCGCGCTTTTGATCCAACACCTTAACATCCCCGATCAAGCAGCTGGAAACGACCTGAAGACCGACGCCTAGATCGTTGGGCGCGAACACTTTAACGTCTCCGATAAAGGAAGAAACATAAATTCTAGTCTCGCCAATCGGAATTTGCGCTTTCGTTAAATCCAAAGTCGTATCGCCGATGAAATGGGAAATGCTCATCGGACGCAGCTCCCAATAGTCGTTGCCCAGATGGACATCCCCGATGAACCGGCTATGATTATCCCGGGGATTATGCCAGTCATGCGCTTTCCACCAATCTTTATGCTCATGCCTCTGCTTCCATCCATAGAATTCGGCATTGCCAGGCGCAGGCGGCTTTTCATCCCGGAGAGTAGAACGAGGCGATTCCGTCTGGCTTGAAGGGTTATCCGTCGCTCCATAAGGATTTCGCCGTTCGAATTCATCCAGTTCGGGCGGAGCCGGCGGCGGGCCAGGCGGCATCGGAGGAATCGGCGGGGTAATGGGATTCCACTGTTCGCCCTTCTCTTCTTTCACCTGCTTTTTACATGGGCGATTGCCTCGGAAGATCATGCTCAATCCGAAAATAATCAGGGCGATCGGTCCGATAAAACGAATCATATCCGAGAAGTCCCATTGCAACCATTCCAAATTTCGTCCAAGAAAGAAAAAACCAAACAGGACGATTATCGAATTCCACCAAAAGCCCCCTGAATGTTGCAATAATAACCCCTGCAAGCCGAACACGATCATAAATACCGGCCAATATGTCGAAAATAAATCACCAAGATCCATTGTGATGAGTCCGATTTGGTTCAATAAGAAAACGACTCCGATTGTTACGACTACCATTCCCCAAAGCAATCGGTGTACGATCGATGATTGCATAGCCCTGTCCTCCGTTAAACTGCAGGTATGTCTTTCTGTATTCAGTATAGCGAAACTTCGGCAGGGAACAACAGCGGCGCGGGTTGTAAATTCCCCTCGGTCTCAAGACCGAGGGAATGGGATGCCCGGACTTAACAAAAAGACATGCTTACGGCAATATCGTCGTTAAGCACAGCCAAGTTATGTTATTTATGTTCACATTATTCGTTGACTTAGGTGACTCTCCACTATATAATGAGGTCGGATTTCCGCATTTTATGTAAGGTTTTCATAATTTCAGTAGGGGTTGAGCGAATGGATATTGAACAATTATCGCGAGGCTTGGACACGATTTGGGTTGTTCTTACCGCTGCGATGATTTTATTGATGGAGGGCGGATTCGCTCTTCTGGAAGCTGGGTTCGTCCGCCAGAAAAACGCCGTCAGCATTATCATGAAGGTTTTCGTCGATATTGCATTCGGTGCTCTTGTGTTCTATGCAATAGGCTTTGCGTTCATGTACGGAAAGGATGCGGGCGGATGGATTGGCCTCTCCGGCTTCTTCATGGGAGGCGATCTGACACACCTGGTTCTGAATATCTCGCAGGACACCTACTGGTTGTTCCAATGCGCATTCGTAATTGCCGTCATTTCTATCGTATCGGGCGCCGTCGCCGAACGGATTCATTTTCGCGCCTATATCATATACACGATTTTCATGACGGGACTTATCTACCCGATATCAGGTCACTGGATATGGTCTTCGAATGGTTGGCTGGCTAAATTGGGAATGATCGACTTTGCCGGTTCGGCGGCCATTCATGCTCTAGGAGGGTTTGCCGCCCTGGCAGCGGCTATGTTCATCGGCCCCCGGATCGGGCGATTCGGCGAAGACGGTAAAATTAATATCGTATCTCCCTCCAATCTTCCGCTAGCTTCCGTAGGAGCGTTCATTCTCTGGTTCGGCTGGTTCGGCTTCAATTCCGGAAGCACGTTAAGCGCAACCAACGATAGCATCGGACATATAGCCGTTACGACAATGCTTGCGTCAGCCGCCGGATGTGCGGCGTGTATCCTCTTCACTATGCTGCGCTATCAGAAAGCCGATCCTCCAATGGTCATAAACGGAGCGTTAGCCGGACTCGTCGGCATTACGGCAGGCTGCGCATTCGTCTCGGATGCCGCCGCAATTCTCATTGGAGCCGTATCCGGAATCGTAATGGTACTGGCAAGCGAATGGCTTGAAAAACGCAAAGTCGACGACCCTGTGGGCGCGTTCGCGGTTCACGGGATTAGCGGAAGCATCGGAACGCTCGCCGTTGGATTATTCGCGATGCCGGGAACGGCCGCTCATACGGGACTGTTCTACGGCGGCGGTTGGTATTTGCTCGGCGTTCAAGCACTCGGGCTTATCGTAATTGCCATCTGGGGTTTCGCCTTGACATGGCTCGCATTAAAATTGATTCAGCAATTCAAGCCGGTACGCGTCACCCGGGATGAAGAACTCATCGGTCTCGATGTCGGAATCCACGGCGTCCCCGCTTATAGTCAGGACCACGACTTCCTCGATGTCGAGAAGCTGCGTTCCTCAACCGACTAGAAACTGAATCTCGCGATTGTCTCCAGTTTCAAGAAAAGAAAAAAAGGTTGAACAGCGTTAGCTGCTCAACCTTTTTTGTAGATCAATTTATCAAGACAATATTTCAGAGAAATCCGCAGGCACAGAGCCGTTAAGCATGGCTTGATATTGGGAAACCTCGAGACGAAGAACCCGTGCTTTCTCCATCGGCTTCTTAACGTAATGAATGTATTCGACAGCTAAATGATGATCGGGCTTCTTACCCGTTAACATGCGGCGAAGCGTCGACATCGATCGATAAGCTTGTTCCTCCAACCTTATACGCCGTTCGTAGCGCTCCACCATTTGTTCGATTTCCGTTATTTCCTCCTCGCGCTTGGAAATTAACGCCTCAAGCAGGGAATGTACCTCCGCTGTCTTGCGACGAGGAGCAGCTGGATTGGAAATCGATACCCACGGTTCCGTCATGATAGATCACCTGCCTAATTCTTGTGAACTTTTATTACATTATCTCTATAATACCGGATTTTTACCGTTTTGAGAACTGTTTATGATAATTAATTTGTCAAGAAACCACAATATCGATCCCAATCACGCCAAAAGCCGTCCCGTCAATTCGTCGCAAGGGCATCGAAACTGTCATACAGGGTTTTTTCGTAATGGCAGAAATATAGACTTCTGAAACGAAAATTTCCCCGCTCATCGCCCTCTTCCACCAATCGCGCCCCCTTGCATTGAGCAACCCGGCTTCCGGCTCCGAGTAAACGAATGATCCATCGCTTCGATTCGACCAAATCGCTTCCATTCCCGCCGTTCGCTTCAACCAACCGCCCAACACTTCGCGATGAGCTTCTACCGCCATACCTGCAAGCGAAGGATCGGAAGCCAACATGCGCAACAAATCCGTCCAGCGAGCCGTATCCGCCGCTGCGATGCCTTCCCATACACGGCCTCCCGCATTTTGAACCGCTACGATCAATTCGTCTGCCGATTCTTTCAATTCTTCGGAAACTCGGCCCAAATTATTGATTTCCGTTCTTTGCCGCTTATTCTGTGCTAGAGTGTCATCCACGCTGCTGATCGTCAGACCGACGGCTTCAACGACATCTTCCAGTTTAGAATTGGTCGCGCTCGTACGATCCGCCTGTTCAACGGCAAACTCCAGCGTCTTGCTAACATGTTGGTCCACTTTTATGAATGAATTAAAGATGATGTCCATTTTCTCGCGCGTCTTGTTCATTTCCTCCAAGCCGAGGGAAACGGATTTTTTTTCCCGATCTACCGAACTCACGACTTGGCGTATGCCGGACTCAATATCCTGCACGATGCTCGTCGAGCGTTTAACGGCTTGTCCGCTTTGCTCGGCCAGCTTCCTTATTTCCTGGGCGACAATCGAAAATCCGCGGCCATGCTCCCCCGCGTGGGCCGCTTCGATCGCTGCGTTCAGCGCTAGCAAGGAGGTTTGCGTAACGATTTCTTGAATCAATTCGTTTATTTCCGTGATCTTGGAAGCTTGCGCTATCAAACCGTTAACGCGTTCTTCCATCGTTCCATGATTTATAGACAGGTCGTTCATGACTTCATCCGTATGGTTCAAGGAACGGCAAACATCTACGACAACCTCTTTTGTCCTTTGGCTTTGAGAATTCAATTCCTCCGTCACGCCGCGAATTTCTTGAGAAGCGGCAGACACTTCCTGCAAGGAGGAGAAAGCTTCCTCCAATCGGTACATAGCCGTCTTACTATGTTGACGCAGCTTTTCTTCCTGTTCCGCCGATCGATCGGCAATCGCATCCAGCTGACTCATGCTTGAGTCGACTTCGGATACGGCAGCTTGGAGGCGATCCGAAATCACGACCGCTTCCTCTACCATTTGACGAAGCGCTTCAGGTTTTGCATCAACGGGCGAGAGTTCATTCTGCGAGGCGACGCTTGCATTATCGGGTCTAGAATCTGACGCTTTCTTTATTCCCTTCCCGGAGTTCTGTAACCATCGTTGCCATTGCGCCATCTCTCATCACTCCAGCACACATCGATTGTCAAAACGTGTTATCTTTTCTAACATTATAGACCGCTTTTCCACAAAAAGAAAGAGGACCCTTAGGGGTCCTTCTCTAAAAAATGAGGATATTTTAACCAAAAACCTTACGCGACACTAACATTAAAGTGTCGCGTTTTTGTTCTAGCGATTGGACTGATTCGAATTCTTATGCCCTGCCTTATTGGCAGCGCCGTTGTTGACATTCGATTCGGACGCAAACTCCGCTTGATAGGCATTCGGGTTACCTGTTTTCTGCTTTTTGTTCTTTGCCACTGTCTTACTCACCTCCATCCCATAGCATGGACAGAGAAGTTTTGGATTATGTATGTCGTTCTTCGTCGTTGACCTGCGTTTTCAGCCTTGCTTTACCGCGATGAATGCGGGCTTTCACCGTTCCAACCGGCAGTTGCAGCGCCGTGGCGATTTCAGCATCCTTCAATCCGTAATAAAACTTATATAACAAAAGCGTTCTTGTAACGGGATCCAACCGACCCAGTAAGTCAGACAACTCCATCATCGACTCCGGTCCGAAAACAGAAGGCATCCCAGCAGTCTCATGTTCCATAATATCGCAAATCTTCTCGTAGCGGCGTGCGCGATTCGCATTGGAAGCCAAGTTGGAGGCAATCGCCTTGGCCCAAGGAATCAGCTTCTCTTTGTGCCTTAGCGTAGATTTCTTTTCTAATATACGCACCCAGGCTTCTTGCACCACATCACCGGCATCGCCTTTATGCCAAAGCTTATGGCGAACGACTTTAAGCATCTGGGAATAAAGCTCGCTTAGTAGTTTATCCTCTGACCAGAATGCTTCCGGCAAATCAGAATCACGAAGGAAGTTCATATATCCAGCCACTCCTAAACGAATGCTTAATAATAGTAATGTCATTCTATCACATACGCGATAAAAAGAGAATATTTTACATTAAATAGGAAATTAACGACAATAACAGACGAAGGGACCGCCTTAGTCTAATGACTAATAGACAGCCCCTGCTTAACTTAATGCTTTATCTTAATCGATTCGTTTAGAAGCGATCTCGCCGGTGATCCGAGCGATAAATTCATTTACGGACTGAGCCCCGAGATCCCCTTCGCCGCGACGGCGCACGGATACGGTTCCGTTCAACGACTCATTCTCGCCGATGACAAGCATATACGGAACTTTCTCCAGCTGGGCTTCGCGAATTTTGTAACCGAGCTTCTCGTTGCGCAGATCGGATTCAACGCGAACGCCTGCGCGTTGCAGCTTCTCTTCAACTTCTTTTACATATGGCTCGTATATCGGATTGACCGGAATCAGTTTCGCTTGCACGGGCGACAGCCAAAGAGGCAACGAGCCCGCGAAGTTCTCCAACAAGAAGGCGGTCATGCGCTCCATGGTGCTGATAATGCCTCGATGAATGACGACCGGGCGGTGTTTCTTGCCATCATCGCCAACGTACTCGAGCTGAAACCGCTCAGGAAGCAGAACGTCGATCTGGGCAGTAGATAAAGTCTCTTCTTTACCCAAGGCGGTTTTAATTTGCACGTCCAGTTTCGGCCCATAGAATGCCGCTTCTCCCTCCGCCTCATAGTAGGGCAGGTTGAGCTCCTCCGCGACTTCGCGCAGCATGCGCTGCGAAGTTTCCCACATCTCGTCGTCCGGCCAATATTTCTCGGTATCCTTAGGATCCCGATAGGATAGACGGAATCGGTAATCTTTGATGCCGAAGTCTTCATAGACTTGGCGGATCAAATTAACGACACGAGTGAATTCTTCCTTGATCTGATCGAGCCTGCAGAAAATATGGGCGTCGTTAAGCGTCATGGCGCGAACCCGATGCAATCCGGTCAAAGCCCCGGACATCTCGTATCGGTGCATTGTGCCAAGCTCGGCGATCCGAACCGGAAGATCGCGGTAGCTGCGCATATCGCTTTTGTACACCATCATGTGATGCGGACAGTTCATCGGACGAAGAACCAGCTCTTCATTATCAAGAGTCATCTTCGGGAACATGTCTTCCTGGTAATGCTCCCAATGTCCCGAAGTTTTGTATAGCTCGACATTGGCCAGTACAGGAGTATACACGTGGGTGTAACCAAGCCGTTCCTCAAGGTCGACAATATAACGCTCCAGGGTTTGGCGAACTTTAGCGCCGTACGGCAACCAAAGCGGCAGCCCTTGACCTACTTCGCGGGAGAACGCAAACATCTTCAGCTCCCGGCCGAGCTTGCGATGATCCCGTTTCTTGGCTTCTTCCAGAAAATGAAGATGCTCATCCAGCTCGGCTTTTTTCGCGAACGCGGTACCGTATATCCGCTGAAGCATCTTATTCTTGCTATCGCCGCGCCAATAAGCGCCCGCGACACTGAGCAGCTTGAACGATTTGATTCGGCCGGTAGACGGCAAATGCGGGCCCCGGCATAGATCGAAAAATTCGCCCTGATCATAAAGCGTAATGGCGACGCCTTCCGGCAAATCCCGGATCAATTCAAGCTTTAACGGATCGGATACTTCCTCGAAGATGCGAAGCGCTTCTTGCCGGCTCACTTCCCGTCTGACGATCGGCAAATTTTCCTTGACGATTTTCTCCATATCCTTCTCGATCTTCGATAAATCCTCCGGCGTAATGGACTGCTCCAGATCGATGTCATAGTAGAAGCCATCCTCGATCACGGGCCCGATGCCAAGTTTCACATTATCCGCGCCATAGATACGTTTGATGGCCTGAGCTAACAAATGAGCCGTGCTATGGCGCATGACTTCCAGCCCTTCGGCATTTTCCAAGGTAACGATCTCCAGGGCAACGTCACTCGAAATCGGCGTATTGATATCCACTACTTTTCCATCCACTTTACCGGCAACCGCGATTTTCTTCAGACCGGGGCTAATCGATCCCGCAACGTCTTCGACGGTAACTCCGCTGTCGTAAGTCCGTATCGCGCCATCCGGCAACTTCACTTTAACAGACATTTCGATATCCTCCTTATGTTTTCGGGGAACAAAAAAACACCTCGTCCCAAAAGGGACGGGTGCTCTGTATGCGGCCCGTGGTTCCACCCTCCATCAACCGGCCATATGCTGCGCCAATTCTCAGGCATGTATAACGGACATGACCCGGCAGAGCATACTAACGTCATCAATTGAATGATCACGAATTGGGCTCGGCAGCTCGAAAGAGGTAAATGTCAGTTGGTATCGGAAGGAACTTACAGCCGGGGTTCCTCTCTCTGTGCCGTCCAGTTCTGACATTGTTGGCTTTCTCATTGCTGTAGAATGTGGATTGATATCGAACATTATACCTGCCGCATCCCGCCAAAGTCAAGCAATCACGGTCAATGAGCCGGAACATCCGGATATACCGCCGCCCGGTCTCCGAAGATTCCTATAATCGTTCGGATGACTTGAGAATCCGGCTCGGGCGTGTGAATATACAATTGTCTTGGGGAAGCAGCTAATAAACGACTCACGACCCGGCTTTCCTCCTCCTGTTCCTCTTGTACCTTTAAAACACCCGTCCTTGAAGTATCATCGGAGTCGGAATCCATCATATCCTGTTCAAGAGGCCGCATTTCTTCATCCAGCAACCGGAAGGCGTGTCCTCCAGAGTGCAGGACATGAACGGCTGACGTCCTCGTTTCCTGCCACTCTACCATGGATTTAAGCAAGGTCATGAATTCCTGGTATTGCTTTTCCATTAACCTCTCTTCGATCGCCGTTTCAGCGGCTTCCTGCACTTCAGCACGATAATCGCTTAACCGAAAACGAAGAAATCCATCCAAATGCAAACGCTCATGATTTTCTAAGTAAAGAGAGAATCTTGAAGTCAGCTTCTGCAATCGTCGTTCTCTTCCGCGGCCCATCCAAGTTTCGCCAATATCAGGTTCTCCGTCCAATAAAGATACGGCTTCCGCAATAAGCGTATCCGTTTCAACATCATCCTTAAGGCCGAACCTGGTTTGAAACAGACTGCGGAGCATGGAAGGCTCCTGATCCGACAACGTATATTCCGCAAGCACGCGACCCACTCTGTCACAATAGATTTTTTTGTCTTGAGGACCTGGTCCAAGCGGAAATTGGCAGCGTATATATCCATCTTCCCTAGACAATTCCCATTGAACGCTATCCACGGGATTTTTCGTGCCCACCAAAGTACGATTCAGCATGCTTGCCAGCCGTTCCAGCGAAGGATGATCCTGTCCGTATTCGACTACGAATTCTACCTTCTTCAAATCCTCACCTCCATCCACCGAGCTTGATACTTACTATATGGTGACCCAAAAAGGGATATACGATGGGTTGTTATTTATGGTATATTTTATGAAGTTTGATCCGGAAAGGAAGTCACTATGTCTTTACCTTCAATGGAATTTAATCAGCAGCGTTGGAATCGCCTGTTGCTGCACAGTTTTTGGTCAGTGTTCGTCTTATCCATTGTCGTGGAATGCATGTTTTTGCTTATTACCGAGCTTCCCGCGGATCAGTTCGTCAACCTATACATTATAAGACCAACCCTAATAATAGCCTTTATCGTATTGCTCGCGGAAAGCGGCATTCGTTATTTGCCTAAACACCACGACTACGTGCTCATCTCAGCGTCATGTTTGTTAGCCATTACGATAATCGCCATTCACTCCTCCTTGGAGTATCTCCTGTTTTTCCTGTTCTTCCCCATAATGATCAGCATATTTTATTTCCAGTATAAGAAACTGCTGTATGCCATATTGAATACGGGTATCGCCTTGTTCACTCTGTACTTCTACGATCAGGACATCCATGACAACATCTCCTTTGCTGGACTCCTGGGAATGGCATGCATCTTATTGGTATATAGCGGAATTGCTTTCGGCGTACTTGCACGCGGCAGGGAAGTGCTGATGCATCTTCGGACCTCTTATGAATCCAATCAGGAGCTTCTCGTACGTACCATCTTGATGGACAAGCTAGCCAAGACGGACGCGCTTACCGATACATACAACCACATGGCATACCATGAATTTAAGGATAATCTTGTAGAGCAAGCGGATAACGGCCGAGTGTCGCTTCAATTGGCAATGATGGACATCGACAATTTCAAATCGGTTAATGATACGTATGGTCATAAAGCCGGGGACGTCGTCCTCCGCACCGTTGCTACGATCGCCCGTTCCAAGACGGGCAGCAACGATATCGTCGCACGCTATGGAGGCGAGGAATTCGCATTGCTGTTTACGGACAAAAGCTTTCAGGAGGCCTATGATATCGTGGAGGAGATTCGCGTTTCCATAGCTTCCACAGGCCATGAAACTTTACAGGGATTAACCGTAACAGTCAGCATCGGACTCAATCAATATACTCCCGGTATGGGCAAAGAGGCTTTGTTCCAAGGTGCCGATGCCGCATTGTACGAAGCCAAGAACTCCGGTAAGAACCGTACAGTACTGGCCGCTTCAACGTTATCGACAATGCAAAACAGCATCCTATAAGGGGACTGATGAGCGTATCCGCCGATAGTTGTAAATACGCGCTAATCTGCTGTGGGGAACAACAAAAAAAGCTGCCCATAAAGTCACTTATGGGACAGCTCCTTTTCTTTTATAAGCTTAGTTCTGCATTACGTAATCTTTCGTTACCGTATCGTTCTCATGGTAAACCTTGAGCGTTTGGTACTTGGTATTGCGTTGAGCGGGGGTTTTACCCGCTTCGCGAATCAATTTAAGGATAAGTTCGATATTGACTTTGTGCGTCGTTCCGGCGGCGGATACGACATTCTCCTCGATCATCGTGCTTCCGAAGTCATTGCAGCCGTAGGAAAGAGACAATTTGCCGATTTCCGGTCCCATCGTTACCCATGAGGATTGGAAGTTAGGGATATTGTCGAGCGCAATCCGGCTGATCGCGAGTGTCTTCAGGTACTCTTCCGGAGTCGCCTTCACACGTTTCATGTTCGTATTTTCCGGTTGGAACGTCCACGGGATAAACGCAAGGAATCCAGGCGAAGGGTAATTATTGCTTATGCACTCGTCTTGCGCGTCCCTAACCCTCAGCAGATGCAATGCTCTCTCTTCCATGGATTCTCCGAAACCGATAACCATCGTCGCGGTTGTATTCATGCCGGCTTTGTGCGCCGTCGTCATAACGTCCATCCAATCGCGCCAAGTGCCTTTCAGGCGGCTGATCGTCTTGCGTGTCCGATCATCCAATATTTCCGCCCCGCCGCCGGGCAGCGAGTCCAAGCCGGCCTCGTGAAGCTGTCGAACGACATCCTCGAGAGGAATGTTGCCGGCCACGACCTGCATCTTGCGAATTTCCGCTGGCGAGAAAGAATGCATCGTAATTTCGGGAAATCTTTGTTTAATCGCCCGCAGCAGATCTAGATAGTAACTGAAAGGCAAATCCGGATTGGTTCCGCCCTGCATCAGAATTTCAGTACCGCCTACGTCTATCGTTTCCTGAATTTTCTGGAATATCGCTTCGTCGGGAAGAACGTAACCTTCCTTTGAACCCGGCGCGCGATAAAACGCGCAAAACCGGCAATAAACGTCGCACACGTTCGTATAGTTAACGTTACGCCCTACCACGAACGTAGTAATCGGCTCGGGATGTTTTTTCAACATCAGCAGGTTCGCCGTGTAACCTAATTTCTCTATCTCATCGCTCTCGAACAAGGCAACGATATCCTCTAATTGCGGTCGTTTTCCTTGCAACGCTCCTTCTAAAATCCGGTCCACTTGATTCATGTCTGGACCCTCCTCTTACGGGACTATAGTCCTCTTAAACCGCTTATCCCATCGTAACATAAATACACCGCGGTAGTCACCTAAGAGGCGACAAGTCCGCGGCGGTTTTGAATCCGTATTTTCGTTTCTTGGAACATTTCTCTTTCGTGCTCGTGGAGGAGAACGTCAGGCCTGGCAAAATAAAATCCCTGTCCCATCCCCACGTCGAGCCGAAACAGAACGTCCGCCTCTTCTTCCCGTTCCACGCCTTCCGCCACGATATCGCACTTCATTTCGCGCGCTGCCGTTACGATGGCGCGCAGCAAAGTTTCCTTGATGGCTATTCGATCAACATGACGTATCACCGAACGATCGATCTTAATAAGTTCGGGAATGAGCTCCCCGATCCAGTGAAGACTGGAATAACCGGAACCCGCATCGTCCACGGCAAAACGAAACCCATGCTTGCGGTAATTCCGTAATATTTCGATCATGGCGTCCATTTTCGTTATTTGATGACGCTCCGTAATTTCAAAATAAACCTGCTGGGGACTCAAAGGCGGATGCCGTTCTAAGCATTGCAAAACATGGGACAAAAACAGGGGATGAGACAAGGTGACTGCCGTAACGTTCAGAAATACGGGCTCCTTGATTTTCCGTAAGGCGATTTCCTCCATAGCCCTCTTGACCACAAGAAACTCCAGTCGGCTCAATAACCGCGATTGCGATGCGAACTGAAACAGCTCGTCCGGTAAATGCAGGACGGTACCCTCGGGTCCTCTGGTTAAGATCTCCCAACCGTACACGTCTCCGCTTGTTAAATTCATGATCGGCTGTGCCAGGACGGAAATCGAACCATTCTCGAGCAAATGCTCCATCTGGCCGCGCAGTGCTTTCATCTGGGGCGTAATGAGCCCCGTCGCCATGGCAAGAGCGGATTGATAACTGTCCGTTAGCACTTGATCCATATTAATAAACATTGCAGAACAAGATATCGGGACCGACGCCGTGACGACCCGCAAACAATTTCTCCACTCCGGCATGTTGCCGGCTAATCCTATTTCCAGATCGGCGCGAATTTTATCCAACCGATGCTTAAGTTCGGAAGGGATCATCGAACCTTGTTCCTTAGGGAATTCTCCCTCAATCAATAGCACAAAGTCCATCTTGGCAAATTGATCGATCGCGATCACTTGCTGTTCTCCGAGCGTATTCGAAGCGGACAAACGCAAGTGCCTGCGGCTGCATTCCTGCAGTCCCGTCCATACGTCCTCCGGAACATCTTGCTGCAGTTGCGAGAAATCCATTCGGAATAGCGTCAGATAACAATCCGCCCCCCGGCTCATTCGCTTATTAAGCAAAGAAACGATCGGACGTCTAATCGTGAAATCCGGAGGGAAATATTTCAAAGAACGATCCGGCAATATCATCTTGAAGGCTAGTAAAAACCGGTCGATCAGCGTTTGGATACTCACGGGATTACATCATCCTTGTCTAGTGTAGGATGCAATCATTGTAGCATGATTCAAGAAGGTTTAGAAACAGAATTCACCGCCATGGCAAATTTCTCTAAAGCTTCCATCAGGATAGAGCGCGGGCAAGCGATGTTAATTCTTAAATATCCCGAGCCTTGTTTACCGAATACGGAACCTTCGCTGAACGCAACTCCGGCCTTGTCGAACATAAGCTGTTTGAGCTCTTGCGGTTTATCGGAGATCGCCGTGCAATCAACCCACACCAGGTAAGTTCCTTCCGGTTTGATGACCTGAACTTGTGGAAGATGTTTCCGAGCAAACTCTAACAAGGCATTCAGGTTACCTTCCAAATACTCGAGCAATTGTTCCAGCCACTCTTCGCCGTGCGTATAGCTGCTCTCGATCGCCGTTAAACCGAAAAAGCTTTCCATGTGTATGGACAAGGTTTTGAGCAGGGCATTGTACTTACGCCGCAGCTCCTCATTCGGGATAATGACCGAAGCCGTTTGCAGGCCCGCGAGATTAAACGTTTTGCTTGGTGCGATACACGTAATCGTTTGCTTGGCTAGAGAGTCCGACAAGGAAGCGAAAGGCACGTGCTTGTGCCCGGAAAATACGAGATCATGGTGAATTTCATCGACCACGGCCAATACGTTGTATTTCGAGCAAATCTCACCGACACGTACCAATTCTTCCCGGTTCCATACGCGCCCGCCCGGATTGTGCGGCGAGCATAGCAACAGCATCTTGGCACCATCCTTCGCTTGCTGCTCCAGCAGTTCAAAGTCGAATGAATAGCGGCCGGCTTCAAGGATTAGAGGGTTGTCCACCACTGTACGCCCGTTCATCTTGATCACGTCATAGAAGGGATAATATACCGGGGATTGCAGAATAATGCCGTCGCCCGGCTCCGTGAAAGCGAGAACGGCTATGCTTAACGCAGGAACGACCCCCGGGCTGGAGCTGATCCACTCCTGCTCGATATTCCAGCCATGACGTCTCGACAGCCAACCGACAATCGCATCATAGAACGCTTGCGTACGAATCGTGTAACCGTAGATGCCTTCCCCCGCTCTACGGGTTATCGCTTCAACGACTTCCTTCGGCGCTTCGAAATCCATGTCTGCAACCCACAACGGTAAAATGTCGGGACGGCCGAATAGCTTCTGGGATTGATCCCATTTATAAGAGGCCGTATCGTTTCTGTCGATTATTTTATCGAAATCGTATTTCATTGCTCGTTCCCCTCCGGTCTTCGTCGCCTGGCTAACCGTTGATTTCACGCTCCGCGGCTTCAATCGCTTGTTTCAAATCGTTCATAATATCGTCGACATGCTCGATTCCGACCGAAAACCGCAACAAGCGATCGTCCACTCCGATGGCGCGGCGGATCTCTTCCGGGATGTCCGCATGCGTCTGGACTGCCGGATAAGTCATTAGAGACTCGGCGCCGCCCAAGCTTTCCGCGAATGCGATCAGCCGGATATGACGCAGTATCGGCTCGATCGTCCTAGCATCCTTCATCTTGAAGGAAAAAATCCCCGTATTGCCGGACGATTGCGAATTCTGGACGTCATGTCCCGGATGATGCGGCAGCCCCGGATAATAAACCTCTTCGACGGAAGGATGAATTTTTAGCCAAGCGGCCAGCCGTGTCGCATTAAACTGATGTCGCTCCATGCGAAGCGCCAAAGTCTTCATTCCCCTCATGAGCAGCCAGGAGTCCTGCGGTCCGAGCACGGCTCCGATGGAATTGTGCAGGAGAGCCATATCCTTAGACAATTTCTCGCCTTTGGTCACGATAAGCCCTGCAAGAACATCATTATGGCCGCCTAAGTATTTTGTTGCGCTGTGAATGATGATATCTGCCCCAAGCTCAATCGGGCGTTGGAAGACTGGTGTCAGCAAAGTGTTGTCTACAATGGTTAGCAGACCCTTCTGTTTCGCCCATGCCGCTACCTTAGCCAAATCCGTAACCATCATGAGCGGATTTGTCGGCGTTTCGATTAACACAGCTTTCGTATTCGGCTTCCGATAGGTTTCCAGCGCATCCAGGTCATCCGTATCCACATAAGATGCCGTAACGCCAAAGCGGGACATGATTTGCTCGAGCAGACGGTACGTGCCTCCGTAGAGGTCAAGAGAGACCAGTAAATGATCTCCTTGGCTGAACAGGGCGAATATGGTTTGCAAGGCGGCCATGCCCGAACTGCAAGCGAAGCCTGCATCACCGCTTTCCAGATCGGCGGCAGCGGCTTCAAGAACTGCCCGCGTCGGGCTCTTCGTACGCGCGTAATCAAATCCCGTGCTTTGACCAAGCCGGGGGTGCCGGAATGCTGTTGCCTGATAGATCGGAAAGCTGACTGCTCCGGTTTGCGGATCATTAATCGACCCGATTTGGGCCAAGCGGCTCTCAATGTTCATAATGTTGAATTGCCTCCCTATCGTAAAGAATACTTATTAGCTTTGCCAAGTTCAAACGGTGTTGCCTGGTACACATAGTAGTTCAACCAGTTAGAGAACAGCAGGTTTGCATGCGCCCGCCAGGTCGAAACCGGAAATTTCCCGGGATCGTTATTCGGATAATAGTTTTTGGGCACGTCGATTCGCAGCCCCTTTGCTTTATCGCGGTCATATTCCCACTTCAGCGACTGAGGATCATACTCCGAATGCCCGGTTACGAAAATCTGCTTACCGTCGGAAGACGCGGCAATATACACGCCGGCTTCCTCGGATTCCGATAATATATCCAACCCTTCGATTTTCTCTATATCCTCCCGCAGCACCTCGGTATGACGCGATTGGGGCACATAGAACATTTCGTCGAACCCGCGGAGAAGCTTCGTATTCGGTTTGGATATGCCATGAGGATATACCCCGAACATTTTATCCTGAAGCGAATATTTCGGCACTCCGTAATGGTGGTACAAACCTGCCTGCGCGCCCCAGCAGATGTGAAGGGTGGAGGTAACGTTATTAACGGTCCAGTCCATGATTTCCTTTAACTCGTCCCAGTATGTCACTTCCTCGAACGGAAGATGCTCGACCGGGGCTCCGGTAATGATCAACCCGTCGTATTTTTGATCCACGATGTCTTCGAACGTTTTATAGAAGCTTTCCAAATGCTCGGCGGAGGTGTTTTTGGAAAGATGCGTTTTCGGATGCAGCAATACCGCCTCCAATTGCAAGGGAGTATTCCCGATTAACCGGAGCAGTTGAGTTTCCGTTGTTTCTTTGGTCGGCATTAAATTCAGGATCGCAATTCTGAGCGGTCGAATATCCTGATGGTAAGCAACGCTTTCATCCATCACGAAGATGTTCTCTCCAGCGAGCACTTCCTTAGCCGGTAAATTGTCGGGCACTTTGATCGGCATGTTCATTCCTCCTTGTATGCAACAAAAAACGACCCCCAAAATGAGATAGGGTCGTGTAATAGATCGTACGCGCGCCCTTCTCATCTGTCAGAAACGATACCGTTTCCGCAAGATTTAGCACCGTGCGTCTAATGACTACGTCGGTTGCCGGGCTTCATAGGGCTAGTCCCTCCGCCTGCTCTTGATAAGATGGCAAACTCTATTCGGTTGTCGGGTAAAACTAACCTTAATGTACCTGAAAATCAGGTGTCAGTCAAGGTGCGGTTTTCCTAAAGTAGTTGTCTTATTTTCTCCTTGAAAGGTGTAGGGGGCGAGGATTATACTTAACACGTCAACTGCGCTTAATCGACAAGAATCCATTCGATCATAAAGGGGGAACCGGACATGGATGGAGATACACCCAGGCCCAAGGGCAATCGCATGAATAAAGCAGGATTATATTCCGTAATGGGGATTGTCTCTTTGTCCGGCTCCTCCGGCTAAGATTTCTCCAACGCGTGGAGAACGTCCTGCATGAACTTGAACGGACATGCAAAGGAGCGATTTCCATGAAAATCAGATTGGTAAATAACGGCGTTTTTACGCCGATCGAGAGCATTCAAGACACGCTTACGCCGCCTGTGAACGGCTTTTATTGGATTGACGCGGACATTGACGATCTTATCGTCCTCCAGCCTTTATTCGGTCTGCATGACCTGGCTGTTGAGGATTGCATGACGGAAGAAGAGCAGCGCCCCAAGCTCGAGATTTACGAACAGCATTATTTCCTCGTCATTAACAGCATTCGCTTCGACGATGAAGAAATTTTCTTGCGTGCCCTGAACATTTTTCTCGGCCGTCATTATTTAATAACCGTTACCCGGCAGAAAATCAATGAACTTCGCAGCGTCAAGCCAATATTGTGGGAGCAAGAAGTTAACCAGGCAGATCGGTTCCTCTATCACCTCGTCGATATCGTCGTCGACAATTATTTCACCGTAGGCGACCGGATCGAAGCCCGAATCGAAAGCCTCGAAGAAGATATCCTTATGCACACGAAGAAAACCCATCTCACCGAAATTATCGGGCTTCGAAGCGAGATCCTATGGCTCAAGAAGGTTCTGGGACCGCAGCGGGAACTCATTGCCACCTTGAATAAGAAAGATTTGCGCCTCGTCGACAACGAGCTGCAGAAATATTTCGGAGACATTCACGAGAATGCCGTCAAAATTTACGAAACGTTCGAGACCTACAGGGATTTGATGGGTAACTTACGGGAGGCCTACCAGTCGAGCCTGGCTAACCGCGCGAATGAAATCATGCGCGTGTTTACAGCCTTGACGACGATCTTCATGCCTCTGACTTTCATTACGGGAATATATGGAATGAACTTCGACTATATACCGGGCATGCACTTTAATTTCGGCTCGGTTGTATTATTGGTGCTTATGACTTTGATCGGTTTCGGAATGTTCTTCTTCTTCCGGAGGAAGGATTGGTTGTAAGCGCTAAAACTGGTCCCCATAAAACCAAACACCGATCCCGGCGTTTGGTTTTTATGGGGTTAGGCCGGAAACCGCGTCTTACATCGCCGCTTTATTGGCCCTGCGGAACCGGATTCGCATCATCCGCAGTTTCTCGTACTGTCTCTCTACCTCTTGATCATTCGAGCCGGATTCACCATACACTTTACGCAGCAACGGCTTCAAATATCGATCTCCCAGTTGTTGGATCGCCGACTCGATCTCCACGGATTCTTCAGGAGCGAGCTCCAATAATTCTTTATCCACAACCGGAAGCACATCATAGCCTTCTTCATCCAGCCGTTCTATCCTCTCGAGAAGCTTGCGTCTTGGGCAATTCAGCTCTCCTTCCAGTTCTCCAAGCGTCCGCCCTTCCCTAATTCCAAGAAGAAGGGATCGTTTCTCACGTACCGCCTCCAAAGCTTTACCGTACTTGTCCTCTTTCACTTGAAACATCCAAGAAGACAGTTGTTCCTCTCCCACTGCTCCGGAAACCCAAGCATCCAGCGGGAATGTATGTTTTCTGTCGACACCCTTAAGCATCTCGATCAGATCGTTTCCATAACGCTCTGTTTTGACTTTGCCGAAGCCCGGAATCTGCCCTAGTTCTTCTATTGTTTGGGGAACATATACGGCCAGCATTTGCAACTCACGGTTAGTCGCAATGAGATATGCAGACTTCTTCTCTTCCAGCGACTTGGCCCTTCTCCAGCTTCTCAATACCGCCGCAGTCTCCTCTGCGTCTTGCATATCCGCATAACATTGCAGTAGAAGCGGAAGTGCTGGGCGACGCTCCCAGAATGGCGTTTCTTCAAGCATCCCGTCGAGTAACGGCCGGAACCCCTCTCTCATCTTGCTGGCTACCCCATGCCGAAACGCAGCGAGCAACTCCTCCCAACTCATTCCTTCGTACCAAACATCTTCTACCGAAGAAGTTTCGATTTGGATAGATCGCCACCCTGCGCTCCAAATTCCTTGCAACTCCCCGATAAACACTTGCGCCCGATCCTCCGATTGCCCTGTCACGCGTTCAAACTGGTTCAAAAACACGACCTGCATCCTGAATCCTCCTATGACCGCTTCTGCGGTATTAATATGGAACGTTCAAGCAGCAAATCCAGCCTTAGGAACGCAAAAAAGCACCTCCCGCCGGACGGCGATGAGGTGCTTCCTCTCTCGTGCAAACATGAACAGCTTCAGATTATCAAAATTATCCAGGTTAGGCAATACCCCTTCGATGATTTATAATAAGGGAAGCAGCACATCTAGGAGGAATTATTCTATGAACATGAAGGATTTCGATTTCTTATCGGATTCGACGGAGCAAACGACAACCCGATTTGTCACATTCGTAACACCCGGCCTGAAGCGGTTTGACCTTGCCATCCTTTCGACGAACCGATTTTACGGCAAGAAGCTCGTTACGGACATGATGTTCGGCCGCAGTGCCGTTCTCGGCCCCGACGACTTGGAGGAAGAGGGAGTGCTTGAATCCGTATTTCGAATTAACGAGGAAGAAGCGGCGGAACTTGCCCAATTCCTCACGCTAGTGCTCGGTGCGGTAAACTTTACCGACTAATGAGCGTCCGAGACGGACATTCTCCGCATTGTTGTTCGATTAGAAGTTAAAATAGTTTTTGGCGTTTCGATAAGATATATTTTCCACCATGCCGCCAAGAAGTTCCAGATCGTGCGGGGCTTCGCCGCGAACGACCCATTCTCCAATCATATTGCACAGGATTCTGCGGAAATACTCATGCCTAGGATACGAGAGGAAGCTGCGGGAATCCGTCAGCATGCCGACAAATCGGCTCAGCAGCCCCAAGTTGGCAAGCGCGTTCATCTGCTCCAGCATACCATCCTTCGTATCGTTGAACCACCAAGCGGAGCCCAATTGGATTTTGCCAGGTACGTTGCCGTCTTGGAAGCTTCCCATTACGGTGCCCAAAACGTAGTAATCCTTCGGGTTAAGCGAATAGAGTATCGTCTGGGGCAGCGTGCCCTTAGCCTCGATACTATCCAACAACTTCATCAGAGGATAAGCGAGCTGTCCGTCGTGAATGGAATCGTATCCCGTGTCCGGACCCAGTTCGTTAAACATCCGGCTATTGTTGTTGCGCGAAGCATGAATATGCAATTGCATCGTCCATCCGCGCTGCGAATACTGCTGTCCCAGATGGATGAGCGTATATGTTTTATGCTTCTGCTCTTCCTCGGGGCTGAGCGATTGTCCGATTAACGCCTTCGCGAAAATAGCCGAAACTTCCTCCAGAGTCGCCTCGGAATAGTAGACCTCATCAAGTGCATGATCCGAAACCTTGCAACCGACCTTAGCAAAATGCTCGATACGGCTATCCACGGCTGCTAAAAATTGTTCATAGCTATTTACCGGCATAGCCGCTGCTTTTTCCAGCTTTTTCACCCAGGGGACAAACGTGTTTCTGCGTATTTCCAAGCCTTTGTCTGGCCGGAAAGACGGTAGGACCAAGCAAGCGAAGTCATCAAGAGCCGCAATCCCTTTATGGTATTCGAGCGTATCCGTCGGATCGTCGGTCGTGCAGATCACGCTAACCCGTTGATCGCGAATGAGCTGACGAACGGAGAATCCATCCGATTGCAATATCGCGTTCGCCTTTTCCCAGATGAGCGGGCCGTTCTTCTCGTTAATCGACTCTTCAATGCCGAAATAGCGGCGAAGTTCCAAATGCGACCAGTGGTATAGCGGGTTTCCAAGCGTCGTCGGAACCGTCTTCACCCATGCCATGAAACGGTCGTAATCGCTGACTTCGGGACCACCGGTAACGAGAGATTCCGGTATTCCGTTAGCCCGCATTGCCCGCCATTTGTAATGGTCGCCGTAGAGCCAAATTTCCGCCAAGTTGTTAAAGCGTTTATCCTCGAAAATTTCTTGAGGGTTCAGGTGGCAGTGATAATCTATGATCGGCTGTCGTGCGGCAAAATCATGGTACAATCGTTCCGATACGGCATTTTGCAGTAAAAAGTTATCGTCCATAAAAGCTTTCACTTCGTAATCCGCTCCTTCAGTGAAATTTAACGAGCTCGTCGACGCGAACCGCCTGTCCCGTCCGAATAGAACGGTTAGCCGCAATCCCCGTCAATATCGAACGCGCTCCGTCTAAATGATTCGCCGCGCGGTTATAACGATCCTTCTGCGGCGTGCCGAAAATATCGTTAAGCAGCACCGGATCGCCCCCGCCGTGACCGCCTAGGCCTTCCTCCACATCGACCTCATAAGGCTCGGCGAACATCGGGAACACCGTAATGGTTTTGTCCTTCAGCGCGCCTTCCTGGGCCTTCTCACCGCCGGAATTCACATAGGATATCTCAATGACCGTCATTTCAATACGGCCTTTCGTACCGTTAAATGCGATACGATAACCTTCCCAAGGCAGGTAAGCATTAAGGGAATAAGTCATTATCGCGTTATTCTTGTATTTCACCATGACGCCCATCGTATCTTCAATGTTGATCCCATCTCCGAATACGCTTTGGTCGCGGCGGTAACCGTCCTCGTGCTCGGCATCCAGGTAAAGTGCCTTTAAATTCGCGTTCTCGTCCATGTGCAGCGCGAACGGATCGTCCTTGGCATTCGGATTTCCCGTCGCCCGATCATAGAACTTCGTTTCGCCCCGCTGCTCCGCGTTCTCTTTGCCATAGAATAGCAAATCCCCGAATGCGAAGACGGTTTCCGGTTCCGATCCGATCCAGAAGTTCACGAGATCGAAATGATGCGTCGATTTGTGGACGAGCAGCCCTCCGCTATTTCTTTTGTCCCGATGCCATCTGCGAAAGTAATCCGCTCCGTGCTGGGTGTTCAGCAGCCATTCAAAGTGAACGGACGTCACCTTGCCAATCGTTCCATCTTCGATTAACTCGCGGGCTTTCGTGTGGTGAGGAGCGTAGCGGTAATTAAATGTCACCCGTACGTTGCGCCCCGTGCGTTCAACCGCGTCAAGGATCTCCTGGCATTTGACTTCGTCTACCGTCATCGGCTTTTCGGTTACGACGTCGCATCCCAGCTCCATCGCCCGGATGATATAAGTATGGTGGGTTCGGTCCACGCTTGTGACGATAACCGCGTCGGGACGCTCCCGCTTGATCATCTCCTCGAACTGCTCCGCCTTATACGTGTTAACCTTATGATAGCCGTATTTATCAACCAATTGACGATTGGCGTAATTCATGCGAGTTTGGTTTGTATCGCAGAATGCCAACAGCTCGGACGTTTCATTATAAGCAGTAGCGATTGCCGAGTAGAAAAATTCAGCCCTTCCTCCTGAACCGACGAGAACGTATTTCTTTTTCAAGCTCATTTCACTCACCCTTTGCGTTTGATGGGATTCTTATAACAACAATTTACCGCAAAAGAGCATGCATATCTCCGTCTTTCTTGCTTTACACTCCAATAACCCCGCTTATTTTGCTATAATGTGAAAATAGAAAGGCGAGTGTGAATGATGGATTTACCGAAAATAATGAAGCAAGGGACGTATGCCGACCCTTTTTACGTTGAATACGTTAAGCGAACGTCTCCTTTCACCATGGTAAGCAATCACTTTCATCCTTATTACGAAATTTACATTCTGCTGTCCGGCACGAGGATTTATTTCGTCAAGGATTCTACCTACGCGATCGAAGCTGGCGACCTTGTGTTTATCGATAAACACGAGGTCCATAAGACGCTGCATGCGGGACAATCCGAGCACGAAAGAATCGTTATCCATTTCGACGACCGGTTCGTTCGGGAGATATTCCGAGAGAATGCTTCTTTTCTGCTTCGCCCTTTCCAGCATCGTAGTCCTATCGTCAGATTGCCGAGGGAAACCCGCGACCATGTGGACAGCCTGATCAGGCGAATGCTTGCTGAGCTTCTCGAGAAACCGATGGGATACGAAATTTTTCTCCTTCAGGCCATTACGGATTTGCTCCTTGTCTCCTCCCGCTACGCAGCGGCAAACAGCCCGTCCGAACCTGTCTATGTTTCTCCCATGCATCACAAAATCTCCGAACTTGTCCGATTCTTGAACGCTAACTACAGCGAACAAATCCGAATCCAAGATCTGGCAGAGCGATTCTTCATCAGCCCATACTATATGAGCCGCGTATTTAAGGAGGTAACCGGCTTTACCTTAATTGATTACTTAAACCTGACTCGCATTAAGGAAGCTCAAAGGCTGCTTAGGGAAACAGGACTGTCCGTCACCGTAGTCGCGGAACGAGCAGGCTTCGATAACTTCTCCCATTTCGGTAAAATGTTCAAAAAAATAACCCGAACTTCCGCCCGGGATTATCGCAAACAATATCGTGTTATATCTCTAGATTAACATAGGGTTCAAGCCGTCGCTTCACTTGTGCGCTTCTTCTTTCCGACTACATTTGATCGTGCGTTTTTGTTTACCGCTAATCGATCAGGATACCGCGATAAAGCGGCTTACCTCTTTAACTAAGCTGTTAAATTCCAACTCCTCGAACATCAATGAGATCTTAGCTTGATCCGGCCGCCATAGGCATTCGTCGGGCAAACACCCGACCGGAGCTTCGCAGTTTATGGTGGCTAGCTCTCTGCAAAGGTGCAGCATATCGACCTCGGCTTCTATTTTGGCTTTTACGCTTTTCGGAAGCATGTGCAGGTTTTCGAGGATGCCCTCGATGGAGAGGTATTCGACCAACAGCTTGGTCGCCGTCTTCTCCCCGATCCCTTTTACCCCGGGATAATTATCCGAGGTATCCCCGATAAGACCCTTTAAGTCGATAAATTGCTTGGCAGTAAGCTGCTTTTCCTCCAGCAGCTTCTCGGCGTCATAGACCTCATAGTTGGAAGGGCCTTTTTTCATGATAATGACCTTAACTCGATCGTCGACAAGCTGGAGCATATCGTGATCTCCCGTCAATACGAGAACTTCCATATGAGTGCTTAACTGCCTTGACAAGGTACCGATGCAGTCATCCGCTTCATAGCCCGGAAAGCCGATATTCGGGATATTGAAGCCGCTAACCACTTCTTTCACCAAATCGAATTGCGGGATCAGTTCCGCCGGAGCTTCGGGACGATTGGCTTTGTAGCCGGTAAATTTCTCGGTGCGGAACGTTTTGCTGCCCAAATCCCAGCAGCAGACGATGTGCGTCGGATTGAAGGTTTTGCAGGCGTCGAGCAAATATTTAACGAAGCCGTATACGGCATTCGTTGGGAGGCCTGCTTTCGTTTTGCGAATAAAACCCCCATAAGAGTTCGCGTAATACCCCCGGAATAACAGAGCCATTCCATCCACAAGCATTACTTTCGGTTCAGCCATTGTTACATTTCCCCCATTCCGTTCATTTAGATGGTTGTGCGGTTCTGATAAAATCGCCAATGCGCTTCGCTGCATCCAGCAGTAAATCCTCATGTTCGACCAATGCCAATCTAACGTATCCTTCTCCACGTTCGCCGAACGCATTGCCCGGAATGGCTGCGACTCCCGTGGAAGTAAGCAGCGCCTGGGTGAAAGAGCGGGAAGACCAGCCATTCGGTACTTGAGCCCATAGGAACATCGTCGCCTGAGGAGAAGGGACTTTCCAGCCTTGCTCGCGGAGAGCCTTGACCAAAGCATCTCGGCGTCTCTCATATAAAGCAGCGATCGGTTTTGGATCATTCATGTCCATCTCTAATGCTGCGATTCCGGCTTCCTGCGCTCCTAGGAATACGCCGAAATCGATATTGTTTTTCAAGGCTCGCAAGGAAGTGAGTACTTCCCGGTTCCCGACCGCGAATCCTAGACGGGCACCTGCCAAATGAAACGATTTCGAGAGCGAATGAAATTCGATCGCGATGTCGGAAGCACCCGGGATTTCTAACACGCTCGGAGGCCGCAAACCGTCAAATGCCATCTCGCTGTATGCATTATCATGGACTAGCAGCACCCCATGCCGGCGTGCGGCGTCGACCGCCCTTTCGAAGAAAGCCAAATCGGCAGTCACCGATAAGGGGTTGCTCGGATAGTTTAGAATCATGAATTTGACCTTGTCCCATATCGCTTGCGGAATCGCATCGAAATCGGGCAAATAGCCGTTATCGGCAAGTAAAGGCAAAGGAATCGCTTCGACGCCCGCGACGGCAAGTCCCGCCCCGTAAACCGGATATCCCGGATCCGGCAGCAGCGCCGCATCGCCCGGATCGCTAATCGCCAGAGGCAAATGCGCCAAACCGTCTTGCGTCCCCATAAGCGCCAGCACTTCGTTCTGCGCATCCAGCTCAACCTGGAAACGGCTATGAAACCATTTCGCTACCGTTTGTCTGAAAGCTAATGTCCCTTCCGTTCCCGGATAACGATAAGTATCCGAGCGCAAGCTTGCCGCCGCCAACGCGGTACGGACTTGCTCTTCGGGAGGTTGATCCGGACTTCCGATATCCAAATTGATTACGGACAGTCCTTCGCCCCGAGCTTCCCGTTTCCACTCCGCGACTTCCGCGAAGATGGCGGAGCCAAGACGATCCAACCGTTGCGACCTAAAAGTTACATTCTTCATAAATTGTACCATATCGGGCCGAAAACCTCTGCCCGGAAACCAATGGATACTTTACTGCCGTCACATACGATCGGACGTTTAATCAGCATGCCGTTGGAAGAGAGAAGTTGTATTTTTTCCTCATCGGACATCTTGGGGAGCTTGTCCTTGAGTCCCATCTCCCGATAAACCTCGCCTGATACGTTAAACCATTTTGCTATGGGCAAGCCGCTCAAGGCAATGAGTCTGCGAAATTCATCAACAGTTGGCGGGTCAGCCTTTATATCCTGCAAATCCAGTTCATAGCCCTGCCCTCTTAATGCTTTAATCGCGCTTTTACAAGTACTGCAGGTCGGTAAATGATATACTTTCAACTTTTCAACCACTTCATAAAACTCCTTTAGTTAAGGTTCCAGCAGCTTTAATAACTCTCGCTCCAGCAGCCGCATGTCATCCGGCAAAGCCGCTTCCAGCAGCAGCGCCTCTCCCGTGACCGGATGATTGAAGCCGAGACGGAATGCGTGCAACGCTTGCCGACCGATGATTGCGGACAGCCGTTCGGCAAGATCCGTACTCGTCCACTTCTCATCCGAATAATAGCTGTCCCCGATAATCGGACAGCCGATCGAGGTCATATGAACCCTGATCTGATGCGTCCTGCCCGTGCCAAGACGTATATCCACCGCGCTTGCTTGATCGAGATAATTGGCCGTTACTTTGTAGAAAGTTTGTGAAGGCGCACCATCCTCGCGAACGACGCGGCGATGGGGATCTTCCGTCTGCCTGCCGATAGGAGCATTAATCTCTCCCGCAAGCTCAGGCGGACGACCGTACACGAATGTCCGGTATTCCTTCGCTACCGTGCCCTCGATCATCTGCGCGGATAATTGCTGTTGGGCTAGAGGATGCTTAGCGATTATGACCAATCCGGACGTGTTCTCATCCAGGCGATGCACGGGCCGGAACCGGATTCGTTCCCCGCGCTCCTGCCAATAATGCATGACCCCATTGGCAAGCGTATTCAAATAATGTCCGGTCGTCGGATGCACGATGATCCCGGCCGGCTTGTTTAGGACAAGCAAATGGTCATCCTCAAAGACGATGTCCAATTCCATCGGCTGCGGTAATATCGTTTCCGATACTTCCGTCTCCATACGGAGGCTTATGACGTCGCCCTCGGCAATCTTATGGTTAGACCATACCTTTTGGCCATTGACCGATAAGCCTTCTTCCGATGTTTTCAAACGAACCATTAGCCGCCTTGATATGCCGATCCGTTTGCGAAGCACGTCCCTTAATCCGCGACCTTCGTCGGAAGCGTTCGCGACAAACTCTATAGGAGCGTAGTATCCAGAGTTGCTGTTATCTTCTGCAGTCATTCCGATCAGGACCTCCGCCGAAACACTTGCGCGCCCCGTTCGTACTCCACGTCCAACAGCTCGAGACGGGCGTTCGCCGCCCGCGCCGCCGTGAAGAAAAAATCGGATAACCGGTTCAAGTACTTACGGACCTCTTCCGGACAAGGCTGCTCTTGCGCCAATGTCACGACCCTTCGTTCCGCCCGGCGGCATACGGTCCGGCATACATGCAATAAAGACGCGGGTTCGCTGCCTCCCGGCAGTATAAATCTCGCAATCGGCGGTGTTTCCGCTTCATATAGATCGATCCAGTTCTCCAGTCGTTCCGTCATTGCTGGCGATACCTTCATCTTTTGAGGATCAGGCACCGCATAGGACAGGTCGGAGCCGCAATCGAACAGTTCATGTTGAATGAGCGTAAGATGCTCAAGCAAGTCATCCCAATTGCCTGTTGTTTCCCGCGCCAATACGGACGCAGCCTGCCCAACGAAACTATTCAACTCATCGATCGTCCCATATGCCTCCACGCGGGTATCGTCTTTCGTCACTCGGCCTCCAATAACCGACGTCTTCCCCTCGTCACCGGTTCGGGTATATATTTTCACGAGATAAGCCCCCTCTTTTCAATCGGTAACCTTTCACTTCCGTTGCCATTCCTGCCGTCAAGCGATAGAGAGTATGGCTTGCCTCCAGTATCAAACGGTTAGCTGCCGCTAACTTGTAAGCATACCCATGTTCCCGGGAGCTAAGAGATAACCCTGCGGTAATCTCTTCCGTTACGACAATCATTTTTCCCTGAAAAGAAAAGACTGCCTCCAGCACGTCTTGCCAAGCGGTATCTATCAGGGCTTCCGCACCAGGGGCATCCGGCTCTAATCGATGAAAAGCTCCGCGGAGCCAGCCGGACAAACTGTCTACGACAATAACGCGCCGATCCGCCCGAAAAATATTCGATTCAAGATTGATGGCATTCAGTTTATGTGCCAAAGTCTCATCCGCATCCGAAAAAGTCCAAGAAAAGTCCTGGCTTATAATCTCGTCGACTTGTCGGTTAATCGTCGCGTGCGCGGGAAAAGGGGGACAAGACAAGCGGATTCCTTCCGGGCCGAGAGTCTGGGCCAACTCATCGGCGAAGGCCGACTTTCCGCAGCCGATTCCTCCGGTAACTAACCAAAGCATCGCTTGCCCCCCTTTTCCTTTCGTATATTTACTATAGCACAAACGCATTTGTTCCCAAAAAGAAAAAAGAGGCCGGTGAATAATCACCGAACCTGCTCCCGACTCAAGAGAACGCGTTTCATATATTCGTTGATTTTAAGATCCAGCTGTCGGCTTAGCTCCACAACCGAATCTGCAATTAATGAATGTTCCTGCAGGAAAGTTTCCGTCATTGCCTTGCGCAACCTATCTATTTCTTCCACTAAATCCTCCGTCACCCGATTTGGGTACTGAGAAATGATGGGTACATCGGCATGTATAGATGTCATATCGATAGAATCGCGTTCTGCCGCAGCCATGTACATTCATTCCCCCTTCTCATGACGAAAAAAACACTCAGCGGGTTGAAAACCATGGTTATTATAGCAAAACATTCTATAAAAGAACATCATTTTTGAAAAATTTGAATTTTTATTCCAATCTTCTCAGGAACAGGTTAATGCGCTCCATTGCCTCCGTTAATTGGGCAACCGATGTTGCGTAGCAACAGCGCAGGAAACCTTCTCCGCCTTTACCGAATACATGACCGGGAACAGCCGCAACCTTCGCTTCCAGAAGCAGTCTTTCAGCGAATTGCTCCGAGTTGAGTCCCGTCGATTGAATCGATGGGAAAGCATAGAATGCGCCTTGCGGCTCGCGGCATTCAAGCCCCATATCGCGAAACCCCTGCACGACTAGTCGGCGTCTTTGGTTGTAAGATTCAACCATTCGGTCTTTCTCTTCCAACCCGCCTTTCGTTAATGCCTCCAAGGCAGCGACCTGCCCCATAATCGGCGCGCACATCACCGTGTATTGATGGATTTTGAGCATGGCACTAATCAAATCAGAATGGCCGCACGCATATCCCATTCTCCAGCCTGTCATCGCAAACGCTTTGGAAAAGCCGCTGACGAGAATGGTACGATCCTTCATTCCCGGCAAAGAAGCAAAACTGACATGGCCGCCGTTGAAGGTTAGCTCCGCGTAAATTTCATCGGAAATAACGATAAGATCGTTTTCTTCCACGATCTTGGCAATCGGAAGCATTTCTTCATAAGTCATGATTGCCCCCGTTGGATTGCTTGGGTAGCAAAGGACGAGAATTTTGGATTTAGGCGAAATGGCTGCCCGCAAGCTAGCTGCGGTCAGCTTGAACTGATCCTCGGCGAAAGTCTCGATGCCGACGGCAATTCCGCCGCTTAAGGACGTTATCGGAGAATAAGAAATATAGCACGGCTCGGGAACGAGGATCTCGTCGCCCGGCTCGATTAAAGCCCGCAAGGCCAAATCTATGCCCTCGCTGCCTCCGACGGTAACGATCATTTCCTTCGCGGGATCATAGGCCACATGAAATTGATTATACAAGTATTGACCAATGGCTTCGCGCAGCTCCGGCATCCCCGCATTTGAAGTATATTGCGTTTTACCTTTTTCAAGCGAATACACCGCCGCATCCCGAATGCGCCACGGAGTAACGAAGTCGGGCTCGCCTACCCCCAGCGTGATGATGTCTTTATCTTTGCTGGCACTAACCAAGTCAAAGAAGCGCCGGATTCCCGAGGGCGGTATCGCGCGCGCGTGCGAGGCTAGATGGTGCTGCATTCCGCCGCTGCGTGGCCCATCGACCTGTTTAATCTGCGGCTTTTCCTCATCTTTTATCATGGGGCATTCTTCCTTTACATTTGGGCTGCCGTCTATGGGGATACGAGCAAACGTTGGTCATCTTCGAATTCTTCGAAGATGATGCCATCCTGTTTATATTTCTTTAGAATGAAGAAGCTTTTCGTTGAAATAACCGAATCGATGGTGGACAGCTTATTGGAAACGAAAGATGCGACTTCTTTGAGATTCTTACCTTCGATCTCGACAAGCAAATCGTATGCGCCGGACATCAAGTATACCGATTTCACTTCCGGATACAAATAGACTCGCTCGGCGATGTTCTCGAACCCGCGGCCTCTCTCCGGCGTGCACTCAACCTCGATAAGCGCCGTTACTTTCTCGTCGTCCACTTTGCTCCAGTTAACGATTGTCGCATACTTTACGATAACATGGTCCCGCTCCATCTCCGCGATCGCGGCGGAAACGTCCGCTTGCTCTGCGCCAATCATCGTTGCGATCGTAGCGGCAGACAATCGGGCGTCTTCCTTGAGCAGATCCAAGATGCTTAATTTGAATTCGTTCATCGTGATCCCTCCTGAATTACTCTTCATAATACATCAAAAACAGGCTGCATGAAAAGCACAAAAAGGAGACCCAAGCTTACCGGGTACATCCGCGAATGTATCTCGTTTGTTACCCTATGTCCACTATCCCCGAAGCTCAGGAACTACTTAATGTTGAACTTAATGTTGTCTTCAGAATATATCCATGCTTAGATACCGTTCGCCCGTATCGGGAGCTATGCATAATACCCGTTTACCCGGTCCAAGACGGCGGGCTATTTGAAGTGCAGCCCACACGGATGCCCCTGAAGAAGGACCAACCAATATTCCTTCTTTGCGTGCAAGCAGCCGCGTCGTTTCGATGGCATCCTCATCCGTCACCCGGACGATTTCATTGTAAACAGACGTATTAAGTATCGACGGGACGAATCCCGGACTGGTTCCCACCAACTTGTGGGAGCCGGGCTGCCCGCCGGACAACACCGGTGATCCGGCGGGCTCGACAACCGCGATATGCAACATCGGAAGCTTCTCCTTCAAAACCTCTCCCGTCCCCGTGATAGTCCCACCGGTACCGGCAGTCGCCACAAAGGCATCCAATCTTCCGTTCGTCTGCTCTATGATTTCTAATGCAGTCGTTGTTCTGTGAATATCGGGATTGGCACGGTTTTCGAACTGGTTAGGCATGTAACTTTCGGGTAACTCGGTTAGCAATTGGCGCGCTTTGGATATTGCTCCGGGCATACGCTCCGAAGCCGGAGTCAGCACGACCTCCGCGCCGTAAGCGCGAAGCAAGGATATCCGTTCAGCAGTCATATTGTCCGGCATAACCAGAATAAGACGGTAGCCAATAGCTGCGGCATACATCGCAAGGCCGATTCCGGTATTGCCGCTTGTCGGTTCCACGATGGTGCTCCCCGGACTTATGAGACCCCGCGCTTCCGCATCCTTAAGCAAGCCTGACGCTGCGCGATCTTTAACGCTGCCGCTCGGGTTCATCTTTTCCAGCTTGACGAGCACCTCTGCATCTTCCGGCCCCGTCAATCGCTGCAATCCAACGACAGGGGTGTTCCCGATCAAATCGATGACGGATCGAACGATTCTCGTCATGCTTCTGACCCTTTGCCGTTACGATTCACAGGGTCTTGGCTTAACCGGCGCACGACTTGATGGCGATGCGAATCCCCCAAGAACGAATGCACGGTGAAGCAAGAAGGACAAATATACATCGTCAGGGTAAATGGCGCTTCTATAACACCCTCGCCCAATACGTCAGTCACTCTAGGGCGAAACTGATTTGCCGGCAGGAGTTGCTCCCCGGATTCAACCATATACTCATGGCATAGCGGGCATTCGGGTACGAGATCTTGTTCGTTAAGCAGCTGTTCGACGGTTTCTTCAAACTGCTGCAGTTCATCGCTTGCGTCAATTAAAGATTCATCTTCGGCCCAGCTCATATCTTCATCGATAGACACCAGGGAGGATGCCTTGTCCTCATCCTGATCTTCCTCTTCTTCGTAATCTTCTTCGTAATCTTCTTCGGTTCCTGCGAGATTGAGCTTCAACGTACGGTATCCATCCAGCTCGTTATCGCATACTGGACATATTTTATCAGGCTCTTGGCCTTCCTCTTGCATGATCTCGCTTTGGCACCAAGGACATATTACTATAGCCATATTGGCTTAAGCCTCCTTCATCATATAAATAACGCCAATAACAATAAATACAACGGCTAATGCGAACAACGTTCCCCATAAATACTTCATGTGTTATCCCTCCGATTAGATCACAGCGGCACCAATAATATAAGACAGGGAGACGGATAATACCATCGCCAGAAATCCGACCGCCCGGTTGTCCCGTTCGATTTCTTCGTCAATCCGGAACACCGGCGTCAGAAATTCGAACAGGAAATAGGCAACTAGCAGCAATACGAATCCGACTCCCGCCCAAAGCAAGCTTTGATAGATCGTGTCGTTCGCTTCTATGGAGAAGCGAAAGATATTGCATATCCCGAATATTTTACCGCCTGTCGCCATTGCGACGGAAATATTGCCTTTACGGATTTCACTCCAGCCATCATATTTCGTTACCCATTCAAAACAGGCGAGAAACACGATAAGCGCCAAAATTCCGACTGAAAAATAAGCTAATACAGCCGAAAAAGGATGCGACATCAAAAAATCGACCATACCCTGCACGACCAACGACCTCCCGTTAATGAAGCTCTGCTACGGAAACTCCCGCGCCGCCTTCCCCGAATTGGCCTAACCGGTAGCTCTTGACATGCTTATGGCGGCGCAGGAATTCTTGGACTCCCGTGCGCAAAGCCCCGGTACCCTTGCCATGAATAATATAAACCTGCCCTAGATTTGAAAGGAAAGCCTCATCCAGAAACCGGTCCACTTCCATGATCGCTTCATCTAAAGTCGTACCTCGCAAATCCAGTTCCGTTCGAATGTTATCATCCCTGGAACGTTTTACGATAGTCGCTTGCGCGGTTGGAGCTTTGTTAGTTCCCGTTTTGCGGATTGGCTCCAACTCAGCGAGCGGAACCTTCATCTTCATTATTCCAAGCTGCACAACAGCTTCCGAATTGCCGATCAGCTCGACTACATGTCCCTTTTGGCCGCCGATGCTGTGCACCTTCACTTCGTCGCCAGCCTCGATTTTACCCTGCTTAGCACCCAAAGCCCTGTTAGGTTTGGCTGCCGGGGACGGAACGGCATCCTCTAATCGGCGGCGCGCATCAATTAGCTTATGCTCCTTGATCGATGCGCCCTCTTCCAAAGCAAGGCGACGCAAATCGGAGATGATCTCTTCCGCTTCCCTCTTGGCTTTCGCTATCGCAAGCCGCGCCTCTTCTCGTGCGCCATCCAATAACTTCGCCTTTTGCTCCTGAAGCTTGAACCGTTCTTCCTGTATTTGGTTCTGGATCGTTTCCGCTTCGCGGCGAAGCCGTTCGGCCGTTTGCCGCTCGGATTGCGCAAGCAGGCGATCCTGCTCCAATGAAGCGATCATCGAATCGACCTTCAGTTCATCCTCGCTGACTTCCCCGCGCGCATGGTCGATAATGCTGCGGGGAAGTCCTAGCCGTTCCGCGATGGCAAACGCGTTGCTGCGTCCAGGAACGCCAATGAGCAAGCGGTATGTGGGGCGCAAGGTAGCCACATCGAATTCCATGCTGGCATTGATGATGCCTTCGCGGTTATACGCATATGCCTTTAGTTCGCTATAGTGCGTCGTTGCGATTAACCGGCAGCCCAGCTTCTGCAGATGTTCCAATATGGCGATCGCAAGAGCAGAACCTTCGGCCGGATCCGTACCGGCGCCGAGCTCATCGAGCAGCACCAGGCTCTGTCTCGTTACTTGCCCCAGCATAGAGATCAGATTGATCATATGACTGGAAAAGGTACTTAAGTTTTGCTCAATGCTTTGCTCGTCTCCGATATCCGCGTAGATCCCGTCGAAGACGCATAGCCGACTCCCGTCCTCCGCCGGAATGAAGAGACCGGACATCGCCATTAAGCTAAGCAAGCCGATGGTCTTCAACGACACGGTTTTACCGCCCGTGTTGGGACCGGTTACGATGATGGAGGTATAAGCCTCTCCGAGTTCGATATCAATCGGAACCGCTTGCTTAATGTCGATAAGCGGGTGACGGGCTTTACGCAAATGGAGACGTCCTTCTTCGTTCATCTCGGGTAACGTAGCGGTAAGTGCATGAGCAAGAGAGGCTTTGGCAAAAATAAAATCGATCAGACCGAGAATTTCCGCGTCTCCGGATAACAAATCCGCGCGTTCTCCCGTTTGTTCGCTCAGTTTTCGCAGGATGCGTTCGACTTCGTTTTGTTCTTTTATTTTCAACTCCCTGAGCTTGTTGTTCATTTGCACAACCGCTTCGGGTTCGATGAAAAGAGTAGCGCCGCTTCCGGATTGATCATGCACGATGCCGCCGAAATGAGCACGGTACTCCTGTTTGACCGGGATGACGTAACGATCGTTACGCATCGTAATAAGGGCGTCCTGCAGCATCTTCTGAACGGAGCTGGAACGAATGAGGCTTTCCAGCTTTTCACGTGCCCTGCCTGCATTAATCCGGATGTCGCGGCGCACGGAAGAGAGCTCGGGACTCGCGGAATCCAAGATGTCTCCCTGCTCATCGATGCATCTGCGAATCTCATCCTCGAGGGATTTGAAATCGGTCAGAGGCTCGCATAGATCGCTAAGCAATGGAAGCTCCGTCTCATCGCCGGCAACGGCAATGAATCGGCTCAAACGGCGAGAGCCCATAATGAATTGGGCTACGTCCATAAGCTCGGGCGGTTGAAGAATGCCTTCCAATTTGGCACGGTAAAGCGATGAACGGATATCCGTGATACCGCCGAATGGCGGAGGTCCCTTGAGGGTTACCGTGCGGACCGCTTCATCCGTTGCGGCCAATCGCCGCTCCACGATAGGCAGCTCACGCGAAGGCATCAGCTTCTCCGCTTCTTCCCTGCCCAGGCTGGTTGAGGTAAGTCCCGTCAGCCTGCGCATGACTTTATCGTATTCCAATGTATATAAGGCCTTGTCGTTCACGGCGTAATTCATCTCCTTCGCCTTATATTATAGCCGAACGGACTGATCTTGCGAAACCTTCCACTCATACAGAACCAATCTAAGGATACACTAATCGTCAAGGAGGTCGATAAGATGAATTTTCTTGGGACTGTCGTTCGCTTTATCGTCTCAGCCATCGTGCTTATGGTGGTGGGATGGCTGGTTCCCCAATTTTCGGTGGGGGGGTTCTGGAGCGCTCTGATGCTCGCTGTCGTTATTGCTGTTCTAGGGTGGATCATCGAAGGGATTTTCGGCAAAAAAGTCACCCCCTTCGGACGGGGAATCGTCGGATTCCTGTCAAGCGCTCTGGTCATCTGGTTAGCCCAATTCATCATCGGCAATGTTGATGTGACCATCTTGGGCGCCCTGCTTGCTGCATTGGTGATCGGGATAATTGATCTATTCATCCCGGTTGCTAATCCGTACGAAGCAAGACACCAAAGACGCCGGGACTAATCGGAAGGACGCAGCGAAAGTCTCCTTGCCATCGTGGCAGGGAGACTTTCGCTTTGCTGCTTAGAGACTCAATTGTCATGTTTTCGCCATGGGCGGCATGGGTTGACGTACATAACGTATGATAAAATAATACGTGTGCAGGAGCTGGATAAAGACATCTACGAACGGACATCCTTCTGCAACTTAATCGTACGGAGGGAAATTATAATGCAAAAGAAACTCGACTATTTTCTAACGTTAAGTGCACTGGTACTGGTACTTTCGGCATGCGGCGGCAACAACGATACAGAATCAGGAAACAGCGCGTCATCCCCAGCCGGATCGGCTTCCACGGAAGTCGTCATTAAAGCAAGCAGCTGGGAATTTGACAAACCTGAATATTCCCTTCCTAAGGACACTCCCGTAAAACTCACGTTGGAAAACCTGAGCGGCGCGCACGGTGTCGAGATTGTAGGTCAAGACATTAAGATTAAAGGCAATAAATCGGAAGTCGTGACATTGCCTGCCGGCACTTACGAAATTAAATGCAACGTCCCGTGCGGCAACGGACACGGCCAAATGAAAGCGAAAATCGTAGTAAGTTAATCACGCTTTGTACAATAGAAACACCTCTCTTCCGGCAGGAATGGCATAAGTCCAATCCTGCAGCGATGAGAGGTGTTTTTGTTGATTCGTTATAATAGGAACGGTTACGTATGCTCCAGCAAATCGATCCATTCGTTGTACTCATTCTGCAGCTTCGCGTATTCGCTGCTCAGCGAGGAATGCTCCCGCTTGAGCGCTTCCAGCTCCGCCTGCAAGCGCTCGCCGCGCGAAGCTTGCTCGCGCAGCTCCTCCTGCGAGACGGATATATCCGCCTCGCGCGACGGTGCGGCGGCGGCTTCGGCCCGCGCCGCCTCCAGTTCCCGCGCCGCCCGCTGCGCGGCTTCGCGGGAGATCTCTTCCGCCGCGCTCAGCTCGGCGAAGCGGGCTTCCAGCGCCGCCGCCCGCTCGGTGGCGGCGCTCCGTTCTTGCTGCGCCGACGCGAGGCGCGCTTGCAGCTCTTGCAGCTCTTGCGCCTTGTCGTTCGACGCTTTCTCCCACTCGTCCCGCTCGCTCAGCTGGCGGGCCAGATCGTCACGCTCCCGCTCCGCCTTCTCGCGTGCCGACGTGTGCGAGCGCAGCCGCTCCATCGTCTGCCCTTCCACCTCTTGCAGCATTTCCTGCTGCTCGATGACGGTCCGGCGCTGGTCTTCCGCTTCCCTCGCCCAATGCTCAAGATCGCCTTCCAGTTGTCCGCGCAATTGTTGCCATTCCCGTTCCTTTGTCCGCCACTCTTCCCGCTCGCCAATCAGAGCCTCAAGCTCCGATCTTACGGATTTCAACTCCTCGTTATAAACAGCTTCTAATTCGTTTAATTCCGTCTTCGCTCTATTGTCCAGCGATTCGATTTCAGCTTGCTTCCTGCTGTCGAAAGACTCGATTTCGGCGACTCTTCTACGCTCAATCGCTTCTACCTCGGCATTCCTTCTGCTCTCTAATGCAGCTATCTCAGCTACTCGAGCGCCATCCAGCGCCTCTAGCTCAATAGCATGCTTAGTTGCTAGTTCGGTGAATTCATCGGCATGTTTGCCCGTTAGCTCATTTACCTCGACGGAGTGATTATGTTTTATCGTTTCAAGTTCATGCGCGAATCCGTTCTTAAGCTCGGTTTGCCGCGTAAACCAAGCGGCTTTCTCCGCGGCAAGTTGATTGGCAAGCGCGGACGCTTCCGCCCTTAAGCTGTCGATCTCCTCCGCGGCTTTGGACTTAACGCCCTCAAGCTCCTGTGCCGCCTCGGATTTCAAGCGCTCATGAACCTGTTCCACTTCGGATTTTACTCTTTGAAGCTCTTGTGCCGCTTGCGCTTGCGAGCTTTCGAGCTGCGATGCAGATTGCACCTTTAAGCTTTCATACTCCCTCACAGCCGATGCCTTCGCGCTTTCAAGCGCCCGCTGCGCATCGATCTTCGCCTGTTCAAATTCCAACTCCGCTTTTACCTTCAAGCGTTCCAGCTCTTCGACCGCTTTTGCCTTCACGAACTCCAGTTCTTCGGCCGCTTGAACCTTGACGAACTCAAGCTCTTGAGCCGTTTCCGCCTTCAAGCTCGCCAGTTCCTCGGCCAATCGTTTGCGTTCGGATTCTTCTTCCAGCAGCCGCTCGCTTTCCCGCCGTTGGCGCATTAGCTCATCGCCCATGTTAACGGCGGCAAGCACCGCCAAGCGCGGCAAATCCATACGGGGCGACCCGCTGTTAATCCTGCTCATCTGCTCGTTGACAAGAGCGGCAACCTTTCTCATGTAATCCGTGCTCGAGTGACCCGTTAGCGTATATTGCGTTCCGTATATGTCAACGGTCACACGCGTTTTGTCGTTAGTATTCACAGCGTGATCCTCCCATTGTGTCCATTGTTGTTTACCCTTTTCCATGAAATAAAAGCAGCGAACCATCCTCCGCCGATCGGCGTCTAGATGTATTCGCTGCCAGCCCTACTGTTTCCTGCCTATTTCCTAAGTTCCGCGCCGAAAGATTGTTCCAATTGAGCCAATACCCGGGCATGCGCTTCCGTAACTTCCTCATCGGTCAAAGTACGTTCCCCGTGCCGATATACAAGCGCCAAAGCAACGCTTTTCTTGTCGCTGCCGATCCGATCCCCGGTATATACGTCAAACACTTTGACCGACTCGAGCAATTCACCTGCCGAAGCGGCAATCGCATCCGTTAACGCGCCGCCGGCAACGTTGCGTTCGACAACGACGGCGATGTCTCTTTCCATGGCCGGAAAACGAGGCAAAGTGCGGTATTCGATGTGACGATCCGCATATTCATAGATCGGGGCAAGCTCGATTTCCGCGACATACGTATCCGGCAAATCGAATTCCCGCTGCAGTTCAGGGTGCAATTGTCCCACGAAACCGATCGTTTCCGTTCCCCGCTCCGTGTGAATCGTGATGGCAGCCGTTCTGCCCGGATGGAATCCCGATGGCTGTGCCGCCTTATAAGCAACGCGGTCGGCCAATCCAAGCCGTTCGAACACCTTCTCCAGAATCCCTTTCGCATCGTAGAAATCAACGGGCTCCGCAGGACGGTTCCAACTGGCGGAACGGCGGTTCCCGCTAAGCAGCAAAGCCGCACGCGGCTTCTCTTGAGGAAGGCGCGTAAGAACGGCTTCATCGGAATGGTAAACGTTGCCGATCTCGAGCAATGCCAAGTCGTTGTTTTTCCGAGTGAGATTATACGAAGCCGCTTCTAGCAAGCTTGGAAGCAGAACCGTCCGCAGGACGCTGCGTTCCTCGCTCATCGGCATCGCTAAGGGGATCGGTTTCACCTCACCGGACAGCTCCTTAAACAACGTCGTCCGCTGCAAAGACGTTACGGAATAGCAAACCGCCTCCTGCAAGCCTGCGCTCGTCATAATATTCCTTAACTCGCGTCGGATCGCTTGCGGCTTCGTCAAGGCCCCAGCTGTCGTTGGTCCTTCGATCAGCGTCGTCGGAATTTCATCATAGCCGTGCAAGCGGGCAATTTCCTCTACCAAGTCGACGTCACGGGAAATATCTCCGCGCCGGGATGGAACGGTAACGGTCCATACCCCGTCGCCGCTGACTTCCGCCGCGAATTGCAGGCGAGAGAGAATCGTCTTGATCTCTAATGTCGACAGCTCAGTTCCGAGCATGCCGTTAATACGGCTCAGGGATAGTTCCACTCGTACAGGCTCCCGAGAAGCTGACTCTACTTCCGCAATCCCCTCCGTCACTAACCCCGAAGCATACCGCGCGATCAAACCCGCGGCACGGTCCAATGCCGCCCTTACCCGTTCCGGGTCGACTTCCTTCTCGAAGCGGGCCGAAGCTTCCGAGCGTAAGCCCAATTGCCGGGAAGTGCGGCGCACTGAACCGCCGTCGAACTTCGCCGACTCCAGAATAATATCCGTCGTATCCGCTGTTACTTCAGAATTCAGGCCGCCCATGACCCCAGCCAGGGCAATCGCCTTCTCCGCATCCGCGATGACTAGCATTTGCGGTTCGAGCTTGCGTTCCTGGCCGTCGAGCGTAACGAGCGCTTCGCCCGCCTTGGCCATTCGAACGTCGATGCGCCCTCCGGATATCTTCCCTGCGTCGAAAGCGTGAAGCGGTTGTCCGTATTCCAGCATGACATAATTGGTGATGTCCACGATATTGTTGATCGGACGGACTCCTGCGGCGATTAGACGATTTTGTATCCATTGCGGCGCAGGCCCGATTGTCACGCCTTTAATATAACGTGCCGCATATAGCGCGCACAGCTCGGTTGCGCTTATCGAGACTCGCACATGGTCAGCCGTTTGATCCGGCGTCGGATACAGGTCTTTTCCCGGCTCCGGAAGGTCCAAAGGACGGCCCGTTAAAGCCGCAACCTCGTAAGCTACGCCTAGCATGCTGAGGCAATCCGAACGGTTAGGCGTCAGATCCAGCTCCAGAATAGAGTCGTTCAACGCAAGCACGTCCAAGATGTCGCGTCCGATTTCAGTGTCGTCAGGCAGCGCCAGGATACCCTCTTGCTGTTCTTTCGGCAGCAATTTATCATTGATCCCCAGCTCGCGAGCCGAGCAAATCATTCCCTGGGACTCTACCCCGCGCAGCTTCGCGCGTTTGATGTCCAAACCTCCGGGCAATTTAGCTCCAACCATAGCAACCGGAACCTTCATATCTGCACCGATATTTGCTGCTCCGCAAACGATTTGCAGGTCTTCCCCGGTACCTGCGTCGATCGTACAGACGCTCAGCTTGTCCGCATCGGGATGTTTCTCCCGCGTTTTCACATAACCGACGACGACTCCGTTAACGCCCGCATTTCGCGATGGCACGGAATCAATCTCGATTCCTCCGCGTGTCATCATCTCCGCAAGCTCCTGCGGAGTAATGCCGCTCAAGTCGATATAATCGGATAACCACCGATAAGATACGTTCATGGGAAACTCCCCTCATTTTGACAAAGTAATTGCCTTCTGCTTCCTGCCCTGACTTGCTATCCCTGCTATCTATGTTACTTCTGCCGTCTGTGCGATCGAGCGATCACATCTTCGCGAACTGGCTTAGGAACTTCGTGTCGTTGGCGTAGAAATGGCGAATATCATCGATGTCATATTTAAGCAACGCAATGCGCTCCACGCCCATTCCGAACGCAAAGCCCGTCACCTCATTCGGATCGTAGCCGCCGTGCTCCAACACTTTAGGGTGTACCATGCCGCAGCCGAGAATTTCGATCCAGCCGGTATGCTTGCACATCCGGCAGCCGCTGCCGCCGCATTGCGCGCAGGTCACATCAACTTCCGCGCTTGGTTCGGTGAACGGGAAGAAGCTCGGACGAAGCCGGATTTGCATCTGTGGGCCGTACATTTCCTGCACGAACTGAAGCAGCGTTCCCTTCAGGTCGCTCATCCGAATGTTAGGTCCGATGACGAGGCCTTCGATCTGGTTGAACATGAACGAATGCGTCGCATCGTCATCGTCGCGGCGGTATACTTTGCCCGGACAAATGACCTTCACCGGCGTTTTTCCGTTCATCGCTTTCATCGTGCGGATTTGCACAGGCGACGTATGCGTGCGAAGCAAGATTTCATCCGTAATATAGAAGGAATCCTGCATATCGCGCGCGGGATGGTTTTTCGGCAGATTAAGCGCTTCGAAGTTAAAGAAGTCTGTTTCCACTTCGGGACCTTCCGCAATCGCATAACCCATCCCGATGAAAATATCTTCGATTTCCTGAGCGACTTTGTTCAGAGGATGAACCGAGCCCGCATTAACCGCTTTACCGGGCAGCGTAACGTCAATAGTCTCTGCTTGAAGACGATGCGCGGTAGCCGCGCGGTCAAATCCCTCCTGCTTCTCAGCTATTACGGTTTCAATTGCCGCGCGGACTTCATTGCCCACTTGCCCGATAACCGGACGTTCCTCGGCGCTGAGCGCTCCCATCCCGCGCAATATCTCGGTTAGCTGTCCCTTTTTCCCCAAGTATTGAACGCGAAGGTCGTTTAGGCTAGCGGCATCGTCTACCCCTTGAAGCTGCTCCAACGCTTCTTGCCGCAGGGCTTCCAATCTTTGTTTCATCCCGATTCTCTCCTTATCGCATTAAAATACAAAAAGGCCTTCTCTCCCGTAAGGGACGAAAAGACCGTGGTACCACCCTTTGTTGAAATGTCGCTGCGGCTCTCTCGAGCTGCGGAAGGCGCTAGTGCGCTTCGGACATTCCCGCTTAATACGGCGTAACGGGCCGTCAACCGGTTCCTTCTACTTATCGGCTCGCGGCCGATCGTTCAAAGGACTGCTCCGGAGCGAACTTCGGCAGCCTGATTTCTTAGGAACGCTCCCAGTCTACGGCGCTCCCTCCCTGAAAGAAGGCACTGCTTACTTGTCTCCATCGATGCATTTATA